>Ga0209918_1000369_pt1 | contig 30605 bp, 23 predicted proteins | sample SalPonD_shore_MG_FD_185712 | JGI IMG/M metagenome (GOLD analysis project Ga0209918, IMG submission 185712) | Salt pond soil microbial communities from South San Francisco under conditions of wetland restoration - Salt Pond MetaG... | ecosystem: Environmental > Aquatic > Marine > Intertidal zone... | reverse complement strand
GGAGGACTACCGGGCCCATGACGTCACGGACCGGGCCTCGGGGATAGCGAAAGCCAATCCCAGCGAGCGCAAACCCGAGGCCGACGAGCCCTTCGGCGACGTGCGGCCGCGCCGGCCGTTGGCGGCGAGCCTGGATCCCAGCCGCGGCAGGCGGGACGTGAAGATCATGGTGCGTTCCCGGCACGCCATCGAGTTCGGCACCTGGCCCATCGATCTCGGCGCCCTGGAGCAACTGGTGGCGAAGGCCCAGACCCGGGCCATCGGCGAGGCATTGGTTGTAGTGAAGAAGCGTCTGGCTGACGGCGGGCGGTCCATGGGCGATCTGGTGGATGCCCTGGGCGAGCTCCTGCAGGAACAGGGCGTTGACGCCCTTTCCCCGATCCGACGCGGCGATCTCGCCGGCGTGCGGGGCATGGAAATCATCGCCGCCCTGAATCGCCTGCGCAGCCTTTCACTGACGCGCTGATCCCCAGACAGCCGGACTTCCCGGGCCCGACACGGAATTTCAGGGAAATTTCATGTTGCGGTGGGCGCACGGGATGGAAAATCGTGCAAGATTACGAAAGCCTTCATAGCCCCAGGCTGCCATGCTCCAGCCTCGGGGATCTGGCCATTGACCGGCCCGGTTGGTGCCGGGCCCTGCATCGGGGGAGGTTCGCAATGAAAGGTGTTCGAATGCTGCTGGTGGCGTCGTCACTCGCCTGCTTCAGCGGGCAAGGGCTGGCGCTTGAAGCCGTGCAGGTCAGCACGCTCGCGAGCTGCAACTGCAACGGCGGCATCACAGTGGCGGACAACGGCGATCTGTACATCGGGGAATTCGGAAACGTCACCGGGGATCATGGTACGAACGTCTTTCGGGTCACGCCGACAGGCCACGTGGAGGTCTTTGCCAGCGGCCTGGGACTGTCGAACTCGGGCAACGACTTCGACGCGCAGGGCAACCTGATCCAGTCGGCGTACGCCTCCAACGTGGTCCGGCGCATCGATCCCCAGGGCAACGCGACGGTCATCGCGAGCGTTCCCGGCCCCGTTGGTGTGGTGGCCGCGACCGACGGCAACATCTATGTCGCGAGCTGCGCGACGACTTCGACGGTTAAGCGGATCAATACGAGCGGACAAGTGTCCACGTTCGCCACCAATCCTCAATTCAGGTGCACCAACGGCCTGACCGAGACACCGGACGGCAATCTCTACGCTATCAACTATGGTGACGGCAAAGTTTTTCGAATCAAGCCCAACGGCAACACGAAGCTGATCGCCAACTTGGGCGTCGCCGGGGCGCATATCGTATATGGCAACGGCGAACTCTACGCCGCGGGGCGCGGCGGCAACGCAGTTTACAGAGTAACCCTGGAAGGCGATGTAACCAAGATCGCCGGCAGCGGCGAAAACGGCAACATGGACGGTGCGCCGCTCGAGGCGTCGTTTTCCGGGCCGAACGGTATCGCGATATCCAACGATGGGCACTACCTGTACGTTGATGGCACCAGCGACGTAAATCTTCCCGGCGGCTCGCATTTCAACCCCATTCGCGTGGTGGAGTTGAGCAGCGAGAGCGCACCGTTCCCGATCAACTACGGCCACACCGGCTCCTGGTACAACCCGATGACCGGCGGGCAGGGGTTTTCCATCGAGGTGGTGGTGGATCCCGACACCGGGGAGCCCGATCAATTGGTGGTCTACTGGTTCACATACGCGTCCAGCGCTCCCGGCGGAGCGGAAACCCAGCGCTGGTTCCAGGCCCAGGGGCCCATCGAGGGTGATCACGCGGTCATGGACGTGCTCCAGGTAACGGGCGGTGTCTTTGACGATCCGGCGCCGGTGGACCCCGCCGTCGTGGGTACGGCGACGGCGACCTTCACGAGCTGCACCGAGGGGGCGCTGGAGTACTCGCTGGACCTGGATGGTGACGGAACGGAGGAAACCACCGGGCTGATCCCGATCCAGCGCCTGACCCCGGACGCGACCTGCTCGGATCTGGCCGGCGGCTGAGATCCGTTCGCTTCAGGACCCGCCCTGGCGGGCCTGGTACTTTTCGATCTCCGTGTTGAAGTCCTTGGCGAGCTTCTGCATGGACTCGACCACGGCGTTGCGGTGGTGGCGCGCCGCGTTGAGCTCCCGGATGCGCGCCTTGCGGTCGTCCTCGTCCATGTGGATGATCTCGATCTTTCCCACGTCCTCGTTCTCGTCGACGCAGTCCACGTACTGCTGGGCGTTTCGAAGGTAGGAATGAATCTCGCTCTGGGCGTGGACCATCTCTTCCTTGGTGGCCGTGCTGCCGTCCGGCACGGCCGGCGCGGAATCCGGGGCCGGGCACATCTCGGCCATGGCCATGCCGGGCGCGGCGACCAGCAGGATGAGAAGCGTCTTGACGAAACGATTCATGGGGCTCGTCCTCAGGATTGGCGCGACGGAACATGAGATCAAAATGGGGGGATTTGCGCAAGCAGGCCCGCCAGCGGCGAGTTATCATCGCCACCTGCGGCAAGACGGGAGCGATGGCTTGACGCACGTGCAACGGATGATCCGGGACCTCGGGCGGCCGGAGGCCTACCCGCACCCGGCAGGCGACATCGTCCTGCACCAGACTCACATCTCGGTGGTCTTCCTGGCCGGTGAGTTCGCCTATAAGCTTAAAAAACCGGTGGACTTCGGTTTCGTGGATTATTCGAGTCTCGATGCCCGCCGCGGGTTCTGCGTAAGCGAGGTATCGCTTAATCGCCGTCTCGCGCCCGAGGTGTACCTGGGCGTGGTGCCCATCGTCGAGGCCGGCGGGAGTCTGCGCGTGGGCGCGGAAGGCGAGTCCGGGAAGGTCGTCGAGTGGGCCGTGAAAATGCGCCGGCTCGACGATGCCGACACCCTGCTCAGGCGGTTGGAACGGGGCCGCCTGGACGCGGGCGTGCTGGAAAGGCTCGGCGCATTGCTGGCACGGTTCCACGCGAAGGCCGCGCGTGGCGGGCGCATCGCCCGTTTCGGTGCCTTCGAGCAGATTCGGCAGAACGCGCTGGACAATTTCGAGCAGACCCGTGAACACGTGGGGGAGGTGGTGCCCCACGATGTGCACGCCCACCTGGAGGCGCTCACTCGAAGTACCCTCGACGAGCACAAGGCGCTGATCCAGTCGCGCGCGGACGAAGGCCGTCCCTGCGACACCCACGGGGACCTGCGCCTGGAACACATCTATGTCTCCGGTGACGGGGACATCACCATCGTGGACTGCATCGAGTTCAATGACGCCTTCAGATATGCCGACCCGATAGCGGACATTGCCTTCCTGGTGATGGACCTCTTGATACGCGGCTACGACCGGGAAGCCGAACGGGTGCTGTCGTCCTGGTTTGGGGATACGGGTGACGAGGAAAGCCGGTCATTGTTGCCCCTGTACGTGTCCTACCGCTCGGCGGTGCGAGCCAAGGTGCACGGCTTCAAGGCCCTGGAGGCGGAGGTGCCCGAGTCGGAGCGTGAATCCGCCCGGCGCCGGGCAGGGATGCACTGGCGATTCGCCCTGACGGCGCTGGCGCCCCCCCGGGAACGTCCCAGACTGGTGCTGGTCGGCGGCCTGCCCGGCACGGGCAAGACCACGGTGGCCCGAGCCCTGAAGACTGACGGCTGGGTGGACGAGGTGATTCGCTCGGACGTGGTACGCAAGGAACTGGCCGGCCTGGATCCCGGCGCCTCGGCCGCCAGCGATTACGGCAGCGGGATCTACGGCGAGGCGTGGACGCGGCGCACCTACGGGGAGTGCCGGAAACGCGCCGGGAGGCTGCTGACTGGCGGTTCCCGGGTGGCGGTGGACGCCAGTTTCCGCAACGACGCCGACCGTGCCGACTTCGTGGCACTGGCCCGGGAGCTGGGCGTGCAGCCATTGTTCCTGGAGTGCCGTCTCGACCCGGCGCTGGCTTCCGAGCGCATCGGCGGCAGGCGGGGTGACGCCTCCGATGCCGACGCCGCGGTACACCAGCGCATGCGCCAAGCGTGGGAGTCCGCCTCGGCCCCCGTGGCCCGGGTGCGCCGGGTTCTGGAATCGCGGGGGTCGCCCCGGGAAGTGGCGGACCGGGCGGCCGGGATCATCGCCGCCGCGTTGGTGGTGCCTGGTGTGGAGGGCGAGGTTTGAACGCTCGCCGGTGTCTCGGCACCATGTTAGAGTTCCGTCCCCGTTAACCGCCGCGCCCGACGTTCCATTGCTTTCCGCCATCCGGTCCCGACTTTCCCGCCTGCTTCGCGGCGGCGCTTCACCCGATCCGGGTGAGGCGCCCGGGCCGCCCGCCAGGCTTCGCGAGGCGCGCCCGCTGGGACCGCAGCGTCCCGACATCCTGGTGTTCCCCGTGATCGACTGGGTCTACCGGCGCCAGCGCCCGCAGCACCTTGCGACGCAGTTGGCCAAGCTGGGCTACCGGGTGTTCTATTTCTCCACGGAGTTCGTCGAGGAAACCTTCGACTTCAAGCCCGAGGAGGAAGAGGTGGCCCGGGGGGTGTTTTACCTGAAGCTGCCTGGCGGCTACACGCCGCCGGATATCTACGCGGACCGGCCCTCGGAGCTTGAAGCGGAGGTGATGCGCACCGCCATCGCCAGGCTCAGGCGCGAGTACGGCATCGGTGCGTGCATCAACCTGGTGCAATACCCGTTCTGGGAAGAGATCGCAACCAGTTTGCCGAACAGCTGGACGGTGTATGACTGCATGGACGCCTACCACGCATTCCCCAATGCTTCCGGGCACCTGCGGGAAATGGAGGAGGCGCTGGTCGCGAAGGCGGATCGGGTGATCTGCTCCTCGGACTACCTGGGCGCGCGGTTTCGCGGGCTGGGCGCAACCGTGGAGGTGATTCACAACGCCGCGAGCCCGGACGACTACGCCGGGGCGCGCGGAAAATCGCCGCGCGGTGAGCGCAAGGTTGCCGGCTACATTGGCTGCCTGACGGAATGGGTGGACACGGCCCTGCTGGCCGAGGCGGCACGGCGACTCCCGGAGGTGGACTTCGTCATTGTCGGCGAGCCGGAAGTGGACGTCGGTGATCTCGAGGCGCTGCCGAACGTGACCCTGACGGGCGAAGTTCCCTACGGGGATCTGCCGGGCCACATGGCACGCTTCGACGTGGGGCTGCTCGCCTATGGCATGAACGACGTGAACGTGGCCTCCGACCCGGTAAAAATTTACGAGTACCTGGCCGCCGGCAAGCCCGTGGTTGCCACCCGCACGCCGGAAATCGAGCGCCTGGGCGAGCTGGTCGAGCTCTCCGACGACGCGGAAGGCTTCGTGGCCAACATCGGGCGCGCCCTGGCCGAGGACGATGCCAAGCGCCGGGCGGCGCGCATCGAGTTCGCGGAACGAAACCGCTGGCAGGACCGGGCGCTGGCCTACCGGGAAGCGTTCCGGCGCATGATCCCGAAGGTCGGCATTGTCGTCCCGGCCTACAACCAGCGCCGCTTTACCGTTAACTGCCTGATCGCCCTGGAGCGTTTCACGGCCTACCCGGACTGGGAAGTGGTGGTGGTCAACGACGCTTCCACGGACGAGACCCGGGAGTGGCTGGACGAGTGGGCCGCCGAGCGGCCCTGGATACGGCCCGTGCACCGGGAGGCCAACGGCGGTTTCGCGGTGGCCAGCAACCACGGCGCCCGGGAGGCCGATGGCGACTACCTGGTGTTCCTGAACAACGATACCTACGTCACCGAAGGCTGGCTGGGCAATCTGCTCTGGCATTTCCGGGACGAGCCCGAGCTTGGCATGCTGGGACCGGTGAGCAATCACGGTGGCAACGAGTGCGTGATCCCGATCTCCTACGACAGCATGGCGGAGATGGCGCGCCTGGCCGGCCGCCGCTACCTGGTGCACCGGCACGAGCGCAGGCCCATGGGCAGCGTGCATTTCTTCTGTGCCGTGATCCCGCGCCGGGTCTGGGAGCAGCTCGGTCCCATGGACGAGGGTTTCGAGATCGCCTTCTTCGAGGACGACGACTATTCTCGGCGCATCCTGGAGGCCGGCTATCAGCTGGCCTGTGCCGAGGACGTATTCGTCCACCATCACCTGTCCGCCACGGTGGACAGTCTGGGCAAGCAGCGCCGCGAGGAACTGTTCAAGCGAAATCTGGCGCGCTTCGAGGAAAAGTGGGGCAAGTGGAGCCCGCACCGTTTCCGGGACGAGGTCTACGAGACACTCGGCCGGGAACCACCCCCGGCCGAGTAGGCCCAATTCGCGGCTGGAAGCCGCTCCCACAGGGTTTGGTTTTCGGGATAGAGCATTGTGGGAGCGGCGTCCCCGCCGCGAATGCGTTGTGGGAGCGGCGTCCCCGCCGCGAATGCGTTGTGGGAGCGGCGTCCCCGCCGCGAATGCGTTCAGCCGTCCGTCGCCAGCCTCGCCAGACCGTCTATCCAGGGCGCCAAAAAGTCCTGCCAGAACCCGTCGGTGACCCAGTCGTCGTCCGGGTCGCCGCCCAGCGCGCCATCCATTTTCGCGCTGATGTCATTCGACAGCTTGGCGAATGCGCCATCACCGTCGCCATTGGCGATCTGCGAGCGCACCGCGTCCAGCTTGTTGCAGAACGAACTCTTCCGGCTGTCCGCGGGCGCCTTGAAGGCGTCGTCGGGAATCGAGCCGATGAGCAGGCAGAGCGAGTCGATGCGCCCGGTCAGGCTGGAGTCGGTGCCGGCCACCACCACCGCCACGTCCACGCCGGTGAGCAGGTAGTCCTGGATGCCATCGCCATTCACGTCGCCCAGGGGAAGGGCGTCAAATCCCAGCCGGGCGTTGTCGGCGCCGGTGGGCGTGAACGTGCGGATGACCCCGCCGTCCCTGCCGGAGAACAGGTAGGCCTTGCCGGCGTTCGGCGCGCCGTCGTCGCTTCGGAACGCGGCCAGGAACTGGTCGGCGTGCCCGTCGGCGTTGACGTCGCCGGCACCGCGCCCGATGCCGAAGCCGTCGTCCACGTGCTCGCCGTCGAGTACCCGGATGGGCTCCAGGGTCGCGCCGGAGTAGAGGTAGGCGCGGCCGGTGAGCGGTCCGGCGAAGTTGTCGGCGTAGTCGCCAACGTAAATGTCGTCAGTGCCGTCGGCGTCAACGTCACCGGCGTCCTCGGCGAAGAACTGGCCGAACTGCACGGCGCTGGCCAGCGGGGTGAACGTGTGCAGTGAAGCGCCGCCGGCGCCGGACAGAAGTTGCGCGTTGCCGCCCTGGGAGGAACCGGCATTGAAGGCGCCCGCCACCACCTCGGAAACGCCGTCGCCGGTCAGATCCGGAAGACCGGCCAGTGAGCCGCCGAACGCATCACCGGCGTTCTGTCCATCGCGGTGCCAGATTTCCGCGCCCGTGGCGCCCGATAGCAGGAACGCGCGGCCGCTGTCGGTGCCGGCGTCGTCGTCGAACGGTGCGCCCACCAGCAGATCGGCGGCGCCGTCGCCGTCCACGTCCGCCACGTCGCTGAGCTCGAAACCGTAGTTGTCGCCGGGGTCGGAGGTGGTCTCGTGGATGAGCGTGTGGTCGGCGCCGGAGATGACCAGCACGCGCCCGGGCCAGGCGCCGAACTGGGGAGGCAGGCCCGGAGCGCCCACCGCGTAGTCCGGTACCCCGTCACCATTGACATCCCCGAGGCCCGCGGCGGCGGAGCCCATGAAGTCGAACAATCCGCCGCCAACAATATTCAGCAGCGAACCGTCGCTGCCCGAATAAACGTATGCGCGGCCACCGAAAAAAGCCGAGCCCTGGTCCTGGGGCGCGCCGATAACGAAATCGGCTATGCCATCCCCGGTGACGTCACCGATGTTCGCGCCGACGAAACCGAAGCTGCCGCTGGGCACATCGGGCGTCAATGTGTAGAGCACCTGTACGTCCGGCTCGAGGAATCCCACCGCGGATGCCGGCGACGCCGTGGCTAACGCCAGGGCGGAAGCCAGGATGGCGGCCGGGACGCGGGTCCAACCAGTCGTGATCTTCATGACACACCTCCATGCACTGTTTTGGTCGGAGCGGCCGGCAAGTCCGGAGCTCCCGATCCCAGCCTGTGCCGACGCGGCCCGCCAGGCGATGGAGGGACCCTGAAATTTTCCTGAAGGCGCGATTTCAGGACCGTATTCCGGGGCCAGTTGCGCTATCGTGAAGGCCGGCGGGAAGACCGCGACGGGATTGGGGTAACGGCGCCGACATGGCCGCTGGAGACAGATGAGCGCGAGCCGGATGGCATTCGGGGAATATCGGTTCGATCCTCCGACCGGCGAGCTGGCCGGCCCGGCGAGGACGGTGAATCTCCGGCCGCAGGCGGCCAAGACCCTGGAGTTGCTTGCCGGCGCGGACGGCGAGCTGGTGTCTCGCGAACGCCTGCGCCGCGAGCTGTGGCCCGACAAGCGCGTGGTGCTGTTCGAGGTCTCCATCAGCACGGTAATCCGCGAGCTGCGCCGCGCGCTGGGGGACGATCACCACCAGCCCCGGTTTATCGAGACCATCCCCCGCCGCGGTTATCGCTTCGTCGCGCCGGTGACGATGGCCAGCGGTTCCATCGGCCGGCCCGTTGCGGCGAGGCGGCGGACGGGACCGATGGGCCACCTGGCACGCGCGGCCGGGTTCCTGGCGCTGCTGACCGTCGTGCCGTTTCTCGGCGGCACCGCGTCCATTCCCGCGTCGCGTTCCAGTGAAGGCGGCAATTCCGATATCACCTCGTTGTCCCTGGGCGGCTTCCGCGCCCAGGCTGAGGTGCCCGCCGCTGCCGTACTCGCCCGGGCGCTGGACGAGGAGTTGACCACCACGCTGTCCGCGGTACGCCTGCCCGGCCTGCGTGTGATCAGGGACGACGCCAGGCGGGCCGGCTCCGCCGGGTACAAGCTCGACGGCAGCGTGCGAACCGACGACGAGGGCTGGCTGATCATGGCTCGTGTCAGCTCGAGCGGCGACGGCGGGTTGATCTGGAGCAAGCGATTTCGCTGGCAGGACGATCCGGGATCGCTGGGAACCCGGGAGATAGCGGTGCGCATTGCCCAGGGCGTGTTGGACAAGGTGGCGCCGCGCACAAGGAGTTCGTCCCTGGCCGAGGCCAAGGCCGCCTATGGAACGGGCCGGCAGTTGCTGGCGCTACCCACGGCGGAGGCGACACACGACGCCATCGAGGCACTGGATCGGGCGGTTTCGCTGGACCCGGGCTACGCCGATGCCCAGGCAGCACTTGCCGAGGCGCTGCTCAAGTGGCCCGGCGTGGACAAGACCCCGGAGGTAATTGAGCGGGCCCGGGCCGCGGCGGAGAAGGCGCTTGCGATTGATCCAACACAGGCGGGCGCACAGCGCGCCCTGGGCGAGATCGCGTTGCTTTTCGACTGGGACTGGGAGCAAGCCGGCGCGCGCCTGGAACGGGCCCTCGAGCTGGCGCCGGCGAATGCGCGAATGCGCGACGCCTGGGCTTCCTGGCTCAGCGCGCGCGGTCACAATGACGAGGCACTCGGGCAGATACGCCTGGCGCAGGCGCTGGAGCCCTCGGAGGTGGCCATCAGCATCGATGTGATGCTGTTTCACTATTTTGCCCGCGACTATCAGGGCACGCTGGGTGCCGCGCGACGGCTCGCAAAACTCTGGCCGGGCAACTACGCCTCGGACTACTACAGCATGCTCGCGCTGCTGTCTTCCGGGGACGCGGAGGGCGCCGCGGCATACGCGGAGGAGGCTCTCGTTCGTTGGGACCGGCGGCGGGGGGAGGCGGGGCAGCCCATACCCGGGGTCCGCGATCCGGTCACGCGCTTCTGGGAGCACTGGCTGGCGGGTCTGTTGGGGCGCAAGGATCAGCAATCCGTGGACCGGGTTGCGGTCGCGCTGGCCTACCTCCAGCTCGGGCGCAACGAGGATGCGTTGGACACGATGCAGGCGGCCACCGAAACCCATTATTTCAGCTATCTGATGCCCTACCTGGGCGTCTCCCCGGCGCTGGATCCGTTGCGGGGCAACCCGCGCTTCGAGTTCCTGTTGCGCAACCTGGGGGAAGCCGCGCTCACCGACTACTACGATTCGGGCACGGCCGCCCGCCGCCGGCCGGACTAGTCCGCCGGGGCCGTTACCGGCGCAGCAGCTTCAGCAACGCGGTCCTGGAGCGGGTGTTGATCACGTCGTCCTTCTCCAGCCAGCCGCGCCGGGCCTGGTCCAGGGCGTGGCGAAGATCATCGAGATCATCCGTCCCGTGGGCATCGGAGCAAAGGGCGACCTTGAGGCCCAGCTCCTTCGCCATGCGGCAGGCGTTATCGTCCAGGTCCAGCCTGGACGGCTGTCCGTTGACTTCCAGGTAGCAGCCGCGCTCCAGAGCCGCCTTCATGACAATCTCCAGGTCGATGTCGACGGGCTCGCGCCGGCCGATCAATCGGCATGACGGGTGTGCCAGGATGTTGAAGTTCGGGTTGTCCATCGCCCTCACCAGGCGCTCGGTCTGGCGCCTGCGGCCGAGCCCGAAGTGGGCGTGCACCGCGCACACCGTCAGATCCAGGCGCGCCAGCAGCTCGTCGGGCAAGTCCAGCGAGCCATCCTCCAGGATTTCCACCCCCGCGGACTTGAGCAGCACGATGCCCTCGAGCCCGTCATTGAGCCGGTCGATGCGATCCATGTGTTTCGAAAGCGCCTTCGCGTCCAGCCCTCCGCCGGCGGGAAATCCCGCCGTGTGCTCGGTGACGGCCAGGTAGTCCAGGCCGCGCTTCGCGGCGGCACCGGCCATGGCCTCGAGCGAGTCGCGGCCATCGCCGGCACTGCTGTGGACATGCAAATCGCCGCGCAGGTCGCGCATCGTCACCAGCTTCGGCAAATTGCCCTTGCGGGCAGCCTCGAGCTCGCCTCGGTTCTCACGCAGCACCGGGTCCACCCACGTCAGCCCCACGCTGTCATAAACCTGTTTCTCGGTCTTACCGGCGCGGCGCTCGTCGCCGCCGAAAACCCCGTACTCGTTGATCTTCAACCGGCGTTTCTGCGCCAGCCTGCGCAGCTCGATGTTATGCGCCTTGGAACCCGTGAAATAGACCATGGCCGCGCCGTAACTCACGCTCGGTACCACGCGCAGGTCCACCTGGAGGCCGTTTTTCAGCACCACCGTGGAGCGGGTCTCACCGTGGGAAACGACCTGGCCCACCTCGTCGAACTTGACGAACTGGTCCGATACCCGGACCTTGGGGCTGGCGGTCGCCAGGATATCCAGGTCACCCACGGTTTCCCTGCGGCGACGGTAACTGCCGGCCACGGCCACCTGCGACACGCCCTTGAGCTTTTTGAGTTTCTCCACCAGCGCCTCGGCGAAGGGCTCGGCGTCGGCCAGCAGCATGCGTTTCTCCGCCGGCTCCAGCCTGGGCAGCGCATCGGCGATGAGCTGCTCGGTTTTTTCCCCAAAGCCGGACAGTTCACGGACCTGGTGTTCGGCAACCGCCCGCTTCAGGTCGGCGACGCTCTTGATGCCCAGGTGCTCGTGCAGGGCGGCCGTCTTCTTCGCGCCCAGGCCCTTGATGCGCATGATGTCGCTGAGCTCCGCCGGTGTTCGGGATTCCACCTCCTCCAGCAGCGGCAGGCGCCCGGTGTCCACCAGCACGCGGATTTTTTCGGCGATGTCCCTGCCGATGTCAGGAAGCTCGGACAGATCCTCGCCGGCGTTCACCAGGTCGGCCACTCGACGCGAAAGGGCTCGAACCCGCGCCGCGGCGTTGCGGTAGGCGCGAATACGGAACGGGTTGGCACCCTCGATTTCCAGCAGGTCCGCAAGGCGGTCGAAGCGATCGGCGATGGCGGCGTTTTCCATGGGTTTCCCCGTGAGTTGCTCCCTCGATATGGTCGCCATTTCAGGCGATGCGCCGGGGAACGCCTTCCTCGTCCATAAGCTCGGGGTGCAGCGAGAGCCACTTGAGCAGGTCCTGGCGGCGCAGCAGCCCCAGCAACCTGCCGTCCACGACCACCGGTAGCTGGTCGAATTCCCGGCGCGCGAGTTTTTCCAGTGCCGAGGACGCATCCTCTTCCGGGCCCACGGTCTCCAAATCTGCGGCGCCGGTCATGACGTCCGCCACGGTGGCTTCGTGCCAGGTGCCGCGTTCGCGCTTGCCCAGGTCGCTCAGGCACGCCAGTCCAAGCAACCGGTCGTCGCGAACTACCGGGAACGCCCGCTGGCCGCTGGCCATCATGTGCCCGTCCACAAGCTCGGAAATGGTCATGTCGGGCGGCGCCGTGGCCAGTTGCGTCTGCATCAGCCGGCGCACGGGAATGCTCGACAGCGCCTCGCGCAGTGCCAGTTGCCGGTAGCTCGCGACCGCCGCGTTGTTGAGGAACCAGCCGATGAAGGCGAGCCACAGGCCGCCGACCAGGCCCGTGCCGAAAACGGGAACATGCAGGCCCAGCATCATCGCCAGGCCGCTGCCCATCAGGATCCAGGCGAAGGCCTGTCCCGCCCGGGACGCCCAGCGCGTGGCCTTTCTCAGGTTCCCGGTGAGGCCCCAGGCCACGGCGCGCAGGACCCGTCCGCCGTCCAGGGGAAACCCGGGTACCAGGTTGAACAGCCCCAGCAGGATGTTGATCGGGCCCAGCCAGAGCAGCAACGTTGGCACCGGCCCCGCTGAAGCCAGCGCGGCGGCCGGGTCCGTCGGCTGCAGGGTGGAGAGATCCACGAACAATCCGGCCAGGCCCGTGAACAGCACCCCCAGGACCAGGCTGGTCAGGGGCCCGACGATGGCCATGAAAAACTCCGCCCGCCAATCCGGCGGTTCGCCCTCCATGTGGGCCACGCCCCCGAACACGAACAGGGTGATGCGGTGGAAACCCACCCCCCGCGCGCGGCCCACCAGGGCATGGGAAAGCTCGTGGGCCAGCACGGAGGCGAAGAACAGCACCGCGGCGGCCAGTCCAGTGACCCAGCAAAGGAGCGGGCTCCAGTCCGGGTGCCAGGACGGGAACGCGCCCGCCGACAGGCTGAAGGAAACCAGCAGGAAGATGATCAGCAGGCTCCAGTCGACGGCGATCTGGATGCCGAAAATGCGGCCGAGGGTCATTCCCTGGGGTGCTTGCATTGATTCCGTCCTCACCGGTCCCCAAGAACGAGTATTGGGCTGGTCGAGGCGGGCATCAAGCGCACCCGACACTTGCCTTGTGTATCGGTTCGATATAATATATCGGGCCGATACATTCTCTGGATTGTGACTTTTGGACGTTAAAAGTCTCTGCCTGGGTGCGCTAACGTTCGGCGACGCCACGGGTTACGACATCAAGAAGTTCTTCGAGTGCACGTTCAGCCATTTTTTCGTGGCCGGGTACGGCTCCATCTATCCCGCCCTGGCGACGCTCACCGACGAGGGACTGGTCACCTGTCACAGCGAGCCGCAGGAAGGAAAACCCGACCGCAAGGTCTACTCGCTGACCGGGGAGGGCCGCGCGACCTTCGTGGGGGATCTGGCGCGCACGCCGCCGAACCACAAGGTGCGCTCGGAGTTCCTGGTGCAGATGTATTTCGCGCACCTGCTGCCGGGGGAGACGCTCCGGGGACTGATCGATGAGAGGCTGAAGGATTTCGAGGAGAGCCTGTCGCGCATCGCGGAATTCGAGCGTGAGCTGGAAACCGAGGAATGCGGGCTCACGCCGGGAATGCGTTTCTGCGCGGGCTATGGCAGGGCGGTGATGACCGCCGGCCGCGAGTTCATGCTGCAGCGCCGTGAGGAGATTCTGGCGAGCGGCACGGAAGACGAGATTTCAGGTATCAAGGAAACCTAAATGAAAAAGCGGATGATCATTGCGGTGCTGGCCTTGGCGGTGGTGTTCGGCGGCATATTCGGCTACAAGGCCGTGGTTAACCATTTCGTTAGCCAGTACTTCGCCAATTTCTCGGAACCGGCCTCCACGGTTTCCACGACGGAAGCCAAGAGCGAGAGCTGGCAACCGAGGATCGATGCGGTCGGCGCCTTGAGTGCCGTGCGCGGTGTCGACGTGAGCAACGAGGTCGCCGGCAAGGTTGAATCCATCAACTTCGAGTCCGGCCAAAAGGTGGAGAAGGGCGACCTGATCGTGCAGCTGGACGATTCCACCGAACAGGCGCAGTTGCCCGGCAAAAAGGCACAACTCAAGCTGGCGCGTACCAACCTGGAGCGCACCAGGCGCCTGGTGGAGCGCAAGCTGACGGCTACCGAGAACCTGGACACGGTGCAGAGCGAACTGGACCAGGCCGAGTCGGCGGTCGCCGAATTGAAGGCGATTATCGCCAAGAAGGCCATCCGGGCGCCGTTCGACGGGACGCTGGGCATCCGCCAGGTCAACGAGGGCGAGTTCCTGCCGGCCGGAACCAACATAGTGACGTTGCAGGCGCTGGATCCACTGCATGCCGACTTCACTCTGCCAGAGCAGTACCTGGACAGGGTGCAGGCGGACCAGCAGGTGGAGTTGAGCGTTGCCACCTGGCCCGGCCGGAAGTTCACCGGCCACATCAACGCGGTGTCGGTAAAAGTCGATCCCTCGTCCCACAACTTTTCCGTGCAGGCGACGGTGGACAATCCCGAGCACGTGCTCAAGCCGGGCCTGTTCGCGGACGTGGAGGTGCTTGCGGGTGAACCGGAGCAGCTCGTGGTGGTGCCGAAGCCCGCTGTTACCTACTCGCTTTACGGCGACGCGGTGTACGTGGTGACCGAGGAGGGCAAGGACGATCAGGGCAACCCGATCCTCAAGGCCCACCAGCGTTTCGTGCGGGTCGGGCGTTCCCAGGGCGAATGGGTGGCGGTGACCGAGGGGCTGGAGCCCGGCGATCGCGTGGTCACGGCGGGACAGCTCAAGCTGCACGACGGTTCGCCCGTGAAAATCAACAATGAGGTGGCGGTGGTGGACGAGCCAGCCGCCGGCGGTGGCGGAGAGCAGGGCAACAACGCCGCCGCGCAGTAGCCCAGCCACGCATTCGATAGGAACGGCGGCGCCGGAGCGCCGCCCCCAATCCAGGGTCGAAGAGTCATGAAATTCACCGATCTGTTCATCCGGCGCCCGGTGCTCGCCAGCGTCATCAGCCTGCTCATCCTGCTCCTGGGACTGCGCGCCTGGCAGGAACTGCAATTGCGCCAGTTCCCGGAGGTGGAGAACACCCAGATCACCATCACCACGGCGTACCCTGGAGCGAACTCCAGCCTCATGCAGGGCTTCGTGACCACCCCGATCCAGCAGGCCGTGGCCTCGGTGGAGGGCGTGGACTACATCACTTCCGAGAGTCGCCAGAGCGTGAGCAACGTCACGGTCAACCTGAAGCTGAACTTCGACCGCAACGATGCCTTCACCCAGGTGCAGGCCAAGGTGGCCTCGGTGCGCAACCAGTTGCCGCCGTCCGCCGAGTCCCCGGTGATCCAGACCCAGGAGCGCCGCGGCGCCGCGCTGATGTACATCGGTTTCTACAGCGACGGCAAGATGAACGACCAGCAGATCACCGACTACCTGGTGCGGGTCGTCCAGCCAAGGCTGCAGACCGTCGAGGGCGTGGCCAGCGCGGACATCCTGGGTTCGCGCACCTTTGCCATGCGTATCTGGCTGGACCCGGTGAAGATGGCGTCGAAGGGCGTCACCGCCGCCGACGTGGCGCGGGCGCTGCAGCAGAACAACTTCCTGGCCGCCGTGGGCGAGACCAAGGGTCAGACCGTGGCCATCAACATCCAGGCGGCCACCGACCTGCACGACCCGGAGGGATTCCGCAACATCGTCATCCGCCGCGACGGGGACAGCCTGGTCCGCGTCGGCGACGTGGCGCGCGTCGAGCTGGGCGCCGAGAACTATGACTCCTCGGTGTTGTTCACCGGTCAGCGCGCGGTGTACATCGCCATCAACCCGGTGCCGGACGCCAATCCGCTGGACACCGCGCACCTGGTGCACCAGGAGATGCAGGGCGTGGTGGACAACCTGCCGCCAGGCCTCAAGGGACAGGTGGTCTACGACTCCACCAAGTACATCGAGAATTCCATCAGCGAGGTGATCCACACTGTCGCCGAGGCGGCCATCATCGTGGTGCTGGTGATGTTCCTGTTCCTGGGATCCGTGCGGGCCACCCTCATCCCCATGGTGACCATCCCGCTGTCACTGATCGGCGTCATGTTCGTGATGCTGTCCCTAGGTTACTCGCTGAACGTGCTCACCCTGCTGGCCATGGTATTGGCCATCGGCCTTGTGGTGGACGACGCCATCGTTGTAGTGGAGAACGTCCACCGGCATATCGAGGAGGGACACTCGCCGATGCAGGCGGCGCTGCTCGGCGCAAGGGAGATCGCCGGTCCGGTGATCGCCATGTCGCTGACCCTGGCCGCGGTTTACGCGCCCATCGGCTTTCTCGGTGGCATCACCGGCAACCTGTTCCAGGAGTTCGCATTCACGCTGGCGGCCTCGGTGCTTATCTCGGGCGTGGTCGCGCTGACCCTGTCGCCGATGATGTCCTCGCGGCTGTTGCAGAGCATGGAAAACGAGGGACGGCTTGCACTGTGGCTGGACCACCGCTTCGAGGGTCTGAAGAACTGGTACCGTCGGCGGCTGCACGGCGCGCTGGACACGCGTCCCGTGGTGTTCGTGGTGGCCGCGGTGGTGCTGGCGAGCTGCTTCTTCCTCTATACCGGCTCCAAGCAGGAACTGGCGCCCACCGAGGACCAGGGCTTCGTGTTCGTTTCGGCCACCGGCCCGCAGAACGCCACCCACGACTTCATGACCAAGTACGCGAAGGAAATCGACAGGATTTTCAAGAGTGTCAAGGAGATGGACGCGTACTTCATGATCAACGGCATGGGCACGGTGAACAACCTGATCGCCGGCATGATCCTGAAGCCGTGGGGCGACCGGGAGCGAACGCAGCAGCAGATCCAGCCCCAGGTACAGCAACAGCTCAACAACGTCGCCGGGCTGCAGGCCGTGTCGGTAAGTTTCCCGTCATTGCCCGGCAGCTCTGGCTTGCCCGTCCAGTTCGTGGTCAGCACCACCAACAGCTACGAGGAGCTATACCGCGTTTCCCAGGATTTGCTGCAGGCCGCCAACGCCAGCGGAAAGTTCATATTCGTGGACAGCAGCCTGACTTTCGACAAGCCGCAGATCGACCTTCAGATCAATCGTGACAAGGCGGCGGAGCTGGGGATCAACATGGAGGATATCGGCGACTCGCTGAGCACCATGCTGGGCGGCGGCTACGTCAACCGTTTCAACCTGCAGGGGCGCGCCTACAAGGTGATTCCGCAAGTCCAGGACGAGTTTCGCCGGGACGGCAGCCAGCTGAACGACTACTACATCAGGGCGGCTGACGGGTCCATGGTGCCACTGTCCACGGTGGTGTCGCTGTCTTCCAGTACCCAGCCGAATCGGCTGAGCCAGTTCCAGCAGCTCAACTCGGCGACCATCCAGGGCGTGATGCGCCCGGGCGTGTCGTTGGGCGAGGCGCTGGGGTTCCTGCAGGACAAGGCAAAGCAAGCGTTGCCAAACGGCTACTACGTGAACTATTCCGGTGAGTCCCGCCAGTACGTGCAGGAAGGCAGCGCGGTGATGACCACCTTCCTGTTCGCGTTGATCGTGATTTTCCTGGTGCTCGCCGGGCAGTTCGAGAGCTTCCGGGACCCGCTGATCATCCTTATCGCCGTGCCCATGTCCATTTGCGGGGCGTTAATCCCGCTGGCGCTGGGACTGGCGACGGTGAACATCTTCACCCAGATCGGCCTGGTGACCCTGATCGGACTGATCTCCAAGCACGGCATCCTGATGGTGGAGTTCGCCAACAAGCTGCAGGAAGAGCGGGGCCTGAGCCGGCGCGAGGCCATCGAGGAGGCCGCCGCCATCCGACTGCGGCCGATCCTGATGACCACTGCGGCCATCGTTCTCGCGGTGGTGCCGCTGATGTTGGCGTCCGGCGCCGGCGCGGCGAGCCGGCGTGCGATCGGGCTCGTGGTGGCCAGCGGAATGACCGTGGGGACGGCGTTCACGCTGTTCGTGGTGCCCGCCATCTACACGCTGCTGGCCCGCCGCCACTGGGAGAGCGCCCGGCAGGCGGGCGACGCCGGTCCCAAGCCGGAACCGTCCCGGGCGTGAACAAAGATCGGGGCCGCATGCGCGGCCCCGAATTCATCATCCCCCAACGGGCGGCGTTTCAGTCGCCGCCGGACTTTGACGACTGCAGCAGATCGAACTTGGTCTCGCAGCAGTGGGTGCGCAGCTGGTCCATCATGCGCGCTTCCTCGCGCCAGTCCGGGGTATCCGGGTCGGTGATCTTCGTCAGCACATAATCCGGCGTGGGGCCTTGCGGCGCCGGGGTCGCGACGGGCGAGGGCGCTGGAGTGGCTTGGGACTCCGCTTCGCTGCCGCTCGTCGCGGCGGCGGCCTGACCGGATGACTCGCTGCCCTGGCCAGTGCTGGCGGACTCCGCGTCGGCGGCGGGCGATTCGCTGGCCTCGGCCGCTACCGGAGCCGATTCCGGCATTTCCTGCGCCGGCTGCGGGGACGTTTCCGCTGGCGCCGCCTCAGCCGCCGTGTCGGGTGCATCGATCCTTGCCTCCGCTTCGGACTCGCCGGTCGGCGGCTCCTGGGCCGCCGGGCTTTTGGGCGCGGCCTTCTCCGCCATGGTTTCTTCCTCGTCCATGGCGGGCTCGGCGGTGACCTCGGGTTGCGGCGCCGGCTCGGCCGGGGGCTCATCGGCCGCTTCCGGCCGGGACGTTGCCTCCGGCTTGGTCTCGTCCGCGGCCGGCGCCGGTTCGGCCGGCTCTGACACTGGTGTCTCGGCGGATTCCTCCACCTCGGCCGTCGTCATGGTCTCGTCGGCGGGCGCAGGCGTCTCCGCCTTTTGCGCGGGCTCCGGAGCCCGCGCCTTTGCGGTGGTGTCGGCAGGCGGCGCAGTGGCTTGTTCCATGCTGCCATTGCTGGCGCAGCCGGCGATCATGGCGAGCGCCGCCGCTGCAATAATTCCGTTCAGAGTTGCCCGTGGTTTCATGTCTTCCCCTCCCCTGAAATGGCTCTGAAGTGCGGTTTTTGTAGCACGAGACGCCACCGCATGGTGGCACGACATCGCCGTCAGGCGCTACTTGGCTGTGTTTGGGGCGATTTCCGGGGTTGCAATTTGAATTTCGTTTCCCTATCCTCCGGCCCCAAAGCGTGAACTGGGTCACAGAATTTTTGTGCACAGCATCACACTTTAACGGAATAACAACGAAGAAGGCCAGGGAGGCCGGGGGGAGGAGAACCAATAATTTCGAGTGAGGGCCTTGATCATGAAGATCCAGCGTATTTTATTGCCCGCTGTCGTGGCGGGTTTGTTGGTCTGCGGCACCGCGTCGGCGGAAGAGGACCAGGTTTCCGGTACCGGCAGCAGCGCCACCGTGCACCTGGATTTCCGCGTGGTGGTGCCCGGCGTTCTGCGCTTCCGCGTCGGTTCGGCAGGCAGCACCATCAACCTCGTGGAGTTCGATCCCACCGTCAGCGACCTGCAAAACGGCAATACGTCCGTGGCGGGCAGTTTCGGCGACCTGGGCAATGGCCAGGTGAGCGTGGAAGTGTTCACCAACCGCGGCGGCGTGGAGATCAGCGAGAGCAACGACGGCGGCGGCACCGGCCTGCAATCGACCGGCGGTGGCACCGACACCATCAGCTACGGCCGCATCGCCACGGCCTCGGTGAACGGCGACATTCCCCCGCCCACGCTCAGCGACGCGGGCGGCAACACGTCATCCGTGGGCCCGACCGGCGGCAATGTCAACATCACGGACGCGAGCGACGTCTGGGAATACACGTTCGATGCCTCGAACCTGGACGTGGCGCCCGACACCTATGAGGGCCGGGTGACCTACACGGCCGCCACGCCGTAAGCGCGGCCTCAGGGCAAGTTCTCACGACGCAGCGCCCGGACCACCCAGCGGGGGTGGTTCGGGTGTTATTCTGACGCCGACATGCGATTCCTGATCGCCATCGCGTTGCTCGCAGCGCCACTCGCCGCCAGCGCGATCACCTTCACGCTGGCGGGCGGGCCGCCGCCCCAGCTCGTGCTCCAGGTGGGCTCGGCCGGCGCCACCATCAACGAGGTGCAGTTCAACGTGCCTCCGGAAAGCCTGGGTAATACCGGGACCCAGGTGCCGGGCGACCAGCCGGTCTACGTTTACGCGCACATGCGCGCTTTCCCCAATCCGCGCCCCCAGGCGTTGGTCAATGCCGATTCGTCGACGCCCCTGTCCGGCAGCGCGGGCACGATTCCCATGACCGAGATCTGCTGGAAGTCGTCCGAAGGCAACGAGATTCCGGACGGCTGCTTCGACGGCTCCGCCGCGCAGACGCTGGCGACCGTGCAGAACCAGACCGGCTTTTACCTGACCCTGCAGTTCTACTACGCCAACACGCAGCCCGTGGTTGCCGGTACCTACACGGGGCGGGTCACGTACACGATGTTTGCTCCATGAACCTGCTCAGGAACCTGCTGCTCGTCGCCGGGCTGGCGCCGCTCGCCGCCGCCGCCCAGGGCGAGTTGAGCGCGCTGCCGTCGCCGACACAGGAGGTGCGCGCGGAACTGGACTGGGCGGTGCCCGTCACGGCGCTCAAGGGCGCGGCGCGAAGCGGCCGGGAAGTGGACGCCCTGGTGGCGCGCGTGCCGCAACTGGACCTGCGTCTGGATACCCGCAGGCTCCAGGGCAGCCGGGTTCGTATCTACTTGAGGATGCCGTCGGCGATCCAGGGGCTGAAGGGGGCGGCCGGCCTGCGCATGACCTGGACCGGCGACGGTCGGTTCGAGGACGGCGTTCTGGTGCCCGGTGACCGCGCACTCTTGTACGCGGGCACGATCGAGGAACCGGAGTTGCGGGGCATCCTGCACGTGGAGTTCGATCTGGACGCCGCGTCCGTCTCCGGTCTGGTACGCTTTGATCCCGTTTTCGAAGTCGAGACCATGGGCACCGATTGAACGTGAATCGAGTCCAACTGTTTTCGATCGTGTGCATCGCCATGCTGGCCGCGGGCGCCGCACGCGCCGCGCAGTTCGCCGCTGCCGTGACGCCGCCGCGTTTCGAGCTAAAGGGCAAGGCGGGTGAGGTGCTCCGGGATGTTGTGCGCATTACCAACCTGGGCAACGTTCCCGGGGAGTTCGAAGTGCGCACCGCCGACTGGTCCCTGAAGCAGGACGGCAGCGTCAATATCTACGGCGACGAGCTGCAACCGGGCAGCTGCCGCCCGTGGACGCGCATCGAGCGGCACCGGGTGCGCCTGGCGGCCGAGGGCGAGCAGACCTATCGCTTCGAGGTGCACATTCCAAAGGACGCCGCCAGCGGTGAGTGCCGTTTCGCCATCTTGTTCGAGCAGCCTCAGGAAAGTGCGGACAGCATGGCCATGGGGGACCTCAACGTCCCCATCGTGGGCAGGATCGCCTTGATCGTCTATGTCACGGTGGGTGACGCGCAGCCCGAGTTGAGCCTGAAGGGCGCGAAGCGCATCGATCGAAACGGGCAGACGCTGCCCGCGCTGAGCATCGAGAATTCTGGCGCCGCCCACGGCCGGCCGCAGGGACTTCTGCGTGGCGTGACTGCGAAGGGAAGGCAAATCAATCTCGTCCTGTCACCGTCGCCGATTCTGCCGGGCGAGACCCGGGATGTACCCCTGTGGCCGGTGGACGAGAGCAATGACCCGGTCAAGGACCTGCAATTCCCGGTAACCATCAACGGCAACTTGGAATGGCCCGAGGGCAAGGTCTCCGTGGACACGGTCGTGCAGTAGGAGCCTGCTGAGGCGAGTGACCGAAGGCTGATCGCGCCCATCCGGGTGCTCCTATTCATTGATGCGTTGCAGCGCCAGGTCGGCGAATGCCTGGCCCCGTGCATCGACCCCCGTGATCATCGGCCGTGCCGGCGCCCAGGGCAGCGGGACGCTCTCCTCGACGACCTGGAGCCGGTGGTCCCCGGCGGCCACCGGCCAGAATTCGAAGCGGCCGTCGGAATCCGTCACGGTGGTGGCGGATGCATCCAGGCGCACGACCACGCCTTCCGCACCCTTCTCGCCCGGTGATCGCCGGCCATCCCGGTTGTCGTCGAAATAGACCACGCCGGTGATCCTGCCCACGCCGTTTTCGGAATTGCCGGCTCCCAGTACCCGGCCCGGTCGGCCGCCAGAGGCGCCGTACGACAGGCTCACGAACAACTGCTTTCCCAGCATCACGTTGCCGGTTTCCGGCGTCAGGCCGGTGCGCACACTGGCTACTTCGTTGTAGATTGCGTTCAGCCCCAGGGACCAGTGCTCGGAAAACGGCCAGTCGAGGCTGACGGTGGCATTGGCGGTGGTGTTGGCCTCGCCGCCCGCATCCTGGCGCACCGCCAGCAGACTGGTGTCCAGGGTCAGGTTGTTGGCGAAGCGATGGCGATAGGTTGCCCCCACGCGGGCCGTGTCGGTGGTGAGATCCGGTTCCTCTCGCCGTTCCAGCTCCAGGCGTGTGGCAAGGCCATCCAGCGCGCGCAGATTCCAGAATTGGTCCACGGCGAGCCGATTCGTCGTGGAGTCGAAGGCGCCGCTGCTTTGCACCGTGGTCAGCTCCAGGCGTTGGTCGAACCAGGACAGTTGTTGATCATAGTAGAGATCGGCCTGCCAGGAGTCCTGCGTGCCGGTGTCGGTGTCCGTGAGTGGGCGTAATTCGGTGCTGCCGGCGCTCAACTGGGTGCCGACTCGCTGAAAGCTCCCGAGCCGCCAGTCGGCGGCTCCAAAAACCCGGTAATCAGCCAGGTTCAAGTCCCGGGTCCGGCCCGCGTCCACGCCCACCGTGTACTGGCTGCGCAGGGTGCTGTAGTCGCCCCGGTAATACAGCCCATCCCGGTTGTTCTGGATGGCCGTGTCCTGCCACTGCAGTCCATCGGCCAGCGTATAGGTGCCGAAGCGGTGCCGCCACAGACCGTGCTGGCGCTCGCCGTCGTACCATGCGCCCAGGTCCCCGTCGTCTTCCGCCAGCAGGTGCAGGCGGTCTGAATTCACTTCGTCGGAGGCGCCGCGGCCGACGGCCAGGGCCAGGTTGCCCACGGAGTCGCCGCCACGGTTGGCGTTCAACTGCCAGAACTCCGCCGCGAATTGCCAGTCGCCACCCAGGCCGCGGCTGTAGCCACCCCCAACCAGGGAAGCGTTTTCCGAATCGAATACCCTGGAATACAGTCCCTCGAGACGCCCGGTCTCGCCCCAGGTGAAGCGCCATTCCTGGTCGCCGTCGCTGACCCGGGTGGTGGCGCCGTTGATGATCGAGGAGGGGAGGTAGAACCGGTAGCTGGATGCCACAAGTTCGCCGCTCACCGAGCGTTGCACGCCCAGGCCGCTGTCGGCGAACCAGTCGCCGCCGACGGGAAAGCGGGTCTGGGTCAGGGTGAACTGGCCACTCGCGCCGTCGGCCAGCAGGGGATTGTCGGACTGGGAGTCGAGCGCCAGGATCTCCAGGTCGATGCGGCCGTAATTGGTGGTGTCGCGTTGATAACGCAGCAGCGCCCCCTGCTCGGTGGTTCGCGTGCCACCCTCGTCCCGCAGCCCGTATCGCACGTCGGCGCCGAATATCCAGGGCAGCGGCTGTTCCTCGCGCTCCAGGCTCTCCAATGGCGGCAGCGGCGCGATGTCCGGGTCGATGAGCTGGTCCTGGTAGGCATCCCCGTCCGCCTGTCCACTCTCCTGCGCCGTCTGTCCGTGGGCAGGACCAGAAAGGGCGCAGGCACAGGCAAGCAGGAGCCCCGGCCTCCAGCCGTGCCCTGGCGGATTTCCCCCACGCGTCTGATTAAAAATCAATTAGTTATGCTTTTCTTTTAATGTGAAAAGTTCGCTGCCCGGTGCCCCTCGGGCTGTCCGCGGCCGGCCTGCGGCCTGCAATGACCGTCAAGTTGCCGGGGACTTTCAGGATTGTACCGGCAGGAGACAGGAAGTGTGAATCAGTTCGCAGCGGATAGTGGCGAGCTGATGCTACCGTGGTGACCATTCGGCAACGTATTGAAGCGCCCGATCCAGGAAAACGAGGCGCGAATACGACCGCGGAGGGAGACCTAGCAAGGATGGGTCTCGAAGATGAAGCGGTTGTTGTCTATCGGTTTGGGTCTGGTACTCGGAGCGCTCATATACGTTGCTCCCGCCACGGCGGAAGCCGCATCGGCGACCCAGAGCGTCAGTTTCAGGGTCGTCATTCCCAAGCTTGAGCCCCTGCGCCTGGACATGCACCAGCAAGCGCAGCGATTGGCCGTGGACGGCGCGGAGTCGGGTGACGTGACTCCGGGTACCCACGAGGAAGTGGATGCCTACGGACGCCGTCAGCTTCGCCAGACCGTAATCACGCAGGGCCGCGTGGAACTCATTCTGGCCGCGCCCTGATCCGGGATCGGCCTGCAGGGGGGGCGACGCCCGGCCATTGTGCCGGGCGTCTTTTTGTTCATCTCATCGCAAAGCCATCGGCGGCGATTTCAGGAGTCCCCGGCGGAGCGAGGTTCGGTCTTCCAGATCACTGGTGACCAATAGCTCTTGCGGTCCACCTTGCCACCCACGTAATAGGTCTTGCCCGCCTCGACCATGATCTCCAGGCTGTTGTCGCCGCCGGTGTTGCCGATCTGGTGCTGTAACCCGAAGGTGTTGTCCATGTCGGTACCACCGCGAACTTTCAGGACATGTTTGCCGGGCTTGAGGAGCACGGCAATCTGGTCGTCAACGCTCACCTGGTCGCCGTCGATCTCCACGATGCTCACGGGGAAAATCTGCTGGGCGGTTTTCTGGACGTCCGTCCGGACCACCCCATGTGGCTCGCCCGGAGAGGCGATGGCCGCCGGACCGGCGTGGGCGGCCGCACCCGCCAGGAAAATGGCCGCCAGCGCGAAAGCTGCCTGCTTGGTAAACCGTTTCATGGTTGCCTCCCTGTCGCTTGGACACAGGATATTGGACAGGGACCGGGCTCCCCCGGTTCCGCTTTCCCGGGGGCAACCGCCACCCGTCCCGGCGTGAACTCCCCGGGGGCGGCTTCACCACCCCCGGAGGCCGGCACGGTTACGGTCAGGGCGCTTTCCGGGCGCTGCCCTCGCCCGGGTGCGTGGGCAAGTACCTGGCCAGGAACGCGTCCATGGTCCGGTAGAGTTCCAGCACGTTTTCCTCCTTGCGGAAGCCGTGACCCTCGTCGCTCTTGACCAGCCACTGGTAGGGCATGTCCAGCTCGTCCAGCCGGTCACGCAGGCGCTCGGCGTGTTCGATGTCCACCCTCGGGTCGCGCCTGCCATGCACGATCAGGATGGGATCGTCGATGTTTTCCACGTGGTTGATGGGCGAAGTGTCCTCCAGCCGCTTGCGGTCCTTGTCCGGATCGCCGACCTGTACCTCCAGGACCTTCTTCCGGGTTGCCGCGCCGTTCGTATCTGGCGATGATTGGGTCGGCCTTCCGGCGACCTCGAATCTCGCCTTCTAGGGCTCTATCGGTGCGCTTGCCCCCAGGCCCGGGCCGTAGAGGACGGCATTGGCGAAAACACGGGCAGTGGCCAGCGAGGCGCCCCGGAACACCGGCGGCGTGGCGAACAGGATGAGCTGGCCGCTTCCCACGCTCTCGCGGGTCAGCCAGGCGGCATTCGCCAGCCGGTGGGCGGCCTCGGGCCAGAGCAGGCCGCTCATGCGCAGGCGAAGCTCGTCGCCCGCTGGCATTGGGGCCCAGCCCAGATCGTGCGGCCCGGACACCGCATCATCGTCGCTGGGCAGCAACACGCCGAAGCGGGCCGGGGCGGATACACTCCGCGCCGCCATCAGCACCGGCGCGTCCCCGGTCATGACCGGCAGATAATCCCCGGCCCCCAGCATCAGCCACGACTTGTGATCCGTGCGCGTGGCCAGCAGCGCGCCCTGGGGCATGAACAACGCCTGCCAGTCGTCCTCCAGTTGCGCCGCCGTGGGCTCGGGCATCCCGCCGGACGCCTCCGATTTGGATTTCTCGCCCCCACCGCCCGCCGATTCATCCGGGTGTTCCATTTCCCAGGGCACATCCAGGCTGAGCGGCGCGTCATGGGCCCAGATGCTGGACGCCGCCGGCATGTCGTCCCGTGCCGCCTGCCATTCGCGGGCCAGCGCCACGCGGTAGGGGAGCGGATCATCCAGTACATCCGGCAGCAGCCGCGTATTGCCCATATCCGCGTCCGTGGTGGCCAGTTGGCGGGCCGAGCCACCTACCGCGATCAGGCTGCCCCCGTCGTGCACCCAGGACCTCAGCGCGGCGAGGGCATCCTCCGGGAGTTGCCCGCGCGAGCGGTTCGGCAGCACTATCACGTTGTAGCGGCGCAGGTCCGTATCGGCCAGGCGGTCCACGTCCAGGTGGGAGTTTCGCAGGCCGAGTTTCTGGTCAAGGTAATACCAGTCGGCTCCGAAGTCGTAGGAATCGATGTCACCCCGGGTTACCAGGGCCACGCGGGGGCGCGGCAGGATCGGGAAATATTCTCCTCCCAGGTCGGCCCGGTCGCCTTCGCCCAGTCCGGTCTCCACGGCACGGGCCGCAATCCCTGAAGCGTCGGCGGCAGCGGCCAGGCGTCCGGGCAGGTCCAGGGCGAGTTGACGGTTGTCCACGGCCAGCACCAGCGGCGAGCCCGCGGCCACGGACTTACCCCCCAACTCGGTATCGCGGCGGGCGAGCCGCACGCGCACGTCATGTTGGAGTAGCCACGCCGCCGCAGCCTGCGCCCGGTCGTCCGCGCCGTCGAAGTACCAGCCCACCGGTTCCGCCTTGCTTTCCTGGTGCGGCGCCGTGGATGGCAGGGACTCGATGCGGGTGACCGCGCCGGGAAGGGCGCTTTCCAGAGTCAGCGATTCCAGGCCGAAGAGCATGGTCAGGTTCCAGGCGGTGACGTCATAAACCGTCGTCTGCCCCTCGCGCAGCAGCCGTTTCCGCTCGTTGTGCAGGCTGTCTTCCGGGATGTGGGGATCGAACTCCAACAACGCCGCGGTGCGCTGCGCCAGCGGCTGGCGGTTGGGGATCAAGAGTGTGCCGGCGGGCAGATCCACCCGGCCGCGCCGGCGGCCGAGCTGGTCCGTCGCATCGCCCAGGCTGGTATCCCGGTCCAGGCGATAGACGCGCACCCCCTGCAGGTTCATGAGATCGACGAAATCCTTCAGTCGGCCCTGGTTTTTCGTGGGCAGCACCGCGAAGGTCCGCTTCGCGTAAGGGCCGCCGCCACTGACGGCTTCGCGGCGTTGTTCGTACCAGTCTTGCTTGATGGCCTTCGCGTTGGCGGCGAGGCTGCGCAGGTTGGCCATGGAGCTGGTCAGGTGATGGAACACCGCCTCTCGGTAACTGAGCACGTAGCCACCGGCCTGCTTCACGCCGTCGTCCGCCACGCCGGCCTGCTCGTAGAGGATGCCGATGGCCCCGCCCAGGGCCGCCCAGGCATCCGAGTAGCCCGGGTACCAGTCGTCATTCCACTCGCCCGTGTAGTAGCGCCAGCCATGAGCATCGAAGGCGCTCGCCTGGTCGCGGGCGAACTGGCGATTCCACTGGTGTTGCCAGTCGGGCAGGTTGGGGTTGTAGGGCTGGCGCGGGGGCGAGAACAGGTAACTCTCCTGGGGGCCCATCTCGTGTGCGTCCACGAACATCTGGGGATGCCACATCTCGACGGCCTTCATCCGGCCCCGGGTCTCCGGCTGGGTGCCGAAGAGCCAGTCCCGGTTCATGTCGAACAGGTAATGGTTGGTGCGGCCCCAGGGCCAGTAACCGGTGTGGACCAGCGACTGGTCGTCCAGGTTGTGCTTCTCTCCCCGGAACTCGGCGACCTGTTGCAGGAAACGGTGCCGGCCGTCCGGGTTCATCATCGGATCCACGATCACCAGCAGCTTGTCCAGCAGCCGGTTCGTATCTTCGCCGCGGTCGAAGGCCAGGTGATGGATCACCGCCAGCGCGGCGTCCGCGCCCGAGGTCTCGTCGCCGTGAATGCTGTAGGCCAACCAAGCCACGGCGGGCAGCTCGTCCAGCAACTGCCGGGCCCGGTGGTCGTCCAGGCCGCTGGGGTCCGCCAGGCGGTCCCAGCCGGCGCGCACCTCATCCAGCTTCCCAAGCCGTTCCGGGGTGCCGAGCACCACGTAGTAAAGCGGGCGTCCCTCGTGGGTGGATGCGTAACGGGTCACCCGCATGCGATCGCTGGCCGCGGCCCAGGCCTCGAGGCAGGCGCCGATTTCCGCGGGGGTGGCGGCGCGCTGGCCAAGGGGGAAGCCCAGACAGTCTTCCGCGTCCGGCGTGCCCTCCGGGTATTGCGCGTCCGGGAAGTACGGCTGCGTATCCGAGTGCTCCGCCCGGGCCATTGCGACGGCGGAAAGCAGTCCCAGGCCCAACAGCAGCGACGTGGCGATCTTCATGCATGTGTCCCCAACGGAAAGCAGGCCGGCATGATACCCGATTGGCTTGCACCGTCCGCTTGCCGCGGGCCACGATGGCGGTTCATTCGCCGGGAGCGCGTCTTGCAAACCGCCATCGTCTGGTTCCGCCGTGACCTGAGGCTGTCGGACAACCCGGCGTGGCAGCATGCCTGCATGAATGCAGGGTGGGTGCTGCCGGTGTACGTGCACGCGCCGGAGGAAGAGGGTGCCTGGGCGCCGGGTGCGGCCAGCCGCTGGTGGCTGCATCACGGGCTCGCTGCCCTGCAGCGGTCGCTCGCGGAAAAGGGCACGCGGTTGCTGGTGCTGCGGGGCCCGACGCTCGAAAGCCTGGAACTCCTTGCCGAGGCATGCGGGGCGCGGGCGCTTTACTGGAATCGTCTCTACGAGCCGGAAATCATCGCCCGGGACGAGCGCCTCAGGCGGCGCTTCCGCGGGGCGGGCCGGGAGGCGGAGAGTTTCAACGCGACCCTGCTGTGCGAGCCCTGGACGGTGTCGAACCAGGCCGGGGATCCCTACCGGGTGTTCACGCCGTTCTGGCGGGCCTGCCGGGAACGGGCTACCGGGGCGGCGCCGGACAGGGCGCCGCCCAAAGTCCCGCCGCGACCCGGGGGTGTTCCCGCGGGCGTGAGTCTCGACGACCTGGAGTTGTTGCCAACGGTGCGCTGGGACGGTGGCCTGGACCAGGCCTGGAGCCCGGGGGAAGCGGGCGCGGCGCGCGCGCTCAGGCGATTCTGCCGTTCGCGGCTGGACAATTACCCGCGCGACCGGGAAAGACCGGGCGTTGCGGGCAGTTCACGGTTGTCACCACACCTGCATTTCGGGGAGATCGGCCCGCGCCAGGTGGTTGCCGCCGTGCAGCGCCGGGGCGGAACGGGAAGCGACAAGTTCCTCGCCGAGCTGGGCTGGCGCGAATTCGCCCACCACCTGCTGTTTCATTTTCCCCAAACCACGGATCAACCCCTGGACCCGCGATTCCGCCGTTTCCCCTGGGCCCGCGGCCCCTGGGGCTCGCTCGAAGCCTGGCGTGGCGGGCGTACCGGGATTCCCATCGTGGACGCGGGCATGCGCGAACTCCGGGCCACCGGCTGGATGCACAACCGGGTACGCATGCTGGTGGCCTCGTTGCTCACCAAGAACCTGTTGGTTCCCTGGCAGGAGGGAGCGCGCTGGTTCTGGGAGACGCTGGTGGACGCCGACCTGGCCAACAACACCCTGGGCTGGCAGTGGACCTCCGGCTGCGGTGCGGACGCCGCGCCGTACTTCCGGATTTTCAATCCGGTCATCCAGGGCAGGCGTTACGACCCGGACGGCGCCTACGTGCGACGCTGGGTTCCGGAGTTGTCGCGGGTTCCCGACCGTCATCTGCAGGCTCCCTGGGAGAGTGCCACGCCGCCCGCGGACTACCCCGCACCCATCGTCGGTCTCAAGGAAAGCCGGGTCCGGGCGCTCGCCTCGTTCCAGTACATCAAGGACCGCAATTAGGCGTCGCCGCCGGCCCCCAACTCGCTGTCGAGCCGCTTGGTCACCGCCGTCTCCAGGGCACCGCGAAGTGGCGAGAGCAGCATTCCCAGCTTCACTTCCAGTTCCAGCGTGGATTCCCCGACGACCAGCCGCCCGTTCAGCCCCGGACGGTCGAATTGCAGTGTCCCGCCTTGCCACCGAGAGTGCACGCCGTGCTCGCGTTCCAGGTCTGCGGCCACCTGGTTGGCGGCAGCCCGCGCGCCTTCCAGGCCCAGTGAATGTCTTCGCTCGATGCGGATTCGCGGCATTGCAAAGGACGTCCGGCATTGCGTGGCGGGGCAGCTTACCGGGACCGCGCGGTGAGCGAAACCCGGGACCGTGCGCGCTCGCCAGAAGCGGTGCCCCGAGGGTCCGCTCGGAGCGCCGCGACCGGGTTGCTTGGGGGCCGGGGAGCCAAGTGGTAGATTGTCCGAGCGGACGCAATCGGTTCGCGAGGATAACAACGAACTCGAAGAAGGGAGCGCAACTCAATGAAATTGAGCTTTCCCAACGGTGACCATGGGGAGGTGGTTACCGAGTCCGGCACGCTCAGCATCGGCAGCGGGGCCGGCAACGACGTGGTTCTCGACGCGGAGGGCATCTCCGAGAAGCACGCCCGGCTGTCCCACGAGGCGGATGGAACGTTCCTGACTCCGGTGGGGGAGGCCGACGTATTCGTCAACGGCCGCCGGATTCGTGATCGCACCCAGGTCCGGGCGGGCGACGTGGTGGGCCTGCACCGGGTCCAGGTGCGCCTGGCGCAAGCCGGTGGCGCGCCTTCCCCGCAAAGCGACGAACATGAGAGACCGCGCCACACCGGCGAGACCACACGCCTGCGCC
>Ga0209918_1000368_pt1 | contig 30624 bp, 27 predicted proteins | sample SalPonD_shore_MG_FD_185712 | JGI IMG/M metagenome (GOLD analysis project Ga0209918, IMG submission 185712) | Salt pond soil microbial communities from South San Francisco under conditions of wetland restoration - Salt Pond MetaG... | ecosystem: Environmental > Aquatic > Marine > Intertidal zone... | reverse complement strand
CCCTCCGGCATAAAGTTCAATGCCGGAGTACTTCCCTCAAGGGAAGATGAAGCTCATCCCTCCTTGAGGAGGGTGCCTGAATTCCGTGGGTTTTCGGTATTCGGGCGGGAGGTGTTAGCTACTGGCACTCAAAAGTATCCAATTCTCAATTTCTTGAACTACACGATCCATATCTTGTCTTATTTCTTTATTACCGAATCTTAGAAACCAAATACCCAATGACCTATGATTCACCTGATTTATGTGATTACTGTGATGGATTAGTCAGAATTATCACAGTTCATCAGTCAATCACAACAATCACAGTTCCGACAATGCGGGTGCGAACTATGATTTGCTTGATTTATATGATTACTATGATAGGGCGCCTGCAATCACAGTCCATCAGTTAATCACAGAAATCACCGTTCAGACAATGAGTGGAAAAATAGTGCTGATTAAATTAATAGAAAGTTTGCATCAGAGTTTGTATCTTTATTTGTATTAACAGGTAGTAATAAGATTATTTGTGGATAATAAAAGTACATTTAATACCCTTCTATCGTTGCTTTTGCTGGTAGCTATTTTACTATCATATAGCATAGAAGGTGTATATCCATCTTTCAATTCTTATTCTAACATTAGCTCAGTTCAGCAACACTCAATGTGCTGGAAGGCGAAGGCCCAACAGCTTTCACTGGCAATGCATAAACCAGCTGGGGTCAACCAGCATCAAAATCAGTCAAGTTCCCCGCAGGCAGCCACGGCTATTACCTATTCGTGCAATATCTCGTTGCAGATGATTGCTGTAAAAAAGCAGAAAATAGGAACTTCCGCTTCAGCTAAGCTTATTCATCCTCCCTTTACCCCTACCATCTCCTCACAAGTTTTTATAAACCGGGAACCCGATCCCCCTCAACTTGGCTAGCAGCGTGGCATAACTATATCTATATCCAGGGGAAACTCTTTGTTAAAATAATGTTAAAAGCTATCACCCCAGTATAGATGAGTCTTTATCGACATCTTCCCAAAGCTCAACAAAAACGTAATTCCGCCGCTGTTAAAAATTGATCTCATAAACAGCGGCACCGCGACGATCATACCAATTATTTTAAATTTTACTCTTATGAAATTTTCAATACTCAACTCAAAAAATCTTTCGATACTTGCCTTGGGTTTGGCCTTACTGCTTTCCGCCTGTTCTAAGTCGAATAAACAAGCAGCTGTCCGGAAAAATGAAGCACGTGTCGCTTCAACAAATGCCAACTCCCAAGCGGCAAGCGACAAAAAGGACCTTGCAGATGCGCCTGATTTTACGCTTACCAGGATGAATGGTGAACCCTTTACGCTATCTAAGCATAAGGGCCAAGTGATAATACTAAATGTCTGGGCTACCTGGTGTCCACCATGCCGCAAAGAAATTCCCGGATTTATCAAAATACAAAAACAGATGCGTGATAAAGGCGTACTTTTCGTTGGCGTGTCAGTTGACAAAAAGGGCTGGAAGGTCGTTCGTCCTTTTGCTCAAAAGTTGGGCATCAATTATCCCATCGTTGTTGATGATGGTACCATTAACCTAAAGTACGGCCCATTTCGCGGCATTCCCACTACCTTCATCATCAATAAAAAGGGGAAGGTTGAATACATGGCAACGGGCTTGATTAACCAAAAAGCGCTGCAGCCTGTTTTGGATAAGCTGGCCAGCCGCTAAGCATTAACAGCTAGCTTATATCTGGTTCCGATTGGCCATACCCCGTTAAAAAATATGCTGTTCCTACTGAGCAAATGGCTATCACAGTTCATCAGTCAATCAGCGAAAATCACAGTTCTGACAATTGACGAATGAAGAAATTGAGAGTATGTAAAAAACGTGTGAACTATGATTCGCTTGATTTATGTGATTAGGGTGATGGATTAGTCAGAATAATCACAGGAATCACAATCCTGAGAATTATTGTGCCCCCACCCGCGACGGAATGTTTGCTCTTCAGTACCTAAATATTGGCTTTAAAGCATTTGAGGCAGGGAATACAATAATACCTGAAAATTCCTAAAAGCATGCTTTTGAAATAAATGTTGAACGAATGTTGGACCTTCAGACCATTATCCAATTAAGATTCATCAATTAATCAGACATAAAAAACTTTTCAAAATACTTTCCAAAAGTATTTGCTTGCATAGACCTAATCAATCTAATCAATATCGAGGTGCCTTAAGATTAAATCTTCGATATTGCTATAGACATACTCTGGAAGTGCCCCATCGTGAGATGCTACATAAGCACCAGTTGCGTTTGCAAAAACCAACGTATCTTTGATATCAATTTCCTTGTGAATTCCCTGCAGCAAGGCAGCTAAAAAGGCATCCCCAGCCCCTACCGCATCCTTAACTGTAATGTTAAAACCCTTATGCTCTGCCCATTCCCCCTGGCGGAAAAGCACAGCTCCCTCAGCTCCCTTTGTTACAACAATTGATTGACAATCAAAGAGATCCGCCAATTCTTTTATACCCTCTTTGATATTACCAGAAAGGGAGAACCATTCCATCAGTTGCCCCAGCTCATCAGCATTCAACTTAAGGATATCGGCCGGTTGTAGAGCGTTTTCGATAGTCTGTTTGTCGTAGTATGGGCTGCGAAGGTTGATATCAAACACTTTGAGCATATCATTGTCCAATACTGAATAAATGGTTTGGCGCGATTGGCTATCCCGCAGAGCCAGGCTCCCAAAAACGAACGCCCAACATTCTTCAGCCGCAGTCTTCATCCCTGACGTCAATTTAATGTTATCCCAGGCGACCGGTTCGATAATGTTGTAATCCGGATCCCCCTGCTCGTCAAGCTGTATTTCTACGATTCCGGTTTCCAACTCCCCGTCCCGTTGAATCAAATCGGTAGGAAGGCCTTTGCCTTTGATTCGGCGAAGGGCCTCCTGGCCCAGACGATCATCGCCAACCCGACTGATAATGTTCACCTCTTCGCCCAGCTGACGGAGATGAAAACTGACATTCAGCGGTGCCCCACCGAGGAAAAGTCCCATGGGCAGCGAATCCCATAGCACTTCACCGATGCATAGTATTTTCTTTTGCTTGCTCATAATTCTGAATCTATGCTATCTTAAAAAGTCAACTCGGTGTCTTCAGGAAGTAACTCTTTTTCGAGCTCCTCCAGCGTCTTGTTTTTGGTTTCCGGCATCAGCAGCCAAACGAACAGCAATTGAAATACCATCATGCCGGCAAAAAAAGCAAAGATGGTCCCGCCCGAAAAGGCACTCAATACGGTGGGCGTCAACAGGGTGATGACCGCGGCACAGGTCCAGTGGGTGCCGGCCCCCAGCGACATGCCGTAATCGCGGACCGAGTTTGGAAATATTTCTGAGATAAACACCCAGATAACGGCACCTTGGCCAATGGCATGCGCCGCAATAAAGGCACTGACAAAAGCAATGACATACCAGCCTTCGGCCCCCGAAAAGAAGGCCCAGGCCACGCCGGACAACGATAAAATATAGCCGATAGAACCTGCGTACATAAGCTGCTTCCGTCCCGCCTTATCGATTAAGTACATCCCCAGTAAGGTAAAAATAAGGTTCACCACGCCAAGAGGAACCGAGGCTCCGAGCACCTCGCTAGCTGCCAGACCGGCTTGTTCAAAAATGCGCGGAGCGTAGTATAAAACAAAGTTGATCCCCGAGAACTGGTTAAAGAAGGCGATCAGCATAGCCAGAATAATCGGGTATCGAAATTTTTTGGATAGAAACTTGCTTTTCGAAGCCTTATCCACGGACTTCTTAATCTCCGAAAGCAGCTTGTCGATATTTTCTTTGGGATTCAGTTGCTTCAAAATAGCGCGGGCACCTTCCTCGTCATCCCTGCGCAAGGCCAGCCAGCGCGGACTTTCGGGCACGCCAATCACCATCAGCGAATAGATGAAAGCAGGAATCCCCTCTACGCCCAGCATCCACCGCCAAGCATTAGCATCGAAATGCAGACCGATAAGATAATTAGAGATATAGGCCGCCAGAATTCCGATGACAATATTAAATTGGTAAGAAGCGCCGAGACGTCCACGATCGCCGGCCGGAGTAATTTCGGAAATGTAGATAGGCACCGCTACGGTTGACGCACCAACGCCGAGCCCACCAATAAAACGAGCAATGGAAAACATATACGGCCCGGTAGCCAGTCCCGATCCCATGGCAGACAAAAAATATAAAACGCCAATCCAAAAGAGGGTCTTTCGCCGACCAAACTTGTCACAGGGAATGCCCCCGAAAAGCGCGCCGATCAATGAACCCCAAAGAGCCATCGACATAATAAACACGCCGTGGAACAGGTCGCTGGTATGCCACAACAATTGCAACGATTTATCGGCCCCGGAGATGACAATTGTATCAAATCCAAATAAAAAGCCGGCCAGCGAAGCGGCCAGTACTGAAAATAAAATGGTTTTGTCTTTTTTCATTACCCTACGAACCTCAAAAAATTATTTAATTTTACATCTTGGTTCACTCGCTCTGCGTCCCCGGATACGTGTTGATTAATTCATGTCATTCGGTTATCGGTTCCAAATTGAATGCAGTTGCCAAATATCTAAACTGATCAATTCAGCTTCGCCTCCTTTAGTAAACAGGCTGATCCCATCACTATCAGGCGACGGAAAAATACGTTCTGTCAGCGTAGTTCGTCCGTTATTTCCAAACACCTCAACCGACGATTTATCCAAAAATATGTGCAGCGTGATCTCCCCATCATCCGATGATAGCGGTGCTTTAAAAATGCCCGGAAATTTGTCACTAAAGCTAACATCACCGGAGTTCGTCCGATCAACATACAAATTTTTATCATCCACATCATAGCCCATGAGGGTTTCCTGCTGGTCACCTTTCGCAACTTTCAGTCCCAGCATGCTGGCGTCATTAACCTTAAACCGGGCCTTTATTTCCAACAACTTGCCGCTTACGCCCGCATTCTCCAATAAATCTGAATCGCCGTCAATAATCTTTCCCTCAAAATGATGATGTGTGCCCCGCAGCTCTTTCAATTCTGCAACTGGCTGCTGTACCAAGTGGATACCATCATCAAAAGTCTTAAGACTTAATGAACGTGGAATCGTCATCGCGCTTCGCCACGGGTGCGTGGGGATTTGCTGCCCATATTGCCAGTTGTTCATCCAGGCGATCCAGATGCGCCGGCCATCTTTTTTCGGAATATTTGAAAATGACTGCACGGCATAAAAATCCTTGCCGTAATCACTCCAGCGGGTTTGCCCCTTAGTCGAAGAATCCTGCACAAATTCCTTACCATTGAAAACCCCAATAAAATATTGAGAACCTGAACCACCATTAGGGCCCCCGGGATTTAGGTCAACCTGCAGTACCCATTTCGATTGATCCGGATGCCCGTCTATCGGCAGTTTAAACAATCCCGGACATTCCCAGACGCCATCCCTAGCGCCAGCGGGACCAAATTCTGAAAGTTGCTTCCAGTGTTTTAAATCCGGCGAACCATAAAAGCGAATCTTGTGGCGTGTGGGCAGAGCCACCACCATCACCCACTGTTTACTTGCCTGATGCCAGAACACTTTAGGATCCCGGAAATCCTTTAGTCCCTCATCAATCACGGGATTGCCTTTGTATTTTGTCCAGCTTCGCCCATTATCCAGGCTGTAAGTAATACGTTGATCCTGCAACGCCTTGTCGGTATGGTGACCGGTATAAATGGCAACCATCGGGGGATTTGTTTTCGTGCCGAACCCACTGGTGTTATTCTTATCTACCACCGCACTGCCAGAAAAAATCATCACGTTGTTTTCCTCTTTCAGAGCGATTGGCAGATGTTTCCAGTGAATCAAATCCCGGCTGACGGCATGGCCCCAGCTCATGTGTCCCCAAGTGATGCCATACGGATTATACTGGTAGAAAAGATGATATTCCCCATCGTAATAGACCATTCCATTAGGATCATTCATCCAGTTTTTGACGGGTGAAAAATGGAATTGAGGACGATAGTTTTCCGTGTATGCAACTTTGACTTGTGATACGCCTACTTTACTTATGGCCTGATGTTGTTGACTATACGCACATCCTGTAAGTAGTAAAAGAAGAATGATATGGGTTAATAAAATTCTGTAAGGCATTACCTTTCTTTTTCAAATTCAGATTTTATTTTTACTAACAAAAAATTAAATTTTTATTTCCAAATACTATTCATCTTCCATGCATGGGCACTCATTAATTTTGCACTTTTCCCAGATACACTTAAATCGATTCCTAAACTCTTTTTAGTTGGATAAATACGTGTTGTAAAAGCGTATTGATGATTTATAAAAAATTTTAAAACAGAATGGTCAATAAATACGTCAAGGAATAATTTTTTTGATTCATTTATATTAAAAGGAACTGTTTTAACATCTTTACTCCCAGAAGTACCAATGCTAGATTTAGAACGATCAAGCGTTAAAGTATTTGCTACTTGATCAAAAATGATTCTTGTCTGCTCAGAGCCATCTTTAGATTTCCTTACAATAAGGGATATTTTATGAGCTTTATGAGGAAATAAGCTCAATTGAACTTCAAGCTGATTCCCTTTAATATCCTTCAGGGGATTTTTTTTATCATTTGGTTTTAACAAAATATTTTTAAGACTTATTGGGTGCCCTCTTAATTTTTCTAACCCTCGATAAGGTTTTATTATTAAGTGATCTGAATTGTCTAAATAGATCTCTCTTGGCAGGCTATGTACATTAGCCCATCCAGCTTTATACTGATCTTTTGCGTCTCTGTTGTCAGGAATTATGCCAATAGCAATTTGATGCCCTGTTTTTTTATCCTCCCAATGAATTTGAGACCAATAAGGACCATTAGGATTGTTTTGAAAAAAAAGATGATAGTTACCTCTTTTGTCACGAATTAAACCATGAGGCTCATTTGTCCAGTGGTCGAGGGGCAATGCATGATATTCAGATCGTTGTGGATCTGCTACAAGCTGTGATAGGGTGATGACAAAATTTGGTTTCGAATAATTTTTATTTGCTAATGAATCAATTTCCTGATTTGTCAAAGTCGTATCATAAATACGGAACTCATCAAGTAGTCCATTAATAACTCCAGTAGGAAATAGATGATTAATAAGAGGGGTCCCCGGTTTTTTCCCAATAACTAAATTTATTTCGTTTCCAATATTCGGCAAGCTAAGACTCTTTTTCCCCACCATTTTTCCATTAGCATACATAACAATGTATTGGTAATGTCCCTAAGTTTGTGTAAAAATTGAGAAGGTGCTGCCTGGTTGATAGCTTTTGATTGATCTAAAATCACAACTACCAAACACAGACAACACCTATAAGTAAAAAAGTAAAACCTTCAAAGCAATTGAGCAAGCGAATTCAACAATTAACCAGTGGCCAAACCGAGGCCGATGATCTGCTGGCTAAGCTGATAGAGCTTGGAGCCGAAAAGATTCTCCAGGAAAGCCTGGAAGCCGAGGTCGATGAGTTTCTTGGGCGCGGCTGGTACCAGCGCAGTAGCCCCCAGGAGCCTAAAGGGTACCGCAATGGCTACTGGCCCAAAACGTTTAAAACCCAAAGCGGGCCGGTGAACGTACAGGTTCTAGGGTTCGCGAGGCCGAAGAAGACTTTGAGTCGGCCTTACTGAGCCGTTTAGACAGTATTGAGCAACGTCTGAAGACCCTGGTTGTCGAAATGTATACCCGGGGCCTTTCCACACGCGACATCCAGACGACCCTTGCCGGCGATGCGCTGGTCTCCCGCTGCGAGGCCAGCCGGATGAACGAGGCACTTTACGAGGAATATGATGTGGTTTACCTGTTTGCCGACGGGGTATATGAATCAATTCGTTCGATTAGTGGCGGGCAGACGGTCTCATGCGTATGGGGTATCTGCAGCGATGGGCGGAAGGTCCTGTTGGGGCTGGAGGCGGTTAAGCCGGTTGCTGGGAAGCCCACTTTGACGATTTGATCGAGCGTGGCATGCCTCAGCCCCTGTTTGTGGTCAGCAACGGCGGGAAAGGGCTGAAAGCGGCGCTGAACAATGTTTCCCCATATGCCCGCCGTGGGCGTTGCATTGCCCATAAGATGCGCAATCTGATGAATAAACTTCCGCGCAACCCGCAGGTTCGCAGTCCCATTAAGCGTAAAATAAAAGCTATTTATTATGCGCCCGACCGCCAAACGGCCGATCAACTGGCAGCAGGCCTTATTGAGCAGTATGCCGGGGAGCATCCGAATATGATTACATGTTTCCAGGCGGATCTTGAGGTCTGCCTGACCCACTTGGAGTTCCCAGCTGGGCATCGCCGGCATATCCGTACGACGAATCTGATGAACGAGCCTTTGTTGAGCAGAAACAGCGCACAAAGGTAATACCCGCTCATATAAACGAGAAAGGAGCCATGAAATTGGTCTACGGGAGCCTGATTCGTGCAGCCAGAGACTGGCAACGCGTAAGTATGGACCCCCTGGAACTGAGCCAGCTAAAACACCTACGCAAAACAATGATTCCCGAAGAGGATATTACAACGGAAAACAACAAAATCTTATACCAACTGGCCGCATAAACTTCTCACCTTTTTCACACTAATTGATACTTGACCAAAAAAGTTTGTGAAGGACCTTATTCTAACATATCAGATTCATTAGCAAATCCCTATATTTTAGTTTCTTCACAGATTCCTTAATGATTGGTATTTAAATTATAGGAGTAGGACAAGCAATAAATTACTTAATCAACGATTACTCGGCTGGGAAATAAGTGACAATCAAATTCAGACTCTTTGAGTAACAACATCGTTATAAGGGGAGAAAAATTAATCGGAATGTTTTAAATGAATTTTATTTAAGAAAAGCCCTTGAAACCTTAAATAAAAATATGAATAGGCTCTCTTAAAATCTTGATATCCCATTAAATTGAATTTTTTACATTCCTAATCTCTCCTTCACTTAGTACATAAGCTAAAATTCAAACTGATCTTTCTATAGTTTTTTAATTCTACAGATAGTCCCAACAATGATAAGTAGTCATAAACAGGATCAGGATCATTTAAGACAAAATATAAGTCTAATTTTGTAAGATCCATGTTAATCCTATTAAAATAAATTAAGGTCCAATCACTTCATAATTTGGAAGGTCAGTTATCTTAATAATTGTGATACATACCAAAAAAGATATTAAGCGCTAAAGCAACACAATAATGGAGGAAAAATATCAGACAAATAATAAACCTTATTGATACTCAAAAAAAGTCAATGTTAGCACGCATATTTATAAGTTATTTAATAACAATACTTTATATACCTTTCTGTGCCCCCACCAGGAGTCGAACCCAGATCTAAGACTTAGGAGGTCCTCGTTCTATCCACTTGAACTATGGGGGCAGACACAAATTACTGCCCGTTAGAATAATCAGATCAGGGGTACATATTCAAGTCGAATTTTGAAAATGTTTTTTGTTATTGGTTAATGGTTATTTGTCAGAACTACCAATACCCATTATCCCTTAACTATTAATCGATTAACATTCGTAACATTTTTCCTAAAAATCAGTAAAACATCTCCTGTTTATATCTAATATTTATGCTAATTCAATGTCTGATTTGCCCAGAAAAATAACGATTTTTCTCTTCCTGCTGGTCGGCCTGTCGCTGGCGGGCCACGCCCAAAAAACGATCAAGGGTACCATCACCGACGCTAAAACCGGCAAAACGCTGCCGGCAACTAATATCCTGGTAAAAAATACTTACCGCGGCACCATCACCAATGAAAATGGGAACTATTTCCTGTCGATCCCCGACTCGCTGCTGCCGGCCACGGTGATCGTTCGCTATATCGGCTATCACTCTCAAAGCCGCACGATTACTGCTGGTTCTCCCACTCAGCAGGATTTTGCCCTTCAGCCGTCGGTCACCCAGATGAAGGAAATTGTCGTCACCGACGAAGATCCGGGCATGCGCATTATGCGGGAGGTCATCAAGCGTAAGCAGCAGTGGCGTAAAAAACTGGACAGCTATCGCGCCGATGCTTATACTCGGCAAACACTGGCCAACGATACCAGCATCGTGTCGATCTCGGAGTCTGCCTCGGAGGTGTTCTGGAAGAAAAACAAGGGCCACCGCGAGGTGCTCAAATCCAAGCGGCAGACGGCCAATATCGAAGCCAGTCAAAATTTTGCCGGGGTCAGCTACCTGCCTAATCTCTATGACAATAACGTCACCATTGCCGGCTTTGACCTGGTGGGCGTCACCAATCCCAAAGCGCTGGATTATTACCAATTTAAGCTGATTGATCAGACGTCTTTGAATGATGAACCGGTTTATAAAATCCAGGTGATTCCCGATCGCAAGCTGCAGCCGCTCTTTAAAGGAACCGTCTATGTGCTAGCCGATGAATATGCATTGCTGCAGGTCGATTTAAAGCCTAACGACGTAGTGGATTTTCCTCCCCCGGTTAAATCTTTTACCACTTCTTATAAACAGCAGTTTAACAATTTTGGTAAGGCATTCTGGCTGCCGGTGGATATGCGAATTGGCGGGGATATCAAAATTTCAATGGTGGGACTGGATTTCCCGCTGATCAAATTCAAGCAGCTCTCGCGCATCACCAATTACAAGGTTAATGTGCCCATGCCCGACTCGCTCTACAAAAAAGATGAGGTATTCAGCGTTGATAGCACGACCATAAAATCCGATTCATTGATCACCAAACGGGTTGATACGGTGCCGTTATCGCATAATGAAGAAAAGGCCTATGCCACACTGGACAGTACGGCTACGCTGGAAAAGGCATTCAAGCCCAGCGGATTCTTGTCGAGATACGTCAACGACAACGATAACAATGGTTCTTCGGGATGGGGTGGATTTCATGTTTTGGATAAAGTGCCCGGTAACTTCTCGCCCCAGCTCCGCTATAATCGTGTGGATCAGCTGTTTGCCGGTCTCCAATACAGCGTCGATGTCACCGACGGCTTGCAACTTCGCGGCAGCGGTGGATATAGTACGGGCTACAAAGATTGGAATTACAGTGGCGGACTATCACTGCAATGGCTGGACCGGGGATCAGTTTCTTCAACCCTGGGTGCAGATTATAAGGCGCGCACGGCAAGCCGTTATACGTCTCAAATATATAAACCCTACTACGTTATCATCCCCAACCTGCTGGGCAATAAAGGATATTTCGACTATTACCGGTCGGAAGGATTTCGCATCTTCAACAAATGGCGCTATCGCCCCGCCGATCTATCGCTTACGGTCGGATTCAATAGTGCAGACCAAACTTCCCTGCCCACCACCTCGGCTTATGATCTGCTCGGAGAAAAGAGCAATTACCGCGTCAATCCGCCTATCGATGAAGGGCATCTGCAATCGGTTGATCTTGTCGCCGGTTATAATCTCAACGACGGCTACAATTTTGGGGTGACGGGACGTAAGTCTGTGCGCGTTGAGGTAGAACATTCTTCGGATGCTCTTGGCAGTGATTTCAATTTCACCCGATATGGCGCTTCTCTCAGCTGGTCGTTCAAAACCTTTTACCAGCGCCGGCTTCTGCCCAACACGCTGGATGTCAACCTAAATGCCGGTACTTACAGTGGCGACCTGCCTTTTCAAAAATGGGGTACCGTAGATGTATCCCTTGACGGAACTGCCCCCTTTGGCGTCATGAAAGCGGCCCGTGGCCGTCCCTTTGAAGGCAAACAGTATATAGCTTTAAACATGGAGCACAATTTCAGAACTATCCCCTTTGAAATACTGGGACTTCGTACACTGGTTGAACACAATATTGGACTCATCCTCTTTGGCGGGGCCGCAAAAACCTGGGGATCTGATTGGAACCGGCAACAAATCACGCGGTGGGGATATCGCCCCCACAGCAGCGCCGGTATGTATTGGGAAGCCGGAGCTTCGATCAACGGCCTATTCGGACTTTTCCGGCTCGATCTTGCCACGCGCCTCGATGAGCCGGCTTTCCTGGTTAATGTAAGCGTGGCCCGGCTGTTCTAATTTATTGTTATTCGCCCAGATTTTCTTTTATCCCTCCGCCAGACCATCATCATGTCAAGACTGTACCAACTTCGTACCAGCTTCGTCTGAGAACGGAGGTATTACGGAGGAAGTACGGAGAAGATAAGGAGTTGGCAAGGAGCAAACCTCTGTTTAGTAGGAGCCCCATAGGAACCATTTCTTGGTTAGTAGGAGCTTTTTTTTATCGTTCAAAAATAGTGTCAGATCCAAGCTCCGTATGATAATAAGTGTAATTATTCGGTATCGGTTAGCTGTCTCAAAAGGTAATATCGAACTCATGTTAATTAAGGAGCGTTCGAAAAAAATGGGAATATTGATGCACGAAAAAAAGATGGATTCCTGCAAAAAGCTCAAGTTATTATATGATGTATCATGCTCATGTACGATTAATGCACCGGGCTTCGCGCCTTATTGATTAACCCAATAATAACCGACAGAAGGGCCGACCCTAAAACCGACCAGACTACAGGAAAGGTATGTCCGCCGATTACCAGGGGCATCAAATAGACGAGGCCTATTTTAGCCGCCAGCCATTTGCCAAACAGTGCTCCGACAAATCCCACTACGGTAGATACCAAACATCCCCCCAGCGAATATCCGGCTATTGCCTGCCCCATAGCCCCACAGATAGCTGCGATTAGTAATAATATTAAAAAGCTCAACATACTATAAATTTGTTTTATATAATGATATCATGCAGAACATAACCCTACGGACCTTGTTTTACTACCTATCCCGGAATAGTACGGTTCAACCCCATTTTTGCTTGTAAACATACAGATTACATACCCTCTTTTTTAGATATCAAAAAACGGGCTCTTTTCATAATCCCTAAAAAATATTTAATAATTACCGGTAATACACTACATACTATGAGTAAAGAGCCTGACAGTACTTTTTGGTTAATAAATTTTTGCACCGTAGTTTTTTTTAGTAAAATTAGACTTGGGGTACTAAAAATTATTCTTACTAATTCATAAAAATATTACCGATGAAAAAAACAGTTATTTTTCTTGTTGTGTCAGCTTTTGCAATCAGTTTATTGAATGCATGCGGGCCCAGCCAAAAAGAAAAGCAACGTCGCCAACAGGCGCGGCAGGATTCTCTTGAGCAAGTTCGTCAACAGCAGCGTATGGAACAACAACGGCAGGATAGCATTGCCCAGGCGCGGCAGGATAGTATTCAGGCAGCAAAACAAAGAGAAAAAGAACGTAATCGCATTAAATTTGATCCGAATGGTCCGTTTGCCGTGCAGGTTGAGTCCTGGCGTTCTCGCGATAAAGCCCAGGCCCAGGTTAAAAAATGGAAAGACCGGGGATACGAAAATGCCTATGTTGTTAAATTTGGAAACGAAGATACCGGTGATATTTGGTTCCGCGTGCGTCTTGGCCGCTTAGCTACCAAAGATATGGCTCAGAAACTTCAGGATAAGCTGCAAAGAGAATATCAGGCCAAATCATGGATCTCTATGGCCAAGAGCGATACTGCTGAAGATATGTCTAAACCGGAAGATTAATGGTATTAAACCGTTTGAAAAAGCACCGTGGTTCTTCCCGGTGCTTTTTTTATTGCCGGAGAATTCAATTACACCAAACGCTGTAACTGCTTTTTCTAAGCTTAACTAGAGGCCTTTGCGAAACCGACCTTATTGATCAGGCTCCGCATTTTCGTGTATTTGAAATCCTTATCCCGAAATTTTTCGGGACTCCGATTTCGGATTTACTTAAGCTTTGATCTTGAACAAAATTCCTGGTTTTTCAAAGGTCTCTAACTAATTAATCGAATGAGATCAGATGGAATAATCCAATATAAGAGGCTCATGTTGGCTGTTGTTTGCATTCGTTGCCCAAGATGTTCTTTTGCATAAATACTGCTTTGAAACAAGGCGTAAGGCATTAGAATACCAGGCATAGCACAAAGGAAGTGGTTGAGAATTTCGTACCGGTCCGTACTCGTCTGACGGCTGGGATTTCCGTCTGACAAATGAAACAAGCAAGCCCCAGTAATGGACCACCGAAATTCTCCCTCCCATAGTGCGAAGCCGGTTTGGGATTCGCAGCCGATGATTTTTTGTGTCAAATATTATGTTAACCACACGCTAATTATGACGAAAGACTTCCCTAAAATCCCGGACAAGCTTGATCAACTGGATACGTATCTATCTGATCGAGAGTCGGCCTATTCGCTAAAACCCGGTGCCGAGGCCAAGATTGTATGGAACTGCGATTCGAAGGTTCCCCAGCAAACCGAATATGCTATTGTTTATCTGCATGGCTTCCGGGCCAGCCATCCCGAAGGGAATCCCGTTCATCGTGCCATTGCCCAGAGCTTCGGCTACAATTTGTTTCTGAGCCGACTGGATGAACATGGTCTCGATACCGATTACCCCTTACTGCAGCTCACCGAAGAGAAATTGTTGGATTCGGCACGCTTTGCCTTTGAAATTGGCAAGCGAATCGGCAAAAAAGTTATTTTGATGGGGACCTCCACCGGCGGATCTCTGGGCCTGTATCTCGCAGCGCAAAATACATTTAAGCAGGATATCGCCTCGCTTGTTCTCTATTCCCCTCTTATTCGCTTTTACGGCTTCAAAGAAAAATTCCTGATGATCCCCCTTGGCCGGAAGAGTCTGGGACTTCTCCTCGGGAGAAAACATCTGATAAAAACGCAGCAGACTACCTATGCCGAGGATCGGATTTGGTATAAAGAGTATGCACTGCAGGGAGCCCTGGCCCTGGGCAGTTTTACCCAGCACCATATGCAGAAAAAATTGTTCGAAAAAATAAGCTGCCCGGTTTTTGTCGGCTATTATTATAAAAATAATCGGGAACAGGATACTTTGGTTTCAATAACAGCTATTAAAAGGATGATAAAAATCCTGAGATCTCGCACACAAATTGTGAAATCAGTGAACTTCCAAGACGCAAAAACGCATGTAATCTGTAGTTCACTGGTATCAAAATCAGTAGATTCTGTCATAACACAGACCGACTTATTTCTAAAAAACACTGTCTCGCAAGCAAATAGCGATGTTTGAGTTAACGTTAACATTTTATAGCTCACTACAACATTGTTCTTCTAAAAAGATTTGCAAGGAAAGATTTAATTACCGTATATTTTAATGCGCTCAAGTAGCGTCTCTCTTGATGAATAGTCAGGGCCTCACACCTGATACGTGTGAGGCCTTATCTTTTTGAATCCTTTTCCTCTCCTTTTCGTACGCCCATTGTCACATTCCGGGCAATTGCTCCGAAGCAAAACAAAATTTACGCCTTTAATCATTTTTGCGTACCATGTTCATAAAATTTTTTATGTTTATAGGTTCATTCCATCTTGGAAAAGCTTTCTAAAATCAAATCCGCAGTAATGAAAAATTTTAAAATTAATCACAGGGAAGTTAGCTCTTATGACGTCCTGGAGCTAAGCGGCGAACTTGATGCTCATACTGCTTCGCAATTAGAGGATTCGCTCAAGCGCCTCATTGATCAGGACAAACACCAGATTATTGTGAATTGCAACGACCTGGATTATATCGCCAGTGCAGGGCTTGGCGTTTTTATGGCATATATCGAAGATGTCAGATCGCTGGGAGGCGACATCAAGCTTACCAACATGAATCCGAAAGTTTACAATGTATTCGATCTGCTTGGGTTCCCCACACTCTACGATATCCTCCAGGAAGAGTCAGACGCCATTGAGAAGTTTGAAAATGATGAAACTGAATAATAACTGCCTTGTCGAACTCAACCACTACATATAGCATGTCGGTTCAGGCTTCAACCAAGCATTTGGCTGAAGTACGTAATTTTGTAGCCAAACATGCTTCCGACTATGGTTTCAAAAAACAGGATGTTGCCGATATTCGTCTGGCTGTTGATGAAGCATATACCAATATCATCAAACATGCTTATCAGAATAATGAGCATAAGTCGGTAGATATCGAACTGGGCTACGACAATGATAAATTCTGGATTTCTTTACTGGACACCGGTAATGCATTTGATCCTTCCAGTTATACAGAACCCGATGTAAGACAAAAGATTAAAGAGAAGAAAAGAGGGGGCGTTGGTGTTTATTTGATCAGAAAGCTGATGGACGATGTGGAATATCAGACAGATGGACCAATTAATGAAATTCGCATGACAAAAAAAAAGTAACCACTTTGAGCAGCTCTTCCACTTCACAAGATGATCGACATTCGCGATTCGAGCTAAAAACAATCCTGGAGACTTCCCGGCTTTTGATTGAATCCCAGGATATGGATTTCGTGCTCAATAACCTGTTGCTCATTATCATGGGTAAGCTGATGGTTACTCGCGCCATGGTGATGATATATCAACCGGGTTCTGATAATTATATCGTTTCCAAATCGAAGGGGCGCAACTGCCCCCGTGAAGACCAACATCTTGAGTTTGATGTGGATGATGAAATCAAACAACAGTCGATCATTCGCTGCGCGGAGGATGAGTTTGATATTCCGGATGTGTTAGAAAATCAGCAGCAATGTACTTTTTTCAATCTCAGGACCAGCAACGACCACATCGGCTTTCTATGCCTGGGGCCCAAAGGAAATAAGCAGCCCTTAAGCCAGCATGAAATTGAGTTTGTCGAAAGTCTGTGCATCATCTCTTCGGTGGCAATTGCCAACTCCCGGATGTTCACCGAGCTTCGGCGTATCAACAGGATGTTAGACCGTAAAGTCTATGAGCTGAATACCCTGTTCGATCTGAGTAAGGATTTCAATATCATGGTGGACCGCGAGGAGATCGTGCGGATCTTCAAATTTGCCATGCTTGGCCAGATGCTTATTCGCAAGTTCTTTTTCATTTTGGAAAATGAGGGCGAACGCAAGATGGTAGCCAGCAGTGGTATTAGCGGAAAGCTGCCTAAAAAAGAGATGAACAAATTATTCTCCCTGGAGAGAGATCTTTATGAAGTAGATGAAACCCTTGCCGGGGAGATTACTTTTTTGGAAAGAAATGAGATAAAAGCGGTTATCGGTCTTCATTTCCAAAGTGAGAAAATTGCTTTGGTCGGTGTGGGATCTCGCGCCAACCAGGAAGAATACAGCACCTCCGACTATAACTTTTTGCGGTCTCTGGGGAATTTGGCAGTACTTTCCATACAGAAAACCTTTTTGCTGGAAGAGCGCATCGAAAAGGAGCGTCTCGAAGAAGAACTCAATATTGCCAAGAGCATCCAAAAGGGGCTGCTCCCCGACCCTATTCCCGAAACCGAGAAGCTGAATATCGTAGCCGAAAACATCTCGTCTTACCAAGTTGGCGGCGATTATTATGATATCCTGGAAGCCCCCAACAATCGGCTTGTGATGGCCATTGGCGATGTAACCGGAAAGGGTATTCCTGCTGCGCTGCTCATGGCTAATCTACAGGCCATGTTACATGTATTGCTTCCGGTCGATATTTCGCTAAGCGAGGCCTCCGGGCAAGTGAACGATATTATTTACCGGAATACCCCAAGCGATAAGTTTATTACCTTTTTCTGGGGAATCTTTAATCCGGAAAACTCAGAATTTCGCTTTGTCAACGCTGGTCATAATCCGCCGGTTTGGTTTAAGAATGGATGCGAAGAGCCCGAAGAACTGGAAGAAGGGGGTCTTATCCTGGGCGCTATGCCAACCATGTCGCCCTACCAAGAGCAGACTATTAGACTGTCATCCGGCGATATTCTTATATTTTATACCGATGGCGTCACCGAAGCTAAAAACGAAGACGAGACGGAAGAATTCGGGGAGGAACGGCTGTACGAGTGCATCAAAAATAACCGTGGACGATCAGCCTCAGAAATAAAAGAAGCTATTAAAAATGAAGTGCTGGAATTCTCTGGCGGAGTTCAGCACGATGATATTACTTTGATTGTTGTCAGGGTAAATTGAACATTCCAAGAACGCCGGGAGCTTGGCCCCTCTTGTCACTTTTATTCATCGCTAAAATACTTTTGTAGGTCTTGTAGCGATTTTTTATCTGCTGCACATATCTAACCGTTTCTATACCCCGGCAAAACCCGTAACGGGCATCTTTATAATACTTCCGGTGCATGAGTTTTAAAAGCGCGTCTGAGGCATTTTCCCATTTGTTGGGATTCTTATTTTCGTCAATAACCAGCCGACGGGCATCCGCTATATGTCCGGCGCCGGCATTATAAGCAGCCAAGGCAAACGACCACTGGTCGGTGCTGTCCATATACGAATAATGATGCAGGTGTTTCTTTATGATACGTATGCCTTCTTTAATGTTGGTTCGGATATTATAGAGGCTGTCATCAGAAACATTCGAAAAACGCGGCAATACCTGCATCAATCCGATAGCGCCAGCCCAACTTTTTGAATTGGGATTAAATTTAGTCTCCTGTGCGATAATGGAGGCAACCAATAACCAGTTGACCCCGGCGGAATCCGAAACCTGCTTGATAATATCATCATAAGGAGAAATGCCCCCTGCCTTATCGCTGTTGCTTTCCGGATTATAATAATCAGCAATTTGCGGACCCGATTTGAAGTACCGTTTTCGCAGTACGTTAAGGAAGGTAGAACGTTTGGGCGGTTCACCTTCCTTGCCAAATCGGAAATGATTATAAAGAAAACGGTTTAGCTCCGTTTTTAGATTATCAGCATTCTTACGCACGGCCCAGGCAATGGTATCGTTTTTGGCAACCGTAGGTCCGCGTGTCAGACCATTCATATATTTATTGGAGGCTTGGAAAATATTGTCATCAGCCACGGTTGCCGAATACTTGTTACTGGAGATTTCAAACAGCAATGACTCCGTATCCATGGTGTTCGGCACCAGGTGTATTGCCAGATTTAAACCCTTTTTACGCAGTTCTTTAAGACGGTGATAGTAGGAGCTGTTGCGACGTACGGTGATAGGGATTCCTCTTTTGGCCACCTCTTTCAAGGTCTTGGGCGGATCGTTAATATCACTCGAAAACACCATTACCTCGTTAACAATGTTATATGGACGGGTAAAATCAACGTACTTCTTACGTACAGAAGTGGCGGTATAGTTGGCCGCGATCAAATCGCCCTTGCCGCTGTTTAACATATCGTAAGGATTATCATTGGGACCAATAATAACGACTTCCAGTGCCAGATCGTGCTGCTGGGCAAATTTCCTGACAAGCTCATATTCGAATCCCCATTCTACCCCTTGATGCAAAAAGTAGGTGTTTGAGCTGTAACGGGTGATCATCCTGAGCATACCACTGCGTTTGATATCGGCATAATCACGATCTACCGGTTTGGTTACCGAAACATTGAGAACGCCTCCGTTATCATTGCTTTTATTGCGGTCAACAAACTGATCGATATCGCTTTTGTTGATACAGCCGGTGTACATAAAAGACAGTGCAAAAATACCGGCAACCGCTAAGTATTTTCTTGATGGATTTTTAAAATATGTCATAGCGCATAATTTGGTTATCAATAGATAAACCTCTATGCAAATGATTGGTAGCCGAGTACATTACTTTTTTTCGTTTTATGCAAGATAGTCAAAAAATTTACCGATTTTCGGTATTACAAAATTTTCTAATGTTCGTTAACAGCCTGTTATTTGGATTATTATCAAGGTTTAACACACTTCAATGCTATATCGTTTATCCAAAGTCAAGAATTGCCCTGAGGCCATTATAGAGGATTCAACTATGATAAATAGCCTTGTTTGAATTAATCGGACATCATTTTTTGCCCCGTCTCCAGGTCAATCCAACGCCTGCAAGAGTAATAAACATGGCTGCAATGGAGGTCAATGGAGGCAACTCGTTGAACAGCAAATAGGCTAACACAGAGGCGAGCAGTGGTTCGGTCAATACCGAGGTAGAAATTAAGGTGGGGGATATATACTTCACGGCGTAATTCATCGATCCATGTCCCATTATCTGCGGACCGAGAGCAAGCCCAGCACCTGCCCAAACGCCTACAGTCGAAATATCAAGAAGATTCTTACCTAGCATCAGGGCTATTAGTACGCAGGTCGCCGCGGCATAAAAGTAAACCGGGAAGACATAGTCAATCCATTCACGCTTTTGGCGGATTTGTTGCCCAATCAACAGGTACACAACAAATATCACGGCGGCTGCGATAGCCAACATATTCCCGAACAGTGGGTTGGCAAACGGCTGGTCGATCTGGCTGTCGGATATCCCCAACAATACAGATCCAGAAAATGCCAGGAGAACGCCTGTCCAGGTTGCCTTGGCAAAGCCGCGCTTAAACCACAGCCGTTCAATCAAAATCATAATGATGGGATGGATGGTTACCAGCACGGAAGCCGAAGCTACGGAAGTATAGTAAAGCGAAGAGATCCAAAAGGTAAAATGGAGTCCCAAACAAAGGCCGGATAATCCGATCCACATTCGCTCCCTGGCTTTGCCCTCACGTTGCTCCTTGCTTCTGCGCCACAGCCAGAAGGGAAATAAAATAGCCGCAGCAAATACCGTCCGGTAAACCACTAATACCAAAGGAGAAGTGTCTGAGGCGTAGCGGACAAAAATGGGGGCAAATCCGAAAGCTGCCAGCCCGGCAGCAAAAGCTATCAGTACTTTCGCTTTGGGATAATGATTAGCCATAAAAGACCTGGATTGCAGCTAAAATGTTAGCGAATGCGATCCATCGACTTAACAAGCTCGATGTCGTCTTTGATTTTTTTGCGTGCATAAAGCTGGGCGGCAAGGGCCAATAATAGTAAAACAAGGCCAATTGTTTCATCCCACAAATAAGTGCCAAACCCACCAAGCGAGATATAGATCCCTACCGCAAAACCAAGCGCCACAAGCTGCACGCCCATCGTTATGCTAACCCAGCGCAGTTGGTTTTGCCTGTTTTTGTAAAGGAAAATGCAGTACAGAGAACTAATAATGGCCAAAGCAAGAATTATAGTAAAACCGTACCCAATCCATGCCTGGGGATCGTTTATAGCGTGCGTATAGATAGCGTTAAAAAAAACGCTACCATTCAGGAGACAAGCTAAAAATAGGAATAATGACTGTATGCGTTGAATCACAATCTGGTTCTTCTGTTGGTATTAATCATTTATTTGGCTGCCAAGATACAATTTTTTGTTGAGTTGGTCATCCCAAAAAAAAGGTATTGCTTTGATAATCATTTAAAACAACAACTCTAGGGGAATAGCCAACTATGTAAGCGGGTATTACGCTCCAACTACCGGTTCGGCCTCTTCTTGTGTACGCTCTTCATCCTTAGCTCCTGCTGGAGACAGGATAATACCCGGCTCCTCTTCATTAAAGAAGAATACATTTACTTTTTGGCGCCCCTTCTCGAACAGGTAATACAATACGGGTACTAAAATAAGCGTCAGGAAAGTGGCAAAAATAAGCCCATTGATTACGGCGATAGCCATTGGTGCCCACCAGGCAGCCTGCTCGCCTCCCCAATAAAAATACTGGCCAAGGTGCGTAAAAAATTCTACCGGCGAATTGATAAGTGTAATAAAATCCAGGTTGAAACCGATAGCCAGCGGCACCAGTCCCAAGGTAGTAGTTAAGGCGGTTAAGATAACGGGACGAAAACGAACTTTCCCGGCCTTAACCAGCGCCTCATACAGTGGCATGTTGTCCCGGGTTCGAAGAATATCGATATAATCGATCAGTACAATGGCATTGTTTACAACTACCCCGGCAAGTGAGATTACGCCGATGCCAGTCATAATAATCACGAATGGCATCTGGAAAAACGTAAGTCCAAATAACACACCGGCCGTTGACATGATGACCGAGGTCATCACGATAAAGGGTTTACTAATCGAATTAAACTGTGAAATCAGGATAAAGAATATCAAAAACAGGGCAATAAGAAATGCCTTAGACAAGAAGTCGATAGCCTCCTGCTGATCCTCTTGCTGCCCCGTCCAACTAGCCGTATAACCACTGGGCAGTTCTTTCGTTATATAATTATGCAACACTTGCTGCACTTCCTGCAATACCGCATTGGCATTATAATTGGAGCGTACATCAGCACTTACGGTCACCACCCGCTCCTGATCTTTGTGCTTGATGCCGCCCAGCCCTTCAGTTACCTTCCAGGAAGCAACGCTCGAAAGCGGGATCTGCCGACCTTCTTCTCCACCGATCATCAGATCATGAAGGGTGCTCAAGTCGTTTCTATACTGCTTGCCCAGGCGAACGGTGATGTCATACTCATCCTTGCCGTCGCGATATTTAGAAGCTTCAACCCCGTTAATTGCCTGTCGAACGGTATTGCCGATATCCACCGTTGACAAACCAAAAGTCGCCGCCTTCTCGCGATCAACCTGAATTCGTACTTCGGGTCTGGATTTGGGCAAATCGGTATCCAGCCCGTCCAGCTTACTGTACACCGGGTCGTTCTGCAATATTCGCAACACATCATCGGATCCCTGCTTCAATATTTTCATATTCTTACCCGACAACTCAAGATTTATGGGCTTACCCGATGGAGGTCCCTGCTGCTCTTTTTCTACGGTTATATCGGCACCAGCTATATTTTGGGGAAAATGATTCCTCGCATACTCAATAGCATCAAAGGTACTACCCTCACGCTTTTGGTAATCAACAAAATTAAGTACGATCGTACCCAGATGAGAGGAGGTACCATGACCAGCTCTGGGACCGGAGGTTATAGCGGAACCTGCTGTACTTAAAACTGATTTTATATCCTGGCTATCAGGAATTGTCGGGACTTTCTTCTCGAGTTTATCAATAACCGATTTTGTGAAATCTACATTAGTCCCGATAGGCGTTTCTACTTGAATATAAGCGCGGGACGGTGGAATATTTTCAGGGAAAAACTCGAGTCCCGGGTTAAAACTCCAGAAAATCACAAAGCTGGAAAACAATACCAGCATCGCTATTCCCATAACCGATTTACCATGATCCAGCGACCAGCGTAGCGTGATTTCATATTTTTTCAAAACCTTATGAATGCCTTTCGTTTGCCACCAATCACCTATCGGACTCATGATATAGCGGTTGGTCAGCCACAAGAGCACGCCAAGCATGATTAGCATAGTCCAAGTAAGCACACTGCTTATCAAACCGATAATCAACAACACCCCGGCAGCAGCCAAAATAAATATTTGGCCTTTCCGGGTCATCTTTGGCCTATCTGAGCCTTCAGCCTGATCAAGATCCATAAACAATGCACAAAGCACAGGATTGATAACTAACGCTACAAACAATGAGCTACTAAGTGTTACGATAAGCGTAATTGGCAGATAACTCATAAATTCTCCCACAATTCCAGGCCAGAATAACAACGGGAAGAAGGCTGCCAGGGTCGTCAGCGTACCAGAAACAATGGGGATGGCTACTTCGCCCGTCGCTTTTTTGGCTGCCACAATGTTACTGTGACCCTCTTCCAGGTATCTGTAGATATTCTCAACCACCACAATAGCATTATCCACAAGCATGCCCAAGGCCAGGATAAGCGAGAATAAAACAATCATGTTCATTGTGATATCGAGTATACTTAGGACGATGAACGAAAGGAACATTGACAGAGGAATAGCTATTCCCACAAAAGAAGCATTACGTATTCCCAGGAAGAATAGGAGTATGCCAACCACCAACAGCAACCCCGAAATAATATTATTTTCCAGACTGCTTACCATAGAATTAATATTTTTACTCTGATCCGAGGTGATCTCGAAATGAGTCGTCGGTGGCAGTTGCGGAAGCTCTTTATTTAAAATACTCTTGACTGCAGATGAGGTTTCCAGGATATTTTCGCCGCTCCGTTTTACAATGGACAGTGAAATTACCGGGTCGTTATTTAATTCGGCATAGGTCTCGCGATCCTTAAAACCAAAAGAAACATCGGCGACATCCCGAATATAAATGGGCTTATCATTGGGGGCATCTACTACAATATCTTCAATCGGTTCCACGCTGTCGTATTCACCGGGCACGCGCACCAAAAACTTCTTAATCCCTACATCAATATTCCCCCCGGGAACAGTCACATTTTCGCGCTTTATCGAAGCTATCAAGTCGCCAAAAGTGAGCCCATAATATTTTAGCTTTGGCAGGTTGACATCTATTTTTACCTCCCTTTCAAGTCCCCCCGCAAGGTTCACTTCCAAAACAGAGGGGATAGCTTCAAGTTTATCCTGCAGATCCTCGGCAATCTGTTTCAACTGAATCAAGCCATACTGCCCCGAAATATTCACTTGCATGATGGGAAATTCTGAGAAGTTAATTTCTTGTATGATCGGATCCTCAGCATCCGCGGGTAAATCGGGTTTGGCCAAGTCCACCTTTTCGCGCACTTTTTGGATAGCATCATCTATATTTACATCCGAATTAAATTCCATGTTGATATTGGAATAACCCTCGGTAGTCGTGGAGTTCATCTCCTTTATATCAGAAATACCGCTCAGCTCATCCTCCAGTTTACGCGTGACCAAGCTCTCCATATCTTCAGGCGACGTGCCGGGATAGGTAGTAATCACCAAAATATTGGGCACTGTAATATCCGGCGCAGCCTCTTTGGGGATAGATAAGTACGACTGTATCCCCATCACCATAACCAGCAAAATCAATACCAGCACACTGATTCGATTTTCAATCGAAAAGGAAGTAAGCCCAAACTCTTTCTGGTCTTTATACTTACTTTGTCCGTTACCGGAATAGTTCTCAGACTTCGTTTCTTTGTTGCTCATTCTTAGAATATTTTAGGAATTTCTTTGGGCAATATTGTCGGGCTTCTCATCTACAATGTTAATGCGCATATCATCCTTCAAGAAAGAAGACCCTACGGTAATCAGACGATCTCCTTCTTTGAGACCACCAGTAATCATCACATTATTTTGGTACGATGGTCCCAATGTCACCGGCTTTACACGTCCTACAAGCTTGCCTTCCTTATTCTTATCCACGGTATAAACAAGATTCTGATCCCCATTCTGATATATATACTCTTTGCCAACAACAATGGCATTATCCTGCTTCAACGTCTGGATCATAACGTTGGCAAGCATATCCACCTTATAATCGTCGGTTGCAGGTGGCAATTTCATCTCAACTTCAAAAGTCCGGGCTTGCTGACTAATACTTTTACCTACAAAAGTAATAGGCAGCCGCAGGGTATCAGCTAATTGAAAATCGAACCAGATTTGCGCTGTATCTCCTCTATTAACCACATTTGAATAGGTTGAAGGCACTCCAGTAGAAACTTTGAGACGGTTGGTACCGATCAAACGAACGAGCACCGCACCAGGTGCAGCCATTTCGCCTTCTTCCAGCATCACATTTTCCACCGTGGCATCAAAGGGAGCCTTTACCGTCGTTTTTCCAATATTAACTTTTACCGCTTCGAGCGAGGCTTTATTCTGCTGGTAATTATATTTGGCATTCAGGTAATCCATTTCGGAGCCGACGCTATCTTGCTCATATAATCGCTTTAGCCTCTCATAATTTTCTTTAGTCTGCCCCGTCACCGCTTCCAGTCGTTCTTTTTCCCGAAGCAGCTGTGAATCATCAATCTTAAGAATCGGTTCGTCCTTTTTAACGTTGTCGCCCTGTTCCACAAAATATTTTTGAATTCGACCGGAAACTTCGGCTGAAATACGTACGTCATTTTGAGACTCAACATTGCCAACAAGCTTCAAATAGCGCTTAAATATCTGCGGTTTAATCGTTTTCGTTTCTACATTAACAGTTTTTACCAATTCCTCACTGGCGGCCGGCTCTTTTTTGTTACAGCCGACAAAAACGATGAATATTAAAAATGCTGAGAGTAAACTTTGCTTATTCATTATACAGTGATGTAATATTTTTAATCGTTTAAAATCGGTTCGTTCTGATCTACAAATGGCACCATCCCAATGGCCTTATCATAATGCGCTTTAGCAGAGAGGTAATGGTAAACCATTTCTGCATAATTGGTCTCAGCCTGCCGTAACTGCAGTTCAGCATTGGTGACATCTAACTGAGAGCCTATTCCATTTTCCAATCGAGCCTGGGCCCTGTTATATCCTTCCCGTGCCAAATCCAACGCTTTCTTACGTGCCGGTGCCGTTTCAATCGCCTGATTTAATGATTCACGAGCCGATAATACTTCGTTCTTGGCAGACCTAACGGCTGCTCGTTTTTGCTCTTCCAAATCTTTCTTTTCGATCTTGGCAATATTAAGATTTGCAGTCCGCTGAAACCCCTGGAAGATAGGCCAGCTAAGCGTAAGACCCAGTGTTTGCGAGCGAGCACGAGTATCACTTGTGCCAAAAAAGACCGGGTTTCCCGCTTGGGCCGCCGACCAGTTTAGGTTGTAATCCGCCATTAGCTGGGGCAAGAACCTGCCTTTAATCGCCTTGATCTGCTTGGTTTTCAACTGGTTTTGCTTTTCGACCATTCGAATATCGCCCCGCTTATCTGTAGCAATATCCATAATATTAGTATCAGCATGGTATTGATAGGGAGTCATGCCGTCCACTTTTTTAAGATTTTCATTTACCCCTTTGGTCGCACTTTGGGCACTTACTTCAAATGAACTCAAATCTCCCTGCACATCAAATTCCAAATCCAGTGGCACTCCCATAACCACTTTGAGCTCTCGGTTTGCCTGATTTACGGCATGTTTTGCTTGTGTGAGCTGGGGCTCTTGGTTACTGAGCTGAACCTGTACCTGTAATACGGCATAATGATCGACGAGCCCAGCGTTTTCACGAGCTTTATTTTCTTCGAGATTTTTACACAATCGATCTACTGTAGCTTGCTGTAGCCGCAGTTGCTCCTGGGCAACCAACACATTGTAATAGGCAAGTCGCGTTTGGGTCACGATTTGCTGTGTAGTCGCTCGCAAGTTTTCGGACTGAGCCGCTTTATAAAGTTTGGATGTGCTAATGCCAACAAAAGCTTCCCCACTAAATAGTGTCTGTTGGACAGAAAACCCCCCATGCCAATTATTATCTGTTCCAAATTGCAGGGGGATAAGCTCGTCGGGAGCAGCATTAGGATTAAAAAACTTGGCAGGTACAAAATTAACCGGGATCTCCAGGTTACGGGTATAGGTTGCGGAGCCGGTTACATCCGGCAATACCTCGCTCCATGCCAGCTTTACCTGTTCATCAGCATCTTTTAGATTTAACAGCGAGCGTTTGACTTGCGAATTATTTGCCAATGCTACTTGTATGGCTTCGGTTAATTTCAAAACGTGCTGTGGACCCACAGCCTTGGTAACAAAAGTCGTATCAGTATTCTGGGCCCCCGCTGAATAAGATGAAATTACCAGTACAATTACGGCCATTATCCCTAACCAAATTGAATACTTCAAAGTACCAAAGGAATAATTTTGCATATCGTTTGGGAAACTGTTGGTTTTAAAACGGTTCATAAATTCAGCAAAAAGGTGAAGCAATTTTACGTCTCTATTTTTCACTTGTTTCAATATTATGACTGTCAGTCATTCCTTCTTTCCTTGCTTTTTCGGTTGCGATTCCCGTTCCGATAAGCTTTAGAAAATGTTCAAAAAGGGTTTCCGCCGGAACCTTCATTTCGTCCAGCATTTTAAAGTGATAACCATCGTGTTTCATATGGCTTACCGTAGTTATTCCGCGCGTGCTCGACCATATAAGTACAGCCAGTTCAATGGGATCGTAACTATCATCGATGGTGCCATCCTGCATCCCAATCTGCAAGGCCCGAATCATATAGTTTAAAGCTTCGCGCCTGTTGGCTTCGCAGGCCTGTGCGTAATCACTCTTTTCGAGCTCCTCAGCATCGTTTAGCGACTCATAATAGATAAATGACTTAAAATAGTCAGGATTACTTCGCACGAAATCCAAGTAGGTTTCTCCGATCAAACGGATCAATTCAAAACCGGTATAATCGCTCGCTAAAACCTTGGCAAAACGGTTGTTCAGAATTTGTGAACCTCGTTCGGTAATCGCCATATACAGCTCATTCTTATTCTCAAAATAAAGATAGAGGGTCCCCTTACTCAGTTCTGCTTCTTTGGCAATCTCATTCATAGTAGCCTGGTCCAGCCCCGTGGAAAAAATGACCTTTTCTGCCGCATCTATAATTTGATTTCGCCGGCGTTCTTTTTCTCGTGCTTTTCGTTCTTCTATTCCCATTGTGACTAAAATAAATGACTGTTGGTCATAAAGTGACCGAAATTAATCAGCTGAATTAGATTATACAATAGTTACTCTTTTAAAGTTTCAGTAGTGATGTAAAATAATTGTTAAGAGAAGGGATTTACCGAATTATCCCTTACTTTTGCGATTCGTACAAGTTTCAAAAACATCTATGCTTAACATTGAAAATATCCAAGAATACTTTAGTCGAAGGCTCTCTGTTTCTGGTAGCCGTTATATGGGCTTTAAATTTTTCAGTCGTTAAAAGTGCTCTTTCCGAGTTTGACCCCTTGAGTTTTAATGGTCTGCGATTTATCCTGGCTGCAATAGCCGTCTGGGGTGTTCTAATCTATAGAGGCCAAACATTTTCAATTCCCCGGAAAGACTGGCTACCCCTGCTAGGTATGGGGTTGCTGGGAAATCTTATTTACCAAGGCCTATTTATCGTGGGCATCAACCACACTTACGCAGCCAACGCCGCAGTGATGCTGGGTACGTCTCCGATTTGGGTAGCGCTATTCAGCCATTTCTTTAATCTTGAAAAGATGAACCTCCTGAAATTTACAGGCGTTATTTTTGCTTTTGCCGGCATCGTGCTTATCGTCTTAGGAGGCTCTGAGCCTTTGTCGCTAGAATCTAACAGTCTAATTGGTGATCTCATCATTATTGTGGCAGCTGTTGTTTGGGGCGGCTATACAATCCTTTCCAAAACATTTCTGGAAAGATATACCCCTATTCAATATTCAGCAATTATGGCTACAATCGGTTGTATTACGCTTTTTCTAGTAGGACTTCCTAATATATTACAGCTTCATTGGGCTTCGATTTCAGCAAGTGCTTACGGTGGAATTGTCTATAGCGGACTATTATCAATTGGGGCGGCATACCTGATCTGGAATTATGGAATCCAAACGGTAGGAGCCGTGCATACAACAACCTATCAAAATCTTGTACCAGTAATGGGAGTAGTCTTCGGTATCATCCTGCTTAATGAAAAGCTTACCGCGCTGCAATTGGTCGGTTCCGGCATTGTAATTGCGGGGATTGTACTTGCCCGTTGGAAAAGGAAGGGGAACAAGGAAAGAGTTACTGTAAAAGCTTAGGAGGCGGTCGGACTTAGCTAAATCTACTGCAAAACCGGCAGCTTTAGCCATATTTTGAGCTCTTTTTCGTTACAATTTCCTAAACCCGACAGGCTCCTGGGGCTTATTCAATTATACCCGTGTTCCACCACTCAGCAAGTATAGAATTGCCATCCTAACCGCCACCCCATTTGTCACCTGGCTGAGGATAATTGACCGATCGCTGTCGGCTACTTCACTTTCCATTTCTACTCCCCGATTTACCGGGCCGGGATGCATGATAGTAAAATCGGGATATTTCTCCAGGTGTTTCATTGTAATCCCAAAGGTTTGGTGGTATTCCCGAATACTGGGAAAAAGCTCTGTGCCTTCCTCCTGCCGTTCTAACTGAATACGTAGCGCCATGGCTATATCACACCAGCCAAGTGCTTCATCCAAACTGTGAGATACATTGGCGCCAAGCTCATGGACATAAACCGGCATCATCGTCTTGGGACCACAAATCGTTACATCTGCCCCCAACTTCTTAAGTCCGATAACATTGGATCGTACCACACGACTGTGTTCAATATCCCCTATGATAGCAATATTCCTGCCAGTCAGATCGGGATAAATTTGCCGCATGGTAAACATGTCAAGCAAAGCTTGAGTAGGATGCTCGTGAGCTCCATCACCGGCATTGATAATGGCGGCATCCACGCAGCGCGTTAAAAAATGTGGAACGCCCGGGCTCTCGTGCCTTACCACTACCATGTCGATTTTCATCGAGCTGATATTGCGAATAGTATCCTTTAGTGATTCTCCTTTTTTGACGCTGGAAGAGCCGGTCGAAAAGTTAACGACATCGGCTCCCATCCGCTTCTGGGCTAATTCAAATGACAAACGGGTACGGGTGCTGTTCTCATAAAAAAGGTTCACGATTGTCTTGTCCCGAAGCGTGGGAACTTTGGGGACGGGGCGATCCAGGATTTCTCTGAAATACTTGGCCTGCTCTAAAACAAAGAGGATATCCTCTTTGGAGTAATCGGCCAGGCCCAACAGGTGCTTATGGGGAAAATCGTAGTCGGTATTTTCCATTTCTTTTACTTCTTCATCCATTATTGGCCCTCCTCAGCATTGCGGACTATATATACCGCATCTTCATCGTCCAGTTCTTTAACTTTGACCTGAACTTCTTCCTGAACGTGGGTAGGCAATTTTGTGCCTACATAATCGGCACAAATAGGGAGCTCACGATGTCCCCGATCTACCATACAACAGAATTTGATACTTCGGGGCCGCCCATAATCCATAAGAGCATCCATTGCCGAGCGAACCGTTCGACCGGTATATAAAACGTCATCAATCAAAACGACATCCCGGTCATATAAATCAAAAGGAATCTCGGTTACTTTCACCTGGGGCATCTTTAAGCGCGTCCGGAAATCATCCCGATAAAAGGT
>Ga0209918_1000367_pt1 | contig 30769 bp, 25 predicted proteins | sample SalPonD_shore_MG_FD_185712 | JGI IMG/M metagenome (GOLD analysis project Ga0209918, IMG submission 185712) | Salt pond soil microbial communities from South San Francisco under conditions of wetland restoration - Salt Pond MetaG... | ecosystem: Environmental > Aquatic > Marine > Intertidal zone... | reverse complement strand
ACCGTGACTTCGCGGCCGTCCACGAGGTGGCCGCCGACTTCCCGGTCGCGGTGACCGCGCCGTTCTGGGATCTCCCCGAGTCGCGCGAGGAGGGGACGGGCGGGCTCCTGTCGATCACGATCAACCCGTACGCCTGCAAGGGCTGCAACATCTGCGTCGAGGTCTGCCCCGACGAGGCACTGGTGACCGTCCGCCAGGACGAGCCCACCGTCGAGCGCCTCCGGGACAACTGGCGGCTGTGGGAGGAGCTCCCCGACACCGACGACCGATACGTCAACGTCATCGACGTGGACGAGGGGATCGGGGTCCTGCCCTCCCTCCTCCTCAAGAAGGACGTCTACCGCTCCATGGTGGGCGGCGACGGGGCCTGCATGGGCTGCGGCGAGAAGACCGCCGTGCACCTGGTGGTCTCGGCGATCACGGCCGCGATGCAGGGCCGCGTGAAGACGTTCGTGGAGGAGCTCGACGGCCTCATCGACGAGCTGGACGGTAAGGCGCGCGGGATCCTCTCCGCCGACGCCGACGTGGAGATGGCCGCCGTGGCCGAGGGCGACACGGTGGACATCGAGCTCGAGCCCGGGGAGAAGGAGACCCTGCGGCGGCTCGCCTCCTCCATCGAGTCCCTGCGGGACCTGAGGTGGCGCTACGACGAGGGCCCGGGAGGCCGGGGCCGCGCCCCGCTCGGGATCTCGAACAGCACCGGCTGCTCCTCGGTGTGGGGGAGCACCTATCCCTACAACCCCTACCCCGTGCCCTGGGTGAACCACCTCTTCCAGGACGCCCCGTCGATCGGGATCGGCCTGTTCGAGGGCGCGATGCGCCGCATGGCCGACGACTTCGTGGCGGTTCGGCGGGCGCGCCTCCTGGCCGCCGGCGACTACGACCCGGCCGAGCACGAGCCCGAGTTCCAGGCCCTCACCTGGGAGGGCTTCACGGACCAGGAGTTCGACCTGTGCCCGCCGATGCTGGTCATCGGCGGGGACGGAGCCATGCTCGACATCGGCTTCCAGAACCTGTCGCGCCTCATGGCGAGCGGGAAGCCGGTGCGGGTCCTGGTGCTGGACACCCAGGTCTACTCGAACACGGGCGGACAGGCGTGCACGAGCGGATTCCTGGGCCAGGTCTCCGACATGGCCGAGTTCGGGAAGGCCCAGCACGGGAAGCGGGAGGAGCGCAAGGAGCTCGGGCTCATCGCCATCGCGCACCGGGGCGCCTACGTGCTCCAGAGCTCGCAGGCCTCGCCGGCCCACCTCCTGGGCGGCGTGCTGCGCGGCATCCGGAAGCGCCGGCCCGCGATCTTCAACATCCATACGCCCTGCCCGGTGGAGCACGGCCTCCCCGACGACTGGGCGCCGACCGCGGCGAAGATGGCGCACGAGAGCCGCGCCTTCCCGCACTTCGTCTACGACCCGGACGCCGGCGGCTCCATCGCCGACTGCCTGGACCTGGACGACAACCCCGCCCGGGACGCCACCTGGCCCACCTACGAGCTGACGTGGACGGACCCGGAGACGGGCGAGGAGGGGACGCACGAGCTGCCGATGACGATCGCCGACTGGGCCGCCACCGAGGGCCGGTTCCGGAAGCACTTCCGGACGCTGCCCGAGGCCGGTGCCGAGGGCGCGCCGCCGGAGGAGGACCTGGTCCCGTTCCACGAGTACGTGGAGCTCCCCGCCGACGAGCGGCGCGGGAAGACCGCGTACGTCCGAGCAGTGGACGACCAGGGGCGCCCGACCCGGCTCTCGGTGACCGAGGAGATCGCCGGGCTGGCCGAGGACCGGCTGCGCTTCTGGTCGCAGCTCCGCGAGCTGGCCGGCCTCGAGGTGCCCGACTCGGTGCGGAGCGCCCTGCGCTCGGAGGTCGAGGCGGAGTTCGAGGCCAAGGCGAAGGCGCTGGAGGCCGAGTACGAGGCGAAGCTGGCCGACTTCCGGTCCCGCTTCCCGCGGATCGTGGCGCGACGCCTGGCCGAGGGCCTGGTTCGGGCCGGGGACCCGGACCGCACGCTGGAGGACATCCTCTCCGAGGCCGAGCGCACGCCCAACCTCGAGCCGATCGGCCTCGACGAGGCGGGCCTCGGCGTCAACGGCTCGGGCGCCGCCCCGGCGGCCCCGGCCGGTCCGGCTGGCGGATCCGGCGAGTCCGCGGCCCCCGCGGCCACGGCCGTGGAGGCGCCGGCGGAGGAGGCGGAGACCGCCCGGGCCGAGCCCGAGAAGCCTGCGAAGAAGGAGGCGGCCGGGGACGGCGGCCTCCGTATGGAGCCGTTCATCGAGACCGCCCGGTGCACGAGCTGCGACGAGTGCATCAACCTGAACCCGAAGCTGTTCGCCTACGACGAGAACAAGCAGGCGTACATCTCCGACGCGTCGGCGGGCACCTTCAGGGAGCTGGTGCAGGCGGCCGAGCGCTGCACCGCCGGGATCATCCACCCGGGTGACCCGCTGAGCCCCGACGAGCCCGACCTCGAGAAGTGGGTCGAGCGCGCGGCCAGGTTCCAGTGATGGGCGGCTTCCGCCACGGGGTCCATCCCCCGGGTCTCAAGGAGCTGACGGCCGGGCTCCCGATCCGCCGCATGCCCTTCCCCGAGCTCCTGGCGCTCCCGCTCCGGCAGCACGCGGGCGCGCCGGCCCGGGCGCTGGTCGAGCGCGGAGACCGGGTCGAGCGCGGCGACAAGGTGGGGGAGGCGCAGGGCTTCATCTCCTCGTCCGTCCACGCCTCCGCCGCGGGCACCGTACGGGACGTGCGCCTGTGGCCGCACCCGGACGGGAGCATGGCCGAGACCGTCGTCATCGAGGTGGACCCGGTCTCCCCCCAGCGCCCCCGCCCGCGGATCGTCCCCGAGTGGGAGGGGCTGACGCGGGACGAGGTCGTGGCCGCCATCCAGGATGCCGGCGTGGTGGGCCTGGGCGGCGCCGCCTTCCCGGCCCACGTCAAGCTCTCGCCACCCGACGACCTCGACATCGACGTCATCGTGGCCAACGGCGCCGAGTGCGAGCCCTACCTGACGTCGGACCACCGGACGATGCTCGAGTACCCGGAGCGGGTGCACTTCGGCCTCAGGGTCATGATGCACGCGCTCGGCGTCGAGAGGGCCATCATCGGAGTCGAGGAGAACAAGGCCGACGCCATCGCGGCGCTGCGGGCCACCGTCCCCCCGGACCTGGACATCCGGGTGGAGGGGCTCACCGTGAAGTATCCGCAGGGGGCCGAGAAGATGCTGCTCCACTCCCTCCTGGGCCGGAAGGTTCCCTCGGGGAAGCTCCCGATGCACGTGGGAGCGGTGGTGCAGAACGTGGGCTCGATCGCGGCCATCGCCGAGGTGTTCCAGACCGGCTACCCGCTCATCGAGCGCATCGTCACGGTCACCGGCCCCGGGATCCGGCGTCCGGCCAACCTCATCGTCCCGGTGGGGACTCGCATCCAGGACGTCCTGGACCACTGCGGCGGCATGACCCCGGACGCCGAGCGCATCGTGTTCGGCGGCCCGATGATGGGGAACGCCCAGCCGGAGCCGGGCGCCCCGATTCTCAAGGGCACCACGGGGATCGTGGTGCTGACGGGGGATGCCATAGCGGGCGGCGCCCAGCTCCCGTGCATCCGGTGCGGGAAGTGCCTGGACGCCTGCCCGGTGTTCCTGGACCCCGCGGACCTGGGGCGCCTGGCTCGCGCGGGCCGCTACGAGGAGATGACGGACCTCCGCCTCTCCGACTGCATGCTGTGCGGCTCCTGCTCGTACGTGTGCCCCTCCCACATCCCGCTCAGCCAGCTCTTCGGGCTCGCCAGGTCCATGGTCCGGAAGCTCGAACGGAGGGCGAAGGAGGCGGCCGGGGCGGAGGCGGAGCCGGCGAAGGCCGGGACCGGCGCGGCCGCGTGACGCGGGGACGGCGGGAGAGGACGGGCGGACGATGAGCGGGAGCGAACGGGGGACCGGGAGCGGCCGGGGCCGGCTGCGGGGCGAGCCCGAGAGCCGGACCGGCGCAGGGAACGGAGGCGGGACGGACGGAGGGGGCCCCGAGCGGCTCCACCTGGCGCCCTCGCCCCACATCCACGCGCCCGACTCCACCTCCCGGATCATGTGGACCGTGGTGGCCACGCTGGTCCCCGTCATCGGCGCCGCCGTGTGGTTCTTCGGGCTGAGCGCGCTCCTGGTCATCGCGGCCTCCACCCTGGGCGCCCTCCTCACCGAGCGCGGCTTCGGGGAGCGGGGCACGCTGGGCGACGGGTCGGCGGCCATCACCGGCCTCCTCCTCGGGCTCACGCTCCCGCCCGGCATCCCGCTGTGGATGTCGTTCCTGGGCGGCGCGTTCGCCATCGGGCTCGGAAAGCTGATCTTCGGCGGGCTGGGCCAGAACATCTTCAACCCGGCCCTCCTGGGGCGGGCGTTCCTGCAGGCGGCCTTCCCCACGGCGCTCACCACGTGGCCGGCGCTGGCCGACCGGTGGACGAACGTGTACGCCTCGAACCTGGCGCTCCCCCTCCTCTCGCCGGGGAAGGTGGACGTCGTCACGACGGCGACCCCCCTCAACCTCATGAAGTTCGAGCACCAGGGGACCGATCTCTTCCACCTGGCGGTGGGGAGCACGGCGGGATCCCTGGGCGAGACGGCGGGCGTCCTCATCCTCCTGTGCGGGGCGTACCTGGCCTGGAAGGGCTACCTGGACTGGCGCATCCCGGTGAGCATCCTCGCCACGGTGGCCGCCTTCTCGGGGATCCTGCACGCGATCGACCCGACCTTTCCGGGTCCCCTGTTCATGCTCCTCTCGGGCGGCCTCGTGCTGGGCGCGGTCTACATGGCCACCGACATGGTGACCTCCCCCGTCACGCGGAAGGGCGCCTGGATCTTCGGGCTCGGGATCGGCGTGCTCACGGTGCTGATCCGGGTGTGGGGCGGCCTCACCGAGGGGGTCATGTACTCGATCCTGTTCATGAACGCCCTGGTCCCCTTCATCGACCAGGTGACCCGTCCGGCCGCGTTCGGGGCCCGGACCGCGACGCGGGAGGCCCGGTGAGCGGCGGCGGCCCGGCCGGCACGGGGGGCGGCGCGGAGGCCGGCACGGGGGGCGGAGCCGGGCGCGAAGGGGGCGGCGGCATGCCCGTCCAGCCGTCCTCCTCGCGCCTGGTCGGGACCCTGGGCCTCCTCTCGGTCGTGGCCGGCGTGGCCATCGTCCTGGTCCACGCGTGGGCCCAGCCCCGGATCGAAGCGCACCAGAGGGAGGAGCTCCGCCTGGCGATCGAGGAAGTCCTGGGCGAGCCCCAGCGCTACGAGACCCGCTGGATCCGGGACGGACGGCTCCTGGACAGCCTCCCGGCGGGCGCCGACTCCTCGGCTGCGAGCCCCGTGTACGCGGGCTTCGACGCGAACGGTCGGCTCGTGGGCTACGCGATCCCGGGCCAGAAGGCCGGCTACCAGGACGTGGTGCGCCTGATCTTCGGCTACGACCCGGACGCCGGGAAGGTGCTCGGGATGAAGGTCCTCGAGAGCAAGGAGACCCCCGGGCTCGGGGCCAAGATCACCTCGGACTCGGCGTTCATCCACGGCTTCGACGGCGTGGAGGCCCCGATCGAGGGGGTCAAGCACCCGGCTCGCGACGCCCACCAGGTCGACATGATCACCGGGGCCACGATCTCGTCCACCACGGTGATCTCCATCATCAACGACAGGCTCGAGGCCGTCGGGCCGGTGCTCTCGAAGGCCGGGACCCGGACGGCGACGGCGGCGGGCTCGCCGGGAGCGGACGCGCCGCGGACGGCGGCGGCGGCGGGCCCGGGCCCCCGCGCGGCCGGCCCGGGCCAGGGAGGCGGAGAGCGATGAGCGAGAAGTCGGGAGGTGACATCTTCCTCCGCGGCGTGTGGGAGGAGAACCCGGTCCTGATCCAGATCCTGGGCCTGTGTCCGACCCTGGCCGTCACGAACACGGTGGAGAACGCGGTGGCCATGGCCCTGGCCACCGCCTTCGTCCTCGTGGGCTCGAGCGGCCTCGTGTCGCTCGTCCGAAGGATCATCCCCGACCAGGTCCGGATCAGCGCCTACATCCTCATCATCGCCACCTTCGTGACGGTCGTGGACCTCCTCATGGCGGCGGTGGCGCCGTCGGCCTCCAAGGCGCTCGGGCCGTTCGTGCCGCTCATCGTCGTCAACTGCATGATCCTGGGGCGGGCCGAGGCCTTCGCCTCGAAGAACCCCTTCTTCCCCTCGATCCTGGACGCGGCGGGGACGTCGTCGGGCTTCGCCGTGGCCCTCCTGATGATGGGCGGGGTGCGCGAGCTCCTGGGGAGCGGCTCCCTGTTGGGCCTCCACGTGCTGCCGGGGAGCTGGGAGCCCTGGGTCATCATGATCCTGCCGCCGGGCGGGTTCCTGACCCTCGGCGTCATCCTCATGGGCCTGAGCTGGTGGTGGCGGAGGGGCCAGAAGGCGGACGAGACGGCCAGGCCGCGGCGCTGGCCGCACGGCGTGCGCGAGCCCGAAGAGCGGGCGGCGTAGGGGAGGCGGGAGAACGTCATGGGAGACCTCACTCGGATCTTCGTTGCGGCGGCGCTGGTGAACAACTTCGTGCTCGCCTACTTCGTGGGCCTCTGCCCCTTCTTCGGGGTGTCCAAGGAGGTGCCCACGGCGCTCCGCATGGGCGGCGCGGTGACCTTCGTCATGGTCCTCACGGCGGCCGCCGTCTCGTTCCTGAACGCCTACGTCCTCCCGGTGGCGCCGTACCTTCGGCTCATCTCCTACATCGTGGTCATCGCCTCCCTCGTGCAGATCGTGGAGATGGTGGTCAGGAAGGTGAGCCCGGCCCTGTTCCGGGCCCTGGGGATCTTCCTGCCGCTCATCACGACGAACTGCGCGATCCTCTACCTGGCGCTCTTCCAGTACGCCCGTGGCTACGACTTCCTCGAGGGCATGGCCTTCAGCTTCGGCGCCGGAGCCGGCTTCACGCTGGCCCTGGTCCTCATGGCCTCGATCCGTCAGCGCTCGGAGACCGCCAGCGTGCCCGCGATCGCCCGGGAGATGGGCCTCGCCATGATCATCGCGGCCAGCCTGTCGCTGGCCTTCATGGGCTTCGCCGGCCTCTTCAGCTCGGTGGCCTGAGATGGAGATCCTGATCGGGATCGGCGGGATGGCCGTCCTCGTCGGGCTCTACGTGGGCCTGGGGATGGCCGACCACGCCGAGGACGGCTGCGACGACTGCGTGCTGCACCGGGACGACGGGAGCGGCTGCGGCGTGTACGGCGCGACCCGGGAGAGCTCCACCTGCACGGACTTCAGCATCCACGACGGCTCCGACGGGAACATCGAACCATGAGCAGGGACGAGAGAGCCATGATCGACGACATGACGCGGGACGGGGTGAAGGAGACTTCGCGCGAGGAGCTGGGAGGGGGGCACACGGTCTCCCGTCGTCAGTTCGTGGCCCTCGGGGCCGGCGTCCTCCTGGTGGCGGCGGCGCCCGCCGCCCTCCTCCGCCGGAGTCCGCGGAAGGTGTGGCGGCGCACGATTCCGGTCATGGGCACCCTGGCCGAGGTCGCCGTCGTGGATGCCGACCGCGAGAGGGCCGAGGTCGCCATCGACGCGGCCTTCGCCGAGCTACGCCGGGTGGACCTCACGATGAGCCGGTTCAGCCGCATCTCCGACGTGGGGCGCGTGAACGCGTCGGCCGTCGGATCCGCCGTGCCGGTGAGCGCCGAGACCGCCCGCGTCGTGGCCGAGGGGATCCGCTGGGCCGGGGCGAGCGGCGACCGCTTCGACCCGGGCCTGGCCCGGGCCCTGGCGCTGTGGGACGTGGACCGCAGGCGGACCCCGCCCCCGGCCGACACCGTGGCCGCCTTCGCCGGGCAGGGGCTGTACCGGGAGATCGAGGTCGACGAGCGCGGTACGTCCGGGGCGGGCGCCCCGGGAAGCGGCGCGGTCATCATCCGCCGCCACCCCGAAGTGGGCGTCGACCTGGGAGGCATCGCCAAGGGGCACGCCGTGGACCTGGCCGCCGCGGCGCTCCGCCGTCACGGGGTCCGCGACGGGATGGTGAACGCGGGCGGCGACCTCTACGCGCTCGGCCTCTCCCCCGAGGGCGAGCCGTGGCGGGTCGGGATCCGCTCGCCGGAGGACCCGACGCGCCTCGTGGGCGAGATCGACGTCACGGACCGGGCCGTCGCCACCTCCGGGGACTACGAGCAGTACTTCGACTACGGCGGCCGGCGGTACGGGCACATCCTCGACCCCGGCACCGGAGAGCCGTGGAGGACCTCGTTCCACAGCGTCACGGTCGTGGCCGGCCGGTGCATGACGGCGGACGCGGGCGCGACGGCCGTGTTCGGGGCCCCGGCCGACGAGGCCCGGCGCATCCTCCGCCGCGCGGCGCCGGGGGCGCGGCTGGCCTGACCTCTCCGACCGCGGCGGCCGCGCCACCCCGTCGTGGCCGCCGCGGGCCTCGACGCGACGCGCGCCGCCCCCTACCTTTGGCGGACGGAATTCCGCACGCGCACCCGAACGCACCCAGGACACGGAGGTCCTTCGTGCCCGATCCCCGACTCGCCGGTCCGTCCCGTCTCGCATCGTCCCTGGCCGCCGTGGCCGTCCTCGCGCTCGTCGCCGGAAGCGCGGCGTGCTCGCCGGGAGACGGCGCCTCCAGGAGCGCCGCCGGCCGCGACGCCGCGGCCGCCGAGGCCGGGTCCGCGGGCGGAGGCTCCGACGCGGCGCAGGCGCAGGAGGCCCCGGCCTGCCGGTTCCAGGCGCCCGAGGAGGAGCTGTCGGGACGGGCCAGCCCGCCCGACTCCGCCTCCGTGCGGCTCGGCGACGCCACGGCCGTGCTCTGCTACGGAGCGCCCTCGGCCCGGGGGCGCGAGGTCGTGGGGGGACTGGTCCCCTACGGGAGGCCGTGGCGCATGGGCGCCAACGAGCCCACCACCCTCCACCTCCCCTTCGCGGCCGAGCTGGGAGGCGTCCGGCTCGAGCCGGGCAGCTACTCCCTCTACGCCATCCCCGGCGAGTCCGAGTGGACGATCGTCGTGAACGGCGACACCGAGCGCTGGGGTATCCCGATCGACGACGAGGTCCGGGCCGCCGACGTGGGGAGCTTCACGGTACGGCCGGAGACGCTCGCCGAACCGGTCGAGCGGCTCACGATGGGCATGGAGCCGGCCGGAGGGGACTCGGCCCGTGTGACCGTGCGCTGGGAGCGGACCGGTTTCTCCTTCGCGCTCCGTCGGGCCGAGGGCGGAGGCGGCGGCGGCTGAGCCTCTCCTTGACGGTTCGGAGCGGGCTCCCATACGTTGGATGTGGTTACCGAACGATCGTTCACTACTGGCCGGGCGGGACATGCCAGCTTCGGACACCCGCGAGCGGATCCTCGACGCCGGGCTCGCGCTCGCCAGCGAGGTGGGGCTCCAGGGCATCACGATCGGGAGCCTGGCGCGTTCAGTCGACCTCACCAAGGCCGGCCTCTACGCCCACTTCGACTCCAAGGACGACATCCTCCTGGCGATCCTGCGCGCTGCCGTCGAGCGCTTCGTGGAGGACGGCATCCGGCCCTCCCTGCGGGAGACGCCCGGTATCGGTCGCCTGCGGGCGCTCTTCGACGCCTGGCTCGAGTGGTCCAAGGCGCCCCCCCTCCCGGGCGGCTGCGTGTTCATCTCCTCCGCGGCCGAGCTGGACGACCGCCCCGGACCCCTTCGCGACTACCTGGTCGAGGTGCAGGCGGACTGGGCGGGCCTCCTGGGCCGCGAGGTGAAGACGGCGCGCGAGCGCGGTGAGCTGTCCGGCGACGTGGACCCTCGGCAGTTCGTTTTCGAGATGTACGGGTCCATCCTTGCGTTCCACTACCACGCGCGCCTGTTCGAGGACCGGACCGCCGAGACGCGCGCCCGGTGGGCGTTCCAGGAGCTCCTGGCCCGGTCGGGACACGACGCCTCGACCGACCCGAAGACCGGCGGGGCGGGAGCGTGACGGGGGCGGGAACGGTCGTGCGAGCGTCGGACGGCCGGCGGCCGGTCCGCCCCCCGAATCCCGCTCCCGACCCGGCGCGTGGCGGAGGCCGCCCATTTCATCGAGGCCGCCCTCGCTTCCCGCCGTGAGCCGATTCGCCGACCTTTTCGGCTTCTGGATGGGTGAGGAGCCACCGCCGACGACGCATCGCCGGCGACGGCGGCCGGGCCGCGGGGCGGTCCGGACCGCGGCGCGGGCGGACGACACACCACCTTCGATCCGACAGGGAGGCCCCATGGGACGCATGCTCACGCTGCTGTACGCCGTGCTCTCCTACGCCGTCTTCTTCGTCACATTCCTCTACGCCGTCTGCTTCGTGGGAGGGTTCGGCCCCGCGCCCACGGCCCTCGACGGCGCAGCGACCGGGCCGGTGGGCACCGCCGTGCTCGTGGACCTGGCGCTCCTCGGGCTGTTCGGCCTCCAGCACAGCATCATGGCCCGGCCGGGCTTCAAGAAGCGCTGGACCCGGATCGTCCCGAAGCCGGCCGAGCGGAGCACGTACGTCCTCCTGGCCAGCCTCATCCTCCTGGCCACGTTCACCTGGTGGCAGCCGATCGGGGGGACCGTCTGGGACCTCCAGAACGGGACGGCCAGGACCGTCGTGTGGGCCCTGTTCGCCGCCGGATGGGCCATCGTCTTCCTGGGGACCTGGATGATCGACCACTGGAGCCTGTTCGGGCTCCGACAGGCGTGGACGCGCTTCCGGGGACGCGAGTTCCGTCACCCGGAGTTCCAGACACGCGGCTTCTACCGGTTCGTGCGGCACCCGCTCATGCTCGGCTTCATCATCGCCTTCTGGGCGACTCCGACCATGACCATGGGACACCTGCTGTTCGCGGGCGTGAGCACGGCCTACATCCTGGTCGCCCTCCAGTTCGAGGAGCGCGACCTCATGACCTATCACCCGGAGACGTACAGCGAGTACAAGCGCACGACCCCCGGGCTGATCCCGGGACTCAGGGGCTCGGGAAGCGGAAGCGGCCGGCCGGCCGGCGGGATCGACACCGAGCTCGGATAGCGGAAGCGGCCGGGGCACGGGCTCCCGCAGGGGACCGGCCCCGGCCTTGCCGCACGGGGCGAGCGCGGAGACCTTTCCAGGCCCTGAAGCGCCTGCGATCTCACTTCCGACCGGAGCCAGACCATGCGCGCCACCGGCCCACGAACGGCCATCACCTGCCTCCTCCTCGCGTCGGCCGCCTGCGGGCCGCCCTCCGGGCCGCCCGACCTGGTCCTGGTGGGCGGCCGGGTGTTCACGGCCGACACCGCCCGGCCGTGGGCCGAGGCGGTGGCGATCCGGGGCGATCGGATCGCGGCGGTCGGCCGGGACGCCGAGGTCCGGCGTCTGGCGGGCCCGGACACGCGGGTCCTGGACCTCGGCGGCCGGGTGGTCGTCCCCGGCCTGACCGACGCCCACGTCCATCCGCGCCCCTCCGCGCCCGGCCGGCGCCTGGCGTTCGAGGCGGCTCCCGTGCCGAACCCCTCCCGTGACGAGCTGGCTGCCCGTCTCCGCGGCGCCGTCGCCGAGGCCGGGCCCGGCGAGTGGGTCGAGGGGGAGATCGGTGAGGCCGTGCTGGACGATTCGGCGGTGGACCGGGACTGGCTCGACAGGCTGGCGCCCCGCCATCCCGTGCAGCTCTCCCACTACGCGGGCCACGGGCTCATCCTCAACTCGGCCGCGCTGCGCGAGCTCGGAATCACGGAGGAGACGCGCGACCCTCCGGGCGGGAGCTGGGGTCGGGCCCCCGACACGGGCCGGCTGGACGGACGCGCGTACGAGTACGCGATCTGGAACGAGTGGGCGTCCCGGCTCCGGGAGGTGCCGACGGACACCGCGGCCGCGGCCTTCCGAGCCTTCGGCGAGCGGGCGGCCCGGTGGGGGATCACATCGGCCCACACCATGGGGACGTTCCTCCCGCTGGGCCGGCTGCTCGAGGCCCTGGCCGCCGCCGACGCCCCGATCCGATTCACCATCTACCGGCTGCATCTGCCCCGCCGCGACGTGGCCGAGGCGTGGGAGGCGCCGGTCCCGGAGCCGGCCTCGTCCCGGATCCGGGTCGCGGGCATGAAGTGGATCCTGGACGGCGCGCCCCCGGACCGGGGCGCGGCGCTTCGCGATCCCTACGCCGACCGGCCGGGCTGGAGGGGCCGGGTGGACTTCCCGCCGGAGGACATCCGCCGCATCCTCGCTCGGGCGCTCGAGTCCGACGAGCGGCTGGCTCTCCACATCTCGGGCGACTCGACCGCGGCCCTCGTCCTCCGGCTCATGCGAAAGATGGCGCCGGCCGAGCGCTGGAGAGCCGAGCGGGTGCGCTTCGAGCACGGCGACGGGCTGGCCCCGGACCTCCTCCCCCTGGCCGACAGCCTGGGGGTCGTCCTCGTCCAGAACCCGCTCCACCTGGCCAGCCCCGTCGTGCCGGCCCGGTACGGACCCGAGCGCATGGGGCAGGCCCAGCCCCTGCGATCGGCCCTCGCCGCCGGAATCCCCCTCGCCCTCGGGTCGGACGAGGCGGGCGGGCCGGCCGAGAACCCGTGGCTCAACGTCCTGATGGCGGTGACCGACCCCAACCGTCCCTCCGAGGCGCTCACCCGCGAGCAGGCCATCCTGGCCTACACCCGGGGCGGCGCCTTCGCGGAGGGACGCGAGGCGGAGCGCGGGACGATCGCCCCGGGGATGCTGGCCGACCTGGCCGTGCTCTCGGCGGACCCGTTCGAGGTCCCGGCCCCGCAGCTCCCGGGCGTCGAGAGCATCCTCACGCTCGTCGGCGGTCAGGGGGTCTGGGACGCGGGTGTCCTCGGCCCGGTGGCCCGCCCCGCCGTGGGCCAGTAGCCGCGCCCCCGGCCGCCCCGCCCGGCGCGCCCGCGGCGGGGGCCGACCCTCAGCTCGTCGCCTCGCCGCGTCCGGGGCCAGGCTCCGCACCCGCTTCGCGCTCGGACGCCTCCCCGCGGGGGATCGGGACGAGCATCCTCACGCGCTCCCGGTAGCGCCGGTACGCCTCGCCGTGGAAGCGGACGAGGTCCCGCTCCTCGAGCTGGATCGCGAGCACCATCCACCCGGTCGTCAGACCCGAGAACAGCAGGTGGCCCGCCGTCATCGTCGGCGCCGACCAGAAGGCCACGATGAAGCCCAGGTAGAGCGGGTGGCGGACCCACCGGTAGAGGAAGGGGGTCGCGAACGCGGGCGGCTCGAGGTCGCGGCCGCGGAGGTGGGCCCACACCTGCTTGAGCCCGAACAGCCGGAAGTGGTCGATGAGGAAGGTGGCCAGGAGCACGGTGAGCCAGCCCAGCCCGGACAGCGCCAGGAGCGCCGTGGCGATCGCGGGATCCCCCACGCTCCACACCTCGCCCGGAAGGGGCTTCCAGGCCCACATCACCAGGGCCAGGAGGGCGGTGGCGGCCAGGACGTAGGTGCTCCGCTCGACGTGCCACGGCACGACCTTCGTCCAGCGCTTCTTGAAGCCCTGCCGCGCCATGCCGCTGTGCTGCAGCGCGAACAGCCCGAGCACGGCCAGGTCGACGAGGAGCGGCGGACCCGGCAGGGGCGAGGCGCCCGCGTCGATGGTCTTGGGGACCGCCACGCCCGTGACGAACCCGATCGCGTACAGAAAGACGGCGAGGAACGCGGCGTAGACGACCACGCCGTACAGCAAGGCCAGCGTCTTTCGCATGAGTCACCTCCGGATGCGGGGACTGGAGCACCGCATTGAAGGTGTCCGATCGGAGCGCCGCCGTCGTGAGACCGGGGTCCCGGAATCGGGCGGCGGACGGGCCAGGGCGTGGGACCGCGGTCCCGGATCGGCTCCCGGTGCAGGGGTCGCGGCGACCGCGCCCGGGCCTCGGGAGCCTCCCGGCACGTCGCGCCTCGGGGGTCTCCGGGTCCCTCAGGCCTCCGGGTCCCCCCCGTCGGGGGGGCCCACCGACCTCCCCAGACCCGCCTCCCGCGCCCGGACCACCGCCCGGGGCCGGGTCTCGACGCCGAGCTTGGCGAAGATGCGGGTGACGTGGTTCTTGACCGTCTTGGTCCGGATGTCCAGCGCGCGGGCGATGTCGGGGTTGGACCAGCCGGCGGCCAGGTGCTCGAGGACCTCGGCCTCGCGCGGCGTGAGGCGGTCGCGCCAGACGGCATCCGGCTCCGCGGCCTCCGCCGCCACGCCCAGGAACGCGCGGACCTCCTCGAGGAAGCGTCCCCAGGCCGGCTCGTCTTCCAGGAGGACGTGGTTCTGGCCGTCGAGGGCGACGAAGCGCGCGTCGGGCAGGCGGGCGGCCAGGCCGCGGCCCGCCTCGAACGGGATCACCTCGTCGTCGCGGGCGTGCAGGACGAGCGCCGGACACCGGACGTCGTCGAGGACGTCCCGCACGTCGATGTCCCCGAACTCCTCCTCCAGCCGGACGGCGATGTGGGGCGAGGTGGTCCGGCGCTGGAGCTCGTTGAACCACCGCGCCTGCTCCCGCGTGCCGCCGGGGATGAACAGCGAGGTGAAGACCTGGCGAAAGGCCGGGTTGTCCCGCCCCCAGCCGTCCGCCATGAGGCTCTTGAGGGCCTCCTCCCGGCGGCGGAACCCGGGGGTGCCCCGATGCTTCCACCCCACCGCGTAGCTCCCGTACAGGACCAGCCGCGAGACCCGCTCCGGGTGGCGCGCGGCGTACGCCAGGGCCACCGGACCTCCCTGGGACATCCCGAACAGGGGGAAGCGCTCGAGCCCGGCGGCCTCCGCGACCGCCTCCAGGTCCTCCACCCAGCGCTCGAAGGAGAGGTCCTCGACCTCGCGGTCGGAGAGGCCGCAGCCCCGCTCATCGTAGCGGACCAGCGTGTGGTCCCGGGAGAGCGCCTCCAGCCAGTGGCGCCACACGGGGCTCTCCCGGTCGAACTCCAGGTGGGTGAGCCAGTTGGCGGTCTTGACGAGCGGCGGGCCGGACCCCGAGACCGCGTAGGCGATGAGGGTCCCGTCCCGGGAGCGGGCGAAGCGCGTGGAAGGTTTCATGTCATCGAAAAACTCGGCCGCGGGCGGGCGTCGATCAACCCGGCGGCGCACCCGGCCCCGCCGGACGGCCCCTTGACGCGGCGGGCTCGCGCATCGACCCGCGGACGGACCCGCCCTCAGCCGGACGGCCCCGCTCGGGTCAGCAGGCGCAGGAGGCCCCGCCCCCCTCTCCCGCGTCCTCCGTCCAGGCCGCGAGGCGCTCGACCAGCGCGGCCACGGCCTCGCGCCGTACCGAGTGGAAGACCCACGTCCCCTCCTGGCGGCTCCGGATGAGGCCCGCCTCGCGCAGGACCTTCAGGTGGTGGGAGATCGTCGGCTGGGAGAGGTCCAGGCGGTCGGCGAACTCGCACACGCAGATCTCGCCTCCCCCCTCGTGGATGAGCTCGACGATTCGGAAGCGCGCGGGATGCGCGAGCGCCTTGAGCGCCTCGACCTCCCATCCGGGCCCGGCTCGAACCGGCGTCGTGGTCATCGAGTCTCCTCCCTCTCAGCGTGTCGTCGCGCGCCCGGGCCGCGGTCGCGGTCCCGCGGCTCCTACCTTGACAACCATCAATATAGACGTTTATCTATGTTATGCAAGCGAGCCGGCCCGCTTCTTCGACGCGCGAGCCGGAGCACGTCCTGCGAGGCACACGGGAGGAGAGCATGCCGGACGACGTGAGAGAGGTCGTTCGAGGCAAATACGCGGACGCGGCGCGGCGGGTCGCCGCCCGCCGCGAGGGCGAGGGCTGCGGGTGCGGATGCGGCGGCCCCGAGGGCGGGGGCGACGCGATCACCCGCGACCTGTACGAAGTGGAGGAGACCGAGGGGCTCCCCGAGGACGCGCTGGCCGCGTCGCTCGGGTGCGGAAACCCGGCGGCCCTGGCCGAGCTCCACCCCGGCGAGGTCGTCCTGGATCTGGGCTCGGGCGGGGGGATCGACGTCCTCCTCTCGGCCCGCCGGGTCGCGCCGGGGGGGAAGGCCTACGGGCTGGACATGACCGACGAGATGCTCGAGCTCGCGCGCCGGAACCAGCGCGAGATGGGGGTCGAGAACGCCGAGTTCCTGAAGGGCCAGATCGAGGACGTCCCCCTGCCCGACGCCTCGGTGGACGTCGTGATCTCCAACTGCGTGGTCAACCTCTCGGGCGACAAGCGGCGGACGCTCCGGGAGGCCTTCCGGGTCCTGCGCCCGGGCGGACGCTTCGCCGTCTCCGACGTGGTGGTCCGCGGCCGGGTGCCCGAGGAGGTCCGCCGCAACATGGAGCTGTGGGCCGGCTGCGTGGCCGGGGCGCTGGAGGAGGAGGAGTTCCGCGCGCTTCTCGAGGAGGCCGGCTTCGAGGAGGTCTCCATCGAGCCCACCCGCGTGTACGCCATCGAGGAGGCCCGGAGCTTCCTCGAGGGAGCGGGCCTCGACCCCGACCGCATCGCCCCCGAGATCGAGGGAAAGTTCGCCGCGGGCTTCGTGCGGGCCAGGAAGCCGCCGGCGGCCGGCACGCGCGAGTGAGCCGCCGGTGAGGTACGCCATCCTCTCGGACGTCCACGGCAACCTCCCCGCCCTCGAGGCCGTCCTCGAGGACATCGACCGCCGGGGCGACGTGGACGCGGTCCACCACCTGGGAGACCTGGTGGGCTACGCCCCCTGGCCGAACGAGGTGGCCTCCCTCCTGGCCGGGCGGGGCGTGACCGGGGTGGCCGGGAACTACGACTCGACGACGGCCACCCGCTACGAGCACTGCGGATGCCGGTACGAGGATCCCGCGCAGGAGGAGCTCGCCCACCGGAGCTACGCCTGGACGCTGGAGCACGTGAGCGAGGAGACCCGCCGTCGGCTCGCGGCCCTCCCCTTCCGCATCGATCTGCGTCCGGCGGGCGGGCACGCCCCGGGGCCCCGGGCCGTCCTGGTCCACGGCGCGCCGACGCTGAGCACCCTGTACTGGACCGAGGACCGCTCCGACGAGTTCTGCCGGACGATGACGGCACGGGCGGGGCTGTCCGATGGGGACGCCATCCTGTTCGGACACACGCACCTGCCGTGGAGCCGGAAGGAGGACGGGGTGCTGTTCGTGAACACGGGGTCCGTGGGGCGCCCGAAGGACGGCGACCCCAGAGCGGGCTACGTCCTGCTGGAGGCCCCCGCCTGGCGCGCCGAGCACGTGCGGGTGCCCTACGACGTCGAGCGCGCCGCCCGGGCCGTGGAGGCGAGCGGTCTTCCCGACGCGTTCGCCCGCCACCTGCGGGAGGGGCGGACGTGAGGGCGGGCCGCCTCTCGTTCCTCGACCGCTACCTCACGGCGTGGATCTTCGCGGCCATGGGGGCGGGTGTCGGGATCGGCTCCCTGTGGCCGGAGGCGGTCCGGGCGCTGAGCCGGGCCACGCAGGTGGGGACCACGTCCCTGCCGATCGCGGTCGGGCTGATCGTCATGATGTACCCGCCGCTGGCGAAGGTGCGCTACGAGGAGCTGGGCGACGTCTTCCGGGACCGGAAGGTCCTGGGGCTCTCCCTCGTCCAGAACTGGGTGGTGGGCCCCATCCTGATGACCGGCCTGGCCGTCCTCTTCCTGAGGGGCCACCCCGAGCTCATGATCGGTCTCATCCTCATCGGGCTGGCCCGCTGCATCGCCATGGTCATCGTGTGGAACGACCTGGCCGACGGCGATCCCGAGTACGCGGCCGGGCTCGTGGCCTTCAACTCGGTCTTCCAGGTCCTCTTCTTCTCCGCCTACGCCTACCTCTTCGTGACGCTCGTCCCGAGGTGGCTGGGGATCGAAGGGGCGGTGGTGCACGTCACGATGGGGGAGATCGCCAGGAGCGTGTTCATCTACCTGGGGATCCCGTTCGTGGCGGGCATGGCCACCCGGGCCGTGCTCGTGCGCAGGAAGGGCCGGCGGTGGTACGAGGAGGCGTTCGCGCCCCGGATCGCGCCGCTCACGCTCGTGGCGCTGCTGTTCACGATCGTGGTCATGTTCTCGATCCAGGGAGAGCGCATCCTGCGGGAGCCCCTCACCGTGCTGCTCGTGGCCGTCCCGCTCCTCCTCTACTTCGTGATCATGTTCGCGATCACCTTCTTCACCAGCCGCGTGGCCGGGGCCGACTACCCCCGCACCGCGACCCTCTCGTTCACCGCCGCCTCCAACAACTTCGAGCTCGCGATCGCGGTGGCCGTCGGCACGTTCGGGATCGCGCACGGCGCCGCCTTCGCCGCGGTGATCGGCCCGCTGGTGGAGGTCCCCGTGCTCATATCTCTCGTGGGGGTGGCCCTACGCTGGCGGGAGCGGTTCTTCTCGGGGGCGGAGGCGACGGCCGCCCCCCGACCCACCAGCGCGGCGGCGCCGGAGGGGGGTCCCGCGACCGCCGACCGCTGACAGCTGGCCCCTGGCCGCGGACGGCTGGCCGCTGGCCGCGAGCGGCTGGCGTCCGCCCGGGCCGCGCCGTAGTCTCGGAGGCTCGCCCGTCCGTCGTCCCCGCGACGGCCCATCCCCATCGTCCACGGGAGCTCCGCCCATGTCGAAGGCCCATCGCCCACGCCGTGCCCCCGGCGACCTCGGCGCCCGCTCCGCGGACGCGCCGGGGCGGAACGGCCCCGCGGCTCCGTTCGCCTGCCTGGTGGCCGCGGCCGCGCTGCTGGCCGCGCCCGCCTTCGCGACCACCGCGGGCCTCGCCGCCCAGGAGGGCGCCCGCGACACCGCGGCGGCCCGGCCGGCCGCCGACCCGGCCGACGTCTCCTCGATGGACGCGATCCTCGCGGCCCTCTACGACGTGATCTCGGGGCCGGCGGGCCAGAAGCGCGACTGGGACCGCATGCGCTCGCTCTTCATCCCCGGCGCCCGCCTCGTCCCGACCGGTGTGGACTCCGCCGGCACGACCCGGTGGAGGACGATGTCGGTCGACGACTACATACGGTGGTCCGGGCCCTACCTGGAGAAGAACGGCTTCTTCGAGAAGGAGATCGGCCGCACGGTCGAGCGCTACGGGACGATCGCCCAGGTGTTCTCGGCCTACGCCTCCCGGCACGAGGCCGACGACGCCGAGCCCTTCCAGCGCGGGATCAACAGCGTCCAGCTCCTGTGGGACGGGAGCCGCTGGTGGGTGGTGACGATCTTCTGGGAGCCGGAGCGCCCCGGTCACCCGATCCCCGAGCGCTTCGGCGGCTGAGGCCTCCGCACGGGTGACGGCCGCGATCCGCGGCCGGCACCCCACCGCGTCCGCGGGGCGAGGCGGCCGCCGCCACAGGTGCCGCCGCCTCGCCCCGGGGCTCGCCCTCAGCCGCCGCCTGCCTGCACCACCGGCATCTCGATGCGACTCGCCCGGCCGGGGGCGTGCCACACGCGCATCGTCGCCTTCCGGAAGTCCTCCGGCTTCGCCTCGAAGATGCTCGGCACGTACGTCTGCGGGTTCCGGTCGTAGAGCGGGAACCAGCTCGATTGGACCTGGACCATGATGCGGTGGCCCGGCCGGAAGACGTGGTTGGCCGTAGGGAGGTGGAAGGTGTATTCGAGCGCCGTGTCGGGCTGGATCGGGTGCGGCGTCGAGAGGCTCTCACGGTAGCGGCCGCGGAAGATGTCCATGGAGACGGCCAGCTGGAAGCCCCCCATCTCCGGCTGCGCGGCCACCTGCGGCGGGTAGACGTCGATGAGCTTCACCACCCAGTCCGCGTCCGTCCCGGTGGTCGAGGCGAGGAGGTGGACGAGCGGCCGGCCCGCGATCCGAACGGAGTCGGTGAGCACGGGCGACTCGAAGGTGAGGACGTCGGGCCGGGCCGAGGCGGGACGCTGGTCGTTCACCAGCCAGTTCCGCCAGGCGTCCCCTCCCCTCGCCGGGACGGGCCGCGGCCGGTACGGGATCGGGTGCTCCGGATCGGAAACGTAGGCGTCGAAGGCGGAGTCGCCCGCGGCGGGCGCGCTCCAGCTCACCGTGCCCCCGGCCCGCAGGTACAGGGGCGTCGGGGCCGGCTCGCACCCGTCCGCGCATCCCGACGGCCAGCTCCGCAGCCGCTCCCAGCGGTCGGCGCCCGTCTCGTAGGCGGTCACCGGCGCCACGCTGTCGGGCGGCGCGCCGTCCTTCAGGTAGTGGGCCAGGAAGGGCGCCAGGACGTGGAGGCGGAACCACTTCCCCGTGTCGGTCCCGAACCGGAGGGCGCCCAGCGTGCTCCCGTCCCCGATCTCGCCCCCGTGGTGCCAGGGCCCCATGACCAGGTAGACGCTGTCGTTGTGCGTGTCCTTGGGCTCGAGCGCCCGGTAGACGGCGGGCGCCCCGTAGATGTCCTCCTGGTCCCAGAGGCTCGCGACCAGCATCACCGGGACCTTCAGGGGCTCCTTCGCGAGGACGCTGTCCATGGCCTGGAGCTGCCACCAGCGGTCGTAGGCCGGATGGGCCAGGACCTTCCGCCAGAAGCCCACCTGCTCCATCCCGCGCGACCGGCCCAGGGGGGCCGCCGCGCCGGCCCTCAGGTAGAGCTCGTAGTCGTCGTGGTAGCCGCTCCACCACGCGTAGTCGTTGGTCCGCGAGGCCTCCTGCTCCAGGATGTAGGGCATCATCGTCTGGCGGAAGGCGCCGTTGTGGAACCAGTCGTCCCCGCGCCAGCCGTCCACCATCGGGTTCATGGGGACCGAGACCTTGAGGGCCGGGTGCGGGTGGACGAGCGCGGTGAGGCAGGTCCACCCGTCGTAGGAGATCCCGAGGATCCCGACCCTCCCGTTGGACTCGGGGAGGTTCTTCACCAGCCAGTCGATCGTGTCCCACGTGTCGGTGGACTCGTCCACGTCCGTCGGGTTGAGCGGCCCCCTCATGGGGCGGTTCATCACGTAGTCGCCCTCCGAGCCGTACTTCCCCCTGATGTCCTGCACGACCCGGATGTAGCCGCCCCGGACGATGACGTCGGCGGCGTTGTCGTAGCCCTGCAGGATGGGCCCCAGGTGCGGGCTCGCGTCGTGGCTGGTGAGCGCCGTGGCGTCGTAGGGCGTGCGCGTGAGAAGGATCGGCGCATCCTCGGCCCCCTTCGGGATGAGGATCACCGTGTGGAGCTTCACCCCGTCCCGCATCGGTATCATCACGTCCCGGCGCACGTACTCGAAGCTCGAGTCGACCGGCTGGAACCGCGCCGGCGTCTCGCTCGGCAGGGAGTCGACCGGGATGTCCTGCTGGGCGGCGGCGGGAGCTGGGCCGAGCCAGGGCGCCGGGATCGCCAGGACGAAGGCGAGAAGGAGCGAAGCCGAGGAAGGCGAGCGGACGGGTCGGCCGATCCTGATCATGCGTGCTCTCCGCCTGTGGGTTCCTGCCGCCCGCTCCGGCCGAACGCGGCCTCGGCGGGCCGTGACGGGAGAAGCTTCCGGTCAGGAGGGACCGGCGCAACCATGGGACGACCATGGTCGGTGCGGTCATCTCGCAAGCCGTCACGGGAACGGGTCCGCCCGGCTCGCTCCCCTGCCCCCCGCTCCGGGACTATGCGGGCGTCTACGAGAGCCCGGTCCTCGGGACGATGACGTGGCGCGTGACGGCCGCCGGAGGGACGTTCACGAGGGTGGAAGCGGACGGGGGGTCGCGGCGGCGCTGAGCCCTCCCGGGACTCCGGGTGAGCGGGCGCCCTCGATCCGTGCCTCGCGGCGCGCCTCTAGCCCGGCCTTCTCTCCGTCGTACCACGCCAGGAAGGCCTCGGCGGTGACCTCGGAGGCGAGCACGGCCACCCCGCCCAGGGTCTCCACCCAGCGCGCGTCCTCCTCATCGAACACGCGGACCAGGGTCCGGCTCCGCCCCGCCACGCGGCGGAGGAGCGCTGCGTTGTCCCGCGGTCGGTGGACGGTAGACACGACCGCATCGGCCCGCTCGATCCCGGCGCGGTCGAGCGCGCCGGAATCCGAGACGTCACCCCTGACCGTCGCGACGCCCGCGGCGTCGAGCGCCCGGAGGACGGCGGGGTCCTCGTCCATGACCAGGATGGGCCGTCCCTGCGTGACCAGGACGTCCAGCACGCGCCTTCCCGTCGAGCCGCAGCCCGCGAGCAGGACGTGCCCGACGGGAGGTCCGCCCCGCGGCCGCCGAAGCCAGCGGGCAGGATGGAGGTGGGTGAGCCGCCACGCCACCGCCTCGTCGGAGAGGAAGGGCGTGAGCAGCATCGTGCCTCCGGTCACGAGCGCCAGCACGGTGAACGTGGAGCCCGACAGGTGTCCGGCGGCGAGGCCGGAGAGGCCGACCACCAGCGAGATCTCGCTGGTCTGGGCCAGGAGGAGGCCGGCCTCGATGGAGGAGCGGGCGCTGAGCCCCGCCCGCTCGGCCACCAGCGTGACGAGGAGGGGGGTCGCGGTCACGACGAGGAGCGTCAGGACCCCCGCCTGCAGGAGCTGCGCGGGACCGGGCACGCCGACCACCGACCCCAGAGCCACGAAGAAGACCGCCGCGAAGAAGTCTCCCACCGGGGTCAGCTCGGCCCTCACGTAGGCGCTCACGGGGAAGGTCGAGAGCGACGCCCCGGCCAGGAAGGCGCCCACGACCAGGGGAAGACCCAGACCGACGGCCGCTCCCATGAAGGCGAAGAGCACGGCCAGCGCCCCCACCAGCTGCACCTCCCCCTCCCCGGCGGCCCCCAGGAAGAGCGGAGCCAGCCAGCGCCTCACGGCCAGGCTCGAGCCGGCCAGGATCGCCACGGCGCCCAGCCGGGGCAGGGTGTCCGCCCAGCTCCCCCCGATGAGGGAGACGAACGGGACGAGGAGGAGCACGAGCGCATCCTGGAGGAGGAGCACGCCGACCACCAGCCTGCCGAACGGCTCGAACAGCTGCTGCCGGCGCTGGAGGAGCCGCACACCGACCAGCGTGGAGCTCGCCGCGAGCGCGAGCGCCACGTAGCCGGCCTCGACGGCGCGGAGGCCGAGGGCCGAGGCGGCGGCGAGCCCGAGCCCGCCGAGGGCCGTGAACTGCACCGTTCCCACGAGGAGGGCCGCTCTCCACCGGGCGCGCACCCGGCGCAGGTCGAGCTCGAGCCCGGCGACGAAGACCAGGAGCGCCGTCCCGAGCACGAGCGCCTCCTGCAGGGTCCCCGTCGAAGGCCGGTGGAGGATCGACAGCGCCACCCCGGCCAGGAGGAGGAAGGGGATGGGCGGAAGCCGCCCGACCCGGGCCGCCACGTGGCCCGCGGCGGCCGCGGCCAGGAGGAGCGCCACCCCGTGCATCAACCCACGACCCCGGCGGCTCTGAGCTCGCCGATCAGACGACGGGCCGCCTCGTGCTTCGAGACCATGAGGTGGTCGGCTCCGGCCTCGAGGAGCTCCTCGACCTGGCCGGACTCGAACGCGTGGACGCTCACCGGCACACCCTCCTCGCGGCAGCGGTGCGTCAGCAGCCCGTTCACGTCCTCGATCCTCAGGGCGGAGACCAGGAGCAGCGCGCCCGACAGGTCGGCCTCCTCCAGGACGTCCGGAAGGCCCACGTCGCCGACCACCCGGCGCGCCGGGAGGCCGGCGAGCTTCTCCTCATCGGTGTCCACCGCGACCACGGACTCTCCCCGCTCGGCCAGGCCTTCGACCACGCGTCGGCCCAGCGTGTTCATGCCGACGACCACCACGTGCCCGGCCGGCGGCTCCGGCCTCGTCCCGTCCGCGCGCGGCTCCGGGAAGGGGATGCCGAGCCGCACGGAGAGCAGCTCGTAGACACGCCCGCCCCGCGGCGCGAGGAGCGCGGAGGCGCCGATCGTCAGGAGACCCACGATGCCGACGAGCGCCACGAGCGACGGTGAGGCCAGGCCCGCGCCGACGGCCAGCGCCACCAGGACGAAGCCGAACTCGCTGACCTGTCCCAGCGTCAGGCCGGCGAGCAGCGCCTCCCGGCCGCCGTGGCCCGTGCGCAGCAGGAGGAAGGTCACGATGGCCGGCTTGACCAGGAGGACGAAGAGCGAGAGGGCCAGCGCCGCCGGCCAGTCCACGCCGGATCCGCCGGGATCGAGACCGGCCCCGAGGGAGACGAAGAAGACGACGATGAAGAAGTCGACCAGGGGATGCACGTACCGGCGCAGCACGCGGCTCTCGGGTAGCTGGGCCAGGGCCACCCCGGCCACGAACGCCCCCAGCTCCGTGGACACGTGCATCGCCTCGGCGGCCAGGATGAAGCCGAAGCACCACGTGAGGCTCGCGATGAACAGCGCCTCGCGCGTGCGGGCGAGCCAGCCGAGGAGCACGGGGAGGCCCCAACGCACGGCCGCCGCCGCGACGCCCACCAGGAGCGCCATCCCGCCGAAGGAGCGAGCCAGCCCGCCGGCGATCCCGACGGGATCCGGCGCCGCGCCGCCCGTCCCGAGGCCGGCGAGCAGCGTGAGGGCGATCGCCACGAGGACATCCTGCACCAGGAGCACGCCGATCGAGACCCGGCCCCAGGTCTCCTCCAGCCCTCCGACCCGGTCCAGGAGCTTGATCACGACCACGGTGCTGCTGAAAGCGGTGACGAGCCCCAGGAGCAGCGCCTCCCGGGGTCCGAAGCCGAAGGCCGAAGCCAGCAGCGCCCCTCCCGCGAGCGTCACCAGGACCTGCCAGACGCCTGCCACGAGCGCCGTGCGCCCGACCTCCCGGACCCTCGCCAGGCTCAGCTCCAGCCCGACCAGGAAGAGGAGCAGGGACACGCCGATCTCGGAGAACAGCTCGAGAGAGGGAGAGACCCGGAGGACGCCGGTCAGGGGACCCAGGCCCAGCCCGGCCAGCAGATAGGCCAGGATGGGCGGGAGGCCCAGGAGCCGCGTCGCGACCAGGAGGAGGGCGCCGCCGGTCACCACGAGGCCGAGGTCGAAGAGGATGGCTGCGTCGCTCATGGTCCTCGTAGCGCGGGTCCGTGCGGCAGGGTACGTTCAAGGTAGCCCCCCACCCGCGCGCCCGGGACTACCGCATGACCCTCGAGATCCTCGTCGTCTACGGCGTCATCGTCCTCGCGCTCGTCCTGTTCGTCGCGGAGCGCTATCCGATGGAACAGGTGGCGCTGGGCGTGCCGGTGGTCCTTCTGGCGGCGGGGGTGATCGGCGCCGAGGAGGCCGTGGCCGGCCTCAGCAGCCCGGCCACGGTCACGGTGGGGGCCATGCTCGTGCTCGGCCTGGGGCTCACCAAGACCGGGGCGGTCGAGGCGGTGGGCCGGTGGGCGCGCGCGGCGCCGCCGGGCGAGCCGGGCGTCCGCCTCTTCGCCCTCTGCGCCCTGGCCGCGGCGGTCTCGCCCTTCCTCAACAACACGGCCGTGGTCGTGGTCTTCCTCCCGGTGTTCCTGGAGGTGGCCCGCCACGTGGGCGAGGCTCCGTCGCGCTTCCTCATCCCCCTCTCCTACTCGGCCATCCTGGGCGGCACGGTGACCCTCGTGGGCACATCCACCAACCTGGTGGTCGACGGCCTTGCCCGCTCCAGGGGCTACGCCGGGCTCGGGATCTTCTCGATCGCGCCCCTGGGCCTCGTCTATCTCGGAGTCGGCTTCCTCTACCTCTTCACGGTGGGACGGAGGCTCCTGCCGACGCGCGAGGGGCCCCTCGATCTCTCGGGCAAGTACGACGTCCGGAAGTTCCTCGCCGAGCTCCAGGTCGAGCCGGGCTCGCCGGTGGTGGGGCACACCCTGGAGGAGCTCGGGTGGGGCGAGCTGTACGGCGTCTCGGTGGTGGGCATCCAGCGCGGTCCCAGGGAGATTCCCGCGCCCGAAGCGCGCCGCACGGCGCGCGCCGGCGACATCTTCCTCGTACAGGGGGACACCGACCGGCTCCTCCGGCTGGCCAGGGAGCAGCGCCTCTCCACCCCGTCGGCCCGCATGCCGGAGGAGGAGCCCGGTCGGCGGGACGTCCGGCTGGTGGAGCTCCTCGTGGCGCCGGGCTCGCCCCTGGCCGGGAGCACGCTGCGCGAGACGCGCTTCCAGCAGCGCTACGGCGCGGTGGTGGTGGCCATCCAGCACCACGGGATCACCCTGCACGAGCGCCTTCCGGACCGGACCTTCGAGCCCGGAGACATCCTGCTGGTGCACGGTCCGGCGGGCGCCCTGGACGCCCTGGCCGACGAGAGCGGATTCGTCCCCCTGGGCGAGGTCGAGCGGCACCGGGAGACGCGGCCGCGGGCGCTCGTGGCCATCCTCATCCTGGCAGGGGTGGTCGCCGCGGCCGCCACCGGCCTCACGACCATCCTGTCGGCGGCCCTCGCCGGATCCGTCCTCATGCTGTTCACCGGATGCGTGAGGATCCGCGAGGTCTACGACGAGCTCGACTGGCGCGTGGTCTTCCTCCTGGCCGGGCTCGTCCCGCTCGGCATCGCGATGGACACGAGCGGGGCGGCCGACCAGGTGGCCGGGGGGCTCGCGGGCCTCCTCGCCTCCTCCGGTCCCGTGGTGGCCGTGGCGGTGGTGTACGTGGTCGTCTCGCTCCTCACCGAGGTGATGTCGAACACCGCGGCGGCCATCGTCCTCACACCCGTCGCCCTCCGGACGGCTCTCGAGCTGAACATGAACCCTTACGCGCTCCTGGTGGCGGTGATGTTCGGGGCCTCGGCCTCGTTCATGACCCCCGTGGGCTATCAGACCAACACCCTGGTTCTCGGTCCGGGCGGCTACCGCTTCTCCGATTACCTCCGGGTGGGCGCTCCCCTCAACCTCCTCCTCCTGGTGACGGCCTCCCTGCTCATCCCCGTGTTCTGGCCGAGCTGAGGGCGCGCACCGGGCCGGGCTCGGGCCGCGTGAGCGCACCGGGCCCGACTTGACGGAGGACCTCTCCCCCCCGAACGTGTAACGACCATGAGCGCGACCGCGAGGACCTGGTGGTGGACGTACGCGTACCGCGGCTCTCCTAGGGGGGCCGGGAGGGAGGCTGCGTCGGTGTAGGTCACGCGCTCGCAGCAGTCAGTCCCGCGGAGCCCCCGAGATCGGGGGCTCTTTTTTTGTGATGACCCGGGTCCACGCAGACGGGAGACGACATGTTCGCTATCCGCGGAGCGGTCCGCATCGACCGCAACGACCGTGATTCGATCGCCGAGGGGACACGCGCGCTGCTCGGCGAGATCCTCGCCCGAAACGAGCTCGACCCGAGCCGTATCGTGGCCGCCCACTTCACGATGACCCCGGACCTCGACGCGGCGTTTCCGGCCGCGACGGCCAGGGAGATGGGCTGGACGGACGTGCCGATGCTCGGGGCGCAGGAGACGGCCGTGCCGGGAGCGCCCGACCGAATGCTCCGCGTCCTCCTTTTCATCCGGGGCGAGGGCGAGGCCCTTCCCGTCTACCTGGGGGAGGCGGCCGAGCTGCGGCCCGACCTGCCGGGAGCCGACCCCGACGGTGCCGACGCCGACGATGCCGACGCCGACGAGCCCCGGGCCGGCGGGGAGACCGGCGGCCTCGGGACCCTGCTCGTCGTCGGGCTCGGACTCATCGGTGGCTCGGCGGCCCTGGCTTTCCGATCCAGCGGCCTCTTCGAGACGATCCTGGGCACGGACGTGCGTGGCACGGCGGTGGAGGCCGCGGAGGTCGCGGGCGTCATCGACCGCGGCGACATCGACCCGGTGCCGCTCCTCCGGGAGGCGGACGTCGCGCTCCTGACGATCCCGGTCGACGCCATTCCGTCGTGGCTCCGCCACCGGGGCCGGTCGATGCGCCCCGGCATGCTGGTGATGGACGCCGGAAGCACGAAGACGGCGGTCATCCGGGCCATGGACGAGCTCTCGGAGACCGTGCGGGCGGTGGGCGGCCATCCGATGGCCGGCTCCGAGCGGAGCGGGCTCGAGCACGCGACGGCCGGCCTGTTCAGGGGCGCGACCTGGGCGCTGGTCGAGTCCCGGCGGACCGGCGACACGACGCGCGCTACGGCGGAGGCGATGGTCCGGGCGGTCGGCGCGCGCCCGGTGTGGATCGACGCCGCGAGCCACGACCGGGGAGTCGCGGCGACGAGCCATCTTCCCTACCTGGCCGCGTCCACCCTGGCCCGGCAGCTGGAGGACGGCGATCCGACGACGGAGAGCCGCCTGTGGGGACCCGGCGCCCGGGACATGACGCGCCTGGCCCGGACGGACCCCCGGATGATGGCCGGCGTCCTGGCCACGAACTGGCCCGACGTTCGCTCGGAGATGCTCACCCTGGAGGTGGGGCTACGGAAGCTGCGCCTCCGGCTGGACGCCGCCGCCGGCACGGACCGGTCGCTCGTCGAGCGGGTCGAGCGGACCGAGGAGACGCTGCGGGCGCTGATCTCGTAGACATGGGGCGGCCGGCAGCCCGTAGATGACCGTGAGCGGAGCCGGGCGTCCGACCCGAGGCCGGACCCGGCGCCCCCCCGCCGCATCTCCCGTCTCAGGCGAAGCGCCGCCTCCCGATCCGGGCGACCTCCTCCGGCCGGACGTCCGTGGCGGCCTCCCAGTGGAGCCGCTCGCTCCACATGACGTCCGAGCGGAGGAGCGGCCCGAAGCAGGCCCGGGCCACGAGCCGGACGAAGAGCGGCGGGCCGCCTCCTCCGGCCGGTCCGCCGTAGCACGCCAGGTTGAAGCTCTGGAACCCCAGCTCGTCATAGAGGCCCAGGGCCAGACAGAGGCCGCGGGCCAGCTCGCCCAGCAGGTGGTCGTCCATCTCCTCCGGAGAGGCGACCCCCGGCACGAGGGCGCGGATCTCCGCAGGCCCCACGGGAGCGAAAGCCGCGACCCACGCGATGGGACCGGTCGAGCCGAGCCCGCGGCCGCCCGCGAGCTCGGCTTCGAGGTACGCCTCGAGGAGCCCCTCCGGCTGCTCCGCCAGCAGCCGCTGGACGGTGGTCGGCGTCGGGTTCACGGCGCCCTGGAGGTGCGGGTGGAGGATGGAGCTTCCCGACGGCGGGAGGAAGTTGGCGTTGATGGACGCCCACACGGAGTCCGGGTCGTGGGCTCGCACCGCGCGGATGAAGACCGCCTGTGCGGCCAGATTGTCCTCCATGAGGCCGGGCGTGATTTGGCCGATGGGCAGCAGGTGGCGTCCGGGGGAGTAGATGGAGACCGAGCTCCACTTCGCGTAGGGCACGAGGTTGGGAAAGAGCACGGCCTCCCCGACGCGGATCCTGCCGTCCGGCCACACCTCGGCGGGGAGGCGCGGCGTCACCTCCTCCACCCTCTCGCCGCAGAAGGGGCAGCTCTCCCGGCTCGAGCGCGCCATCTCCTCGAGGTCCTGCCTCTCGGGGCGCGGGAGGCTCCCCCGGGGAAGAATCCGGCAGGACTGGCCGGTCAGGGGGTCCCGGCGGAGCTCGACCTCCTTGCGAGCGGGCTCGAAACCCTTCCGGGGGTCGAGGATCTCGGCGACGAACCGCTGGCTGTGGAGCTCCATGTCCGCTGGCCTCCCGTGGCCGGACCGCACTCCTGGCGCCGGAACGCCTCCGGCGGCGCTCTTCCCTCCGGTCCGCTCACCACGATCCGCGGCGACGGCCCGGCGGGCAAACGCGGGGTCGCGCGGACGACTTCATCTGGCCCCGGAGCCCCCACCCCCCGCACACTGCATCGTCCGACATCCACGACCCCGGCCGGCCCCGCCGGCCCTCCAGGAGGCAGCCACGTGCGCACGCGCTCCACGTCATCCGGTCCGGCCCGCCCGCCCCTCGCGACCGCCCCGATTCTGGCGGCCCGGCTCGCCCGCGCGGTCCCACGCGGCCTGCCGGCCGCCGTCGTGATGGCCTTCGCGGCGGCCCTCGCGGCCGTCGCCGGCACGGCCCGTCCCGCCGCAGCGCAGGCGGCCGCGCGCTCGGCCGACCCGGACACCGCCCTCTACGCCGACATGCACTGGCGCGCCATCGGACCCACGCGCGCGGGACGGACCCGCGCGCTGGACGGCGTGCCGGGCGACCCGGACGTCCTCTACATCGGCTTCGACAACGGCGGCGTGTGGCGCTCGACCGACTACGGCGCCAACTGGGTGCCGCTGTTCGACGACCAGCCGGTGAGCTCGATCGGGGCCATCGCGGTGGCGCCCTCGAACCCGAACGTCATCTACGTGGGCACGGGGGCCGGGATCATCCGGCCCGACCTGTCCACGGGGGATGGGGTCTACAGGTCCACCGACGCCGGGAAGACGTGGACGCACCTGGGCCTCCGAGACAGCCAGATGATCGCCGACATCGTGGTCGACCCCACGAACCCCGACCGGCTGTTCGTCGCGGTCCTCGGCCACCCGTACGGCCCCAACCCCCAGCGCGGCATCTTCCGCTCGACCGACGGCGGGAAGACGTTCCGGAAGGTCCTCTATCGGGACGAGTACACGAGCGGGAACGACGTGATGCTCGACCCGTCGAACCCGCAGGTCGTGTACGCGACCCTGTGGCAGCAGCAGCAGAGCTTCCGGGAGAGCTACGAGTTCGGCGGCTCGGGGAACGGCCTCTTCAAGTCGACGGACGGCGGCGACACCTGGCGCCCCCTGACCGAGGGGCTTCCGAGCGTGATCGAGGCCAACCTGGCCGTAGCGCCCGGCGACCCGAACCTCCTGTACGCCATGGTGGCGGGCACGCCCGAGGCCGGACACGGCGAGGGCCCGGGCCGTGACGGCGGGACGACCGGGATCGTGGGCTTCTACCGGTCCACCGACGCCGGCGAGCACTGGACCGCCGTGGACGTCCCCGAGGGCCCGATGGGCGCGGCCACGGCCCACGTGGACGCCCGTCCGCTGCGCCGGATCGGGGGCGGCGACCTCCCCACCATCACCGTCGACCCGGCCGACCCGCAGGTCGTCTACAGCGCCACGGTGGTCATGTGGCGGAGCGACGACGGGGGCGAGCACTGGTCGGCGGTCCGCGGCGCGTACGGCGGGGACGACTACCAGAAGATCTGGATCGACCCCACCGACCGGAACACGATCCTGGCCGTCTCCGACCAGGGCGCGGTCGTCTCCACCAACCGCGGCGTCTCCTGGAGCGACTGGTACA
>Ga0209918_1000366_pt1 | contig 30788 bp, 33 predicted proteins | sample SalPonD_shore_MG_FD_185712 | JGI IMG/M metagenome (GOLD analysis project Ga0209918, IMG submission 185712) | Salt pond soil microbial communities from South San Francisco under conditions of wetland restoration - Salt Pond MetaG... | ecosystem: Environmental > Aquatic > Marine > Intertidal zone... | reverse complement strand
TGCAGACTAGACCTTGGGTCCGCCGCTTGACCTCGCCGGTCAATCGGGCTACGTTCCTGTTAGCCGGTATTCGAACAATAGACCGATAATCGCACAAAGGCCGAGGACCGATGGCGCAGATAATGCCCCTGCAAGAGGCGGTCAGCGGACTGATCAACGACGGTGACACGGTGGCTCTGGAGGGCTTTACCCACCTTATCCCGTTCGCCGCCGGGCACGAGGTCATCCGCCAGAATCTCCGCAATCTGACCCTGGTTCGGATGACGCCGGACCTGATCTATGACCAGCTCATCGGCATGGGCTGTGCGACCCGCATGATCTTCTCCTGGGGCGGTAATCCGGGCGTCGGGTCGCTGCACCGCCTGCGCGACGCGATCGAGCGAGGCTGGCCAGCGCCGCTGGAAATCGAGGAGCACAGTCATGCGGGCCTCGCGAACGCCTATGTCGCCGGGGCCTCGGGGCTGCCCTTCGCCGTGTTCCGGGGATACGCCGGCTCGGACCTGGTCAAGCACAACCCGCAGATCCGCTTCATCGAGTGCCCGTTCACAGGCGAGCAGCTGGCGGCCGTGCCGGCGGTGGAGCTGGACGTCGCGGTCATCCACGCGCAGAAGGCGGACCGCAGGGGAAACGTCCTGATGTGGGGGGTGCTGGGGGTACAGAAGGAGGCGGCGCTGGCGGCGGAGCGGGTGATCGTTACGGTCGAGGAGATCGTTGACGACCTCGAAGCCTGGCCCAACGCCTGCATCCTGCCGAGTTGGGTGGTCAGCGCGGTGTGTTGCGTCCCCGGCGGCTCATTCCCGTCCTATGCACATGGCTACTATGAGCGCAACAATCGCTTCTACCAGGACTGGGACGCGATCGCCCGCGACCGCGACACGTTCCGCAGCTGGATGCAGCGGCACGTGCTGGATACCGCGGACTTCGACGAGTTCCGCCGGCTGCTGTCCGAATCGGGCCGCGGGGAGGCCGTCCAATGAGCGGCGCGGAGTACGACACCAACGAGATCATGACGGTCACCGCGGCCCGGCGGCTGGCCAACGGTACGGTGTGCTTCGTTGGCATCGGCCTGCCCTCGACCGCCGCCAACCTGGCGCGGTTGACCCATGCACCGGACCTGGTGCTGATCTACGAGTCCGGGCCCATCGGCGCCAAGCCACAGGTGCTGCCGCTGTCGATCGGGGACGGCGAGCTGGCCGAGACCGCCGACACCGTGGTCTCGACGCCCGAGATCTTCCGCTACTGGCTGCAGGGCAACCGGATCGACGTGGGCTTCCTCGGCGCCGCGCAGCTGGACCGCTACGCCAACATCAACACCACGGTGATCGGCGACTACGAGCACCCGAAGGTGCGGCTGCCGGGTGCGGGCGGGGCGCCGGAGATCGCCGGTTCCGCCAAGCAGGTGCTGATCATCCTGCGCCAGTCCCGGCGCAGCTTCGTCGAGAAGATCGATTTCATCACCTCGGTAGGCCACCTGGACGGCGGCAACGCCCGCCGGCGCCTCGGGCTTCCGGGCAAAGGGCCGGTGGGCGTGGTCACCGACCTGTGCGTCATGACGCCCGACCCGGAGACCCGGGAGCTGACCGTAACCGAGATGCACCCCGGCGTCACCCGCGAGCAGGTCCGCGAGGCCACCGGCTGGCCGATTCGTTTCGCGGCCGAGGTGAACCGGACGCCGGAGCCGTCGGCCGGCGAGCTGGAAGTCCTGCGGGACCTGCAGCGCCGGACGGCAGAGGCGCACCGCAACGACAGCGCCAGCGGCTGAGCGCGCGGGGGGCGCGCCGGCCGGTTTGGAGGAGAAACCGGAGAGGACCAGATGAGTGAAGGAAATGATCCCAGAGGCTATCGGGCCCCGTTCTGGGGCAGCCAGCCCCCGTACGTGCACGAACCCTATGGGTCGACCCAGACCCGGGGCCCGCGGCGGGGGCCGATCGCGATTCCGCCCACCCTGTCGGAGGTGACCGGGCCGTCTTTCGGCCCGGAGCTGCTCGGTGCCGAGGCCGCCGACCTGACCGCCGGGCGTGGCGGCGAGCCGATCGGCGAGCGCATCTACGTCGGCGGCCGCGTTCTGGACGAGAACGGCGCTCCGGTACCGCGTACGCTGGTGGAGATCTGGCAGTGCAACGCCGCGGGCCGCTACCTGCACGACGTCGACAAGCACGATGCGCCGCTGGATCCGAACTTCACGGGGGTCGGCCAGGTGATCACCGACGATGACGGCCGCTACCGGTTCAAGACGATCAAACCGGGGCACTACCCCTGGCGCAACCATTACAATGCCTGGCGGCCGGCGCACATCCATTTCTCGTTGTTCGGGCCCGCGTTCGCCACGCGCCTGGTGACGCAGATGTATTTCCCGGGCGACCCGATGCTGGACTTCGACCCCATCTTTAACAGCATTCCGGACCGCAACGCCCGCTACCGTCTGGTGTCCCAGTTCGACTGGGCGACCACCGAGTCGGAGTACGCTCTGGGCTTCCACTTCGACTTCGTTCTGCGCGGGCGCAAGGAAACGCCCTGGGAGGGCTGAGAACATGAGCTTCTACGCCAGCGGCTCCCAGACGGTCGGGCCGTATTTCAAGCTGGGCTTCGAGTGGCTGTACCAAAATGACGCGGCGGGACCCAATGCCCGGGGCGAACGGGTGGAGATCCGCGGCCGGGTTCTGGATGGCAACGGCGCGCCCGTACCCGACGCCGTGATCGAAGTATGGCAGGCGGACGCCGATGGCCACTACCGGCACCCCGAAGATCCGGGCAGCCGCGAGGTCGATCCCGGCTTCCGTGGCTTCGCGCGGACGCCGACGGATGCCGACGGGGGGTTCGCCATCCGCACGGTTAAACCCGGGCGGGTAGCCGGGCCCGGAGGCAGCCTCCAGGCGCCGCATCTGAGCGTGCTGGTAATGATGCGCGGTCTGCTCAAGCAGGCCCCGACGCGCATGTACTTCCCGGACGGGCCCGGCAACGACAACGACCCGGTCCTGGCACTGGTTCCCGCGGAGCGGCGCGGCACGCTGATCCCGGCGAAGGCCGGGGACGGAGCGCTTGAGTGGGTGATCCGGATGCAGGGTGACCGGGAAACGGTCTTCTTCGAATACTAGGAGGATCGCGATGGCGAACGGGGACCCCGCGTCCGGGCTCCTCGAGCCGCTGTTCACGACCGGGCCGATGGCCTCGGTCTTCAGCGACGCCGCGCGCCTGCAGGGAATGCTGGACTTCGAGGCGGCCCTGGCACGGGCGCTGGCCGGTCGGGGGCTGCTTCCCCGGTCTGCCGCGGCGGCGATCGCCGGCGAGTGCCGGGCCGAGCTCTACGATATCGCCGGGCTCGGGCGGGCGGCGGCGACCGCCGGAAACCCGGCGATCCCGCTGGTGCGGGAGCTGACCGCGCGCGTCGGCCGGCGGGACGCGGCGGCCGCCGGCTGGGTGCACACGGGTGCCACCAGCCAGGACGCCATGGACACGGGGCTGGTGCTGCAGCTGCGCGCGGCGCTGGACCTGCTGGGGTCCGACCTGGCCGGATTGTCGGCCGCGCTCGCGGGCCTCGCGCGGGAACACGCCGACGAGGTGCTCGCCGGCCGCACCTGGCTGCAGCAGGCCCCGCCGGTAACCCTGGGGCTAAAGGCTGCCGGCTGGCTGGACGCCGTCGAGCGGCACCGGCAGCGCCTGGCTGCATTGCGGCCGCGGCTGCTGGTGCTGCAGTTCGGCGGGGCTGTCGGCACCCTGGCCTCGCTCGGCGAGAAGGGCATGGACGTGGCCGCCGCGCTCGCCGACGAGCTGAGCCTGAGCCTGCCGCACGTGCCCTGGCACACGCACCGCGACCGGCTGGCGGAGCTGGCGGCGACCCTCGGACTGGTCACGGGAACCCTGGGCAAGATGGCGCGTGATGTCTCCTTGCTGATGCAGACGGAGGTGGGGGAGGCACTGGAGCCCGGCGGGCCGGGGCGCGGCGGCTCCTCGACCATGCCGCACAAGCGCAACCCGGTCTCCTGTGCGATCACGCTGGGCGCGGCCACGCGAATGCCGGGACTGGTTGCGACCATGCTCGCGGCGCTGGTCCAGGAGCACGAGCGCGGCTTGGGCACCTGGCACGCCGAGTGGGAGACGTTGCCGGAGATCTGTCGGCTCACCGCCGGTGCGCTGCGCGAGATGACGGCAGCATCGGAGGGCCTGGAGACGCACCCCGGGCGGATGTGCGCGAACCTTCAGATTACCCGCGGGTTGCTCATGGCTGAAGCGGTCAGCCTGGCGCTGGCCAGCAGCCTGGGCAGGGAGAAGGCGCACGAGCTGGTAGCCGGTGCCTGCCGCCGCGCGGTGGAGCAGGAGCGCACGCTGCGCGAGGTGCTTGCCGCCGAGGAACAGGTGCGCGGGCTGCTGGACGAGGCGGAGCTGGACCGGCTGTTGGATCCGGCCGGATACTTGGGGGCCGCGCGGGTGCTCGTTGAACGGGTGCTCGCGGCACGTGACCAATCGAGCAACTGAGGCGGAATCCGGATGGCCTTTATCGAGCTCAATGACATTCGCCTGCGTTACCGCCTGGATGGGCCGGAAGATGCCCCGGTGCTGGTGCTGTCGAACTCGCTGGGCACCACGCTGGAGATGTGGGACCCGCAGGTGCCCGAGTTCGCGCGCCGCTTCCGGGTACTGCGCCTGGATACCCGGGGACACGGTGAGTCCGGCGCACCGGAGGGCGACTACCACATCGGGCAGCTGGGCCGCGACGTGACCGGGCTGATGGATGCGTTGGGGATACGCCGCGCGCACTATTGCGGCCTCTCAATGGGCGGATTGACCGGTATCTGGCTGGGAGTGCATGCCGGCGAACGCTTCGACCGGTTGGTGCTGTGCAACACCGCCGCGAGGATCGGCAGCCGTGACAACTGGGATGCCCGCATGGCAACCATCCGTGAGCAGGGCATGGATCGGATCGCGGCCGCGGCACCGGAGCGATGGTTCAGCGAGAGCTTCCGCGCGCGGGCAGCGGCAGATGTCGGACGGGTGCAGGAGCAGCTTCGCCGCACACCGCCGCAGGGCTACTCGGGCTGCTGCGCGGCGATCCGTGACGCCGACCTGCGTGCCGACCTCGGACGGATCACGGCACCGGTACTGGTGATCGCGGGCAGCCACGACGTCGCCACGCCGCCGGCGGACGGGCGTGCCCTCGCCGCGGGCATCGGGGGCGCGCGCTACCGGGAGCTCCAGGCGGGGCACCTTTCCAATATCGAGGCCGCCGGCGCTTTCACCCAGACCGTGCTCGACTTCCTGGGGCCCCACGAGGGGGGGCGCCATGGATGAGGCGGACCGTCACCAGAGGGGCATGCGGGCGCGCCGGGAGGTCCTGGGGGATGCCCACGTCGACCGCTCGCTGGAGCGTCTCAGCCCGTTCAACGAGGATTTCCAGGATCTCATCACGCGCTATGCCTGGGGCGAGATCTGGTCCCGGCCGGGCCTGCCGCGCCATACCCGGAGCCTGTTGACGATTGCGATGATGGTGGCGCTGGGTCGTGAAGCGGAGCTGCGGCTGCATCTGCGGGCGGCGCGCAACAACGGCGTGGGCCGGGACGAGATCCGGGAGGTCCTGCTGCAGACCGCGGTGTACTGCGGCGTGCCGGCGGCCAACTCGGCTTTTCACGCCGCCGAAGAGGTGTTTGCGGAACAGGACGCCGCGGACGGTAACTGACAACGCGCGGCGGCCCGCGGCCGCGCGCGATGGCGGAGACGGACACCCAGACCGCCGGGCAAGCTGGAGGAGAACGAGAGCCATGGCTTTCGCAGAACCGGAAGGACGGACGCAGGTCGGGATCGTGGGCGCCGGGCCTGCCGGCCTGCTGCTTGCGCACCTCTTGCACCAGCAGGGGATCGACTCGGTGGTACTGGAGCGGCACAGCCGGGGGTACGTCGAGGAGCGCGTGCGCGCGGGCGTGCTGGAACAGAACACCGTCGACCTGCTGATCGAGGCCGATGTGGGCGAGCGTATGCGGCAGGAAGGGCTGGTCCACCACGGCATCGAGATCCGCTTCGACGGCGAGGGTCACCGGATCGCGCTGACCGAGCTGAGCGGCGGGCGCTCGATCACCGTGTACGGCCAGCAGAAGGTGGTCCGTGACCTGATCGATGCCCGCCAGGGCTATGGCGGCCCGCTGCATTTCGAGGCGGAGGTGACGGAGCTCGGGGACCTGGACGGTGAGCAGCCGTGGCTGCGCTATTCACTCGACGGGAACATGCACACTCTGCGCTGCGATTTCATCGCCGGCTGCGACGGCTTCCACGGCGTCAGCCGGCCGGCGATCCCGGCGGACCGGGTGCAGGTCTTCGAGCGTGCCTACCCCCATGGCTGGGTCGGCATCCTCGCCGAGGTCGCGCCGTCAACGGAGGAGCTGATCTACGCATACCACGACCGGGGCTTCGCGCTGCACAGCCTGCGTTCGCCCACGCTGAGCCGCCTGTACGTGCAGTGCGACGCCGACGACGAGCTGGACAACTGGCCGGACGAGCGCGTCTGGGAAGAGCTGCACGCGCGTCTGGCGCGCAACGACGGCTGGACCCTGAAGGAAGGCCCGGTAGTCGAGAAGACGCTCGCGCGGATGCACGCCTTTGTCATCGAGCCGATGCAGTACGGGCGCCTGTTTCTGGCGGGTGATGCGGCGCACATCGTGCCGCCGACCGGCGCCAAGGGACTCAATCTTGCGGTGGCCGACATCCGCCACCTCTCCCGGGCGCTGATCGCGCACTACAAGCAAGGACGCGATGGGCTGCTGGAGGGCTATTCGAAGGCCTGTTTGCCGCGGATCTGGCGGGCACAGCAGTTCACCTCCTGGATGACGCGGATGTTGCATCCGGACCGCTCGGACGACGCCTTCCGGAAGCGGCTGCAACGGGCCGAGCTGGAGTACCTGGCACGCTCGGAGCGAGCGCGAATGACGCTGGCCGAGAACTACGTCGGGATGCCGGAACTCTAGCGGGGCGCCGCCTACCCGGGCGCCTTCCGGTCCGGGCCCGCCCCACGCAGTTCTGTGCCTGGGGGATCACCCACCAGCGACAGGAGCACGCCATGGCGAAACTGAACCCACCCTTCCGCTACGAGCACGTCGGCAGCCTGCTCCGGCCGCCGGAAGTGCTCGAGGCACGGCGACGGCGGGCCGCAGGCGAGATCGACGCCGCAGCGCTGCGGGTGGTCGAGGACAGGGCGATCGCCGAGGCGATCCGGCAGGAGGAGAACGTCGGGCTGCAGAGCATCACCGACGGCGAGTTCCGGCGTGCCTACTTTCACCTGGACTTCCTGCAGCAGCTCGAGGGCGTGACGGTCACCGGCGGTATTTCCGCCAACCCCCAGGCCAAGCCGAGCAAGGACGGCTTTACCCCGCCGAAGCTGAGCGTCACCGGCAAACTGCGCCACGTGCGCAACATCCAGGTCGACGATTTCCGGTTCCTGGCCTCGCACACCGGCCGCACACCGAAGGTGTCCATCCCGTCGCCGACCATGGTGCACTTCCGCGGTGGGCGCGCCGCTATCGACATCGAGGCCTACCCGGACCTCGATGAATTCTTCGAGGACCTCGCCCAGTGCTACCGGGACGAGATCAAGGCGCTGCACGATGCCGGTTGCCGTTACATCCAGCTCGACGATACCAACCTCGCCTACCTGTGCGACCCGAAGATGCGCGAGGCGGCGAAGGAGCGCGGGGACGATCCCAACGAGCTGCCGCAGCGTTATGCCGAGCTGATCAACGCCGCGCTGAAGGGACGGCCGGACGATCTCACGGTCGGAGTGCACCTGTGCCGCGGCAACTACCGCAGCACCTGGTTCGCCCAGGGCGGCTACGAGCCGGTGGCCGAGGTGCTGTTCAACCGGCTGAACGTGGACGCGTACTTCCTCGAGTACGATGACGAGCGCTCCGGAGACTTCGCTCCGCTGCGTTTCGTGCCCGACAACAAGGTGGTGGTCCTGGGGCTGATCACGACCAAGGTCCCGGAGCTCGAGGATACCGCCGAGGTCATCGCCCGGATCAACGAGGCGGCGCGCTACGTGCCGCTGGAGCGGCTATGCCTGAGCCCGCAGTGCGGCTTCTCCAGTACCGTGGAAGGCAACGAGATGACCCGGGAGCAGCAGTGGGCCAAGCTCGAGCTGGTGGTGAATACGGCCAACCAGGTCTGGAGGTAGCGCGTCACCTCGCGAGCGCCGGGACTCCGAACACGGATGTCCGGCTCCGGCGCGTCACGCGAGAGGGGGCTTCCCCTCGGCGTGCGCCTGGCGCAGCAGCGGCTTGCGGACCTTGCCGGACCCGGTGCGGGGTAGTGCATCCGTGAACCGCACCTCGCGGGGCACCTTGTAGCGCGCCAGCCGCTCGCGGCACCCGGACCGGATTTCTTCCGCCAGGGCCTGCGGGTCCGCCGCCGCCGCAGCGGGATCCGCGGGGACCACCCAGGCGCAGCCGCTCTCGCCCCAGCGCTCGTCCGGGACCCCGACCACGGCGGCCTCCGCGACAGCCGATATCTCCAGCAGCACCGCCTCGACCTCCGCCGGGTACACGTTCTCGCCGCCAGAGATGTACATGTCTTTCCACCGGTCCACCAGGCGATAGAACCCGTCCCGGTCACGTACCGCCGCATCCCCGGTGTGCACCCAGCCGTCGGTGATCGCCTCGGCCGTGGCCTCCGGCCGCTGCCAGTAGCCGGGCGTGACGCTGGGTCCCCTGAGCCAGATCTCGCCGACCTCGCCGTCGGGGACGTCATTGCCGGCGCGATCGACCAGGCGGACCTGGATCCAGGGGGCGGCCACCCCCGAAGTGCCTGCCTTGCGGACCATGGTGGCACTGTCCAGGGGCATGCCGAAGACCGTGCCGGCCTCGCTGAGGCCGTAGCCGTCCACCAGCGGCACGCCCTCGGCCAGGTACTGCTCCACCAGCGCCCGCGGAACGGGACCGCCTCCCACCACCAGGGCCTTCAGGCGGCGCAGGTCGGCGCGGGCAAAGAGCGGCTCGGCGCGCATGGCCTGGGCCATCTGCGGCACGGCGAAATAGTGCGTGGCGCCGGTCCCCGGGTCGGACAGCAGCGCGAGCGCGTTCGCCGGCGTGAACCGGTCCGAAACGATCAGGGTGCTGCCGCTGCAGATCGCGCCACGGGTCATCGCGCACAGGCCGGAGACGTGGAACATGGGCACGTCGCACAGGAATACGTCCCCGGGGGAGACGCCGCTGGCGAAAGTGAAGTTGAGCTCGCAGTACCACGCGCCCTGGCGGGTCCAGATCACGCCCTTCGGCCGTCCCGTGGTCCCCGAGGTGTAGAGCAGCGTGACCGGCGCGTCGGCCGGAACCTGCGGGCGGTGCCGGATAGGCTCCGCCGCGTCGATCGCCCCGGCCAGCTCGTTGCCGTCCGGCCCGGCGGAGAGCACCGTGTGCACGGTACTGCCGCGGATGGCCTCGGCTCCGGCGTCGCGGAATTCCTCCTCGCAGACCAGCAGCTCCGGGCCCGCGTCCTCGACCAGAATGCGGAGCTCGTTGCCGGTCAGGCGCCAGTTGAGTGGCACGAAGACCGCGCCGAGACGCGCACAGGCATAGTGCAGCGTCACCAGGTCGAGGCTGTTGCGGGACAGCATCGCGACACGCTTGCCGAATGGGTGGCTGAGCCAGCCCAGCAGGGCCGTCATGCACTGGCGGACGCGATGATCGAGCTCAGCGTAGCCGAGCACCGCGCCGCTGCGAAGCTCGCGGATCGCGGCCCGTTCGGCATTGCCCGTTGCGTGCCAGGCGAGGAAGTCCGGAAGCGTGGCGTCTTGTGCCGGCGCAGCGGCCCGGCCCAGCGGATTTCCCTGCACGTCTGTCATGTCGGTCTCTTCGCGTTCGGCGGGCGTCCTGCGTGCGGGCGCGCCGCGGTCCGCTCGCATGGCGGGGGCCGGCGCCCGGGGGTATTCGTGTTCTGTCACCTGTGGTCGAAAGTCGCACCGATGGGCCTTATCCGGCCGTTCCAGCTCTAGAACAGCCCGTGCATGGCTGTCAAGCGGCCTGTCGGGGCGGTCGTGCCACGCCGGCCCGTGCAGGGCTGCTTCGGGTTGCCAAGTACCAGCCGCAGCGTGCCCGCCGGCTCGTTCGCCGGACCATCATCGCGGTAGCAGAAGGCCTTGCCCTGGTTGGGGCCGGGTGCCAGCACCCGCCAGCGTGCGCCGCTTCCCGGGAAGTCGTCCGCCAGCGGCCGACGCAACGGGGTATCGCTCGGTATTGCTTCCGTCATGGCGCGTCGGCGGCCCGGTTGCACGGGGTGCCGCGGGTCATTCCCGCGCCTGGTGCTTCTTGAGGCGGTAAGCGAGCTGGGCACGGGTCATCCCCAGCAGGCGCGCGGCCTTGCTCAGGTTTCCGTCGGCACGCTCGACTGCGGTCTCGAGCAGCCGGCACTCCAGCTCGCCGAGGGAGGCGTCGCTGTCCAGGACCGAGTCGACGGCGGTGTCCAGGGTATCGCCCGAGCCTGAGTGATTCCCGGCTCCAGGTCCCGGGGCCAGTCCTTCGGCCGGTACGCCGGGCGGCGGCGACGGAGCCGTCGGCTGCAGTGATTTGATGTTGACCGAGGGGAAGAGGTGTCGCAGCTCGATACATTCGTCGCTGCTGGCCAGGATCACCCCGCGCTCGATCATGTTCTCGAGCTCGCGAACGTTGCCCGGCCAGTCATAGGACTGCAGTGCGGCAAGGGCATTCTCGGTGATGCCGCGGATGCGCTTGCCATGGCGGGCACCGTACTTGTCCAGGAAGCGCTGCACCAGCAGCGGGATGTCCTCGCGCCGCTCCCGCAGCGGCGGCACCAGTACCGGGTACACGCTCAACCGGTAATACAGATCGGCCCGGAAGCGGCCCTCCCGCACCGCCTGCTGCAGGTCGACATTGGTCGCCGCGATCAGGCGCACGTCCACCTTGCGCGTGGAGGTGTCACCGACCCGCTCGAACTCGCCGTTCTGCAGCACGCGCAGCAGCTTGGCCTGGGCGCTGGGACGCAGCTCCGCGACCTCGTCGAGGAACAGCGTGCCCCCGTGAGCGCGCTCGAAGCGTCCGGGTCGCGACTGCTGCGCTCCGGTGAACGCGCCCTTCTCCACCCCGAACAGCTCCGATTCGATCAGCTCCTCCGGCATCGCGGCACAGTTCACCGCCACGAAGGCCTTTTCGGCCCGGGTGCTGAGCTGGTGCAGTCCGCGGGCGAACATCTCCTTGCCCACGCCGGTCTCCCCCAGCAGTAGCACGGTGACGAAGCTGTCCGCCGCCTTGCGGATCATCTCCCCGGTCTGGCGGAAGGCTTCGGATACCCCAACCATGTCGCCGAGATTGACCTGGTCGTCGATCGAGTAACGCAGGTGCTCGACCTGGTTCTGCAGGCTGACGATCTGGTCGGCCAGACTCTCCGGCTCGAAGTAACGCAGCTCCGGCTCGATCTCCTCGCCCCAGTCGTCCACCGGTCTGCCAACGATCTTGCACCAGTTGTCACCCTTGCCGCGGCACTCCACCTCGCGGTAAACCACGAACCGCCCCAGCACGCCGCTGGTGTAGCCGCAGGCGTAGCCCACCTGGGCCCAGCACACGGCCTCGTGGTGCAGCCCGAAATGCTCCAGGTGCACCTCCGCCTCGTAGGAGCCGTCCCAGCCGAATTCGCCGTAGAATTCCCCGCGCGCGACATCGATATCAAAGGTGATCGGCGTCACGTGCACGATGCCCTCCAGCGAATGCATCTGCGGCCCCAGGCTCATCAGCTCGTCGTCGCTCGCCTCCGGCATGAGCTGGCGCACCATTTCCGCGTCCCGCTCGCCGGAGGCGAAGCCCATCCGTGTCAGCACGCCTCGCGCGCGCTCGATGCCGAGGGTCTCGATCAGCTCGCGCCGCAGCGAGCCGAGTGCGCCGGTATGCAGCAGCACCATCCGCTCCTGTTCGAGCGAAATGTGCCCCGAGCGGAACCACAGGTTCAACCGCGAGGCGAGCTCGGGAAGCTTGTCGAAGCGGATATGGGAGTTCATCGGTGTTCCTCCTGCCGCCGTGACACCCGCGTGAGCCGGACAAGGGCGCGCCGCTGATCGGGGTCGAGGCAGCCGGCGGCGTGCGCGCGGCCAGCGCCTGGCGCGAACGCGCGTCCCGATTTCATCATATGCTCAAATTCTCTCGGCCGCCCGGGCGCTGCCGGAAGGCTCATGCCGTCCCATGCTACCTTGTTGAATTTTCTTATATTTATTTCCGACACTCCATGCGGCTGGGCAACAACCGTGCGCTGGCTGCCGCCCTTTGGCCTCGGTGCCGGCCGGGGCCTTCCAGGGCTGAGCCCCGCCTGGGCTCGCAACTTGATCAGATTCTCCAGCACGGCTTCACCAAATGATCAATTCTGCCCCGCCCGTTTCATGATTTCGTTATATCGCGGGGACTTACCGCATCTCGCCCACTGTATAGAAAATCGATAATAAACATCAATATATACTTTTTGTCCCCAGTTGGCACGGTGTGTGCTTACTCCCAAAGCAACGCGGGGAGCATGCGCGAGCACGCGGCAAGACGTGACGCGGCTGCCGGATACGGTCGAGCGACATGGGCGAACAGAATTCAAGCACGCGCTACGTGCGGGTCACGCGCCACCGGGGGGACGGCTTCGTGGAGTTCGATTTCTCCATCGGAGGCGACCCCGACCTGTACGTGGAGCTGATCCTGCCGGGACCCGCCTTCGCGGAGTTCTGCCGCGTGAACGGCGTGGAGCATCTGAGCGACGCCCAGGCGGCCCGGCTGGAGGCTGACCGGAAGAAATGGCGGCAGGGCGGGCTCTGAGCTCCGCGCCATCCGCACCAGGAGGAGAACGATGACCATAGAGATCAAGACGACGTCGATCGAGCCGCTGCGCCACACCTTCGACAACGTGGCACGGCGCCTCGGGTCGGACAAGCCGGCCTCGCGCTACCTGGAGGCGATGTTCGACCTGCAGCCCGACGTGAACTTCCACTACCGCCCGACGTGGGACCCGGAGCACGAGCTTTACGACACCGCGCGCACCGCGATCCGCATGCAGGACTGGTACGCGTTTCGCGACCCGCGCCAGTTCTACTACGGCACCTGGACCATCGCCCGCTCCCGCCAGCAGGAGGTCGCCGAGCGCAACTATGCCTTCGTGGAGAAGCGCGGCCTGCTCGGCCTGGTCGACCCCGACACACGGCGCAAGGCGGCGGAGATCTACGTGCCGCTGCGCCACCTCGAATACGCGGCCAATCTCAACAATACCTACATGACCGCCTACGGCTACGGCACCGCCACGACCCAGGCGACGATGTTCGCGGCCCTGGACCGCCTCGGGGTGGCCCAGTACCTCTCGCGCATCGGACTGATGCTGGACGGCAACACCAGCGAGTCCCTGGAGGCGGGCAAGCAGGCCTGGGTGGAGGCGGAGATGTGGCAGCCGCTGCGCCGGATGGCCGAAGACCTGCTGGTGACGAGGGACTGGTTCGAGCTGTTCGTGGCCCAGAACTTCGCGCTGGACGGCCTCCTGTACCCGCTGGTTTACGGGCGGATCGACACTCAGCTGCAGAAGAGCGCCGGCTCGACCCTGTCCATGCTCAGCGAGTTCATGAGCGAGTGGTTCGCCGAAACCGGCCGCTGGGTGGACGCGACCCTGAAGACCGCGGCGGGGGAGTCCGACGACAACCGACGCCAGCTCGAGGCGTGGGCCCGCGCCTGGGCCGACCGGGCGCAGTCCGCGCTGCTGCCGCTGGCGGTGCACGTGTTCGGCGAGGGTGCCGATGCGGTCATGGCGGAGCTGCGCGCGGAGCTGGACGAGCGCGGTCGGAAGAAGGCCGGCCTGGACCTGTGAGGAGACCGTAATGAGCAACAACGCCGTCTATATCGCGTTGCAGAACAACGAGGACGCCCGCCCGATCATCGAGGCGATCGAGCGGGACAACGAGCAGGCCCGGGTCGAGCACTTCCCGGCCATGGTCAAGATCGACGCCCCCGGCCGCCTGGTCGTGCGCCGGTCGACGGTCGAGGGTCTGATCGGGCGCGAGTGGGACCCCCAGGAGCTGCATATCAACCTCGTGTCCCTTTCCGGGAACGTGGAGGAGGACGACGACGAGTTCGTGCTCCGGCGCGGCGCCTGAGACATCCGGATTGCAGGAGGAGACGCAAGATGACTTCGAACAAGCGCATGAGCCTGCGCGAGCGTTATCAGAAGTTCACGCGCGACCTGGCCTGGGAGCCCAGCTACCAGGCTCGCTCGGACATCTATCCGCAGACCGACTACGAGGGCATCCACATCCATGACTGGGACAAGTGGGAGGATCCTTTCCGCCTGACCGTCGATGCCTACTGGAAGTACCAGGCGGAGAAGGAGCGCAAGCTCTATTCCATCATCGACGCCTTCGCCCAGAACAATGGGCAGCTCAACGTCACGGATGCGCGCTACGTCAACGCGCTGAAGCTGTTCCTGACCGGCGTGTCGCCCCTGGAATACGCGGCCCACCGCGGCTTCGCCATGGCCGGCCGGCAGTTCTCGGGGGTGGGGCCGCAGGTCGCCTGCCAGATGCAGTCGATCGACGAGCTGCGCCACGCGCAGACGCAGATCCACACCATCAGCCAGTACAACAAGTACTTCAACGGCTTCCACGACTGGCGCCACATGCACGACCGGGTCTGGTACCTGTCGGTGCCCAAGTCCTTCTTCGACGACGCCATGACCGCGGGGCCGTTCGAGTTCCTCACCGCGATCTCGTTCAGCTTCGAGTACGTGCTGACCAACCTCCTGTTCATGCCGTTCATGTCGGGTGCCGCCTACAACGGTGATATGGCCACGGTGACCTTCGGCTTCTCGGCGCAGTCCGACGAGTCCCGGCACATGACCCTCGGCCTGGAGGTGGTGAAGTTCCTGCTCGAGCAGGACGAGCGCAACGTACCCATCGTCCAGAAGTGGATCGATAAGTGGTTCTGGCGCGGCTACCGGCTGCTGGGCCTGGTCGCGATGATGATGGACTACATGCTCCCCAAGCGCGTGATGTCCTGGAAGGAAGCCTGGGAGATGTACTTCGAGCAGAACGGGGGCGCCCTGTTCGACGACCTGGCGCGCTACGGCATCCGGATGCCCAAGTACTGGGAGGTCACGGTCAAGGAGAAGGAGCGGCTCTCCCACGAGGTGTGGTCGATCTTCTACAACTACGACCACGCCGCCGCCTTCCACTCGTGGCTCCCGGACGAGTCGGAGATGGAGTGGCTCTCGGCCAAGTACCCGGACAGCTTCGACAGGTACTACCGGCCGCGCTACGACTACTGGCAGTCGCTCGTGGACCATGGGGAGCGCTGGTACAACAACACGCTTCCGATGCTGTGCCAGACCTGCCAGATCCCGATGGCGTTCACCGAGCCGGACGATCCCACCACGATCTGCTACCGCTCCAGCGAGTACCGCGGGGTGAAATACCACTTCTGTTCCGACGGCTGCAAGGACATCTTCGACGACGAGCCGGAGAAGTTCGTGCAGGCCTGGCTGCCGGTGCACCAGATCTACCAGGGCAACTGCGGCGGCGCCAGCGTGCCGGAGGTGCTCGAGTGGTACCACCTCAGGGACGGCCAGGACAACAAGGATTACCTCTATTCCCCGGACCGCGCCAACTGGCTGCGCTGGAAGGGCCAGGCCGGAGCCGGCGCGGACGCGCACCGCGCGGCGGTGGGCGAATAGCGACTGACACGGGCATGGCGGCCCGGGCATGGCCGCGGGCCGCCCGGAGCCCCGGGAGGAGACAGCATGGCGGTCAACGCACTGTACGACTATCACGGCGTACCCAAGGACGTGGAAGACAATTTCCACGGCAACCAGCTGGTGTACATCGGCTGGGACAGGCACCTCATGTTCTGCGCCCCGGTATGCCTGCCGCTGCCGCCGGACATGCCCTTCGGCGCGCTGGTGCAGGAGGTCCTGCCGGGCGTGTATGGCTCGCATCCGGAGTGGGAGCGGATCGACTGGAGCGGGGTCGAGTGGACCCTGGAGCAGCAGCCGTTCCGGCCCGACATGCAACAGGGCCTGCGTGAGCAGGGCATCGGCCACAAGTCGGTGATCCGCTTCTACGCGCCCGGGCTCGACGGCATTGGCGGCGTCGCCACCTGAGGGGCGGCCGATGAGCTACGAGCTGACCATCGAGCCCCTGGGCGAGAGTATCGAGGTCGAGGAGGGGCAGACCCTGCTCGACGCCGCCCTGCGCCAGGGGCTGTGGCTGCCGCACGCCTGCTGCCACGGCCTCTGCGGCACCTGCAAGGTGCAGGTGCTCGAGGGCGAGGCGGACGTCGGCGACGCCTCCCCCTTCGCCCTGATGGACTTCGAGCGCGACGAGGGCATGGTGCTGGCCTGCTGCGCGACCGCCGGGAGTGACGTCGTGATCGAGGCGGACATGGATGAGGATCCCGACGCCATCGTCCAGCCGGTACGCGACTATGCCGGCACGGTGGTGCGGCTGGAGGATCTCACGCCGACGGCGAAGGGCGTGTTCATCGAGCTGGACGAGGAGCTGGAGTTCCAGGCGGGCAAGTACATCAACCTGCGTCTGCCGGGAATCGAGCACCCGCGGGCTTTCTCACTCGCCAACCCGCCCTCCGAGCCACGCATGCTCGAGCTCAACGTGCGTCACGTGCCGGGCGGTGAGGCGACCAGCTACGTGCACGAGCGCCTCGGTGAGGGCGACCGGGTCGAGCTGTCCGGTCCCTACGGGCGTTTCTTCATCCGCAAGTCCGCGCCGGAGGACGTACTCGTGCTGGCTGGCGGCACCGGGCTGTCCAGCTGCAAGTCGATGATCCTGGACCTGCTCGAGTCGGGCGATAGCCGCCCGGTGACGCTGGTTTACGGTGCCCGCAACCGGTCCGAGCTGTACTACCACGACCTGTTCCGGGAGCTGGAGTCGGCATACCCGCAGTTCCGCTATGTGCCGGGACTGTCGGAGCCCGCCCCGGGCGACGACTGGGAGGGGGCCACGGGCTTGGTGCACGAGGTCGCGGCCGAGCACTTCGGCGGCCGCTTCGCCGGCCACAAGGCCTATCTGTGCGGGCCGCCGCCGATGATCGACGCCTGCATCACCGCCCTGATGCGCGGCCGGCTGTTCGAGCGCGATCTCTACATGGAGAAGTTCATCACCGCCGAGGATGCGGCACAGAGCCAGCGGCGCAGCCCGCTGTTCAAGGCGATATGAGTGCGCGGCCGGAACAGATCGTGTACCGGATCGAGATCACGGACACCGGCGAGAGCTATCCCTGCCGCGAGAGCCAGTCGCTGCTGAAGGCGATGGAGTCGCTCGGACGCAGAGGGATCCCGGTCGGTTGCCGCGGAGGTGGCTGCGGCGTGTGCAAGATCCGCATCACCAGCGGCGCGGTGCGCTGCCGGAAGATGAGCCGCGCGCACGTCAGCGAGGAAGAGGAGCGCCGCGGCGTGGTGCTCGCCTGCCGGACTTCGCCGGTCAGCGACGTGCGCCTGGCGGTCATCGGCAAATTGCAGAAGGCCATCCGCCGCGGCCGGCAACAAGGCCGGCCGCGGCCGGAGAAGACCCGTCATCAGGAGGAGTGAGTCATGTCACAGAAAGATGTCCTGCGACCCGGCCACGTGGCCATCCGTGTACTGGATATGGACGATGCCCTGAGCCACTACGTCAATCGCCTGGGACTGATCCCGACCGACGAGGACGCGCAGGGGCGCAAGTATCTGAAGGGCTGGGACGAGTACGACTGGTTTTCGGTGGTGCTGCGCGAGGCGGACGAGCCCGGCATGGACTACATGGGCTTCAAGGTGCGCGACGACGCGGCGCTCGCGCGCCTGGAGCGAGGGCTGAAGGAATTCGGCTGCGAGGTCGAGCGCATTCCGGAGGGCGAGCTGCGCCATTGCGGCGAGCGCGTGCGCTTCCTGGCCCCGACCGGGCACGCCTTCGAGCTCTACGCCAGCAAGGAGCACTACGGCAACGCCCTGGGAACGATGAACCCGGAGGCCTTCGTCGACGATGTCAAGGGCATGGGCGCGCATCGCTTCGACCACTGCCTGCTCTACGGTGACGACCTCGACGGCTCGGTGAAGCTGTTCCGGGAGGTGCTCGGCTTCGACCTGACCGAACAGGTGCTGGACGGCGAGCTGATGGTGGGCGCCTTCCTGGCCTGCTCCAACAAGGCGCACGACATCGCCTTCATCCGTCACGAGGAGCCGGGCAAATTCCATCATGCGGCCTTCCTGCTGGAGACCTGGCAGGACGTCCTGCACGCCGGGGACATCATCTCCAAGTACGACATCTCGATCGACATCGGTCCGACCCGCCACGGTATCACCCGCGGCAAGACCATCTATTTCTTCGATCCGTCGGGGAATCGCAACGAGGTCTTCGCCGGCGGCAGCACCTGGTATCCGGACCATCCGGTCATCACCTGGACCGCGGACACGCTGGGCAAGGCGATCTTCTATCACGACCGCGAGCTCAACGAGCGCTTCCTCGGCGTGGTGACCTGATGAGCAATGCGGGCGCACCAGTGTGTGGCGGTGTTCCGGGCCGGGCGGCCGCCGGGCGGTGGCCGCCCGGGGCGCTAACCCCGGTCGGCGGAAGCGAGTGGACTGGCCGTACGACTCGCGGGATCGAGCACGCGCTCGACGGTGTAGGCGGTGCGCTCGATATGGCTGCGCAGGACCTCGGCGGCGGCGGCGAGGTCGCGGGCCAGCGCGGCATCGCGCAGGGCGCGGTGCTCGCCGGCGACGTCGCGCGCGGGGGCCGAGCGGATGCTGAGGTAACGGTAACGCCGGTGCTGGTCGTGGAGGATATCGCGCAGCCGCTGCAGCCAGCGGGACGGACAGCCCGCCACCAGCGCTTCATGGAAGTGCTGGTTGCGCTTCTCCCACTCGGCGAAGTCCTTGTCGGCCGACTGCTCCGTCTTCTCCAGTTGGTGGTAGGCGGCGACCACGCCGGCCTCCCAGCCGTCGTCCCCGCTGCGGATGCTCTGGCGCAGCGCCTCGGTTTCCAGCAGGACCCGCGTGTTGGTCACGTCCCAGAGGTCGGCCAGATTGATCGGGGGCACGCGGAAGCCGCGCTGGCCGAGGGCGATCACGAGCCCCTCGCCGGCCAGCCGATGCAGCGCCTCGCGGATCGGGCTGGCACCGATGGCGTAGCTGTCGGAGATCTGCTTCACCGCCAGGCGCGTGCCGGGCGAGAGGGCGCCGGCGACGATGTCGTGCTTGAGCCGGCTGTAGGCCTGGTCGGAGAGGGTCTGTACCCGCCTGTCGTTGCTCATGCTGCGTACCTTCCCCCGCGCGCGTCCTGGTGCAACGATTATACCGCCGGCTTGACGCCGGCGCCTATATTATCCAGTATACCTTAAAATATCGATTTTCGAATATATCATCGATATTTGACACAGCCTGAGGGGAGAGCCGGCATGCGCCTGGTCACGACGCGAAATCTGCACTGGGAAGCGGCGCTGGCCGGTGCCCGCGCGGCAATCGACCGCGCGGAGGCGCTGGGCATCGCGGTCAACGTGGCAGTGGTCGACGCCGCAGGAACGCCGGTGGCGTTCCTGCGGATGAACGGCGCGCCGCTGCACAGTATCGGCATTGCCGAGGACAAGGCCTATACCGCTGCCGGGTTCGGGCTCTCCACCGCCGACTGGGACCGCGTCACCGGTGACGACGAGAACCTGCGCCGGGGCTTGGCCAGCCGGCCCCGCCTGCTGATGCTCGGCGGAGGGCTTCCGGTGTTCGTCGACGGTGATTGCGTGGGCGGCATCGGGGTGTCCGGGGGCAGCGAAGCGCAGGACGGAGAATGTGCCCGTACGGGTCTCGAGGCCATGCAGGCAGACGAGTAAACCCGCCCTCGCGGCGGACAGGATTCCACAGGCGTCTCCGGGGGTGGCCGGGGACGGTACAACGGTAGACCACGGTGACGACAATCATGAAAGAGATCCAGCATTTCATCGGTGGGGAATACACGGGCTCGGCAAGCGGACGCAGCTTCGACGATATCAATCCTGCCAACGGCGACCTGATCGGTCGCGTCGCCGAGGGCGGCGACGCGGAGATCGACCGGGCGGCACGCGCCGCGCGCGCGGCGCTGGAGGGGGAGTGGGGGCGCATACCGGTCGAGCGCCGCATGGCGCTGCTGCACAAGGTGGCCGACGGCGTCAACGCGCGCTTCGGGGAGTTTCTCGAAGCCGAATGCCTGGACACCGGCAAGCCGGCCTCGCTGGCGCGCGTCGTCGACATCCCGCGCGGAGCGGCCAACTTCAAGATCTTCGCTGACCTGGTCAGGAACGTGCCCACCGAGAGCTTTCACATGGACACGCCCGACGGCCGGGGCGCGGTCAACTACGCGGTGCGCAAGCCCAAGGGGGTCATCGGGGTGATCTCCCCCTGGAACCTGCCGCTGCTGCTGATGACCTGGAAGGTCGGTCCGGCGCTGGCCTGCGGCAACACCGTGGTCGTCAAGCCCTCGGAGGAGACGCCTCGGACGGCGACCCTGCTGGGCGAGGTTATGAACGAGGCCGGGATTCCGCAAGGCGTGTACAACGTGGTCCATGGCTTCGGACCCGATTCGGCCGGCGAGCACCTGACCCGCCACCCGCTGGTCGACGCCATCACCTTCACCGGCGAAACCCGCACCGGCAGCGCGATCATGAAGGCCGCCGCCGACGGCATCCGGGACGTCTCGTTCGAGCTCGGCGGCAAGAACCCGGCCGTGGTCTTCGCCGACGCGGACCTGGACAAGGCCATCGAGGGCACCATGCGCTCGGTGTTCGGCAACTGCGGCCAGGTCTGCCTGGGCACCGAGCGGGTCTACGTCCAGCGCCCGGTGTTCGACGAGTTCGTGTCCCGGCTGCGGGACGGCGCCGAGAGCCTGAAGATGGGTTGGTACGCGGACGAAAGCGTCAACTTCGGACCCCTGATCAGCCGGGAGCACCGGGACAAGGTGCTGTCCTATTACCGGGCCGCGCAACAGGAAGGCGCGACCGTGGTGACCGGCGGCGGGGTTCCCGACATGCCCGGCGCGCTGGAGCGGGGCGCCTGGGTGCAGCCGACGATCTGGACCGGCCTGCGGGAGGACTCGCGGGTGGTCCGGGAGGAGATCTTCGGCCCCTGCTGCCACATCCGGCCCTTCGACGACGAGGACGAGGCGATCGCGCTCGCCAACGACACGCCCTACGGACTGGCGGCGTCGCTGTGGACCGGGAGCCTGGAGCGCGCCCACCGGGTGGCGCCGCAGCTGGAGGTCGGCCTGTGCTGGGTCAACAGCTGGTTCCTGCGCGACCTGCGCACCCCCTTCGGCGGCAAGAAGCAATCGGGCATCGGTCGCGAGGGCGGAGTCCACGGGCTGGAGTTCTACTCCGAGCTCTCCAACGTCTGCATCAAGCTCTGAGGCGCGCCATGGCAATGGACCGGGAAAGCATCCGCCGCTACGGCGACGAGCTCTACGAGGCGCTGGCCGGGCGCTATACGGTGGAGCCGCTGACCGACCGCGAGCCGGAGATCGGCATCGACGACGCCTACCACATCTCCATGCGGATGCTGGCGCGGCGCGAGCAGGCCGGCGAGCGGGTCATCGGCAAGAAGATCGGCGTTACCAGCCACGCAGTGCAGAGCATGCTCGACGTACACCAGCCGGATTTCGGCTACCTCACCGATAGCATGGTCTATGGCAACGGCGATGAGCTGCCCATCAGCGAGCGGCTGATCGCCGCGCGCGCCGAGGGCGAGCTTGCCTTCATCCTTCGGCACGACCTCGCCGGGCCGGGCGTGACCAACGCCGACGTCCTGCGCGCGACCGAGTGCGTGATGCCCTGCTTCGAGATCGTGGACTCGCGCATCCGCGACTGGAACATCCGCATCCAGGACACGGTGGCCGACAACGCCTCCTGCGGTCTGTTCGTCCTCGGCGATCGCGCCGTGGATCCGCGGGACGTGGACTTCGTCACCTGCGGCATGGTGGTGGAGAAGAACGGCGAGGTGGTCAGCACCGGCGCCGGCGCGGCCGCGCTCGGCTCACCGGTCAACTGCGTGGCCTGGCTGGCCAACACCCTTGGGGGTTTCGGCATTTCGCTGCAGGCAGGCGAGGTGATCCTTTCCGGCTCGCTGGTGCCGCTGCAACCGGTCGAGCCGGGCGAGTCCATGCACGTCAGCGTCGGCGGTGTGGGCACCGCGTCGGTGCGGTTCGTCTGACGGCGCCCGGCACCTGACAACGGCTACGAGGAACGGCCATGAAAGTGAAAGCGGCACTGATCGGTTCCGGCAACATCGGGACCGACCTGATGGCGAAAGCGCTGCGCTCGGAGCTTATCGAGCCCGTGTGGATGGTAGGCATCGATCCGGAGTCCGAAGGTCTGGCGAAGGCGCGCGAGCACGGGCTCAAAACCACTCACGAGGGTGTCGACGGGCTGCTGACCGACCTTGCCGGTGACCGCGTACAGATCGCTTTCGACGCGACATCGGCCTACGTGCACCCCGACAATGCCCGCAGGCTGCAGGAGCAGGGCGTGCTGATGATCGATCTGACGCCCGCGGCCATCGGGCCCTTCTGCGTGCCTCCCGTGAACCTGCAGGAGCAGCTCGGTCGCCAGGAGATGAACGTCAACATGGTCACCTGCGGCGGTCAGGCGACGATCCCCATGGTGGCCGCCGTGAGCCGCGTACAGCCGGTCGCCTACGGCGAGATCGTCGCCACGGTGGCGTCGCGTTCGGCCGGGCCGGGCACGCGCAAGAACATCGACGAGTTCACCCGGACCACGGCGCGGGCCGTGGAGCAGGTGGGCGGTGCCGGACGGGGCAAGGCGATCATCATCCTCAACCCCGCCGAGCCGCCCCTGATCATGCGCGACACCGTCCACTGCCTGACAGAGGGCGAGCCGGATCAGGAGCGCATCACCGAGTCAGTGCGCGCCATGGTGAGCGAGGTGCAGAAATACGTCCCGGGCTATCGGCTCAAGCACGGCCCGGTATTCGACGGCCGGCGCGTGTCGATGTTCCTGGAGGTGGAGGGCCTGGGCGACTACCTGCCGAAGTACGCCGGCAATCTCGACATCATGACCGCTGCCGCGCTGCGCACCGGCGAGCTGTTCGCCGCGGAGATCGCCGCTGGCAATCTCGTGCTCGAACCCGCGACCGTCTGAGGAGGCGACCATGGACCTGACAGGCAGGAAGGTGACCCTGCACGACATGTGCCTGCGCGACGGCATGCACGCCAAGAGTCACCGGATCAGCATCGACGAGATGGTATCCGTCGCCACCGCGCTGGACCAGGCCGGTGTGCCCCTGATCGAGGTCACCCACGGTGATGGCCTCGGCGGCGGTTCGATCAATTACGGCTTCCCGGCCCACGGCGACGAGGAATACCTGCGCGCGGTGGTGCCGGAGATGAAAAAGGCACGCGTCTCGGCGCTGCTGCTGCCGGGCATCGGCACGGTGGACGAGCTGAAGATGGCGGCCGACTGCGGCGTGACCACGGTCCGCGTGGCCACCCATTGCACCGAGGCGGACGTCGCGGAGCAGCATATCGGCATGGCCAGCCGGCTGGGCCTGGACACCGTGGGCTTCCTGATGATGGCGCACATGACGCCGGCGGAGAAGCTGCTGGAACAGGCCAGGCTGATGGAGTCCTACGGAGCGAACTGCGTCTATGTCACCGACTCCGCCGGCCACATGCTGCCCGAGCACGTCACCGAACGGATCGGCCTGCTGCGGGCCGAGCTCTCCCCGGAGACCGAGATCGGCTTTCACGGTCATCACAACCTGGCCATGGGGATCGCCAATTCGCTCGCCGCGATCGCGGCGGGCGCGGCCCGCATCGACGGCTCTGCCGCCGGCCTGGGGGCGGGTGCCGGCAACACGCCGTTGGAGGTGCTCACGGCGGTGCTCGAGCGCATGGGGGTGGAGACCGGGATCGACCTGTACCGGATCATGGATGTCGCCGAGGACCTCGTGGTGCCGATGATGGACCGGCCGGTGCGCATCGACCGCGACGCCCTGACCCTGGGCTATGCCGGCGTGTACGGCTCGTTCCTGCTGTTCGCCCAGCGCGCCCAGGACAAGTACGGCGTGCCCGCGCGGGACATCCTGGTGGAGCTGGGCAGGCGCGGTACCGTCGGCGGCCAGGAGGACATGATCGAGGACGTGGCGCTGGACCTGGCCAGGGAGCGCGAGAGCGTGGGCGCGGGAGGTGCGGCGTGAGCACCCTGAGCCGTGAACAGGTGGAGGCACTCGCCGAGCACCTCGAGAGCGCCGAGCTGGGTGCCCGCGCGGTGCCCAAGATCACCGATGAGCATCCGGAAATGACCTTCCGGGACGCCTACGACGTGCAGTACGCGATCCGGCGGCGCAAGGAGGAGCGGGGCACACGCATCGTGGGCCTGAAGATGGGGCTCACCTCGCGTGCCAAGATGAAGCAGATGGGCGTGGAAACGCCGATCTACGGCTTTCTGGCCGACTACTTCCAGCAGGGCGAGAACGGCGAGATCGATACCGACGGGCTGATCCACCCGAAGGTGGAGGCCGAAATCGCCTTCGTCACGCGTGCGCCGCTGCGCGGGCCCGGCTGTCACGGGGGCAATGTGCTGGCCGCCACCGATTTTCTCCTGCCGGCGGTCGAGATCATCGACTCGCGCTACGAGAACTTCCGCTTCGACCTGGTCAGCGTGGTGGCCGACAACGCCTCCTCGTCGCGCTACGTCACCGGCTCCGGGATGCTGGACGCGCGCGCCACCGACCTGCGGACCCTGGGCGTGCTGCTGGAGAAGAACGGCGAGATCGTGGAGACCGGCGCCGGCGCCGCGGTGCTCGGGCACCCGGCGTCCAGCGTGGCGCTGCTGGCCAACATGCTGGCCGAGCGCGACCGGGAAATCCCGGCCGGCAGCGTGATCCTCAGCGGCGGCATCACCGCGGCGGTCGCGGTGGAGCCCGGCGATAGCGTGTGCGCCCGCGTGCAGGGCATGGGATCCGTCTCCATGCGCTTCGCCTGAGACCGGCATTCCCCCCCGACGGGACTCCGCCCGCGGCCAACCGATCCGAACATGGAGGAAGACCCCGATGCCCATCGCTCACATCTCGATCCTGGAGGGCCGCGCCGACGAACAGAAGGAGCGCCTCATCCGGGAAGTGACCGCCGCCATCAGCCACAGCCTCGACGCGCCGCGGGAGTCGGTACGCGTGCTGATCCACGAATTGCCCAAGAGCCACTGGGGCATCGGCGGCGAGACGGCGAAAAAGCTCGGCCGCTGAGCGGCCGGAGGGGAGCGACATGAGCGACGCGGTCGACGTGCACCTGTTCTTCAATTTCCGCAGCCCGTATTGCTACATCGCCTCCAAGACGATGTTCACCGTGTTCGACGACTACCGCACGCGCTTGCTCTGGCATCCGCTGGGGGGCTGGAACGGGCGCTCGCCGCCGGAGCGGGCGCAGCTCAAGCGTCCCATCGCGCGCCAGGACGTGGCACGCATCGCCCGGCGGCTGGGCATTCCGCTCGACCCGCCCCCGGCCGAGACCGACCCCACCCGGGCCGCGGCCGGCTCGCTGCTGGCCGAAGAGAAAGGTCTTCTGCGGCCCTATATCGTCGAGGTGATGCGGGCCGAGTGGGCGAGCGGGCGTGACATCGGGCGCGGGGACGTCCTGCGGGAGATCGGCAATGCCGTCGGCCTCGATGCCCCCGAGCTGGAATCCGCCATCGACGATCCGGCGCGCCATGCGCGGCTCGAGCGCAACTGGAAGGAGGCCCAGCGGCGCGGGGCCATGGGGGTGCCCACCTTCATCATCGGCGAGGAGATCTTCTGGGGACAGGATCGCATCGACCACGTCGAGGAGCACCTGTGCGAGCTCCGGGCGAGGCGGCTGTGACGGCGATCCTGTACGACAAGGACGAATGCCCGTTCTGCTGGAAAGTGCGCCTGGCGATGCACGCGCAGGCGCGTCCGTTCACCCGTCGCCCGCACGACCATCCGGATTCGGTCAGCGAACTGGGGCGGCTCTCGGTCACGGGTAAGGTGCCGGTACTGGTCGATGGCGAGCTGGTGATCCCGGAGTCCAGCGTGATCACCGAATACCTGGAGGAGACCGGCGGGGGCCTGCTGCCCCGCCACCGGGCAGGTCGCGTGAAGGCCAGGCTGCTCGCCTATTACTCGGACAACACGGTGGGCAAAGCGGTCCGCGAGGTCATCTTCGCAAAGCGCGGGCGTCCCCCGGAGCAGTGGGATCGCGGGCGCATCGACGCCGGCATCGCCGCCTGGCTCGAGCTGCTGCCGTACCTGTCCGCGGAGCTCGGAGAGCAGCGGTACTTCGCCGGCGACTACTCGCTGGCGGATTGTGCGCTGGGCGCACGCTTCGGGCTCGCGATGGCCTACGGGGTCCCGCTGCCGGAGACCTATCCACGCCTGCACCGCTGGTACGAGCGGGTGGCACAGCGCCCGGGCTTCCGGGAGACAGCGCCGCGCGTGGTCACCGGTCCGGCCTGACGGCGACGTGTACCCCGGCGTTGCGGTCGGGTTTACGACATCGTCGCTCTCCCTCCGCCCGCCCGGAAGCCGTGCAGTGAACCCCGCTTTACCCCGCCAGCCGGACCGTCATGTACCATGGCCGACAAGGCCCGCAGGAGCGTGCCGGCGATGCTGGTGGGCGCGGCACCGTCCGCGCCGGGCATTGCCCGCGACCGGGTTACCAACAGCATGATGCAGGTGGATGCCGGCGATGCCGATGCCGCGGCTCGGTCACGCACCGGGCCGGCGCGGTCGGTTTTTCCGCGTATTGCGGCGGGCCCCTGCGGAAGCCCGCCAGGACTTTCCGGTGGACGGCCGCGTTGTCGCCCCCGGTGTGCAGCTGCGCCGCGTGCGAAATCTGACCCCGCCGCCCGGTCTGGCGCTGGCAACGCGCCGCGTCCCGGGCGGCAGGGACTGGCGCGCACGCTCACGCGGGAATACGCTGCAACGGGTACGACCTGCAGCGTGAGCTCCCCCGGCATTGGCCGACACGAACCGCGTCGAGCGGCTCCTCCAACGCCGCCGGGCCGGCCGAAGGGTTCACGGGAGCGGGTCGTGAAGGCACTCAGCGCGACGATCCGCGCGAGACGGGCGCGGTGGCGGGCTGCCCGACCCCGCCGGGGCCGGCTTCGTCGCCGCCAGCGCCTGTTCATTAACGGCGGGCAGTCGGCCGCGTCGCGGTACCCGCGGGCGGTCGCGGATCCCGGGAGGTGAGGCATGAGCTCCGTGGTAAGCGAGTTGGGCCGGATTCTCGGCGAGCGCGCGATCGTCGCGGCCGCCGACGCGCGGCAGCGGGTGGGCTGGACCGGCGAGGCGGTGTCGGCCGCCGCCCTGGTGCGTCCGGCGAACACCGAGCAGGTCTCGGCGACGCTGGCGGTGTGCAATGCGGCGGGCCAGCCGGTGGTCCCTCATGGGGGGCTCACGGGTCTGGTGCGGGGCGCGAGCACCGCCCCGGACGACCTGGCCCTTTCGCTGGAGCGCATGAACGCGGTCGAGGACCTCGACCCGACGGGCCGCACCATGACCGTGCAGGCAGGCGTGCCGCTGCAGACGGTTCAGGAACGGGCGGCCGAGGCCGGGCTGATGTTCCCGGTCGACCTCGGCGCCCGGGGCTCCTGCACCATCGGCGGCAACGCCGCCACCAACGCCGGCGGGGTGCGCGTGATCCGCTACGGCATGATGCGGCAGAACGTCCTCGGGCTGGAGGTCGTGCTTGCCGACGGCCGGGTCCTGGGCTCGCTCAACCGCATGCTCAAGAACAACGCCGGCTACGATCTCAAGCAGCTGTTCATCGGCTCCGAGGGTACTCTCGGCGTGATCACCCGCCTGGTGCTGCGCCTGGTGGAAAGGCCGCGCAGCCAGGACACGGCGCTGGTGGGGGTCAACGAATTTGACCAGGTGTCGCGCGTCCTGCGCCACATGGACGCGTCCCTGGGCGGTCGCCTGAGCGCCTTCGAGGTGATGTGGCGGGACCACTATCTTCTGGCGACCCGCGAGAGCGGCCGGCATGCTTCACCGCTGGACGGCGATTACGCTTACTGGGTGCTGCTCGAATCGCTGGGAAGCGAGCCGGAGGCGGACCGCGAGGACTTCGAGAGCGCGCTGGCCGCGGCGCACGAGCAGGGCCTGATCGAGGATGCGGTGATCGCCAAGTCGGCCGCCGAGCGCGGTGCCATCTGGGGGATCCGGGACGACGTGGAGATCCTGCTTCAGTTCGACCCGATCCTGCTGTTCGATGTGAGTCTGCCGATCCGGGACATGCCGGCGTACCTCGACGAGGTGCGCGCCGCTTTGGACGCGGCATGCCCGGACAACCGCTGTTTCGTCTTCGGCCACCTGGGTGACGGCAACCTGCACCTCTCGATCGCCCCCGGTAAGCGCGATGCAGGCCTGCAGGAGCAAGTGGAAGGGATCGTGTACGGTCCCCTGCAGCGGATCGGGGGTTCGATCTCGGCCGAGCACGGCATCGGGCTGGCGAAGAAGCCGCACCTGTCGCTGGCGCGGGGCGAGGCGGAGATCGGGCTGATGCGGGAGCTCAAGACGGTGCTCGATCCCAACGGCATCCTCAACCCGGGCAAGGTCTTCGATCCTGTCTGACGCGGCCGGTGAGCGAAGGGAGCAGGCATGAGCACAACACGCAGCGGCGGGCGAGTACTGGCGGACCAGTTGCGCCTGCACGGGGTGCACGAGATCTTCGGGGTTCCGGGGGAAAGCTACCTGCCCGTGCTGGATGCGCTCAACGACATGCCGGAGATCCGCTTCGTGGTCTGCCGCCAGGAGGTCGGCGCCTCGAGCATGGCGGAGGCGGCCGGCAAGCTCACCGGGCGGCCCGGCGTCTGTTTCGTCACCCGCGGCCCGGGCGCGACCCATGCCGCGGCGGGCTGTCACATCGCGCGGCAGGATTCCACCCCGATGCTGCTGTTCGTCGGCCAGGTACCCCGCGCCTTCCTGGGTCGGGAGGCTTTCCAGGAGGTCGACTTCCGCGCGATGTTCGGGTCGCTGGCCAAGCAGGTGATCCAGATCGAATCGGCGGAGCGGATCCCGGAGCTGGTCGCCGGCGCGTTTCACACCGCCGTATCCGGCCGTCCCGGTCCGGTGGTGGTGGCCCTGCCGGAGGACGTCCTGCAACAGCAGGTCGCGGTCGCGGACGCGGTGCCGTCGGCCCCGGCGCGCAGCGCGCCTTCTCCCGCGGACATGGCACGGCTGGAGACGCTGCTGGCGGAGAGCCGCCGGCCGCTGCTGATCGTGGGCGGCGGAGACTGGTCGGCAGAGGTCGCTGCCGGGCTTGGCGCCTTCGCCCAGCGGCAGGCGATCCCGGTCTGTGCCGCGTTCCGGCGCCAGGACTACGTGGACAACGAGAACCCGGCCTACGCCGGCCACCTGGGACTGGGCGCCGACCCGCGTCTGGTCGACCGGGTCCGGGCGGCCGACCTGTTGCTGGTTGCGGGCGCGCGGCTGGATCAGCCGACCACGGCCGGCTACGGTCTACTCGAGGTGCCGGTGCCGCGGCAGACGCTGGTGCACGTGCATCCGGACCCCGGGATCCCGGGCCGCGTGTACCAGCCGCATCTGGGTATGGTCTCGAGCATGGAGAACCTGGCGCGGGCGCTCGCTGCGCTGCCTGTCGCCGGAGCCGCAGACCGGGCAGAGTGGCTGTGCCAGGCCCGCCGGGACTATGAGGCGGCCAGGGTCCCACCGCCGGGCGACGACGCGCTCGACCTGGCGAGGGTGGTGCTGGCCATGCGCGAGATCCTGCCGCCCGACGCGATCGTCACCAACGGTGCCGGCAATTACACCGGATGGGTGCACCGCTACTTCTCCTTCCGCCGGTTCCGCACCCAGCTCGCACCGGTCAACGGTGCCATGGGCTACGGCGTGCCGTCGGCAATCGCCGCCAAGCTGCTGCAGCCGGATCGCACGGTGGTCTCGGTCAACGGTGACGGCTGCTTCATGATGTGCGGCCACGAACTCGCCACTGCATTGCAGTACGACCTGGCAGCGGTGTTCATCATCGTCAACAACGGCATGTACGGCACCATCCGCCTGCACCAGGAAAAGGCCTACCCCGGCCGACCCTATGCCAGCGACCTGCGCAACCCGGACTTCGTGGACCTGGCCCGGGCCTATGGCGCGCACGCCGAGCGGGTGGAGCGCACGGAGGATTTTGCGCCGGCGCTGCGTCGGTCGCTGGAGGCCCGACGAGCGGCCGTGATTGAGCTCCGGACCGACCCCGACGTGCTGACCACGTCGGTGCGGCTGAGCGAAATGGGGTGACGTTAGCCCGCATTTCTCTACCCACCGTCCGTCGCGAGGGCGTCGAGGCGCCGGCCTGACGGGGTGCACGGAGCGGCCGGCGGTGCCGCGGCGTAGTTGACGCTACGTCAAGCCGGCTGGAGGGAGTACGTCCCGTCAGGGCGAGCGAATCGGCGGCCACGGCAGGAGGGTGGTGAGAGATCCGGGCTTGGTTCGCCGCATTGCATGGGGGCAACCAATGGCGGGCCCGGTCGGGGCTCGAATCCATCCGGGACGAAGGTCTCGTGCCAAGGTCTGAGTTCTGTCCCTTCAGCATCCCCGCAGGTGACCATGACCTCTCGCCAGTAATGGGCGAGCACGAGGGAAAGGGCGAAACCGTCCGGCGGGTATTCGATCACGCAGGATGAGCAGGCCGGCCTGCGGCGCGAGTGGCCGGGAGGTGGCCACGACGCCGTTGCGGGCGTAGACGGGTTGACGGGAAAGCGAGTAAGGATGTTTGAGCGTCTTTCCTCTGTCCTGTCAGAAGATCCTTGGAAGCCCATCCGGGCAGTCGCGCCGGCGCACCGCGCGGGGCGGGCCGGTGTTGCGCGGCG
>Ga0209918_1000365_pt1 | contig 30857 bp, 32 predicted proteins | sample SalPonD_shore_MG_FD_185712 | JGI IMG/M metagenome (GOLD analysis project Ga0209918, IMG submission 185712) | Salt pond soil microbial communities from South San Francisco under conditions of wetland restoration - Salt Pond MetaG... | ecosystem: Environmental > Aquatic > Marine > Intertidal zone... | reverse complement strand
CACAGATCCACCCTTTTCTGGAGAGGGACGCGGCTGGCGTGCGGCGGGCCGGGTTGTCCCCGCGGGTGAAGAGGGGGCCTTCATGCATCGGGAACGCGAATGCTGGTATCGTCCGTTGGTGCGGTCGCGTCCACGCGGCCACCACTTTTCCGTGACGCGCGAGGCACTGAGGAATCATGAAGGCGTTCTTCCATCCGGCCCAGAATCGGCATCACCCGCGCACCTATTTCACCCGCGGCCAGATGCGGGAGCCACAGGAGATTCCGGAACGCACCAGGGGCATCAGCGAGGGCCTGGAGTCGCTCGGGATCGAGCTGATCGAGTCTACGGATCACGGCATGGGGCCGATCGCCGCGGTGCACGACCTCGGGTACCTGCGGTTCCTGGAATCCGCCCACCGCCGCTGGCCGGAGGAGTGGGGCGGCGAGGTGCTGTCGAACGTGTTCGTGCGCTCGCCGAACCCGCTGCGGGGCATCCTGGCCGAGGCCGCCCGCTACCTGGCGGACGGCAGCAGCCCGATCGGCGAGCATACCTGGGTCTCGGCCTACCATTCGGCGCAGACGGCCGTGTCCGCGGCGCGTGCCCTGATCGACGGCGAGCGGCGCGCCTACGCGCTGTGCCGCCCGCCCGGCCATCATGCGCGGCCGGACGCCGCGGGGGGGTTCTGCTACCTGAACAACGCGGCGATCGCGACCACGGTCCTGCAGGAACGCTTCCCGCGAGTGGCGATCCTGGACCCGGACATGCACCATGGTCAGGGCATCCAGGAGACTTTCTGGGAGCGCAGCGACGTGCTCTACGTCTCGATCCATGCGGATCCGACCAACTTCTACCCGGTCGTGACCGGTTTCGAGGACGAGCGGGGCGCCGGGGCCGGCTACGGCTACAACATCAACCTGCCGATGCCGCACGGCTCGCCGGAGGCGGTGTTCTTCGAGCGCCTGGACGAGGCGATCCGGGCGGTGCGGCTGTTCGGGCCGGACGTGCTGGTGGTGCCGCTGGGCTTCGATACCTACCGGGAGGACCCGCAGGCACAGGTGGCGCTGAGCTCGGGGGGGTTCGCCCGCATGGCATCCGCGCTGCGCGAGATCGGGGTGCCGGTGCTGGTGGTACAGGAGGGTGGTTACTTCCTGGACGGCCTGGCCGAGAATACCCGGCAGTTCTTCTCCGGCCTGGAGCTGTAGCCGAACCCGGCAGCCGTCACCTGTCGCGGGATGTAACCGCGGGCGCGAGATCCGCGCCGTTTTGCTTTCCTCGGTGAAGGCGATCAAGCGCATCCTCAACGGTCTGGATGATCTGGAGCAGCTCGAGGCGAGCCCGCTCTGCAGCCGGCTGGTGATGGACGACCTGCGCCACACGGAGGATTGCCGCGAGGGCGTGAACGCTTTCGTGGAGAAGCGCAAGCCGCAATGGACGAATCGACGAGCAGCGCCGCCCGGGACCGGGACATCCGGCCGCAGGCGGCGAGGGGGGTAGTGCTGACATGGCGATACATCTGCGCCAGGTATGCCTGGTGGCCGAACGGCTGGCGCCGACGATTCGGGATCTCTCCCGGGTGTTCTCGGTCCGGTCCTGCTACGTGGATCCCGAGGTGGGAAAGTTCGGCCTTGAGAACACGCTGCTCGCGGTAGGGACGAAGTTCATCGAGGTGGTCGCGCCGGTACGGGAGCACACTGCCGCAGGCCGCTTTCTCGAGCGCCGGGGCGGCGACGGCGGCTACATGGTCATCTGCCAGGTGCCGACCCTGGAGGAGCAGGCAGCGCTGCGCGCGAGGGCCGACGAGAACGGAGTCCGCGTCGCCTTCGAGGCGGACCGCGGGAGCTGGAACATCATGCAGTTGCACCCGGGCGACATGGGAGCCTCGTTCCTCGAGGTCGACTGGGACCGGGAAGCCGACCCGACCGGCAACTGGCAGCCGGCCGGCGGCACGGACTGGCAGGACGCGGTAAGCACCGACGTGGTGTCGGACATCGTCGCGGTTGAGCTGCAGGGTGAGCAGCCGGAGAGCCTGGCCGAGCGCTGGGCGGCGGTGTCCGGCCTGCCGCTCGAGCATCGCAACGGGCAGGCGATGATCGCGCTCGGCAATGCGGATCTGCGCTTTGTGCCGGCCAGGGACGGGCGTGGCGACGGCCTCGGTGCACTCGATCTGCGGGTCGTGGACCGCGCCCGGCTGCTGGCCGAGGCCGAGCGCCGGGGAGCGCGGGTGTCCGATGAGCAGGTGATGCTCTGCGGGACCCGGTTCAATCTGGTGGACTGAGCCGGGCCATGCTCCCGAACCGCACGAGAACCGACGGACAATCCTATTGACGAGGTGAGACATGGTGGACACGACGCTGTTCGATCTGACGGGGAAGGTGGCACTGCTTACCGGCGCTTCCCGGGGCATGGGGCTGGCGATGGCTCAGGGACTCGCCACGCACGGCGCCACCGTCGTGATCTCCTCGCGCAGGCAGGAACATCTCGACGCCGCCGCCGAGGGGATCAACCGAGCCTGCGGCGCGCGGCGGGCCCACGCCGTCGCTGCCAACGCCGGGCGCAAGGGCGAGCTCGAGGCGTTGGTCGAGAAGACCCGGGAGCTCGCCGGCCCGGTCGACATCCTGGTTGGCAACGCGGGTGTGAACGTCTTCTACGGCAGCATCTCCGAGATCCCCGACGAGGCCTACGAGAAGACCATGACGGCCAACGTCGAGGCCAATCTCTGGCTCGCGCGCCTGGTGGCGCCCGACATGGTCACAAGGGGCGCGGGGTCGATGATGTTCACTTCCAGCGTGGGTGCCTTCAAGCCGTCCGAGACGCTGGGCGTGTACGGGATGTCCAAGCTGGCGCTGATCGGGCTGGTACGCAACCTGGCGCTTGAGTACGGGCCCAGGGGAGTCCGTGCCAACGCCATCTGCCCGGGGCTGGTCCGCACTGAGTTCGCCCGGGCGCTGTGGGACAATCCGGAGGCCGAGCAGCGGGCGAACTCGCGGATCCCCCTGCGCCGCCTCGGGGAGCCCGAGGACCTCGCCGGGGTGGCGGTGTTTCTCGCCTCGGACGCCAGCTGTTACATGACCGGGCAGGCGCTGACCGTCTGCGGCGGCAGCAACATGTGGACCTGAGAGCCCGCACAATGCATCGACAGGAGCGGCAAGCATGGACATGAAAGATCGGATCGTGGTCATCACGGGCGCGGCCGGAGGCATCGGTCGTGCGCTTGCGTTGCGCTTTGCGCAGGCCGGGGCGAAGCGCCTCGTGTGCGTGGATATCGACGGTGACGGCGCGCAGGCGACCGCCTCGGAAATCGGCGGCATTGGCCGGCGGGTGAACGTCGCCGCGGAGGGCGAGATCCGGACACTGATCGAGGACGTCGAGGAGCAGGAGGGCCCGATCGACCTGTTCTGTTCGAATGCGGGGATTTCGCTGCGTGGTGGGCCCGAAGTGCCCAACGAGGACTGGCAGCGGATCTGGGAGATCAACGTGATGGCGCACGTCTACGCGGCGCGTCATGTGGTGCCGCGAATGATCACGCGCGGCGGCGGCTACCTCCTCAACACGGCTTCGGCGGCCGGGTTGCTCTCACAGGTCGGTTCGGCCCCCTACGCGGTGACCAAGCACGCTGCCGTGGGCTTGGCGGAGTGGCTGGCGCTGACCTATGGCGACGACGGCATCAAGGTGTCGGTCCTGTGCCCCCAGGCGGTGCGCACCGCAATGACCAGAGGCATCGAGGACGGCGTCGCGAGCGTCGACGGGATGCTGGAGCCCGAGCCGGTTGCCGAGGCGTGCCTGAAGGCGATTGAGCAGGAGACGTTCCTGGTGCTGCCGCATCCCCAGGTGCTCGAGTACATGCGGCGCAAGACCGAGAACTACGATCGTTGGATTGGCGGCATGCGCAAGCTCAACCGGCGCTATAATCCGGGCGGAACGCGAGGCTGATCCGTTGCGCGGTCCCCGGGACTGCCCGTGCGGGGGACCGAACCCTCGGCGGGCGGTGCCGGGGGATTGCGCGGGAACCCGTTTTCGTGCGATCTCCCGTCGTAACGACTAGAACGACGGTGGGAGTGGGTTCACGAAATTGGGAGGCAAGGCCGTGAAAGCGATCAACCTGACGATCAGGGGCATGCGCGGCGCGGACTGCGTGGAGAGGATCCACAGGGCACTGGAGCGGCTCCCGGGCGTCGGCCTGAGCGACATCTCCTGGGAGAGAGGCACGGCCCGCATCGTCTTCGATCCCGACGAGGTTTCCGAGGCCAAGCTGCGCGCCACTATCGAATACGCGGGCTACAGCGCGGAGCCGGCACCGGGCCCCTGACGCGCGCGGGGCCGTCGCCGGCGCGTGGCCCGGTCAGATGGCCAGTGCGGTTACCAGCGCTGACGATTCCAGCACGTCCGCCTGCCGGGGAAAGACCTTGTCCAGCAGGCAGGCATGCACCTCGGGATCGCCGTCGGCACAGCAGTCACGCAGGACGAACAGGCGATAGTCCGCGTCGGCAGCGTGGCGCAATGTCGACAGCACCACGCCGCTGGTTGAGATGCCGGCCAGGATCAGGGTGTCGATCCCGCCTGCGCGCAGGATCATCTCCAGGTCGGTGCCCATGAAGGCCCCGACCCGGTGCTTGGTGACCACGACGTCGTCTTCCCGGGGCGCCACCCGGGGATGGATGTCCGGGGCGATTCCCCCGGACTGGCGGATCGCGCTGAAGATCCGGTTTCGCGGACTGATTTCCGGCAGACCGGGGCGGAAGGACACGACGACGTAGATGATGCGCATCCTGTGGTGTCGCGCGGTTCTGATGGCACCCGCGGTGGCCGCCAGAAGGGGCGAATCATCGCTGGTGTAGCGGGCGACGATCGCACTTTGGAAGTCCATCACCAGCAGGGCGCTGCGGGCGGGTTCGATGCTGGCCTGTTGCACGTGAGACATCCAGAATACGGAGCGGACTAAAAGGCATTCTGCCCACTCGCGCCCGGCCTGCGCAAGGGTGCCCGCCGCAGGGGACGAAGGCGAGGGAATTGGTCACGCGCGTGCGGCATCTTCTGCGGAGGTCCCGGGCGTGTACTCGGCTAACGGCGCGGGAACGACACGCCGGACTCACCGAGAATGCGCTAAACGCCGCATCCCATGGCCGGCGGAGTTCTCCGGCCGCGGGTCCTGTTGGGCGGGCCCGCGGTGCTGGTCATGGTGGGCACCGCGATCGCGGCCTTCTTCATCCTCGAGCGGGGTTTTCCGGCCAGGCCTGCGGATTCGCTGGCCGGGACCGCCCTACTCGATGACCCAGACCGCAAGTCCTTCCCCGGTGCGAACCAGGCGGTCGCCCGTGTGGCGCCGCAGCAACTCGTCGATGCCCTCGATCCCGTGCACGTGCTCGCGCGAAACCGCGATGGTGTGGCAGCCGCGCTGCCGCGCGACGCGGATCAGCGCGTCGCACAGGCTCTCGCCCGGGAAAACGTCCCGGTCGAGCAGCAGCTCGATTGCCGAATCGGGAACCTCGGCTTCGCGCAGCACGGCATGTGACTTGCGCATGATCGGCTCGAGCCGGACCTCCAGTCCCGAGACCCATTCCGCGATCAGCCGGGCCAGCTCGCGCCCGAGCTCGGTCTCGCGCTCGGGATCGGAGGAACCGCCATGCTCCCGCAGCCGGGGCGGAAGCTCGGGCAGGCGGTGATAGACCAGCACGCGAAAGCCTGGACGGCTGCCAAGGACACGTCCGACGTAGGCCAAAGCCCGCCCGGCAGCCTCGCTGTCGTCGATTGCCACCAGCAGACTCTCGCCGCCGGCGCTCCCTTTGCTGTCTGTGTTGCTCATCAACGTTGCCCTTGGCTGGTCCCGCGGAAGGCTGCCTGCACGACCATCTCAGCACGGTGGGCGACCGGGGGGGCTGATCCTGATCAACGGCGAGCGCGCCTGTCCGGTACAGGACCGTGGCCCATCTGCGGCCGAGTGCCTATACTGGTCCGGAAACCCGGCCCCGTGCGTGTTCGTCCGGGTTGAGGCAACGACGCGGGGTCGCCACACGAGAAGAAGAGGCATTTGCCCGTCCATCATGGCCAGCATAACTTGTATCGACGATTTGCAGCGGCTCGCGCGGCGCCGCGTGCCGCGGATGTTCTACGACTACGCCGACTCCGGGTCCTGGACCGAGAGCACCTACCGGGCGAATCACGAAGAGCTGGCGGCCCTGCGCCTGCGTCAGCGGGTGATGGTCGACCTGTCCGATCGCAGCCTGCGGCGCGAGATGCTCGGCGAGCCATGCAGCATGCCGCTGGGATTGGCGCCCGTCGGGCTCGCCGGGATGCAGCACGCGGACGGCGAGATACACGCGGCACGGGCGGCGGAGCGCTTCGGCGTGCCATTCACGCTCTCGACCATGAGCATTTGCTCTATTGAGGATGTTGCCGCCCACACGGACAGGCCGTTCTGGTTCCAGCTTTACGTGATGCGGGACCGGGACTTCACGGCGCGGCTGATCGACCGTGCCCGGGCGGCCGGATGCCCGGCGCTGGTTCTCACCGCGGACCTGCAGGTTCTGGGTCAGCGCCACAAGGACATACGCAACGGCTTGACCGTCCCGCCAAAGCTCAGCGTCGCCACCGTCGCCAACCTGGCGTCAAAGTGGCGCTGGGGAGCGGGGATGTTGCGCACCCGTCGCCGTACCTTCGGCAACATTGTTGGACACGTGAGGGAGGCCAGCAATCTCGAATCCCTGTCCGGCTGGGTCGCGTCCCAGTTCGACCCTGCCTTGAGTTGGGACGACGTGCGCCGGATCCGCGATCGCTGGGATGGCAAGCTGGTGATCAAGGGAATCATGGACCCGCGGGATGCCGTCGAGGCCGTGGACGCCGGGGCGGACGCGATCCTCGTCTCCAACCATGGCGGGCGCCAGCTCGATGGCGCACCCGCCGCGATCCGGGCGCTTCCCGGCGTGGTGGCCGCCGTCGGGGACCGCGCCGAGGTCTATATGGATGGCGGCATCCGCAGCGGGCAGGACGTACTCAAGACGCTGGCTTCCGGTGCCCGCGGTGCCTTCATCGGTCGCGCCTGGGTATACGGGCTGGGGGCGATGGGCGAATCCGGCGTGACGAGCGCCCTCGAAACCATCCGCCGGGAGCTCGATACCACTCTCGCGCTATGTGGCCTGCGCGATATCGACGACGTGGATGAGGCGATTCTCTGGCGCGACTGACGTCGCCGCGCGGATACCGCTCTGCCCGGGCGCACGCGGCCCCGCCGCGCGAGCGTTCCACAGCCGGGTCAGCCGCGTGAGCTCGACACGGGCCCTTTGCCCCTGGCGAGCCTGCAGGCCAGCCGCGTCCAGGCCACGCGGTCGCGCTCGAGTTCTTCGCGCGAGCGCAGAACCACCCGCGCCCGTTCGACCAGCCCATCCCGCCGCACCTGCTGTTCCCGGCTGGCGGTACGCACCTGCGCGGCGATACCCTCCGGATCGCGGATACCATCCTCCACGCAGCGATCGATCAGGTCGGTCACATAGCGGGCTCCGGCCTCGAGGCTTTGCCGGGCTACCTGCGCGATGGCGCGCCGGGATTTCTTCGCCGGCAGAAAGGGGTTGCCAGGAGGCCTGACCGCGGAACGTTTGCGCGCCCGGTAGAAGGCCTTTTCGATCCTTCGGTCCGACCAGCCTGCGCGCTCGGCGGCCGCACGGGCACGGCGTTCGGCCTGGTCGCGGGGGTGCCCGTCGGCCCCGGCGGCAATGATGGCCTCGGCGGTTCGGATGTCCTGGATGAGCCGGCCGAAGTCCTTATAGGCGCTTGCGATGGTGTCGCCGTCGGCATCACCGCGCGGACCGGGGACAGGTTGACCGGTGGCCTGGCGAAGATGCGCGGCTATCGTCGATGCCAGGGAATCCCCGGCATACCGCGGGTTGGTTTTTTCCAACTGGATCGGAGCACGGATGGAGCGGGGCATCGTTGTTCTCCTGTCCGTCCGACGGAACCGATTTTCCTCCGCCGCCACGTCCGGCGCAACCATTTCCGCTGCGGTCACCGCGGGCCGGCTTTCCCGGAAGGGAGGGAACGCCGGAATCCGCGGGAATACGGGGCCGGCCGGCGGGCCGGGGACAAGGCATGCACGCCCGGATGCAGATGCTCTGGCATCAACTGACCCCGGGTGAGATGGATGTCGATGCCACGGCAGACGTGGTCAAGGGGCTGCAGGTTAGTCGCTACACACGCGCCGCAGCCGTCTGCAAGCGCGCGACAAGGTGCGCGCCGCGCTCACCCCGGGGCAGCGTCAGGCTTGGCGAACATGTATCGCCCGGGCTGGAGGCGCCAGCCTTGCCGGGCCGGCGGCTGGCCACCCGGCCCGACACTCCTGCTGTCGGGGACGCGCGCGTTGCGGGCACTTCGCAGACGCATCATCATCGGCCAGACTGTGGCTTTACCTGGCGGCGAAGCAGGACCGCAATGAGATACTGGCTCTCGGGGCTGGCGGGCGTCCTCGGAGGCGCATGGCTAATCGTGCATCGCCTCCTCGGCGGGCCACCCCCGGCCTCGTCCGGTTACCCGGCAGGCCCCTGGACGGGCCTGGTCCTGGGCGCCGCAATCGTCATCGGCGGGGCCTGGTTCATTCGCAAGGCCCTGCGGCGGTAATCAGTGCCCGGGTGTTACCGGGAAGAGACCTGGGAGTCCCTCTGCGAGCCCGAACTCCGGTCCGGTCTCCGACGCGAGCTGACCATCGCCGTTGCCTTGACCGCTTTTGCCGCCCCCGGCGGCGGTCGGACTCCGCCCGGCCGGGGTCATCGCGGTGCGGATCTCCTTGCGGCGCGACTCCAGCCGCTGGCGCTGGAAACTGGACAGATGGCCGCTGTGCAGGCCGATCTCGAGCTGCTGCAGCGCCATGTGGGACTGGCCGCGGATCAGGTAGTACTCCGACATGTAGTAGTGCGAGTCGGCGTCGTCGCCCATGGCAGTTGCGGCCCGGGCCAGCAGGCGGAGCTGGCGGGCGGTTTCGCTGTGGTCCAGCGGCAGTCGCAGCAGCAGCCTGCGCGCCTTCTGCGGCCTGCCCGTCTGCAGCAGCGCCTCCGCGTAGCTCTCGATCACGGCACGGTTGTCCGGATACAGGTTCAGCGCGGACTGATAAGTGTCCAACGAGGCGGTTGTGTTTCCGGCTTGGTTCTGGAAGTTGGCCAGCGCCAGGCGGTAGGCGAGCGTGTCCGGGTGCCGGCTGCGTAGCTCGTCGAGCAGCTTCAGGGCTTGGTCCGTATCCCCCTCACGTGCCAGCGACAGGGCATAGCCGTAGCGCGCGGCATCATGCCGGATCCCCTTGGTCTGGTCCAGTCGCGCCTTGAAGTAGCTGGCGCTGTCGGAGGGATCGTCAGCTGCCAGCACCCGCGCCCGCGCCCGCGCGATGTAATAGCTGGGATCCGGCTTGGGGTGGATCTGCGGGTATTGCCGGGCGATGTTCTGGGCGTTGGCGATTCGTTTCGTGGTAACCGGGTGGGTTCGCAGGAAGCTGCTGTACGGCCCCTCGTTGTACTGTTCTTGGTGCTGCAACCGTTGGAAGAAGGTCGCCATCGCATCGGGGTTGAACCCGGACTGGGCCAGGAGCGATTCCCCGATGCGATCCGCCTGCTCCTCGTCCTGGTAGGTGTAGTTGATCTGGTGCTGGTAGGCGCCCGCGAGCCCGCCGGAGATCGCCGCCTGGGCCAGGTAGGGGTTGCCTCCGCCGGCGATGCCCGCGAGCAGCGCGGCACCGACCGCCGCCGCTGTTGCCATGCCGGTGCGGCGGGAATCCTCCATCTGCTGCGCAATGTGACGCTGGGTCACGTGGCTGATCTCATGCGCCAACACCGCCGCCAGCTCACTCTCATCATGGGTGGCCAGGATCAGGCCTTCGTTGACGCCGATGAAGCCGCCCGGCATGGCGAACGCGTTGACGTCCGAACCCTTGACCCAGAGGAACTTGAAGTGCCATCTGGCCCCCTGGCTGTGCGAGACCAGCTGGTACCCGAGGTTATTCAGGTAGCTGGTCAGTAGCGCATCGTCCAGAAGCCGGTTCCTCTGGCGCATCTGGTCGACCATACTCTGTCCGACGGCGATGCCCTGATTGATGGACAACGTGTTGTCGGCTCCCAGGCCCATGTCGGGCAGGCTGTCGATGGGCGGGCGCGCAAAAGCCGTTGCCGGCGCCACAGCCAGAAGCACCAGCATGAATAGCACAAGCACTCGTTTCACTTTGCGACCCTGACCAGGTTGCGCCCTCTGGTAACTGGTTTGACCGACGCCGGACACGTGCGTTCCGGGGTCGGTAAAGCCAGCGTATCAGACGACGGTACCGACTGCCCGCCGGGGAATCCTCATCTACCAAACCCGGTCAGAGCTGATGCCGCGCTCCAGCGCTGCTGTCGATTTGTCCGGCAGGGCGCGGGCAGCGGAGCGTGGTAGTCGCTACACGGCCGGCGCGCAACACCGTCTCCAGGCGAGGCGACACGAGCGCCCGGAGGGGGCGATGGCGGTGTCGCGCTGGCTCGACGGGGTAAAGCCATGCCCGCGCTTCCGGGGCTTGTCTTCACCTCATACGCCAGCCCTGAAACGTGGCATTACCTCTGACCGGGTTAGTACAATGGGCCGATCGACAAGACGTGGTGGATCATCGATGGCCCGTTACGATCTCGAGATGGACCTGAGCGGCCTCGAGGCGCCCATGCACCTGCTCCGCGCCAGAAAGGCGATGGAAGCGATGTCGGCGGGACAGACCCTGCACGTGATCACTACAGAGTTCGAATCTGCGCCGGAGTTCGAGACCCTCGCGCGGCACACCGGCGGGGTGCTGCTCGGCAAGCAGGTGACGCGTGACCGGTTGCACTTCGTACTGCGCAAGAACTGATCTTTCCCCCGGGGAATCCGGGCCATCACTGATAAGTGTCCCGGGTCGAGGCGCCGGAGCGTGTCCCGCCGGATGCCGGAACGTCCGGAGCCCGCATGAATTCCTTCAAGCCTTGGTTTGATCGCTACCTCTCCGATCCCCAGGTGGTCTTCCTGACCACCAGCCTGCTGCTGGGGGTGGCCCTCATCGTCCTGCTCGGGGATATCTTCGCTCCGGTATTCGGCGCGCTGGTTCTGGCGTACCTGCTGGAGGCGCCGGTGCGCGGCCTGCAGGGCTGGCATCTGCCGCGCACGGCGGCGGTGTCAGTGGTGGTCGCGTTGTTGGTCGCCGGGCTCCTGTTCGTGCTGCTGGCGCTGGTGCCGCTGCTGGCGCGCCAGGCGGGCCAGTTCCTGCAGCAGGTGCCGCACATGGTCGACCGTGCGCAACAGCTGCTCGCGGGGCTTCCCCACCGCCATCCGCACCTGTTCACCGAGAAGCAGATCCGGGACCTGATGTCCGGATTGGGAACCCAGCTCGCCGGCCTCCGGGAGTCTGTGGTCGAGCATACCCTGTCAGTGGGCATGGGGCTGCTCACCTGGCTCGTGTATCTGGTGCTGATTCCGGTGCTGGTGTTCCTGTTCCTCAAGGACAAGGACCGCATCCTGGGCTGGATCCGGGCGTATATGCCACCAGGTTCCGGCTTGGCCGCGGAGGTCTGGCGCGACGTCGACCAGCAACTGGGCAACTACGTGCGCGGCAAGGTCCTCGAGATCGTGCTGATCTGGATCGTCAGCGGAGGCGTTTTCTGGATGCTTGGGCTGCACTACGCGATGCTCGTCGGTGCGGTCGTCGGGCTGTCCGTGGTGATCCCCTACGTGGGGGCGATGGTCGGCACGATCCCGATCGCCGCCGTGGCGTACTTCCAGTGGGGCTGGGCATTGCCGGCCGCCTACGTGCTGATCGCATACGGGGCGATCCATTTCTTTGACGGCAACATCCTGGAGCCGGTGCTGTTCGCCGGCGTAGTGGACCTGCACCCGGTGGCGATCATCATCGCGCTGCTGTTTTTCGGCGGCGTCTGGGGCTTCTGGGGCGTGTTCTTCGCGATTCCCCTGGCCGCGTTGGCACACGCGGTTCTCAAGGCCTGGCCGCGGAGGGAGGATGCGCGGCGCCGGCTTGAAGACCGGTCCGGCAGCCCGCCGCCGGACGATGGGAGCAACTGAACGGCTGGTCACGCGGCCCGGGCGCGCTAAAGGTTTTCCGAAGCGTAGTCGGCCAGGCGGGAGCGTTCGCCGCGCAACAGGGTGATGTGGCCGCTGTGCGTCCACGGCCGAAACCGGTCGACGGCGTAGGTCAGGCCCGAGGTCGTCTCGGTCAGGTAGGGCGTGTCGATCTGGGCGATGTTACCCAGGCATACGACCTTGGTACCGGGGCCGGCACGGGTGATCAGGGTCTTCATCTGTTTCGGGGTCAGGTTTTGAGCCTCGTCGATGATGACAAAGCGATTGATGAAGGTGCGCCCGCGCATGAAGTTGAGCGAGCGGATCCTGATCCGGTTGCGCAGCAGGTCGTTGGTCGCCGCCCGGGCCCACTCGCCGCTGTCCTCGGGCGGCGTGGCCAGGACTTCCAGGTTGTCCATTAGCGCGCCCATCCAAGGCGTCATCTTCTCTTCCTCGGTACCCGGCAGGAAGCCGATGTCCTCACCCACCGGGATGGTCACCCGGGTCATGATGATCTCAACGTAGCGGTTGCTCTCCAGGCATTGGGTCAGCCCGGCCGCCAGCGTCATCAGCGTCTTGCCGGTGCCGGCGGCGCCGAGCAGGGTGACGAAGTCGATCTCCGGGTCAAGCAGCAGGTTCAGCGCGAAACTCTGTTCGCGGTTGCGCGCGTGGATGCCCCAGACCGCGTGGCGCTCCCGATAGTCCTGTAGACGCTCGATGATCGCCTGGCGGCCATCGGTCTGGCGTACGACCGCCGCAAACTCCGAACCGTCGTTCAGGTACAGGCACTCGTTAGGGTGCCACTCCGGGACCAGCGGGCCGGTCAGACGGTAGAACATCCGCCCGGTCTCCTGCCAGGACTGCATCTCCTGCCCGTGTTTCTCCCAGAAGTCAGCCGGCAGCGCATGGGTCCCCCCGAACAGGAGGTCGACATCCTCAAGCACCTGGTCGTTGTGGTAGTCCTCGGCCTGCAGGCCGAGGACGCTGGCCTTGATGCGCAGGTTGATGTCCTTGGACACGAGCGTCACGGAGACGTCGGGGTGCTGGCGCTGCAGCTCGATCACCGTACCGAGAATGCTGTTGTCCGGCTTGTTGCCGGGCAGGTTGCCCGGCAACTCCCCGGCCAGCGGCCAGGTCTGGAAGAACAGGCGGCCGGACGGACGGGCTCCGTGGTGCCCGTTGTCCGGAGCGCCCTGGGCCAGCGGCAGGCCGTGGCCGATGTCCCCCGTGTCCATGTCGCGCATCAGCTCGTCCATGAAACGGCTGACCTGGCGAACGTTGCGCGCGACTTCGGACAGTCCCTTCTTTGAAGCGTCGAGCTCTTCCAGCACGACCATCGGGATGAAGATGTCATGTTCCTGGAAACGGAACAGTGCGGTGGGGTCGTGCATCAGCACATTGGTGTCGAGCACGAAGAGCCGCCGTATGTCAGGCTGTGCCTGCTGGTTCACGGAAGCTATCTCTCCTGGCGCCGGGCGCCACTGGCAGTCAGAGGAACAGGGTCTGGACGTAAGAGAGCACTTCGTCGACGTGCCCGCTTACCCGCACCTTGCGCCACACCTCGCGCAGTGTGCCATCGCTGTCGATGATGAAGGTGCTGCGCTCGATTCCCATCACTTTGCGGCCGTACATGTTCTTCTCGCGGATCACCTTGTAGCGCCGGCAGACCGTTTCGTCGGTATCGGCCAGCAGGTCGAAGGGAAAGCCGTACTTCTCCTTGAAGCGCTCGTGGGCGGTCACGCTGTCCCGGCTCACGCCGAGGATCTCGGTGTCGGCCCTCTTGAAGGAATCGTAGTGGCTCGCGAATTCCTGTCCCTCGGCGGTGCAGCCAGGCGTGTTGTCGCGCGGGTAGAAGTACAGGACGTAGTTGCGCCCCACCATGTCGCGGCTGCTGATGGTCTTGCCGCCGGTGGCTGGCAGCTCGAACGCGGGCGCGGGATCGCCGATTACCAGTTCGCTCATCGTCTCTCCTTGGTTGCAGATATTCCCCAAGTGTTCCGCATTGCCTGAAAGATTCTACCGTTGCGAGGGCCGTTTGCGGGAGTGCTGGCTCGGCGGGTTTCTTGTCAGCTTCCAGAGCCCCACGGTACCATTGCTGCACCTTTTTCCGGGAGAATCCCCATGCTGCAGGGCAGTTTCGTCGCTCTGGTCACCCCGATGCACGAGGATGGCCGGATCGACTTCGAATCGCTCGGGCGACTGGTTGAATACCACGTGGACAATGGTACCAACGGCATCGTCTCCGTGGGGACCACCGGCGAGTCCTCGACGCTGGGCTTCGATGAGCATGACGAGGTCATCCGCGAGACCGTGCGCCTCGCGGCCGGGCGGCTGCCGGTAGTCGGTGGCACGGGCGCCAACAATACCGAGGAAGCGATCCGTCTGACGCGCTCGGCGAAGAAGGCGGGGGTCGACGCCTGCCTGCTGGTGACGCCGTATTACAACAAGCCGACCCAGGAAGGTCTCTACCGGCACTTCCGCAAGGTGGCGGAGGCGGTGGACCTGCCCCAGATCCTGTACAACGTGCCAGGACGCACGGCCTGCGACATGCAGCCGGATACCGTGGCGAGGCTGCTCGAGGTTCCCAACATCATCGGTCTCAAGGAGGCCAAGCCGGACATGCAGCGGATCATCGACCTGCGGCGAATGTGCGGGGACCGGCTGACGCTGTTCTCCGGCGACGACGGTACCGCGATGGAGGCGATGTTGCTCGGGGCCGGGGGTGACATCTCGGTCACCGCCAACGTCGCCCCGAACCAGATGCAGCGCATGTGCGCCGCGGCTGTCGCCGGCGACCGGGAGACCGCCGGGAAGATCAACCGGCCGCTCGAGGGTCTGCACAAGGCGCTGTTCATGGAGTCCAGCCCGATTCCCGTCAAATGGGCCCTGCACGAGATGGGTCTGATCCCGCCGGGCATCCGGCTGCCGCTGACGCCGCTGGCGGAAGCCTGTCGCGAGCCGCTGCGGCAGGCGCTGCAGGCCGCCGGGGTGCTCAAGTGAGGCGGCGGGCCGTGTTTCCCCTGCTGCTCGCGGCTCTGTTCCTCGCCGGTTGTGCCAGCCAGCGTTGCGGCAGCCACCAGGAGTACCAGAACGCGCGGGAGACTCCACCGCTGAAGGCACCGTCGGGCCTGCAGGTACCCAAAGTGGATTCGTCCATGCAGATTCCCAACGTCGCGTCGGCCCGGGGCAAGTCCCTGCGCATGCGCGCCGATGGCACCTGCCTGGAGACCCCGCCGCCATTCAAGCCCCCGGCGAAGCCGCAGGGCGACCAGGGCCAGCAGTCTCCCGGCTCGCACCCGCGGCGGAAGCCGCAGCGACCGGAAGTTCGGACGATCCCGGGAACCGGCCCGGGGACTGGCCCGCAGTAGCACCGGATCCGCCGGGGGCGGAAGCGTTGCCCCGCGGGTCGCCGATGGGTTACCGTTTTGCGCCCGGCGCGGCGCGTACGCCCGGTGGCGACGACATGCTGCCAGCAACGGAAGCCGCGCGCCAGGGCAGCTGTCCGAGCGGTGGAAGGAGCACACCTGGAAAGCGTGGGTAGCTGCAAACGCACCGGGGGTTCGACCGGATCGCGGGAGCGATCCGGAACGACGGGGCGCAGCGGCGCCGGCCCCGAAGGGGTGAGGCCCGTCAGGGCCCAATAATCCCTCCTTCTTCGCGGGCCGCAGGCCTGCCGGGCGGGGGTGAGAGAACGCAACGAGTATTGGAGAGGTGTCCGAGCGGTCGAAGGAGCACGCCTGGAAAGCGTGTGTACGTGCAAACGTACCGAGGGTTCGAATCCCTCCCTCTCCGCCATCTTCCCCAAAGGGGGGTCATAGGCCCCCTTTGGGGAAGATCATGAAGGTCGGATTCGAGCCCTCGGTGTAGATATTCAGGGTTCGACCGGATCGCGGGAGCGATCCGGAACGGCGGAGCGCAGCGGAGCCGGCCCCGGAGGGGCGAGGCCCGTGGGGGCCGAGTAATCCCTCCCTCTCCGCCGTCTTCCCGGGAGACACGGGTCTCGCCGGGCATCATGCAAGGCTCCGGTGCACCGTTTCGGTGGCCGGGCGATCCGGTCAATGGCAGGCCGGGTCGGTCCCCCCGCGGCGATAAACTGTGAACCCCGTCAGGCCCGGAAGGGAGCAGCGGTAGCAGTGGACTCGGGCGCCGGGGTGAGGCTGGCCCGGGCTGCCCCCTTTGCCAATCTTCTCGAAGGTATTGTCAGGCCTCAGCGGCTCCCTGAGCCGTCGTGGCAAGGCGCGAGAAGGGAGTCTAGTGGCGCTACACGACCGACGAGCAACACCGTCCACGGCGGCTCTGGGACCTGACAATATCTTCGAGAAGAGTGGTATCCGCGAAGCCGGATGCCTCCGGCCGGAGGCCTGGGTTACAATCACCCGTCATGCTGATGCACCTTGAACCGGGCGGTCCGTCCCGATGAGCTACATGGCCCTGGCACGCAAGTGGCGGCCCCACACGTTTGCCGAGATGGTGGGGCAGGAGCACGTGCTGCGTGCGCTGGTCAACGCGCTGGACCAGGATCGCCTGCACCACGCCTTCCTGTTCAGCGGGACCCGGGGCGTGGGCAAGACCACCCTGGGCCGGATCCTGGCCCGCTGCCTGAACTGCGAGCAGGGCGTTTCCTCCGAGCCCTGCGGCAGCTGCTCCGCCTGCCGGGAGATCGACGAGGGCCGCTTTGTCGACCTTATCGAGGTGGACGCCGCGTCGCGCACCAAAGTTGATGATACCCGGGAGATGCTGGACAACATCCAGTACGCTCCGAGCCGGGGCCGCTTCAAGGTGTACCTCATCGACGAGGTGCACATGCTCTCCAACCACTCTTTCAATGCGCTGCTCAAGAGCCTGGAGGAACCGCCGCCGCACGTGAAGTTCGTGCTGGCAACCACCGATCCGCAGAAGGTCCCCGTGACGATCCTGTCGCGGTGCCTGCAGTTCAGCCTCAAGCGCCTCTCGCGACCCTTGATCCAGGGGCAGCTCGAGCGCATCACCGGCAGCGAGGGCATCAGCGCGGAGCCCGCCGGCCTGGTCCAGATCGCGTCGGCGGCCGACGGCAGCATGCGCGATGCCCTGAGCCTGCTGGACCAGGCGATCTCCTTCGGTGGCGGGGCGGTGACCGGCACGGATGTGGCGAGCATGTTGGGCGCGATCGATCGCGGTCACATCGGCGTGCTGCTGCGGGCGCTTGCCGATGGTGATGGCGAGGCGCTGATGAAGGCCGCGGCACGCCTGGAGGAGCTGACTCCGGACTACACGGCCGCCCTGGACGGCCTGGCCTCGACCCTGCAGCGTGTCGCCCTGGCCCAGATCGTTCCCGGGGCAACCGGTGACGTGGACCTGGACGCCGAGCTGGTCGCCGAGCTGGCTGAGGTGCTGGAGCCCGAGGATGTCCAGCTGTATTACGAGATCGCACTGTTGGGAAAACGTAACCTGCCGCTGGCACCGGATCCCCGCGGGGGGTTCGAGATGACACTGCTGCGCATGCTCGCGTTCCGCCCGGCCGGGATGGTGGACGGGCCGGCCTCGGCCCCCGAGGCGTCAACGGTACCGTCACGGCCACCCGGGGACGGCTTGCCGGGCCAACAGGGCCTGTCGGCCGTGACCATGGCCCGTGGGAGCGCCAGCCAACGTAGCCGGGCGCCGGCCGCGCCCGGGCGCGCAGAAGCCGGTCCGCCAGCGACACGCGCGACAGCCGACACAGGGGACGCCGATCCGCGGCGAGCCGCGGGATGCTCCGCGACGGGGAAGGGCGCCGAGCCGCTGCCGGACTGGTCGGCGCTGGCCGCCGGGCTGGAGCTGGGCGGCATCGCCCGGGAGCTCGCCCACAACTGCACCGTGGCGTCGCGCGAAGGGAACGTGCTGCGGCTGGCGCTCGATCCCGCGCATTCCCAGATGCACACGCCCGCGGCGGCGCAGCGTCTGCAGAAGTCCGTGCAGCGCTTCCTGGGCGAGCCGGAGTTGCGGGTGCGTATCGAGATCGGCGCCACTGCGGGGAACACTCCGGCGCAGCGGGAGGCGGACCGCCGTGCCCGCCGGCAGGAGGAGGCGGTACAGGCGGTGGAGACGGATCCCAACGTCAAGGCGCTGCGCGACCGGTTCGGGGCCAAGCTGTTCACCAATTCGATCAAGCCCGTGGACTGACATCGGTACAGCGGCACACGGGTCAACCTGTTCAGGAGGTCAGTATGAAGGGCGGAATGGGTAAGCTGCTCAAGCAGGCCCAGGCCATGCAGGAGAACCTGCAGCGGGCCCAGGAAGAGCTTGCCGCCATGGAGGTGACCGGGCAGTCCGGCGGCGGCATGGTACAGGTGGTGATGACCGGCAAGCACGAGGTGCGCCGCGTCCAGATCGACCCGTCCCTGCTCGAGGACGATCGCGAGATGCTCGAGGACCTGATCGCGGCCGCAGTCAATGACGCCGTACACCGGGTCGAGGAGACCACCCAGGAAAAGTTCTCCGGCCTGACCGGCGGCATGAACCTGCCGCCCGGCTTCAACCTGTAAGCGTCGGCGATGGCGTACTCGCCGCTGCTCGGCCGGCTCATCGAAGGCCTGCGCGTGCTGCCCGGCGTGGGCCCGAAGTCCGCCCAGCGCATGGCGTTCCACCTGCTCGAGCGGGATCGCGAGGGTGCGTGCGACCTCGCCTCGGCCCTGCAGGCAGCGGTGGAAGGGATCGGACACTGCAGCCGCTGCCGGATGTTCACCGAAGGCGAGCTGTGCCACGTGTGCCGCTCCGGCCGACGCGATCGCAGCGTGCTGTGCGTGGTGGAAACGCCGGCGGACGTGCTGGCGATCGAGAATGCCACCGACTACCAGGGCCTATACTTCGTGCTGATGGGGCGCTTGTCTCCTCTGGATGGCATCGGCCCGGACGAGCTGGGGATGGACCTGCTTGCCAGCCACATGGCCGGTGAGGTTGAAGAGGTGATCCTGGCCACCAATCCGACCGTCGAGGGCGAGGCAACTGCCCACTACATTGGACAGCTGGCGGCGGAGCGCGGCGTCAGGGCAACGCGCATCGCGCACGGCGTGCCCGTCGGCGGTGAGCTGGAATACGTGGACGGGGGTACGCTGTCCCATGCCTTCTCGGGGCGGCGTCCCCTGTAATGCACCGATCGCGCCCAGCGGAGGCCGTGGAGGCGGAACGCATGGCGGACTGTATCTTCTGCGATATCGTGAGCGGTGATGTCCCTTCGGACATCGTCTATGAGAACGAATACATTGTCGCCTTCCGCGACATCAATCCGCAGGCGCCCGTACACGTCCTCGTGATCCCGCGCCGGCATGTGGATAACATCAACGCTCTCACCGCCGAGGACGCCGACATGGTCGGACGCCTCTATCTGGCTGCGCGGGACGTCGCGCGCCAGGAAGGCCTTGCCGAGCGTGGCTACCGTACCGTGATGAACTGCAACCACGAGGCCGGCCAGACCGTGTTCCACCTCCATCTGCACGTGCTGGGCGGACGCCGGTTGCGCTGGCCCCCCGGCTGATCCGCAGCATGCCGCGGCGCCATCCCGGCAGGGCCTTCATTCGGCAAGCAGTGCGTCCACCTTGGCCGCGCAGATGAAATCGTTTTCCGACAGACCGCCGATGGCGTGCGTCGAGTAGCTCACCTCTGCCTTGTTGTAGCCGAAGGTGACGTCTGGATGGTGGTCTTCCTGGTGGGCGATCCAGGCCACCGCGTTAATGAAGGCAGTGGTGTGGTAGTAGTTGCGGAACTTGAACGCGCGGCTGATCCCGCGCCCGTCCTCCCAAAGGGTCCAGTCGTCATGCACCTCGCGCAGGTACCGTTCGACCTCGCTGCCCTCCAGCGGCGGCGTGCCGCCCTCGCAGGGCTTGCAGTGCTTGCCTGTCAGGTCGTTCATTGCGGTCCTCCCGATATTGTGCGCTGGCAAGGATCCTCATCTTAACGTTGCCATCGACGGTCCCTGCAAGGGTGCAGCTGGAACTGGCAATTCAGTGGATCCGGCTAGTACCATGCTTGTCCTCCCGCACGCACAAGGAGCCCGGCATGGCGTTGAGCCCAGACAACCTGATCTGGATCGATCTGGAGATGACCGGCCTGGACACCGACCGGGACCGGATCATCGAGATCGCCACCATCGTCACGGACAAGGAGCTCAACATACTCGCCGAGGGGCCCGTGCTGGCCATCCATCAGCCCGAATCCGTACTGGCGGCAATGGACGAATGGAACACGCGTCAGCATACCGGCTCGGGCCTGGTCGAGCGGGTCCGTTCCAGCCACGTGACGGAGGCCGAAGCCGCCGACCAGACGCTGGAGTTCCTCCGCCAGTGGGTGCCGCCGGGCGCATCGCCGATGTGCGGCAACAGCATTTGCCAGGACCGCCGCTTCCTGCACCGGCTGATGCCGGAGCTGGAGCGCTACTTCCACTACCGCAACCTTGACGTCAGCACACTCAAGGAGCTCGCCCGGCGGTGGGCCCCCGAAATCGCGGATGGCTTCCGCAAGCAGGGCAACCACCGGGCCCTGGATGACATTCGGGACTCGATCCGGGAACTGCAGTACTACCGTCCGCAGGTCTTCGCCGGGAGCGGGATACGGCAGCTCTGAGCAGGTATGGCGCGGGTCCGGAATCAGGGCATGTTTCCTCCCGGTGCTTCTGTTGGCCTTTCGGCAGACCGATTTCAGGCGGATCCGGCCGCGTGCCGTTTGGCTGGCGGGAACCTCCGGGCGGTGCGCCACCGACCCCGGATGCTGTGCCCGCCCGCGACCCGGCTCGCGTGGTGACCGGGCTGGCAAACCTGCTGGGCGTACCGCTCGCCGCCGCAGGCCTGTGCCTGGATCCGGTCCGAGTGGCCAGACAAGCACCGTCGCGGCCCTGTTCAGCGCGGTTCCGGGTTCCGCCTCTTGCTACATCCTGGTGCGGCAGCTCGGCGGGGATACACGGCTGATGGCCATTATTCTGAGCGTGCCGATGACCATGGCCGCGGGTTCACTCTTCCGACGGTTCCGCTGCTCGCGATGCGCCTGCGGGCGTTTCCACCCGGGGCGGCTGGCGACGGAGCGCCAGCACGCCGGCCAGCACCACCAGGACCATTCCGGCAATGGTCACCGGACCGGGCGTCTCGCTCCACAGGAACCAGCCGTAGATGCCCGCAAACACGACTGACGTATAGATGAACGGGCCGACCTGCGCGGCCGGTGCCAGCGAGTAGCCGGTGGTCATCAGCAACTGCCCGATGGTGGCGAGGAGTCCGACCAGACCCAGCAACAGTACGTCAACGCCCGAGGGTGTACGCCACGTCCACAGTAGCGGAACGGCGGAAAGCAGCGTGCCCAGCAGCGAAAAGTAGAACACGATGCGCGCGGCGGGCTCGGTCGCCGACAGTCGACGGATACTGGTCATCGCGGTAGCGCCCAGCATGCCGGCCAGCAGCGCCACCAGCCCGGCCGGCTGGAACAGCCCCGGGGTTGGCTTGAGGACCAGCATGATGCCGATGAAGCCGAGGACGATGGCGACGCGTACGGCCGGCGCCACCGTCTCCCCCAGCCAGAAGTAGGCGATGAAGGGAATGAACAGCGGCGCGCTGTAGTTCAGAAGCACCGCCTCCGACAGCGCCAGATGCGGGATCGCCCAGAAGAAGCAGTACATCGCCGAGAGCCCGACCACGACCCGGAGGACGTGGAGGCGCAGGCGGCGCGTCCCGAGGCCGGGGCGCACCCGGACCAGCCACGGGACCAGGGCGAGCAATCCGAACAGGTTGCGGAAGAAAACCACCATGGTATCGGGCAGGTCGGTCGAGACGACCTTGATGGTGGCGCCCATGGCGGCGAAACAGGCGGCGGCAAGCACCACCGACAGCGCCCCGCGGGCCGGATCGTGGTTTGTCATGGGCAGGTTCCATCGGGCACGAGGGTCGCCGGCCGCGGCAGGTTCCTGCCCCGGCCGGCATCGCCTCGTGCTCAGGATTCCACGGGCGTGTCGGGGTTGTTCCCCCAGTCGGACCAGCTGCCCGGATAGCCGCGCAGGCGCGTATAGCCCAGTGCCCTGAGCACCGCGAACGTATGCGAGGAACGCATGTGGCTCTGGCAATAGGTCACGATCTCGCGGTCGGGGGTGATCCCGGCCGCCTCGAACATCGCGCGCAGCTCGGCGGCAGGGCGCAGGCGCAGGTTCCGGTTGTAGTCGAGCGTCCGGTTCCATTCGACGTTGATCGCGCCGGGGATGTGTCCGCCCCGGGAGGCACGCAGGTCACGGCCCGCGTACTCGTCGGGAGAACGCACGTCCAGAAGTACCACGTCGGGGTCCTTGAGGTGGTCAAGGATATAGCCGCGGGTAGCCACTACATCGCTGCTGGCCTTGGCGGCGTAGCTGGCGCCGCGCGGCACTTCCGCCTGTCGCTCGATCAGGTTACCCTCCTCGCGCCAGGCCACCAGGCCACCGTCGAGTACGGAGACCCGCTCGTGACCGAGCACCGCGAGCGTGTACAGCAACCGCCCCGCCTTGGGCCCGTTGGCGTCGTCGTAGGCCACAATGTGAGTGTCCGGCGCAATGCCTACCTCCGCCAGGACGCGGCAAAGCGCGTCGGTGCCCGGCATCAGGCCCATGACGGGAGGCTCGGACGTCTGCAGCGCCGCGACGTCCAGATTTACGGCCTCGGGCACGTGACCCTGCAGGTAGTTATCCCAGCTGCTGAGATCGACCACACACAACTGCGGATCATCCACGCGGGCAGCGAGCTCACTGGGCTCAAGAAAGGTGGGCGTTTTCCGGGTCATGCAGCGCCCCTCCCAGGGCGGCTTGATACTGGGTGTCTGCCGCCCAATTTAACCCTTCCGGGCAGTGCAGGGCTAGGGCGCGTTCACGGTCCTGGACGGCACCGCCCTGTGGCGTCGTTCTTCCGCCTCCACAAAGGGATGCGGCTCCCGTATCGAAGGTACCTTCGGCGCCCTTGTGGCCCCCGAATCCCCTCTTGCTTCGCCCCTTGGCGGCACCCGTTCCCGAATCCGGGGTATCGCGCTGCCGCGTCAGCGGCAAAGACCGGATTCGGGTGGTCACCGAAGGCGCTTGCGGGCATGGCGGGTGGATATTGCGCGCACCCCCTGTAGCCCCCTGTTCCTGCCCACTCCCTGTCTGCATCAGAAGGGCGCGTCACAAGGGAAAGATAGCACGGTATCGCGCGTTCACGCGGCAAACGGGAGCGCCGCGTTACAATACCTGGTGATGCGTGTCCGGAAGCAAAACCGATGAGCATCCCCGACCCGCGCCTGGTCACCCGCGACGAGCTGTGGCGGGAACTGGAAGCGCTGCAAGGCGAGGAGCTCGATCCGGAGGTGGGCCTGTATGGGCCGGACTCCGCGTTCTGGGCCCTGGGAAGGCATTCGCTCGCGTTCCTGGGGGCGGCGCGGGCTGCGCTGCTGCAGCTGGCGCACCCCTGGGTGGCGAATGCCATCGACCAGCACTCGCGCACGCGGAGCGACCCGCTCGGGCGCTTCCGCGGGACCTTCCGCTTCGTCCTGACCATGGCCTATGGCACCCTGGATCAGGCGATGGAGGCCGCGCTGTCGGTGCACGAGATCCATGCCCGCGTGCGCGGTGAGCTAGTCGAGGTGGCTGGCTCGCACCCCCGGGGCGAACGCTACGAGGCGAACCAGATCGATGCCATGGTCTGGGTCCAGGCGACCCTCTGGGAAACCTCGGTAATGCTGTACGAGCTGATCCTTGGGCCCCTGGACGAGACTTTCAAGGAGCGCTATTACCAGGAATCCAAGCGTTTCGCGCGCCTGTTCGGCATCCCGCGGGAGGCGCTGCCGGCAGACTGGCCGGCGTTCGTCGCCTACAACCGTGCCATGTGGGATTCGCCGGTGCTGGGAGTGGGCGAGGTCGGGCGGGAGCTGGGCGATTTCCTGTTCCGGGTGCACCCGCTGCTTGCACCGTTGCTGCGACGCTACCGCCTGTTCACCGCCATGCTGATGCCGGCCCGGCTGCGCGAGGGCTTCGCGCTGCCGCCGGATACCCCGGACAACCGCCGTCGGTATGAGCGGATGCTGTGGCTGCTCCGTCAAAGCTGGCCGCACCTGCCGCGCAGGCTCCGCTACCTGCCGGTGTATCTCGAAGCACAGCGTCGCCTGCGCGGCAAGCGTGGCCCGGATCCTGTGACTGCTGTGATGAATCGGCTGATGGTCGGACGCTACCGGCTGGTGTCGTGAAGCGGCTGGATGCCGCGGCGCCGTGTATCGCAAGAGCGGCCCAGGCGGGAAGCCGGCGCCGTCCGGGAGCGAGTTGCTCCGGCCGGACGGCGGTTCGTCGAGGCACGCAGGGCGCACGCATGGCCCGGGCCAGTGACTCTCCGGCATGCCAGGGGACCAACCGGCCGAAGTGCCGCAGCACCCCGAAGCGACCGGCGGCAAGCGGGAACCCGCGTTTGCCGGTTGCGACGCGGGAAAAGGCCATGGACGGACTTTTTCAGCAGCGCCTTAGCGCCCCTTCCAGACAGGCTCGCGCTTTTCCATGAAGGCGGCGATGCCCTCCCGGGCATCCTCGGTCTCGAGCGTCTTCCCCAGCATGCCGATCAGGTAGGTGACCGCCTCGTCGAAGGGCATCAGCTCCTGCTCGTAGAACGCCTCCAGACCCAGGCGCATGGTCGCAGGGGCGAGACCGGCCAGCTCATCGACCAGCTCCAACACCGCGCCGTCCAGCTCGGCGGCGGGTACGGCGCGGTTGATCAGCCCGCAGTCAGCGGCTGCCGCCGCGTCCAGCTTGACGCCACGCATGATGAAGTCCAGCGCCGTGCGCCGCGGCATTACCCGGAACAGGCCCGCCATCACCATGTGTGGCCAGATGCCGCGCTTGATTTCCGGGGCGCTGAAGGTGGCGTGGTCGGCGGCGATGACATGCGTGGCGTTGCATACCAGTAGCAGCGCACCGGCAAGCACCGGACCCTGGACCTTGCAGATGCTGGGCTTGCACATGCGCCGCAGGCGGATGCTCAGCGCGTGGATCTCGCCGCGCTTCGGCACCGTGCTGGTGGTGTTCGGCACTTCGCTCTTGCCCATCGTGGACAGGTCGGCGCCGGCACAGAAGACGTCGCCCTCGGCCTGGATCACCACGACGCGGACCTCGGGATCCTGCCCGGCGACGTCGAAGGCGTAGATCAGCTCGTTGGTCATCACCGGGTTGATGGCGTTCTTGCGCCGCGGACGGTTGAGCGTCAACGTCATGACGTGGTCGCTGACATCGACCCGGATCGCCTCAAACACCAGCCCGTCCAGGCTCAGGCGCTCGTTGTCGGAATGCTTGCTCATCTCGTTGCTCCTCGTCTCCGCCAGGGTCGCGGGTCAAACCGGGCGCACGCCAGCCCTGCGCCACGGGTGCTCGACCTGCTTGACCACTTCCCGCATGTTCATCGCAATCTCCCGCTTACGCGGTGAGGTACTCGGGCGGGACCAGGCTACGCGGTGCCTCGATCACGCGCGCCCGCAGGTACTCACCCAGCGTCTTGGCCTGGGGGTCCATACGGCTCGAGGCGGACACGCCCTCGCCGAGCAGGCCGCGAATGTAGAAGTTGACGCCGTTGAGGTTGGGGAACTCGTAGCGCTCGATGGTGTACGGCGCCAGGTCGCGCAGCAGTTCCGCGAGCTTGTTCTCCGTGAGAAAGCTCTCCAGGAAGGCGTAGGCCTCCGGCGTGCGCCCCCACACGCCCAGGTTGGCGTTGCCGCCCTTGTCCCCGGCGCGGGTGGCGAAGATCCGCCCCAGGGGCACGCGCAGCGTCTCGCCCCCCGGCGGCTGCGCTTTCCGCGGACCGATGCGCGGCACCTCGACTTTTGGCAGGTCCAGGATCGCGCTGGGCTCGACCTCGACGGTCTCGCCGCGCACGTGCACGATCTCGCGGATCTTGTCCGCCCCCACGATGGCCGGCCAGTACGCCAGGTAGGGGCTGCCGCCGCCAGGCGGGCCGCTCAGAGTGAAGCCCGGGATGTTGGCCAGCGCAAGCTCCACCAGCTTGGCCGAAAAACGCCGGCCGACGAGGTTGCGGTCCTTCGCCACCACGCTGATGCGCAGCTGAGCGAAGGCCTCCTCGTTGGAGGGCGGGTCGGCCTTGTCCGAGCGCACCAGCTGCACAGCGACCTTCTGGAACTGGTCCTTGCCCCCCAGGGAGTTGAACAGCGTGTTCTCGACCACGCGCGCCTTCTCCTCGATGTCCAGGCCGGTCAGGATCACGGTCATGTCATTGCGATGTCCGCCCAGGGTATTCATCGACACCTTGTGGCCGACCGGCGGGCTGGACCCGCGCACACCGCTCACCGCCACCCGGTCCTCGCCCTCCTGGGCGATTTTTATGGTGTCGAAATGGGCGGTAACGTCCGGGTTGAGATACTCGGGCGTGGCGATCTCGTACATCAGCTGGGCGGTAACCGTGCCCACCGAGACGAGGCCGCCCGTGCCCGGATGCTTGGTGATTACGAAGGCGCCGTCGGGGTGCATCTCGGCCAGCGGGTAACCCACGCCGTGGTAGCTCGGCACTTCCTGGAAGAAGGAGTAGTTGCCCCCCGTGGCCTGTGCGCCGCACTCGATGATGTGGCCGGCGGCCAGCGCGCCGGCAAGGGCGTCGTAGTCGTCGCGCTTCCAGCCGAACTTCCAGGCAGCCGGGCCCATCGCCACGGCCGCATCGGTTACGCGTGGGGCAACCACGATGTCAGCGTCCCGCTCCAGCGCTTCCTTGATACCCCAGCAGCCCAGGTAGGCATTGGCAGTGACCGGCATCAGGTCGGACTGGTCCAGCGGCGTGCCCCGGTCCAGGTGGGCGAAGGTTTCGCCCGCCTGCTTGAGCTTGTCGAGGCGCGGCATCAGGTCGTCGCCCTCGATCCAGGCAACCTTCGGCGACAGGCCCAGGCGCTGCGCGATCCCCTGCAGCGCCCGGGCCATGCCCGCCGGGTTGAGCCCGCCCGCGTTGCTGACCACCTTGATGCCGCGCTCGAGACAATCGCCCATGACGTCTTCCATCTGCTTCAGGAAGGTGCCCACGTAACCCTCGCTGGGCTTCTGGGACTTCTTCCGGAACAGGATGGCCATGGTCAGCTCGGCCAGGTAGTCGCCCGTGAGCACGTCGATGGGGCCGCCGTCGATCAGCTCCCGCGCGGCCTCCAGGCGGTCACCGTAGAAGCCGCTGCAGTTGCCGATGATCAGCTTCCGCGGGTCTTGCTCAGGCATGCTTCGCTCCTTGCTGCTGCGACGCCGGGAGTGTCGGCGCCGTCCGGTTCAGCTCTCGCCCTGATCCTCGCGCAGCCACTCGGGCACATAGGCGCGCTGGAAGCCGTTGAACGGGTGCGACAGGTGGTGGTCGGGCAAGGGCATCATCTGCGCATACAGGCTGATGCCGCCGTCGACCTTGAGCGAGGCGCCGGTGGTGTAGACCGAGGCGGGCGAGAGCAGGAAGGTGATCGCGGCGCTGATCTCGCTCTCCGTGCCCAGGCGCTTCAGCGGCACCTGATGGCGTACCCCCCGGATGTGGTCGCGCATCGAGACAGCGTAGGTCTCCAGCCCGCTGGAGGCGATCACCCCGGGCAGGATGGCGTTCATGCGCACGTTGAAGCGCCCCCACTCGACCGCGGCGGTCTTGACCAGGTTTTCGACCCCGGCGCGGGCGGCGCCGGAGTGGCCCATGGTGGGCATGCCGTTGGTGATGTCGGCGAGGATGCACACGATGCTGCCGCCGTGTTCGCTCATGTACTTATTCACGGCCTCGCGGGAGACCAGGAACGTGCCCACCAGGTTGTTGCGCACCACGGTCTCGAAGCCCCTGCGCGAGATCTGTTCCAGCGGCGCGGGGAACTGGCCGCCGGCGTTGTTGACCACGCCGTCGAGGCGGCCGTGGCGCTCCAGCAGCGTGGCAATGCCGGATTGCACCGGCTCCTCCTCGCGGATGTCGAACTGCAGCCAGTCCGCCTTGCCGCCGTCAGCGGCGATCTCCGTGCTGACCTTGTCCAGCTTGTCGGGATTGCGTCCGCTGATCACAACGGTCGCGCCCAGCGAGGCCAGCTCATGGGCGGTGCAGCGGCCGATCCCCGATCCGCCGCCGGTGACCAGGATCACCTGGCCGTCGAACAGCCCTGCGCGAAACACGGATTGGAATTTCACCTGTCCAGCCTCCCGGGTTGTCGAGCGGGCGGGTGCGCACGGGCGGGCGCTCCGGACCGCTACGCTCCGGCGCGCCGCCGTGCCGAAGGGGGCCCAAGAAATTTCAATATATCAGAGGCTTGTGCGTCCGGTGCCGCCGCGGTCCGGATCCCGGTTAGCCGACTCCCGCAGACGGCGGTTGCGCTAAGCAAGCGCTTGCTTGATTATCTTGCCTGAAGTGAAGCCTAAGTGATAGCGTCTCACGCCATTCCGGGATCAGCCCGCGGTCCCGCGGGTGACCCGCCATATTCGGGAGATCCCGTCCGCCCATTCGTCCAGGAGGACTCAAGCTGGGCAGCGAGGAGCAGCGCAAGCGTTACATCAAGGATATCCTGAACGCCGGGGAGATCTGGTGCCAGGGCTTCGCCGAGTCCAGGAACGGCTCCGATCCGGGCAACGGCCAGATACGCGCGACGTGCTGGACACCGCCCGCAAGGCGTGCCGCGATGGCCGCCCCGTGCGCGAGGATCCATACGTGCGCGATCGCATGGTGCAGTGCATGGTCGAGGAGCGGACCATCCGGCAGAACCGCCGCCGCGCTCACAGGCAGAAGCGGCTGACTCCGGGGCCGGGAGCTGGCAGCGATGCTGATGAACAAGCTCATGGGCTCGGAACACATGCGCCGGCTGAGCGCCTTCGCGGTCAACCTGCAGGGCGGCAACGGGGCATTCGGCCAGACCCTGGAGTAGGTCAAGACGCGCAAGCTGTTCGGCAAGGTCATCGGCTGTCACGCCCGGCTATTCGTCCGCCGCGCCCAGTGGACCCGCCACAGCTTCGGCGACGCGGCCCACCGCCGCCACCTGGTGGCGGAATTGATGCTCTGAGCGACGCGCACCGCGGGCTCTTGGCCAGCGACCTGCGCGGAGGCGGTCTCGATGCCCCGAAAACGTGAACTGAAGCTGTCCGCGGAGCGCCTGCAGCAGCTCCTGGCTGACTATTTCCCGCACATGCAGGAGGGGCGTTTCGTGGTCGAGGAGGCGGCGCCCATGGGGGTCACCGTGCGCATGCCGTTCGACGACGCCCACCTGCGGCCCGGGGGCACGGTATCGGGGCCGTCTCTCATGGCCCTGGCCGACACCGGCATGTACCTGGCCGTTTTGGCCGTGATCGGCGAGCAACCGCTCGCCGTCACCTCCAGTCTTAATATCAATTTCCTGCGAAAGCCCCGCCCCGCGGACGTGATTGCACGCACCACGCTGCTGCACCTCGGCCGGCGACTGGCCGTGGGCGAGGTGCACATGTACTGTGAGGGCGACGGGGAGGCCGTCGCGCAGGCCACGGTGAGCTACGCGCTTCCGGCTTCCGGCTGATTTCGGCCGCGCGGGGCGGCAGCGCCAGGCGTGGGGTTCCGTTTCGCCTGACGGCGAAGCGGGCGTGCGGATGTTCGGGAGCTGAGCGGAGTCCGCAGGAGCCTGGCCGGCTGCTGCCGGCCGCCGGGGTTGGAGCAGACCCCCGCGGCCGGTCGGGCAGATGCCGGCGTACCAGTCGTAGCCCCGGTCTTCCCGGTAGCCGCCCCGTCGGCGCCCGATGTGGTCCAGGGACCTGGCCAGCTCGATGCGCATTAGGTACTTCGCCATCTTGTAGCCCAGCCTATGCTCGGCGTGCAGTCGGACTGGCGTTCCGTGGGCCACGACCGGGGTGCGGCCGTTCAGGGCAGACCCCAGCAGGGTCTGCGGGTGGCAGGCCTTGTCGCTTGCGCCGTTCCGAGGTGTCGCATTACGCATGGCGCGGGCAGCAACCCGCCGATGTCTCCGGGCTCCCTCTTGCCGGATCAGGCGTTGCGTGCCATGAGCCCGCCATCGACCGGGATCACCGCGCCGGTGACGAACGAGGCCGCGGGCAGGCACAGGCTCAGCGTCATGTGGGCCACCTCTTCCGGCTCGCCGTAGCGGCGCAGCGCCGTCCGCCGGCCGGCGTAGGTCGCCTTCTGTTGCTCGGGGATGGCCGAGGTCATGCCGGTGCGAATCGGTCCCGGGCAGATGCAGTTGACGGTAATGCCCTCTTTGCCGAGCTCGACCGCGAGCGCCCGCGTCAGACTGGTCACGCCGCCCTTCGCGGCCGCGTAGGCGCTGTTGCGGGCGGTGGCTCCCAGCGCCTCGGTGGAGGCGACGTTGACGATCCGCGGCGCGGCGGAGCGACGTAGCCAGGGCAGCGCGGCACGCACGGTTCGCTGCTGCGCCGAGAGCAGGATGGCGAGGCACTGTTCCCAGGTAGCTTGGTAACCCGGATCATCGATCGCGGTGAATCCGGACACGCCGGCGTTGTTCACCAGGATCTCGAGACCGCCGAAATGCTCCGCTGCTTCGGCGACCACCGAGTCGATTTGCGCCGGGTCGGCCACGTCCAGGGCCCAGGCACGGGTGTTCCCGCCCCGCCCGGCCAGCTCGTCGGCGACCCGCCGCGCGCCGTCACCGTTGCGGTCTGACACCGCCACGGCGGCGCCTTCGGCGGCGAACAGGCGGGCCGTGGCTGCGCCCATGCCGCTGGCGGCGCCCGTGACCAGGACGATGGATCCGCGCAATGAACGCGGGGATGAGACTTGTGCCGGCATGCCGGGGACTCCTTCGTAGCGAATGTGCCGCTGTTGATACCGCTCCGGGGGGTGGGCGGTCAATGCGGGCGCCGGACTTTCGCGTCCCGGTCGGGCGCGATCTGTCCCGGCGTCCGGACTCATCCGAATCGTTGTCCCCGGTCAAGG
>Ga0209918_1000361_pt1 | contig 31227 bp, 26 predicted proteins | sample SalPonD_shore_MG_FD_185712 | JGI IMG/M metagenome (GOLD analysis project Ga0209918, IMG submission 185712) | Salt pond soil microbial communities from South San Francisco under conditions of wetland restoration - Salt Pond MetaG... | ecosystem: Environmental > Aquatic > Marine > Intertidal zone... | reverse complement strand
CGTCCAGGAAGAGCGTCCCCTTCCCGGCCGCCTCGAACGCCCCGACCCGGAGCCGGTCGGCGCCCGTGAACGCGCCCTTCTCGTGCCCGAACAGCTCGCTCTCGACCAGGCTGTCCGGGAGCGCCGCGCCGTTCACGGCCACGAACGGCGTGCCCTCCTCCCGGCCCAGGTCGTGGAGCCGGCGGGCCGCCAGCTCCTTCCCGGTGCCGCTCTCGCCCAGGACGAGCACCGGGCTCGGGATCGGCGCCAGGCGGGCGATCCGCTCCTTGAGCTCGAGCATGGGGCCGCTCGTGCCCAGGAGGCCGGCGTCCTCATCGAGTCGGTCCCGCAGGCGCTCGACCTCCGCGGCGAGCCGTCCCCGCTCGAGCGCGCCCCGGATCTCCTGGACCACGCGGCGCACCGGCTCGGCCTTGTCGATGAAGCCGTACGCCCCGAGCCGGATGGCCCGGGCGCAGCGGTCGTAGTCGCCCGTCCCCGTGTACACGATGACCGGGACGTCCCGCTCCTCGCGGGCCAGGGCCGTGAGCACGTCGAATCCGTCCACGCCCGGCATCTCGAGGTCGAGGACCACGCAGTCGACCGCCTCCGAGGCCAGGACCTCGAGGGCCTCGCGGCCGCCGGTGGCGACGAGGGTCCGGAAGTCAGCCAGGCGGCGGAGGTCGTAGGCGTACTGCTCGGCCACAGCCGGGACGTCGTCGACGACCAGGACCCGGGTCACGCTTCCCCGCTCCCCACCGCCGGTCCGCCCTCGGGCCCCGACCCTGCCGCCCGGAGCGTCAACACGAAGCGGGTCCCGCGGCCGGGCTCGCTGTCCACCTCGATCTCGCCCTCCATGTCCGTGACCAGCCGGCGGACGATCGCCAGGCCGAGCCCGGCCCCCTCCTCGCGCGTCGTGTAGAACTCCTCGAACATGCGCTCGCGCTCCTCCTCGCTCATCCCGGGCCCCGTGTCCTCGACCTCCAGGCGAACGCGCCCGGGGGCGGCCCCGGAGCGGACCCGGATCCACACCGCGCCGCCGCTCCCGTCCAGGCTCTCGACGGCGTTTCGCGCCAGGTTCTCGAGCACCCGTCGGAGCGCCACCGGGTCGGCCAAAGCCGGCGGGAGGCCGGGCTCGACCTCGGCCCGCACGTCGGCCCTCGTTCCGCCCGCGTCGGCCGCCACCCGAGCCACCAGCTCGGCCGCGTCCACCGGGCGGGCCTCGGGGCGGGACGAGAGGCGCGCATACCGGGTGGCCAGGGTCTCCAGGTAGCCCAGGCCGCCTTCGAGCGAATCCCGGCGCTCCTCGAACACCGGGGCCAGCCGGTCCGGATCCTTCCGCGCCACCTCGGCCAGGTGCCGGACCACGTGGCGGAGGGGGGTGAGCCCGTTCCGGACGTCGTGGTTCACCTGGCGGGAGATCTCCCCAAGGGTGGCGCGTCGCTCGGCCTCGCGCAGGCGGACCGACCCGGCGCGGAGTCGGTCGGTGAGCTCTCGGAGCCCCCGCGCCAACACCCCGACCTCGTCCCGCCGCTCCGTGGGAAACTCGACGTCCAGCCTCTCCAGGTCGAGACGGGCCGTGCGCCGGGCCAGGTCCGCGAGCGGCCGGCTGAGGCGGGCGGCCAGCCACGACCCGAACAGCGCCGCCGCAGCCGCCACGGCCACGAGGCCGAGCACCAACCACACGTCGATCCCCCGGCGGAGCGCCCTGAGCGGCGCGAGGGACCGGCTCACCCGGAGCTCGGCCCCGGCCCCGGGCCCCGTGGAGCCGCCGGCCACGTACGGCAGCGGGATCGTCTCGACGATCCGGTCCCGGCCCCCGCCGGCCCGGCGTCCGTCTCCGCGCCCGGCCGCGGGCTCCCCGTCCTCGCCGGCGCCCACCATGACCGGGTCGAAGCCGGGCACCGAGAGCTCGAGCCCCACCTCACGGCCGGGGACGAGCCGGGCCAGGAAGGCCGAGTCGACCGCGAGCCCGCCCACCAGGACGAGCGGACGCCCTCCGATCCGGACGCCCGCCGTCCTGGCCAGCGCCAGGAACGGACCCGAGGGAGCGGAGGCGCGGAGCAGCGCGGTCCCGCCCGGGACGGCCGCGACCCGCTCCGCGACGCCCGGCTCCCGACGCCCGAACTCGTTCCGGAAGTGACCCGAGCTGAGGATCGTGCCGTCGGCGTCCTCGAGCCGGAGCATGGCGAGGCCGGCCATCCGCATGGCCCGGCCGGCGTAGTCCAGGAGGTAGCCCCGGTCGCCGGCATCCGGGCCGGCCAGGGCGAGTCGGAGCCGGTTGTCCTGCCGCGCGACGTCGGCCATGGCCCCGAGCCGCGCCGCGACGTCCTGGCCGTCCTGCGAGAGCTCGGCGCGGAGGTCCGCCGCGAGCGCTGTGGTCTCGCTCCGGTATCGCTGCCCGAGCTCGGCCCGCACCCGGCCCCTCACGCCCAGCCCGAAGACGAGGAGCGGCACCACGGCCAGCACCGCGAACGCCAGGGCGAGCCGGGTCCGGAAGCTCACGGGCGGCCTCCCCCGTCCGTCCTCCGGCCGGCCCGCGTGAGGCGGAGCGTCCCGTCGAAGTCGACGCTCACGCCCGCCACGTCCGCGCGAACGAGGACCGCGGGACGCGTGTCTACGAGCGGGACCAGGGCGCCCCGCTCCCCGAGCCACGGGAGCGCCCCGGCCAGGGCCCGCCGCGAGGCGCACGGATCCAGGGCCCGTCGCGGCAGGACCGCGACGTACGCGGGCTCGACCGCCGCGCGGGCGGACCCGGCCAGCACGTCGTGGACGAGGGGAAGGGTCCGCCAGCCGGGTCCGGCGCTTCCGCCGAGGAGGGCGGAGGCCGCATCGGCGAAGGAGGCGTCGTCGGCGTCCTCGCCGCCGGGGGACGAGGCCAGCGCGACCAGCCGATCCGCCAGGTCCCGCGCCGCGGCGTCCCCGCGGGCGTAGGCGAGCCGCCGGACGCGTGGCGGACGGCCTGCGGCCGGGGACGGGCCGGACCGGTCGGCCGGGAGGAGCGCCGACCCGGCCCCGCACGCCGCTCCCTCCAGCCACGCCGGCATCCCGGAGGGGACCGCCTCGGCCCGGACGGCGTCCCGCGCCAGGGAGATCCGGAGCGCCCGGAGGGCGGCCTCGCCGTCGCCGGCTTCGCCCCCGCCCCCGCCGACGCCCGCCCCGGCCTCCCCGCCCAGCGGCGCCGCGGCGTCCGCCGGCTCCTCGCTCGGCGGCCGCCCATCACCCGCGCCGGTCACGAGGAGCACGTAGCTCCGCGTCCAGGGCATCGGCAGCTGCCGGTAGCCCGGGAGCGTCCCGGCGTAGCGGCGGGTGCGGGGATCGGACGTCACGACCACGTCGAAGCCGTCGTCCAGGAGGTCGCGCGCGTCGGCCTCCTCGCCGCCGGGCTCGGGCCACAGGACGAGCGTCGGTCCCGGACCGCGGACGGGGGTGAGGACGAGCGCGCCGGAGTCGTCGGCCGCGGCGGCGCGCGGGCGGAGCGGCCCGCTCCCGACGGGCCAGGGACCCGGCCCCGCCCGCAGAACGGCCAGCCGCGGGTCGGCGAACGCCGCCGCCGGGGGCGGCGCCCCGCCGTAGAAGAGCTCCAGCGTGGCGGCGTCGACGACCTCGATGCTGTCCGGGAGGGCGGGCGGCACCTCCAGCAGTCCGCCGCGGCCCGGTGCCGCTCGGCCCGAACCGGACCCGGCCCGTGCCTCGGCCAGGCGCCGCCAGCTCCAGGCCACGTCCCCCGCCGTCAGCCGCGTCCCGTCCCAGAAGCGGGCCCCGCCCCGGAGGTGGAAGCGCCACCGGCGCCCGCCGTCCCGGGCCCTCCACGCATCGGCCAGGTCGGCCCGGACCCGGCCGTCGCAGCCGACGCTCAGGAGGGTCCGGTACATCTGCCGGAAGGCCAGGCGCTCGGCCGGCGAGCCCGGCGAGGGGACGTGGTCGGGGTGCACGCTCCCCGGCGCCGCGACCCGAAGCGTCGCGGGCATCGCGTGCGCGTCCGGCGCCGGCGGGCACTCGCCCGCGGCGGCGCCTCCTGCAATGGTCCGCGATCCGGCGCCGCCGGCCGCTCCGGTCCGCACTCCCGACGCGCCGGCCGCTCCCCCCGCCGACGCGCAGGCGGCCGCCAGGCCCGCCACGGCGATTGCCGCGATCGCGGCGGCGACGCGCGGCCGTACGATCTCGTCCACACCCATGATCCTCCCTACCCGGCGGCGCGCGCGACTTGCCCTCGTCCCGGCTCGGGGCTAGCCCTGCGCCCATGGCGCTGGAGCGATACCTGGGAATCGTCCCCGATCCGGAAGGCTTCCGGGCCGCCCTCGAGCGGCCCGAGCCGACGACCGTGCGGGTGCGGATGGGGCGGGCGTCGGAGCGCGTCGTCGAGCGGCTGGAGAGGCAGGGCTTCGGGCTGGAGGCCGTCCCGGGCCTGTCTGACGTCTTCCACGTGCGGTCCGAGCCCTTCCCCATCAGTAAGACGCTCGAGCACTGGATGGGACACATCTACATTCAGCAGGCCTCGACGGCCGCGGCCGCCCCGGCCCTCGGGGTCCGGCCGGGCGAGCGCGTCCTCGACCTGTGCGCCGCGCCGGGGGGGAAGACCACCCACCTCTCGGACCTCCTCGGCGAGCGGGGCTGCCTGGTGGCCTCCGACCCCGCCGAGAAGAGGCTGCGCGCCCTGCTGGGCAACATCTACCGGCTGGGGCACGCGGGCATCCTCGTCGTGGCCGCCGACGGCCGCGACTTCCCGGACGGCGCGTCGTTCGACCGGATCCTGGTCGACGCGCCCTGCTCGGCCGAGGGCAACGTGCGGCGCCAGGGCGGCGAGACGGACCGGGGCGACGCGGACTTCCGCGACTATGTGACCTCGCTCCAGGGCGCGCTCCTCCGCCGTGCCGTCGACCTGGTGCGGCCCGGCGGTGTGGTGCTCTACTCCACCTGCACCTTCGCGCCCGAGGAGAACGAAGCCGTGGTCGACCGCATCCTGCGCGAGCGGCCGGTCTCGGTGGAGCCGATCGACCTCGGCGTGCCCCACGCGCCCGGCCTCGTCCGTCACGGGGAGCGCCGCTTCCACCCTGACCTGGAGGCCGCCTGGCGCATCTACCCCCACCACCTGGACTCGGGAGGCCTGTTCCTGGCGCGCCTCCGCAAGGGGGGCGGAGACGGGCCGGCGGCCGGGGGCGGCGCGGCGGACGCCCCGGGCGGATGGACGCCCGTGCCGCCCGCGTACCCGGGCGAGGGGCTCGGCGGCGCGGAGGCGCGGGAGCGGATCGGGGACGCCCGCTCCCGCCTGTCGGCCAGCTTCGGCGTCCCCGGTGCGCGCTTCGAGGCGGAGGGCTGGATGGCCAGGGGCGACAGCGTCTGGGGCCACCGGCTCTCGGCGTGGCCGCTCGAGGCGTGGGAGGCCTCGGACCACTGGCGCTTCGTGTCGCTCGGCGTCAGGGTGATGCGCGAGGACCGGCGCTACGGGCTCCGTCCCACGAACGACGGTCTGCGCTGGCTGGACCGCGACGTTCGCCGCCGCAGGGTGCCCCTGGACCATCGCGGCTGCCTGCGGCTCCTGGAGGGTGGGCTCGTCCGGAGCCCGGTCGAGGGCGGGAACGGAAACGTGGCCCTGGCCGTGGACGGCGAGGTGGTCGGGAGGGGCGTCATCCGCGGGGACGTGGTCCGGCACGAGATCCCGCGCCCCAGGGCCCGACGACTCCGCGAGATCCTCTCGGACGAGGTGACGCGGGCCGCCCGGGCGTCGTCCGCGGAGCGCCGTCACGCGAGCGAGGACGGAGGACCATGAGCGAGGCGTCGGCCTCCCGCCCGATCGTCGAGTGCGTCCCCAACGTGAGCGAGGGCCGCGACCCCGAGGTCATCGAAGCGATCCGGGTCGCCGCCGCCTCCGTACCGGACGTGGCGCTCCTGGACGTGGACTCCGACGAGTGGCACAACCGGACCGTCTACACGTTCGTGGGCCCGGCGGAGGAGGTGGGCGAGGCGGCCTTCCGGCTCGTGCGCGAAGCGGCCGGGCGCATCGACCTCCGCCGCCACCGCGGCCAGCACCCGCGGATCGGGGCCGCCGACGTCGTCCCCTTCGTCCCGCTCACGGGCCTCGACCTCGGCGGGCTCGCCGCCGGCAGCCTCCAGGCGTGCAAGGCCCTCGCGGGCCGGGTCGGTCAGCGGATCGCCGGAGAGCTCGGGATCCCGGTCTTCCTGTACGGGGAGGCCGCGCGCCGGCCCGAGCGCGCGGTGCCCGCCCCCTTCCGGAAGGGAGGCTTCGAGGCCCTTCGGGAGTCCATCGGACGGGACCCCGTGCGGCTTCCCGACTTCGGGTCGGGCCGGGTCCACCCCTCCGCCGGCGCGACCGCCGTGGGCGCGCGCACCCTCCTCGTCGCCTACAACGTCTTCCTCGACACCGACGACGTCGAGGTCGCGAGCGCCATCGCCCGCGCGATCCGCGAGTCCTCGGGCGGCCTGCCCAGGGTCCAGGCGCTCGGCTTCCTGGTCCGGGGCCGCGCGCAGGTCTCGACCAACCTCCTGGACGTGGACGCGACGCCGCCGGCCGCGGTGTGGAGCGCGGTGCGCGAGGAGGCCGTTCGCCTCGGGACGCGGGCGCTCCGGGGCGAGATCGTGGGCCTCGCGCCGGAGCGCTGCCTCCCGGAGGAGGGCGCGCCGCTCGGGCTCGAGATCGACCCCCGGAGCCGCGCGCTCGAGCCCCGCATCAGGGAGGTCCTTCGCGCGGACTGAGGAGCCGTCCGGTCGGCCCCGGAACCGGGGCGGCGGGGGCGCCCTACGGGGCCACGGGGACGGCCAGCCCCGGCAGCGCCTCCTCGATCCGCTCCCGGTTCCCCTCGAGCCACGGCGGGAGGATGAGGCGCTCGCCCAGGGACCCGAGCGGCTCGTCGCGCTCGAAGCCCGGGCCGGCCGTCGCCAGCTCGAACAGCACGCCCCCCGGCTCGCGGAAGTAGACGGAGCGGAACCAGAAGCGGTCGATGGGTGGGGTGGGCCGGTAGCCTCCCGCCGCGAGCCGGTCCCGGAGGGCGGCCTGCTCCTCCTCGTCCTCGACCCTCCAGGCCACGTGGTGGACGCCGCCGGTGCCCCACGCGCCCGGGGAGGCGCCCGGACGCTCGGCCACCTCGAGCCACCGCCCCGACCCTCCGCCGTCCACCCCGAACCGGATCCAGCCGTCCTCCCGGCCGTGCTCCTCGAAGCCCATCACCTCCTCGAGGAGCGCCCGCGTGGGGGCCAGGTCCCGCACCACGATGCGGACGGCGTGCATCCCGCGCGTCTGCCGGCCTTCCGGCACGCCCGAGCCCGACCAGGCCTCGAAGGGGCGCTCGTCCGCCGTCTCCACGAGGGCCAGCGGGAGCCCGTGTGGATCCCGAAACGGGAGGGTGACCTCGCCGAACCGGGTCTCCCGCGGGCCGGGGGAGGCTCCGCGCCCGGCCAGCCGTTCCTCCCACCAGTCCAGGCTCCCCGGCGGCACGGCGAGCGGGACCTCCCGGGCGTGCCCCGCCCCCTCCCGCGCCGGATCCAGGGACGGCCACGGGAAGAAGGTCAGGTCCGTCCCGGGCGTGCCCACCTGGTCGGCGTAGAACAGGTGGTAGGTGTCGGGCACGTCCTGGTTCACCGAGCGCTTCACCAGGCGCTGGCCCACGACGCCCACGTAGAAGTCGAGGTTCTCCTGCGGGTCCGCCGCGATCGCGGTGACGTGGTGGATGCCGTGCACGGTCGTCGCCATGGGCCGGTCTCCTGCTGCACGTGGTCGTGGCGGCCACCTCGCCGCCCGGTGCCGAGCCGTTACAAGGAACGGGCCGCCATGCTCCCCACGGCGCCGTGCACCTTCTCCCGACAGCCACGGGCCGGCTCCCGGGCTACTCTTGGAATGTGAAGGATCCGGCACGACGGCGGGGGAGCTCCCCGGCCGCCGGAGCGCCGGCCAGGCCGGGAGGCGGACATGAGAGGAACGCTGTCGATCGCGCTGACGCTGGCCGCGGCCGCCGGTTGGGGCTGCGCCTCCGCCGCCCCCAGCGTGCCGGTGAGCGGCGAGGCCGCCGCGATCGAGGCGCTGGCCGGGAGCTGGGTGGGCCGGTACGAGAGCCACGAGACGGGCCGGTACGGATCGATCACCTTCCGGCTGGAGGCCGGCCGCGACACCGCCCGCGGCGACGTGCAGATGGTCCCGACCGGGGCGAGCCGCCCCCTTCGCGCCTTCGATCGGGAGACGGACGGCGCCCGGCAGCCGGCCGGGAATCTCGCCAGCTTCCTCCGGATCCGGTTCGTCACCGCGAGCGAGGGCGACCTCCGCGGCTCCCTCGAGCCCTACGAGGACCCCGTCACGGGCCACCCCCTGCTCACCACGTTCCGGGGGCGGGTCCGCGGCGACTCGATCGCCGGGACGTTCCAGACGGTCGACGACCGGACCGGGGCCCGCAGCGCCGGCACCTGGTGGGCCGCACGCCGCGAGGCCCGCTAGGTTGGACGGAAGGGGCGCGCTCCACCCCCGCCGCCCCCCTCAGCGGTAGCGCCAGCCGCCCGGCGCATCCTCCGGCGCGTTCGCCTCTATCTGCCGCGCCATCTCCCGCAGGATCCCCGCGGTCGACGTGTGCTGCCAGCCGTGGCTCTTCTGCGGCCGGCCGTAGTGGAAGACGCCGGGCACGTGCGGGTCGGTGGTCGAGTCCATGAACGCCTGCAGCCGGTAGACCGCCAGGTTCAGGTAGAAGTTGTCGGCGTCCCCCACGTCCACGTGGATCTTCCCCTTCAGCTTCGGTCCCAACTCCTTCCAGTGGGCGGCCAGGTAGGCCCTCAGGTCGTAGCCGTGCTCCTTCATGTACTCGGCCACGGAGGGGTCGATGTGGCCCGTCCGCTTGTCCCACAGCGGCTTCGGATAGCCGTCCTCCCCCACCGGCCCGAACACAGCTTCCCACGCGTTCAGCTGCTGGCCGGAGCGGCCGTGGCTCCCGAGGACCGCCTCCAGCCGACTGAACTCCCGCACCGACACGAGGGGCTGGCCGTCCGCCAGGCGCATGATGTAGCGCTCGGGATGGGTCCAGGTCGTGAGCGGGGCGAAGGGGAGCCCGCCCGGCTCGCCGTGCTGGTAGACGAAGGCGCTCGTGTCCGAGTAGATGTCCACCATGTCGTAGGAGCGGAAGTCCACCGGGTCGGGATACAGCGTCCACGTCCCGCCGAAGAAGTCGGGGTGGTAGATCTGGAGGGCGATGGACTCCCACCCGCCCGTCGAGCCGCCGGTGAGGACCCTCGCCCACGGCTTTCGGAGCATCCGGAAGTGGCTCTCGAGGTACGGGATGAGCTCCTGCATGATCGCATCGCCGTACGGGCCGTCGTTGGCCGAGTTCACCGCGTAGGAGTCGTCGAAGTAGGGCGTCGGGTGCTGGAAGGTGACCGCGATCATGTGCGGGAAGCCGGGCGACGTCCACTCGCGGTAGAGCTGGTGACCGGTCTCCCGGTTCAGGTCCGCGAGCGCGCTCCGCCTCCCGGCCGGGACGGCCTGGCTGTCGGGGCTGAAGTCGAACGGCGTTCCGAGCCCGAAGTGACCCTGCTCGAACACGACCGGATAGCGGACGTCCGGGTGCTCGTCGTAGCCCGCCGGCAGGAGCACGGTGGCGCCGATGTACATGGGGTGGCCCCAGAACTTCGTGAGGAGGTCGCTCTGGATCTTGACCCGCTTCACCCACTTCGTGTCCGGCGGCTCCCGGACCGGAGGGAGCACGTGCCGGAGCTCGAGCGGGACGTCCCATCCGCCGGACGGGTCCAGGTGCACCCTGCGGACGTCGCTCACCAGGTTCCCGGGAGAGCGGTTGAACTGCTGGCCCTCCCATCGGTCCATGTGAGCCCAGATCGTGTGGCCATCCGAGCGCTCGAAGCGCGTGTAGACGTTCATGAGGGCCTGGACGAAGTAGTCCCCCGGCGGCAGGTCCCCGAGGCTCCGGACCGGGTAGCCGAGGGTCGAGCCGTCGATCGTGGCGGCCGCGCCCGGCGCCAGCGAGTCCACGTCCACCGCGAACATCGGGACGGTCTGGACGAAGGAGCCCGCCTGCAGCCGCGGCGGGGGCGCCGAGTCCCGGCTGACGATCACGAACGCCCGGCCCGTGATCGCGCCCTGGTGGACGGAGTCGGGGAAGGAGACCCGGAAGGTGAGCGGCGGCCCGGCCGCGGACCCGTCGGCGCTCGCGGGCCGGCCGCACGCCGAAGCGAGGGCGACCGAGACGGCCGCCATTCCCAGCGCCAGCAGCGAGCTCCGGCGGACTCCGCTCCTCGCACCTACCATCGCACGGCTCCTCTCCAGGGTGGACGTATCGCGGCCCCCAGCATACGGGCGGGGCCCCGTCGGCGGCGAGGGGTGGGACGCCGGCACCGCTCTTGAAGCGTGGGGTGCGGAGGGCGTACCATGCGCCCGCGCCCGACGACGACTCTCGAGGCGAGCACGGAAACGGGGAGGCCGATGGCGAACGCGCTGGTCGGAATCATCATGGGCTCGACGTCCGACTGGGAGACGATGGAGCACGCGGTCCGGGTCCTGGAGGAGCTGGAGGTGCCCTTCGAGACGAAGGTCGTCTCGGCCCACAGGACGCCGGACCTCCTGTTCGAGTACGCCTCCTCGGCCGAGGAGCGCGGCCTGGAGGTCATCATCGCGGGGGCCGGCGGAGCGGCCCACCTCCCGGGGATGACCGCGTCCAAGACCGTGCTCCCCGTGCTCGGGGTCCCGGTCAAATCGCGCGTCCTGAACGGCGTCGACTCGCTCCTCTCGATCGTGCAGATGCCCCGCGGCTGCCCGGTCGGCACGCTCGCGATCGGCCGCTCCGGCGCGGTGAACGCGGCGCTCCTGGCGGCCTCGATCCTGGGGAGCTCGCACCCGAAGATCCGCGAGCGCCTGCGGGCCTACCGGGCCGAGCAGACGCGCACGGTCCTCGAGGACACCGAGCTGCCGGAGGCGACGTGAAGATCGGAATCATCGGAGGGGGACAGCTGGGCCGGATGCTGGCCCTGGCCGGGTATCCTCTCGGCCTCGAGTTCCGCGTCCTGGAGCCCAAGCCCGCGGCGAGCGCCGGAGACGTGGCCGAGCACGTCCGGGGGGACTACGACGACCCGGAGGCGCTCGACGCCTTCGCCGAGGGCCTCGACGTGGTGACCTACGAGTTCGAGAACGTCCCGCGGGCGTCGGCCGACCGGCTGGCGTCCAGGCTCCCGGTCTACCCCCCGCCCCCCGCCCTGGACGTGGCCCAGGACCGGCTCGACGAGAAGACCTTCTTCCGGGACCACGGGATCCCGACCGCCCCGTTCGAGCGGGTGGACGACCGCGAGGGTCTGGAGGAGGCCCTGGGGAAGCTCGGCGCGCCCGCCGTGCTCAAGACCCGACGCTTCGGCTACGACGGGAAGGGCCAGGTCATCATCGAGGCCCCCGAGGACGCGGACGCGGCCTGGGAGGAGCTGGGCGGCCGGCCGCTCATCCTGGAGGGGTTCGTCCCCTTCCGCCGCGAGCTGTCGATCCTCTCGGTGCGGGACACGTCCGGGGAGCTGGTCACCTACCCGCTCGTCGAGAACGGGCACCGGGAGGGGATCCTCGTGAGGTCGCGGGCGCCCGCGCCCGACGTGGACGACGAGCTCGCCGCCACCGCGCGGAGTTACGCACAGCGCGTAACGGAGGCGCTCGATTACGTGGGCGTGCTCGCGATCGAGCTGTTCGAGCACGAGGGCCGGCTCCTGGCCAACGAGATGGCGCCGCGCGTCCACAACTCCGGGCACTGGAGCATCGAGGGCGCCGAGACCAGCCAGTTCGAGAACCACGTCCGGGCCGTGGCCGGGCTCCCGCTCGGCACGACCGAGCTCGTGGGGACCTCGATCATGCTGAACCTCATCGGCCGCGTCCCGCCGATCGAGGAGATGCTCGCCGTCGAGGGCGCGCACGTCCACCTGTACGCCAAGGCCCCCCGGCCCGGCCGCAAGCTCGGCCACGTCACGCTCCGGGCGCTCGACGAGGAGCGGGCTCTGGAGCGGGCCGATCGCCTCTCCGACCTCCTCTGACGAGGTGGAACCCGTGGCCGCCGCCGAACATACCAATCCCCACGCGGACGGCCGCTTCGTTCCGGTGTGCGGGACGGACGAGCTGGGACCGGGGACATCCAGGCTCGTGAGCATCGATGGCAGGGAGATCGCCCTGTTCAACGTCCGGGGGCGCCACTTCGCCATCGAGAACCTCTGTCCCCACTCCGGCGGGCCCCTGGTGGAGGGGACGCTGGAGGGCACGCGGATCATCTGCTCGTGGCACTACGCCACGTTCGACCTCGAGACGGGAGAGTCGCTCGACTCGATCTCCCGCCACGACGTGGGGACGTTCCCGGTCCGCGTGAGCGACGACCGGATCTGGGTGGGCGTGCCCGAGGAGTCGGCGGAGGGAGCGACATGAGCCAGACGACGCAGACCGCGCGGGAGCCCGAGCGCCGAATGTGGGAGCGAGCCGCGCGCCTCCCCCCGCAGGACCCGACGGTCCGCATGTTCGAGAAGGACTGGATGGAGCGCCTCTCGCGCGTGCCGCCCTGGATCCCCCACGTGCTCTACATCCCGGTCGTCCTCTTCATGCTCGCGAGGAGCGTGTGGATGGGCGTGGGCGTGGCCGGGACGGCGGTCCTGGCGGTGCTGGGCACGCTGGCGTGGACGGGGGCGGAGTTCCTCCTCCACCGCTACGTCTTCCACGAGATCGCCACCGAGGAGATCGAGCGGAGCGTCAAGCTCAAGGTGCACCGGCTCTCGAACGACCAGCCCATCCTCCCGAGGCTCGACGGCTGGCGAGAGAAGTTCTATTTCGTGGCTCACGGCGTCCACCACGAGTTCCCGAGCGATCCGAGACGGCTCGTCATGCCCCCGTCGGTGAGCATCCCGCTCGCGCTCCTGTTCTACGGCCTGTTCACCGTCACGCTGGGGCCGCACCTCACGCCCGCCTTCTTCGCGGGCTTCGTGGCGGGCTACCTGGTGTACGACACGTCGCACTACGCCATCCACTTCATCCGGCCCGGCGGCCGGGCGGAGGAGATGATGTACCGCATGGGCAAGGGCCACATGCGCCACCACTTCTCCGACAACCACAGGGACTTCGGGGTGAGCTCCCCCCTGTGGGACCTCCTCGTCGGCACCTTCGACTGGGAGGAGCGCTCGCAGTTCGGGTCCAGGCTCCTGAAGGGGTGGATCGAACGGCGCCGGGGGAGCGGGGAGGACGAGGGGTCGGACCGCGCGGCCTGACGCGAGCCTGCGAGCCGGACCCGAGTCGCGGCGGGCCCGCGCATCCTCACCGAAAAAAGTGCAGCCTTCCTGACAGGATTTCGGGGGTCGCCCGGGCCCGACCTCGGGTGCGGTTCGACGTAAGAGGCCCGACCTCAACGACTTCCAGAGCGTCCGACGCCTGGCACGGGACGTGACCCACTCGAGCTTTCCCTCACGCTGCGCGGGGGGAGGCGGACCGGGCGCCCGGCTCCCGGCGAACGGAGAGCGAGGAGCGGACGATGAGGAGCGGGAAGCTGATGTCGGCCGCGGTGAAGCTTGCGGCCCTCGCGGTCGTGGTCTACGGAGCCCGGCACGTGGACATCCACCGGCTCCTGGCTGCCGTGGAGTCTCCCGACTACGGCCGGGTCGCCCCCGCGGCCGGGCCGTGCGTGGACCTCAACAGCGCCAGCCGCGCCGATCTCCAGCGCATCGTCCACGTGGACGGGGACCGCTCCCGGGAGATCATGGAGCACCGGCTCGTCGAGCCGTTCCGCTCCCTGGATGATCTGGACCGGATCTCCGGCATGGGCGCAGGGTGGATCCAGGACGTGCGGAGCCAGGGTCTGGCCTGCCTGCGCTGACCACCCCGGCGGGCCCGCCGGGGTGAGCCCTCAGGCCTCCTCCGGCCTGAGCCGGAGATCGACGGCCAGGTAGAGCAGCCTCGACCAGGGATAGGCGGCGGCCGGCATGGCGGCCGCCAGGAGCACGCCCCCCACCGTGAGCCCCGTCCAGGGGACATCGGGGGCCGTGGCCACGATCACGGCGGTCCCCGCCGCGGCCAGCGCCATCTCGACGGCCACGAAGTTGAGGAGCACCGCCCCGAGGAAGTGGTCCTCCTCGCCGCGGTCCGTCTCGAGCCCGCAGACCGGGCAGGCGGGCTCCAGCCGGAACCAGGAGGCCAGCACGCCCCTGCCGCCGCACCGGGGGCACCGGAGCCGGACGGCCCGCCACAGCGCCGTCCCCAGCGGGGGCCTCTCCCGGGCGCCAGGCGCCCCTTCTCCAGCGCTTCCTCCCGGGCCCATCACGCTCCTTTCCGGCTCTCCGCCCGCGACCGGCTCCGATCCCGTTGGCTCGACGACCGATGAGCACGTACGTTGCGGGCGGTGTCCCGGTTCCCCGGGAGACCGAGGACCGCAGGAGGCCGCGAAGCACCGCGAGGGAGGAAGACGTCTTGCCCGGATACACTGCGCTCGCACACCCCTGGTGGGTACCCGTCCTGTGGATCGTCGTCCTGGGTCACGTCACCAACATCTGCAACACGCTCTACCTCCACCGAAGCGCCACGCACGGGGGGGTGGAGTTCAGCCCGCTGGCCGAGCACGCCATGCGCTTCTGGCTGTGGCTCACCACGGCCATCGTGACCAGGGAGTGGGTGGCCGTCCACCGGAAGCATCACGCCTACGCCGACCGGGAGGGAGACCCGCACTCTCCGGAGGTGGAGGGCCTGTGGCCCATCCTCTTCGCCAACGTCTTCTTCTACCGCAGGGCGGCCAGGGACCAGGAGCTCCTGGAGAAGTACGGCCGCGGCTGCCCCGACGACTGGGTCGAGCGGAACCTCTACGCCCGCTACCGCGCCCTCGGGATCCTCATCATGCTGCTCGTGGATGCGTACCTGTTCGGACCGCTCCTCGGGCTGGGCGTATGGTCGGCCATGACCATCTGGATCCCGGTCTTCGGGGGCGTGATCAACGGCATCGGCCACGCCAAGGGCTACAGGAACTTCAGGACGAGCGATCACAGCCACAACATCTATCCGTGGGGCATCTGGATCCTGGGCGAGGAGCTCCACAACAACCACCACGCCGACCCGCGCTCTGCCAAGTTCAAGGCGCACTGGTGGGAGTTCGACATTGGGTGGGCCTACATCCGGCTCCTCTCCTTCCTGGGGCTCGCCGACGTGGTCTACGCCAGGAACGAGAGCGTCGAGGCGTTCGCCCGCAAGCACTACGAGGGCTAGAGAAGGCCGACCCTCCCCGCGGACGCGGCCTTCCGGTGCCGTCCCTCGCACTCCGGGATGGAGGGGGGGTGAGCATGAGACACGCGTCGGCCCCGCCGTCACAGGGGAGCTCGAGCGCCGCGCGGCGCCCCCTGGCCGGCGCCGCCGCCTACGCCCCCGGCCGGGGCGCCGACCCCCACCTCGAGCGCAGCCGGCGCATCCTGGACCGCGTCTTCGGCTCCGCCGACGACCGCGGCTTCGCCGTGCGCTACTGGACGGGGCTCGCGGTGGGGCCCTCCGACGCGCCCTTCACGCTGGTCCTCGGTTGGCCGGGCGCGCTCCGGAGCATGCTCCTCCCCCCGACCGAGCGCTCGCTGGGGAGCGCCTACGTGTTCGGGGACTGCGACGTGGAGGGGGACATGGAGGCGGCCGTCCGCACGGTCGAGCCCGCCCTCCGCCGCCTGTGGTCCACCCGGCCCCTGGCCCGGCTGGCCAGGGAGCTCCTGGAGCTCCCCTCGGGCCGGGATGGGGGGAGGCCGGCGACCGGATCCGGCGCGAGCGCGGGGCGGCCGGCCGCCGATGGCCGCCGGCCCGGCCCCTCCCGCCGGGGACGGAAGCACTCCAGGGACCGGGACGCCCGCTCGGTCCGCTACCACTACGACCTGGGGAACGACTTCTACCAGCTGTGGCTCGACCCGTACATGCAGTACTCCTGCGGGTGGTTCCAGCGGGAGGGCGAGTCGCTGGAGGAGGGGCAGGAGGCCAAGCTCGACCTGCTGTGCCGCAAGCTCGGACTCCGGCCCGGACAGCGGCTCCTGGACATCGGCTGCGGCTGGGGAGGGCTGGTCCGGTTCGCGTCCGAGCGCTTCGGGGTACGCGCCACCGGGATCACCCTGAGCGAGCCCCAGGCGGCCTTCGCGCGCCGGAAGGCCAGAGAGGCCCGCGTGGCCGACCGCTGCGACATCCGGGTCATGGACTACCGCGACCTCCCGGACGAGGAGCTCTTCGACGCGATCGTGAGCGTGGGGATGGTCGAGCACGTCGGCCGCGCCAACCTCCCGGAGTTCTTCCGGGAGGCGTTCACGCACCTGGCCCCCGGCGGACGGTTCCTCGACCAGGGGATCGTCACCCTGGACACGACGGTCCCGTGGCTCCGCCGGCTGCGGGAGAGGTTCGCCCGCAGGTGGACGAGCTTCATCGAGGAGTTCGTGTTCCCGGACGGCGAGCTCGTCACCACCGCCGAGAGGGTGGGGCCGGCCGAGGCGGCAGGCTTCGAGGTCCGCGACGTGACGAGCCTCAGGGAGGACTACGCCACCACGCTCCGGCACTGGGTCCGGCGGCTCGAGGCCCGCCGCGAGCAGGCCATCCAGCTGGTGGGCGGGCCCACCTACCGGGTGTGGCGGCTGTACATGGCCGGCTCCGCCCACGCCTTCGCCTCGGGGCGGATCGGCCTCGTCCACGAGCTCTATCTGAAGCCGGCCTGAAGCCTCCGCCGCCGTCCCGTGCGGCGGGCGCCGCGGAGGGCCGGCCCCCGGGCGAGGCGGCTCGGGGCGAGGCCACAGGGCCGGCCGCGTCCGCGCTCCTGGCGCGGCTGGAGGTCGACCCCGACCGCGGCCTGTCCGCCCGGCAGGCGGCCGAACGGTTCGAGCGCTTCGGACCCAACCGGCTCCGGCCCCCGCGGACCTCCGAGCCGCGGGAGATCCTGCTGGGCCAGTTCCGGAGCCCGATCCTGCTGCTCCTCATCGGCGCCGCCCTGGTGGCCGCCCTGGTCGGCGACGTCGTGGACGCCGTCATCATCCTGGTTCTCGTCCTGGCCAGCGGTCTCCTGGGCTTCTGGCAGGAGTACCGCGCGGCCGAGGCCGTCCGGGAGCTCACGCGTCTTGTCCACGTCACCACGACCGTGGTCCGGGAGGGCACCCCCCGCGAGGTGCCGCTCGAGGAGGTCGTGCCGGGCGACATCGTCCTCCTCTCCGCCGGGGACAGCGTTCCGGGCGACAGCCGCCTCCTGGAGGCCCAGGACCTGTTCGTGGATGAGGCCTCGCTGACCGGCGAGTCCCTCCCCGCCGGCAAGGAGCCCGGAGACCTTCCGGTGGATCTTCCGCTCGCGAAGCGGACCAACGCCCTCTTCCAGGGCACACACGCGGTGAGCGGCACGGGCCGGGCCGTGGTGGTCTTGACGGGGCTCTCCACCGTGCTCGGCTCGATGGCCGAGTCGATCGCGCACCGTCCCCCCGAGACCGGATTCGAGCGGGGCGTGCGGCGCTTCGGGTATCTCCTCCTTCAGATCACCTTCGTGCTGTCGGTCCTCATCTTCGCGGTCAACGTGGCCCTCGGACGGGGCGTCCTCGAGTCTCTCCTGTTCGGGCTGGCGCTCGCGGTGGGACTCACGCCCGAGCTCCTGCCCGCCATCGTGGGGGTGACGCTGGCGCGGGGGGCCCGGGTCATGGCGCGCTCCCGGGTGATCGTGAAGCGCCTGGTCTCCATCGAGAACCTGGGCGGCACGGAGATCCTGTGCTCGGACAAGACGGGCACGCTGACCGAGGGCCGCCTGCGCCTGCACGCTGCCTCCGGCCACGACGGCTCCGAGCTGCCCGGGGTCCTCGAGTACGCGCGGGTGAACGCCGCGCTGCAGTCGGGCTTCCGCAATCCGATCGACGAAGCCATCCGCGCCTCGGGGGAGCCGCTCGCCGGCGCGTGGACCAAGCTCGACGAAGTCCCCTACGACTTCGTGCGCAAGCGGCTCAGCATCCTGGCGGACGGACCCGATGGCAGGGTGCTCGTCACGAAGGGGGCGGTGGACCAGGTCCTGGAGGCGTGCGTGACCGTCGCGCTGGCCGATGGCTCGACGCGGCCCCTGGCCGAGGTCCGCGAGGCCATACAGGCCCGCTTCCGGTCGCTGAGCGAGCAGGGCCTCCGGTGCATCGCGGTCGCCACGCGCGGGCTTCCCGGCCGGGAGCGAATCGGGACCGAGGACGAGGCCGGGCTCACGTTCCTGGGCCTGGTGTCGTTCGAGGACCCGCCCAAGCCCGGGGCGACGGAGGAGCTCCGGGCGCTGGAGGCCAGCGGGATCGCCCTCAAGATCGTGAGCGGCGATAACCGTCACGTGACGGCGGCCGCGGCCAGGACGGTCGGGCTGGGGGAGGACCCGGTCCTCACCGGTCCCCGCATGCGGACGCTGAGCGACATCGCTCTGGCCCGCAGGGCGGCGGCTTGCCGGATCTTCGCCGAGATCGAGCCCAACCAGAAGGAGCGGCTCCTCCGGGCGCTGCAGGCGGCCGGGAAGACCGTGGCCTTCCTGGGCGACGGGATCAACGACGCGCCCGCGCTCCACACCGCCGACGTCGGGATCTCCGTCGACACGGCCGCCGACGTGACGCGCGCCGCCGCGGACATCGTCCTCCTCGAGAAGGACCTGGGCGTCCTCGAGGTGGGCGTGCGCGAGGGCCGTCAGGCGTTCGCGAACACCCTCAAGTACGTGTTCATCACGGTGAGCGCCAACTTCGGGAACATGCTGAGCATGGCGGTGGCCTCGCTGTTCACCGGCTTTCTGCCCATGCTCCCCGGACAGGTGCTCCTCCTGAACCTCCTCTCCGACCTCCCGGCCGCCTCCCTCTCGACCGACCGGCTCGACCCCGAGCTGGTGCGCACCCCGCGGCACTGGGACATCGCCGCCGTGCGGCGATTCATGATCGTGTTCGGCTCGGTGAGCTCGCTCTTCGACCTGCTCACCTTCGGAAGCCTGCTGCTCCTCGGTGTGGGCGCCGCCACCTTTCGGACGGCCTGGTTCCTGGAGTCCCTGCTCTCCGAGATCCTGGTCCTCATGGTGATCCGCACCCCGCGGCCGGTGTTCCGGAGCCGACCCGGACGGGCGCTGGAGCTCTCCTCCCTGGGGGTGGCCGCCACCAGCCTGGCCCTGCCGTACACGCCCCTGGCACCGATCCTGGGGTTCACGCCCCTGCCCGCCCGCCTCCTGGTCCTGGTGGGCGCGATCACGCTGGCCTACGGGATCGTCTCGGAGGCCACCAAACGGCTCTACTTCCGCCGGCACGAGCTCTAGAGCCGCAAGCCACGGGTCCCGATGCGAGCTCGGGAGCCCGCGGGGACGCGTCTTCGGCCGTCCGTTCCGCGGCGGGGCGTCCTTCTTTACAGCCCGAAGGGATACGTCTCCGGCACGCCCTCCACCTCGGGACCCGAGAGCGGGGCGACCGCCGACGTGCGATCGAACCACACGTACGCGTCGAACTGCCGGGGAAGCGAGGCCTGGAAGTAGTGGCTGGCCAGCTCGGTCTCGGGCCGGTAGATGACACCGATCGCCCGCTCGAGGCGTGCGGGCCCGAGCTCCGTCCGCACCTCCTCGCGCGCCGGCTCGCGCAGATGGAGGAGGCCCGCGTCGATCCCGGCCTCGTGGAAGAGCCGCTCGTAGCTCTCCTCGTGGGAGGGGCGCACGTCCTTGATCTCGACGGGACCGCCCCACTCGCTGGCGGCCGCCACCGTGCCCGCGTCGGTCCCGAACCCGACCAGGAACGCCCCCTCCCCGAATCGCTCGCGGCACATGTGCCCGACGTTCTCCTCGCCGCGTACGCTCATCTCGGTGGCGGCGGCGTCTCCGATGTGCGAGTTGTGCTCCCACACCACGGCTTTCGAGCCCGCGCCGTGGAAGGCCAGGATCGTCTGGAGCGTCTCGAACATGTGCCGGTCGCGGAGATTCCAGGACTCGACGGAGCCGAAGTACATGACCCGGTAGTAGCGCTCGGCGGCGGCCACCAGGCGGGCGTTCTGCACGGCGTCCAGGAACCGGGCCCCATCCCGCTCCATGTAGTCGAGCCGCCGGTCCAGGAGATGGCGGAGCATCTCCACGACCTCGGGCTCGCAGGTGCGGTAGGCGCCGGTCAGCGCCGCCCTCCCGTACACGGCCGGGTCGTGCTCCCACGGGGAGAGGCATCCGTATCGCGTCCTGGCCACGCGCGCCGACCCGGGGTCCACCCGGTCCAGGTAGCCCAGCACGGCGTCGATCGAGCGGTACAGGCTGTAGAGGTCCAGGCCGTAGAAGGCCGCCCGCCCGGCGGGGTCGAGCGCGGCGTTCCGCTCGTGGAGCCAGTCCACGAACTCCCGAACCTCCCGGTTCCTCCACATCCAGGTGGGGAACCGGGAGAAGGCGGGCTCCCCGGCGCCGGGCCCGGCGCCTCCCCCCGCCTCCCCCCGCACCCACCGGTCCACGCGTGCGGCGTCGGGCCAGTCCGCCTCCACGGCCACGATCCCGAAGCCGTGTCGCTCGATGAGCTCGCGGGTGATCCGGGCACGCATCCGGTAGAACTCGGACGTTCCGTGGGTCGCCTCTCCCAGGAGCACGACCCTGGCCTCCCCGATCCGCTCGACCAGGCTCCCGAGGTCCACCTCCTCGATCGACGCGAAGGGCTCGACGGTCGCCCGCAGGAGGTGCTCGACCGGCCGCCCCGGACGGGCGGCGGCGGTCGCCACGAGCGCCTCCCCGCCGGAGGCCGGCTCCAGCTCCCCCGCCTCCCATCCCGCCTCCCCGATGAGGGGCACGAATCGGACGGGCTCCATGACCTCGGCCTCGAAGCGGTCTCCCGGGCGCCTCACGACCCGAACCAGCCTCTGCGCCCTCGGCGTCGTGCCGACCGGGACCACCAGGACGCCCCCCTCGGTCAGCTGCTCGAGCAGCGGCCGGGGCAGCTCGGGCCCGGCGGCGGCCACCGCGATCCCCGCGTAGGGAGCGTGCTCTCGCCATCCCAGCGTGCCGTCCCCGTGGCGGACCTCGACGTTGTCGTAGCCGAGCTCCTCGAGCCTCCGGCGGGCCAGCTTGGCCAGGGCGGCGTGCCGCTCGATCGTGTACACGTGGCCCCCGATGCGGCTCAGGACCGCCGCCGCGTAGCCCGAGCCGGTGCCGATGTCCAGCACGTCCTCCCCGCCCTCGAGACCCAGCGCCGCGATCGTGCGGGCCACGATGTAGGGCTGGGAGATCGTCTGCCCCTCCTCGATCGGGAGCGCCGCGTCCTCGTAGGCGAACTCCCTCAGCTCCGGCGGGACGAACGCCTCGCGCGGGACCTCGCGCATCGCCCGGAGGACGAGGAGGTCGTCGATGCCACGGGCCCGGATGTGGCGTTCGACCATGTGCTCGCGGAGCGCGTCGAAGTCGGTCATGGGACGGCCCTCGGGCCATCCGACCGCGGGGGCTCGCCACGGGCGGTCCGATAGGCCAGGTCCGTGGTGCGCCACGGCCAGTGGCCGTACACCTCCACCTCCGGGGCGAAGCTGAGGGCGGTCCGAACGAGGACGATCAGGGCCAGGACGCCCAGGTTGCGGAAGGTGGGGTCGATGGCCACCGTCCCTACGATGTCGGCCACCACCAGGAACTCGAGGCCCAGGAGGATCGCCCCGCCCAGGTCGACCCGGTACTGCTGGTAGCTCTCCTGCGCCGACCGGCCGGCGAGGAGCCCGCGCACGAAGACCGAGTTGGCGGCCACGCCCCGGGTGCTCATGCCTCCTCCTCTCCGATCTCGCTCCGGCGGAGCTCGTCCAGCCGCTCTCGGGCGGGGGCCAGGGGGCGCGCGCGCTCCGCGATCGTCTCCCAGGGATCGGGCCTCTGTCCCAGGCGCCGGAAGACGTTCCGTACAGCGTAGCTGCGGGGCCCGAGGTCCGAGCGTCCCAGCTCGTCCCAGTCCAGCGGCGTGGCCACCGGGGCCCCGGCACGGGCGCGGACCGCGTAGGGGGCCACGCCGGTCTGGCCGTACGCGTTCCGCATGCAGTCCAGGTAGAGCCTGCCCTTCCGCTTCGCCTTGCGCTGCTCGGTCGTGAGGCGGTCCGGCCTGCGGCGGGCCACCAGGTCGGCGGCGTCGCGGGCGAACGCGCGGGCCTGCTCGAAGCCGGGCCCGCGCTCGAGGGGGACGACCACGTGGAGCCCCCGCGACCCGGTGGTCATCACGTGGGGCTCGAGGCCCGTGTCTCCCACCAGGTCGCGGAGCGCGCGGGCGCCCTCCAGCACGAGCCCGAAGCTCTCGGCGTCCACCGGGTCCTCGTGCTTCCCGGGCGGGTCCAGGTCGAAGATGATCCGATCCGGCTCGCGCGGACGGTCGCGGCGGCTCAGCCAGGCGTGGAAGGTGAGCGTCCCCTGGTCGGCCAGGTAGGCCAGGCCGGCCTCGTCCCCGCACACCACGCAGTCCACCGTCCCACCCCCCATCTTGTCCAGGCGGACGCTCTCGATCCACTCGGGGAAGTGGCCGGGCCGGTCGCGCTGGTAGAAGCCCTCGTCCGCGATGCCGTCCGGGAAGCGCTGCAGGGTGAGCGGTCTGTCCTCGATGTGGGGGAGGAGGGTGCCGGAGATCTCCCGGTAGTAGTCGATCACCTCCCCCTTGGTGATCCCGGCATCGGGGAAGTAGACCTTGTCCAGGTTGGAGAGCTCGATCTCGTGCCCGCCGATCGTCTCGGTGCGTGACGGCATGCCGGCTCCCCGGCTCATGGTGAGGGGTCGGGTCCGCGTCCGATCCTGCAACTTCGCGCGCTCCCGGGCCCGCGTCTGTCGGGGAGCGCCTCCGACGCGCGTGGGGAGTTCCTCCACCGCGGCGGACCCGTCGGTCCGGCGCGGCGTACAGCCCGGGGAGCGGCAGGGATCGGCGGGCAGGCGACCGGAGAGCGGAGAGCCAGGAACGGCGGGAGACGATGGAGAGCGGAGGCGCACGGCCCCGGGACGACCGGGAGGACTTCTGGAGCAGGCCCGAGCAGGTCGAGCGCATGGCCGGACGCGACCCGGACGAGCGCCTGGCCGAGCTGGTGGAGGCTTACGACGAGCCCGGGGACACGCGCGTCCTCGACCTGGGATGCGCCGCCGGGCGCAACACGGTCTTCCTGGCGCGCCGGGGCTTCGACGTCTACGGGCTGGACGCCTCGCCCGCCATGGTGGAGCGCACCCGGGAGCGCGTGGCGGAGGTCCTGGGCCGGGAGGAGGCCGCGCGGCGCGTCCGCGAGGGCTACATGGACGACCTGGGCCTGTGGGAGGACGGCGCCTTCCGGCTCATCCTCGCCCTCGGGATCCTGCACAACGCGGCCAGCGCCGAGGAGTGGGACCGCACCCTGGCCGAGGTCGACCGCGTCGTCGCTCCCGGCGGCCGGCTCCTGGTCGCCAACTTCGCCCCGGGGACGGACCTCCGGGGCGAGGGCGTGGTGGACGTCCCCGGCCAGGAGCACGTGCGTGACGTCGTCGGGGTGGGCCGGCTCACGCTCCTGGACGCGGACGGGCTCGACCGCGAGATGGCAGGGAGGGGCTTCCGGCCGGAAGCTCCCCCGCGGACGGTCCGGGTCGACATGGACCCCGGACGGCGCGTGGTCGTGAACGCCCTGTATCGCAAGGAGGGCTGAGGCCTCTCTCCCGCGGGCCCTCCCGGGCACTCCGATGCCCGACCGCGGACCGCCTCGAACCCCCTACGCCGGGCACGGCCTGGAGAGGACAGTGCCCGCGGGGATTCTCCCCACACGGGTGGAGTGGCTTCTCCTTACAGACACTTCCCGGGTCCCGGCCCATTCTAAGGGCCACGGGCGTCTTCGCCGGCCCGACGGCTCGTCGACCTCGTTCCGCGAGCATCCCGCCGGCCCCACTCGGAGGCATGCCATGGCCAGGGTGACCGCGTACTGCTCCGGCTGCGACTCGGAGATCACGATCGATCTCGACGCGTCGAACCCGGGTGCGATCCTCCCGGATCAGGTGCACTGCGGAGACCGCGAGATGTGCCGCCCCCGGGACTGCGTCCTGGCCCGCGTCCCCGAGGACCGGTGGACCGAGTACCTGGAGTTCCTTCCGGGCGCTCCGGGGAGGGGTTCGGAGCGCGGCCTGGAGGAGTCGAGCCGGCTCGTGGAGCTGGGGCGGCGCACCTCCCTGGCGCGGGAGATCCGCCGGTGGATCCTCTGGCGATGAAGGGGTTCGATCCGCGTTCGGCCGCTGTCGGCCCCGAGCGGGGCCGGTCCCGCGGGGCCCGGGGGCCTCTAGGAGGCCTTCGCGTCCTGCGCCTTCCGGGCCTCCTCGTAGAGCTCCCGCATCTCCGAGGTCGGGACCTCGAACAGGGGGCAGAGAGCTCCGGTGCATTCGTCGCCGTAATCCAGGCAGACCACGGACGACTCGGAGGCGTGCTCCGGGCGGACCTCCGAGGGGAACTCGGAGATGGGGATCACGCGAACGGGCCGATCACAAGCCGAGCAGTACGCCCTGTACATCCTCATCGGAGGTTCCTCACCTGGAGCGTTCGACCTCCGGCGCGCCCGAGCGGCCCGCCGACGACTCGCGGCACCGCGACCTCCCGAGGGGAGGCTTCCCGGGCCGGTGGCTCAAGGTACTCCGCCGCGTCCGACCCCAGCCAGCCGGGAAATCCCTGCCGGCGGGTAGGGAGGACGGCGCACGGCGCTGTAGGGAATCTCCCCACCACACCAGCCAGGAATCAGGCATGACGACACCGATCGAGACCCGCGGCGAAGGAGCCACGGCCACCGCCACCGGGCGAGAGGACTCCGCCGGTAGCGGCCGGACCGTCCGGCGGCTGGACCAGCACATCGTCGAGATCGTCTCCGACTCCGGCGAGGGCGCCCAGACGTGCGGGAAGATCTTCGGGACCGTGTCCGCCCGCATGGGGAACGGCGTGTGGACGGTCGAGATCATCCCCGCCGAGATCGAGCCTCCGGCACGCAGCCCCGCCGGGGCCTCCGGGAACCGGATACGGCTCGGATCGAGCCGGGTCACGAACTGGGGCGACTACACGAACCTGGTCATCGCCTTCAACGAGCAGGTGCTCGTGGCCCGCCACCGGGCCGGCGCCCTGGCGCCCGACGCGACGATCCTCCTGGAGGACATGTGGGAGGAGCACGACGACGAGGCGATCCGGGCCGAGTGGGCGGTCGCCATGGAGGAGCTCTCCGACACGGGCTACCGGATCATCCGGGTCCCCATGGAGGCGGAGTGCCTCGAGGTCGTCGACGATCCCCGCAAGGGGAAGAACATGTTCGCGCTCGGGATGATGGCCTCGGTGTACGGGCGTGACCGCGAGCTGCTCGAGAACGCCATCGCGCGCCGATTCGCGAAGAAGGACGACGAGATCACCCGGCGCAACATCGAGCTCCTCGACCGTGGGATGAGCTGGGCGGAGGAGAACCTGGACTTCGGATACGAGATCCCGCCCACCCCGGACGAGACCGACAAGGTGGTCATGAACGGGAACCAGGCCATCGCGCTCGGGGCGATCGCCGCGGGCTTCGAGCTGGCCTCGATGTACCCGATCACGCCGGCCTCGTCGGTCTCGCACTACCTGGGCGAGATCTTCCAGGACTACGGCGGGATCCTCCACCAGGCCGAGGACGAGATCGCCGCGGCGGGCGTCGCGATCGGCGCCTCTTTCGCCGGACGGACGGCCTTCACGATCACCTCCGGGCCGGGCTTGGCCCTCAAGACGGAGTTCCTGGGGCTGGCCATCATGACCGAGACGCCGCTGGTGGTCGTGGACGTCCAGCGCGGCGGGCCGAGCACCGGCCTCCCGACCCGCGTGGAGCAGTCGGACCTCCTGGCCGCGATCTTCGGCCAGCCGGGCGACGCCCCGCACGTGGTGATCGCCCCGGCCACGATCGAGGAGTGCTTCCACGTCATGGTCATGGCGCGCCGGATCGCCGAGACCTTCCGCGCCGTGGTCATCGTCCTCTCCGACGCCAACCTGGCCACGGGCGTCCAGCCCTTCCCGCGGCCCGTGCCCAGGCTCGATTGGCAGGGCTCGCCGCCGGACCAGGGCGCGGTGCCCGAGGGGACCCGCCCCTACGAGTGGGACTCCCGCACCGGCCTCTCGCGGCGGCTGGTCCCGGGCCAGGAGAACGGGCAGTTCACGGCCACGGGCCTGGCGCACGACGAGGAGAGCCACGTGGCCTACGACCCGCAAATCAACCAGCGCTCCTCGCGGGCCCGGAGCCGGAAGCTGGCGGTGCTGCAGAGCACGCTCACGCCGCCCGAGATCTACGGTGACGACTCGGGCGACCTCCTGCTGGTCGGCTGGGGTTCGACGAAGGGCGCGATCGAGGAGGCGGTGGACCGGGCGCGCGCGGAGGGGCTCTCCGTCTCGTCCACCCACCTGACGTTCCTCTCGCCGCTCCCGCCGGGACTCGGCCAGATCTTCGGCCGCTTCGGCCGCGTCATGACGATCGAGATCAACTACAGCGACGAACCGGACGATCCGTTCATCACGGAGGAGAACCGCCGGCGCGGACAGCTGGCCTGGCTCCTCCGCGCACAGACGCTGGTGGACGTGGACTGCTGGACGCGGGTCATGGCCGAGCCGCTGCGGCCCGGGCGGATCCTCCAGGTGATCCGGGAGAGGCTGGCCGTGAAGGGAGGTGCCGCATGAACGACGTCGCGACCTGCTCCCTCCTCCGCGTGTCGGTGGAGGAGGACCGCATCTTCGAGATGGGGGACTACGAGGGCCCGGTGGCCCGCTGGTGCCCCGGCTGCGGCGACCACTCCGTGCTCGCGGCCTCGCAGCGGCTGCTGCGCGAGGAGCAGCTCGCCCCCGAGCAGACCGTGTTCGTCTCGGGCATCGGATGCTCGGGCCGCTTTCCCCACCACCTGGGGACGTACGGCTTCCATGGGATCCACGGGCGCGCGCTGCCGCTGGCCACGGGGATGAAGCTCCATCGGCCCGACCTGAACGTGTTCGCGGTCATGGGCGACGGCGACTGCGCGTCGATCGGCGCGGGTCACTGGATCCACGCGATCCGCTACAACACCGACATGGTCGCCTTCATGCTCGACAACCACATTTACGGGTTGACCAAGAAGCAGACCTCGCCGACCACGCCCCAGGGCTATCGGACCAACACGCAGCCGCACGGGAGCTTCCTCCCGTCGCTGAACCCGCTGACGGCCACCCTGGGGGTCACCAACGCGTCCTTCGTGGCGCAGACCGCCGAGTGGGTCCCCCAGCACCTCCAGGCCACGCTGCGGGCGGCCTTCCGGCACAGGGGCTTCGCGTTCGTGCGCATCCTCCAGCGCTGCCCGCACTACACGCTGTCCATGTTCATCGACGCGGTGCGCGATCCGGACCGGGTCGAGCTCCTCGTCCACGAGGACGGGATCCGGGTGGACGGGCTGGAGAAGATCTACCAGCACGTGAGGCCGCACGACCCGTCCGACCTGGACTTCGCCCGGCGCCTGGCCGAGGAGGACTCCGACCCCGAGCGGCCCATCCGCCTGGGCGTGTTCTTCCGCGACCCCTCGCGGGCGGTCTACGACCAGATCCGCCGCGTGCCGGCACGCTCGGCGGAGGAGAAGGTGCAGACGCTGAACCGGGAGCTGGACCGCCATGCCATCTGAAGAGCGTGTGGACCTGGCCCTGAACAGCCTCGGCGCCCCCCTGGAGGCCTTCCGCTCCGCGGTGGCCCGTGCGGTCGACGAGGTGCGCGGCGAGCTCGAGCGCCGGCGGCAGCCGGCCGCAGCCGGCGGCGCGAGCGAGGAGCTGGGGGGGCTGGCCTCCCGGCTCATGGATGCCGGGCGCTTCGCCGGCCTGTTCGCCGAGGAGAGCGTGCTCGACCCCGAGCAGGCGGCCCTCATGGAAGCCGCGCACGACACGCTGGCCTCGCTGGACGCGGCCGACGACCGGGCGTTCGCCCGGGCGGTCGCGCCGGACGAGACACTGAGGGACGCGGTCGTGGCCGGCCTCGGGCGGCTGGGGGCCGCCTTCGGAGCGGCGCGCGGCGCCGAGCTGACCCGGGAAGGCCGGGAGGCCCACGGGTCCGCGGAGGCACCCGACCCGCTCTTCTCCCTGCCGCCGGCCGCCTGGAACCGGGCGGAGCGCGGCATCGCGCCCCCGCTGGTCGTCGAGACGCCGGGCGCGAAGCTCCGGGCCGGGGAGCTGGCCGAGTTCGTGGACGGGGCCCAGAAGCTCTTCCTGGTCGTGGACGGCCCGGCGCCCGCCGCCCCGCTCGTGCGGCTCATCACCCCGGGCGTGTTCGTGCTGCAGACCGAGGACCCGGCCGAGCTCGAGAGGGCCGCGGCCTTCCCCGGACCGGCGGTCGCCGCCCTCTTCCCCGAGGGCTCGGGCGCCGCGCGGTTCGCGCACGACCCCGCCGCCGGCCAGACGCTCTCCGGGCGGCTCACGATCGAGGAGATCCCGGCCGCCGACGGGCTCCGCCCGGTGGGGCCGATCAGCGCACGGCAGCAGGCGGAGGAGCTGGCCCAGCTGGCCAGCCTGACCGCGCCGGCCGGCGCGCTCGGAGCGCCCTCGACCAACGGCGACCACACGCCGGAGGCCGGGTCCGACGAGGAGGCCGCGCAGCCGGCCGATCGGCTGGCGGCGTGGCTCCTCCGCCAGGCCGACCTCCGGGACATGGGCTGACGGACCGATGGACGTGACCGCGATCCTTCTCCCGGTCGGCATCCTCGCCGGCATCGGCGTCTTGCTGGGCGGGGCCATCGCCGCCGCCAACCGCAAGTTCTGGGTGTGGGAGGACCCCCGGATCGACGAGGCCGAGGACCTCCTCCCCGGCAACAACTGCGGGGCATGCGGCCAGCCGGGCTGCCGCGCGTTCGCCGAGGGCCTGGTGGCGGGACGGCTCACGCCGGCCGAGTGCACGGTGATGGGCGACGAGGAGCGCGGCGAGGTGGCCGCCCTGCTCGGCGTCGACGCGGGCGAGGCCGAGAAGCGGGTGGCGCGCCTCCTGTGCGCGGGCGGCTCGAACGTGGCCCCGCGCAAGGCGTTCTACGAAGGCGCCATGAGCTGCGCGGCCGCCGCCGCCGTGACCGGGGGCGGCAAGGCCTGCCCGTGGGGCTGCATCGGCCTCGCCGACTGCGCGATCTCGTGCGACTTCGACGCGATCCACATGAACGACGTGGACCTCCCCGTGGTCGACCCCGACCTGTGCACCGCGTGCGAGGACTGCGTCGAGGCCTGCCCGCTGGACCTGTTCACGATCATGCCGATGAGCCGGAGGCTCATCGTCCAGTGCCGCAACCTCCTCGAGGGCGACGCCGCCACGGAGCTGTGCGCGGTGGCGTGCGACGCGTGCGGCCGCTGCGCGATGGACGCGGCGGACGGCGTCATCGAGATGCGGGGCGGTCTGCCGGTGATCGACTACTCGAAGAACGAGCTGGCCGGGCCCGAGGCCACGGCCAGGTGCCCGACGGGCGCCATCCAGTGGGTCGTCGGCGCCCAGTTCGCCGACGGCGGCGCGGTGCGCGAGGCGGAGGAAGGCACGCGGGACCGAGTGGTCCCGATCCGGACCCGAGAGACGGCCGGCCGCGCCCGCGCGGCCGGAGGGACGACCTGAAGGGAGCACCTGAGATGATCTGGCCGATGAAGAACGTGATGCGCGGAACCGCCGGGAACGAGAGCCGGACGCCCGACGCCCCGGTGGAGACGGGGAGCCCGGTGCCCGCCACGTCCGGGGGGGCGCGCTTCCCCGGGAGCCTGGTGGCCATGGACGGCAGCGAGGCCGTGGCCGCCGTGGAGACCGAGGCCAGCGAGGCGGCGGGCGCCTACCCGATCACGCCGGCCACCCAGATGGGCGAGTACTGGGCCGCGGCCGTGGCCGGCGGGAAGACCAACGCCTTCGGACGGCGCCTGGTCTTCTTCGAGCCCGAGGGCGAGCACGCGGCCGCGGGCGTGACCGCCGGGCTGTCCATGTCGGGCCTCCGGTCGGCCAACTTCTCGGCCAGCCAGGGCATCGCCTACATGCACGAGTCCCTGTACGCGGCCGCCGGAAAGCGCCTCACCTACGTCCTCAACATGGCCTGCCGGGCCATGACCAAGCAGGCGCTGAACATCCACGCCGGACACGACGACTATCACGCCATCGACGACACGGGCTTCTTCCAGCTGTTCGCGAAGAACGTCCAGGAGGCGGCCGACCTCGGCCTCATCGCCCACCGGATCGCCGAGCTGGCGCTGAACCCGGGCGTTCTGGCGCAGGACGGCTTCCTCACCAGCCACGTCATCGAGTCGCTCCGCCTCCCCGAGCCGGAGCTGGTGCGCGCATACCTGGGCGACCCGGCCGACCGCATCCCCTCCCCGACGCCGGCCCAGCGGCTGGTGTTCGGCGAGGAGCGCCGGCGCATCCCGATCCTGTTCGACTTCGACTACCCGACCATGCTGGGCACCGTCCAGAACCAGGACTCCTACGCCCAGGGCGTGGCGGCCCAGCGTCCCTTCTACTTCGACCACGTGGCCGGTCTGGCCGACCGGGCCATGGACGAGTTCGCCCGGCTCACGGGACGTCGCTACGCCCGCGCCATGGGCTACAAGATCGAGGACGCCGACTGGGTCCTGGTCGGGCAGGGGAGCGTGGTCGGGAACGCCGAGGCCGTGGCCGACCACCTGCGCGGGGAGCGCGGGCTGAAGGTGGGCGTTCTGGACATGACCATGTTCAGGCCCTTCCCGGCGGACCTGGTGGCCCGCATGCTCGCGGGCAAGAAGGGCGTCGCGGTGCTCGAGCGGCTCGACCAGCCGCTCGCCGCCGACGGCCCGATCCTGCGCGAGGTCCGCGCGGCCCTCTCGCAGGCCGTCGAGAACGGCCGGGCCTCGGGCGCCGGCCGCGACGGCCGCCGCGCCCGCGACGAGTCGGGCTCCGCGCCGCTGCCGCACGCGGGCCTCCCCTCCCTCTCGCCCGAAGAGGTCCCCGAGTTCTACGGGGCCGGCTTCGGGTTCGGGAGCCGGGACGTCCAGCCGGGCGACCTGGTGGCGGCCGTCGAGAACATGCTCCCCGGCGCGCGCCGCACCCGCCGATTCTACCTGGGCGTGGACTTCCTTCGGAAGGGGACGGCCTACCCCAAGCTCCAGGTGTGGCAGGAGCGGCTCCTCGACGCCTACCCGAAGCTGGCCGACCTGTCGCTGGCCCGCGCCGGCGACCTGGACCTCATGCCGGACGGCTCGGTCTCGGTGCGGATCCACTCGGTGGGCGGCTGGGGCGCCATAACCATGGGGAAGAACCTGGCCATGACCGCCTTCGAGCTGGCGGGGCTGCACGTCAAGGCCAACCCCAAGTACGGCTCCGAGAAGAAGGGTCAGCCGACCACCTTCTACGCCACGCTCTCGCCCGAGCCC
>Ga0209918_1000358_pt1 | contig 31668 bp, 28 predicted proteins | sample SalPonD_shore_MG_FD_185712 | JGI IMG/M metagenome (GOLD analysis project Ga0209918, IMG submission 185712) | Salt pond soil microbial communities from South San Francisco under conditions of wetland restoration - Salt Pond MetaG... | ecosystem: Environmental > Aquatic > Marine > Intertidal zone... | reverse complement strand
CCGATCTTCATTCTCTGCTCGGCGACGATTGCCAATCCGGCCGAGCTGGCCGCCTCGCTGATCGGCGAGGAGGAGGTCGCGGCGGTGACCGACAGCGGCGCGCCGCAGGGCGAGAAGCACCTGCTGCTGTGGAACCCGCCGGTGATCAATCCGGACCTGGGCATCCGTGCCTCGGCGCGCTCGCAGACTACCCGCATCGCGCGCATGAGCGTCAAGCGTGGGCTGAAAACCATCCTGTTCGCGCAGACGCGCCTCATGGTCGAGGTGCTCACCAAGTACCTCAAGGACGTGTTCGACAAGGACCCGCGCAAGCCGGCGCGGGTGTCGGCCTACCGCGGCGGTTACCTGCCCACCGAACGGCGCGCGACGGAACAGAAACTGCGCGCGGGCAGCCTGGACTGCGTCATCAGCACCTCGGCGCTGGAACTCGGCGTGGACATCGGTGCGCTCGATGTGTGCGTGCTGAACGGCTATCCCGGCACCATCGCCGGGACCTGGCAGCGCCTGGGCCGGGCCGGGCGGCGCCAGCGCCCGGCGCTGGGCGTACTGGTGGCGAGCAGCCAGCCGCTGGATCAATACATCGTGCGCAATCCCGATTTCTTTCTCGGCGCCTCGCCCGAGCACGCGCGCATCGACCCCGATCAGCTGTTGATCCTGCTCGACCACGTGCGCTGCGCGGCCTTCGAGCTGCCGTTTCGCGAGGGCGAACGCTTCGGCCGCGAATCCCTGGGCGACATGCTGGGCTATCTGGAAGAAGAGGGCGTGGTGCACCGCGAGGGTGAGCGCTGGCACTGGACGGCCGACAGCTACCCGGCCAATGCGGTGAGCCTGCGCTCGGTGGCCGAGGGCAATTTCGTGGTCGTCGATGTCGGTGAGGGCGGCCAGGACATCGTCGCCGAGGTCGACTACGCCAGCGCGCCGATGACGATCTACGAGGGGGCCATCTACATGGTGCAGGCCAGTCCCTACCAGGTCGAGCAACTGGACTGGGAGGGCCGCAAGGCCTACGTGCGCCGCACCCGCGCCGACTACTACACCGACGCCATCGACTACACGCGGCTGAAGATCCTCGAGGCGTTCGAGCGCAGCGCGTCGAGTCATTCCGATACGGGCGCGCAGAGCGCGCACGGCGAGGTCCATCTGGTGCGGCGCATCCCCGGCTACAAGAAGATCCGCTACTACACCCACGAGAACATCGGCTACGGCAACATCAATCTGCCCGACCAGGAGATGCACACCACGGCCCTGTGGTGGCAGCTCGCGCCCCAGACCCTCGCGGCGGCCTTTCCCAGCCGCCAGCAGGCCCTGGACGGCTTCCTCGGCGCGGCCTATGCGCTGCATCACGTGGCCGCGCTGCAGTCCATGTCCGAGCCGCAGGACCTGGGCCGGGCGGTGGGAGACGGCGATGCGCAGTGGTTCGCCACGGTCGGGGCCAACGGGCGCGGCCAGATGCGCCGGCTCGATGGCACCGAACTCGATCCCGAGGCCGAGGGCCGGTTTCGTCCGGCGGTATTCCTCTACGACAACTACCCCGGCGGCGTCGGGCTCTCCGCGCCCCTGTTCGAGGGACGTGCTGCGATCGTGCGCGGCGCGCGCGCATTGGTCGAGGCCTGCGAATGCCGCTTCGGCTGCCCGGCCTGCATCGGCCCCATACTGGCCTCCGACGAGGTGCGGGGTTATTCGCCCAAGGCGGCGGCCGTTCAGGTATTGAGCCTGTTGGACGACCATGGCGCTTAAGGACCGACTCTCGACGCTGCGCGGGCAGGCCGGTGCGCAGTCGGGCCCCGAGGCGGACACGCCGGCGCCGGGCGCGGATATCGCCGCGCGGGTGCGGCGCCTGCGCCCGGCCGGGTCCGCGGGCGCGGCGAACACGCAGGCGGTGCGGCGGCCGATCGAACCCACGCGGCGCGATGCGAGCCTTGCCGAGCATTTGGAGGGAGAAATATGGGCGCCGGGCGTGGTTCTGATCGAGCGGCGGCTGGCGCTCGATGAAAGCCACGGCGCCCGTGCCCTGCACAGCATCGCCCGGACTCACGAGGACCTGCCCGAGGCCGCCGGCTATGCGCCCGAAGACTGGGTCTTTATCGACACCGAGACCACCGGGCTGTCCGGTGGCAGCGGCACCGTCGTGTTCCTGCTGGGCCTGGCGCGCGTGCAGGACGGGGCGCTGGTCGTGCGCCAATACGTGCTCAGCGCCTTCGCCGGCGAGGCGGCCATGCTGGAGGCCGCGGGCGAGTGGTTGGGCGCAACGGCCGTGCTGGTCAGTTACAACGGCAAGACCTTCGATGTGCCTCTGTTGGCCGCGCGCTGCCGTCTGGCCGGCGTCGGTGATCCCTTCAGTCGGCGCGAGCATCTGGACCTGCTGCATCCGACACGCCGGGCCTTCGCGCGCACCTGGGACGATTGCCGCTTGGCGACGGTCGAACGCCGGCTGTTGGAGTTTCGCCGCGCGAACGACCTGCCGGGCAGCGAGGTCCCAGCCGCCTGGCTCGCGTTCGTCCAAAGCGGCAATGCCCGCCTGCTGCCCGATGTCGCCCGACACAATTATTGGGATCTGGTCTCGCTGGCGGCCCTGTTGCCGGCCCTGTCCGAGGTGCACGCCGATCCCGGTGCCTGGAACGCGGATGTGGTCGGGGTGGCGCGCGCCTGTCGCCAGCGGGGCGAGGAGGATCGGGCGCGGGCGCTGCTCGGCGCGCATCGCGACCGCTTGGACGATGCCGGTCTGCGCGAGCTGGCGCGCCTGCAGCGCCGCGCCGGCGCCTGGGAACGGGCTTGCGCGATCTGGGAGGAACTGGCCGCGCGCGGTTGTCTGGAATCGCGGATGAACCTGGCCAAATATCACGAGCACGTTCGCCGCGATCCGGGGCAGGCGCTGCATTATTGCCCCGACTCGCCGCCCGATGCCGCCCTGCGGCGCCGCCGCCAGCGGCTCGAAGACAAACTCCGCCGCCGCGCCATCCAGCGCGATGGCCTGGACTGAGAGGCGGGCCAGCGGCGCGCCCGCCGGTGGTCGAGGCCGGGGGCCTGGGTTAACATGGCCGCAGAGTCATTCCCGGTCCACGCACATCGCATGACGCTGCACAATCTCCTTGGCCTGCTCGGCTTCCTGCTGCCGCTGATTCATGCAGCCGGCATCCTGCATGCCGTGCACGCGGTCATGTACGTGCGCACCGCGCAGGGGGCCATCGCCTGGGCGGTCTCGCTGGTGACCTTTCCCTACGTGGCCATTCCTTTATATTGGATCTTCGGGCGCAACAAGTTCCAGGGCTATGTTCAGCTGCGCCGCAGCGGCAATCGCGACGTCAACGAGGTCACCGGCGAGATCCGCGGCGCGATCGCCGAACACGCCGCCTCGCCCCCCGCGAGACTGGAGCGCTGGTATCGCCCACTGATCGCCATGAGCGGTCTGCCCATGACCGGGGGCAATCGGATCCGCCTGCTGCTCAACGGCGACGAGACCTTTCGCAGCATGCTCGAGGCGATCGACGGGGCGCGCGATTATGTCCTGGTGCAGTTCTTCATTGTGCACAACGACCGCGTGGGCAAAGTATTCCAGTCGGCCCTGATGCGAAAGGCCGAGGCCGGGGTGGCGGTCTACTTCATCTACGACGAGGTCGGTTCGCGCAAGCTGTCCAAGCGCTACCTCAAGGCATTGCGCCGCGCCCATGTCTCCGTGACCGCCTTCGACTCGAGCCGCGGTAACCGCCTGCAGATCAACTTTCGCAATCACCGCAAGCTCCTGGTCGTCGATGGCCGGGAGGCCTTCGTCGGCGGTCTGAACCTGGGCGACGAATATCTGGTGCCGACCGAGCGCTACGGCGCCTGGCGCGACACGCACGTGGCGATCCGGGGCCCGGCGGTGCAGGCTCTGCAGTTGTCGTTCGCGCGCGATTGGTATTGGGCCAGCGGGACCATGCCGACCCTGAGCTGGGGCGTGGCCGGCGACCAGGGCGAGGCGCGGCTGCTGGTGTTGGCGAGCGGGCCGGCCGATGAGTTCGAGACCTGCGAGCTGCTCTTCGTCAACCTCATCGACATGGCCACCGAGCGGCTGTGGATCACCAGCCCCTATTTCGTGCCCGACGAGGCTGTCGTGCGGGCACTGCAGTTGGCCTCGCTGCGCGGCGTGGACGTGCGCATACTCCTGCCCGATCGGCCCGATCACCTCCTGGTCTACCTCTCGGCCCATTCGTATTATCAAGAGATGCTCTCGGCGGGCGTGCGCCTGTTTCGCTATCAACCGGGGTTCATGCACCAAAAGGTCGTCCTGGTGGACGAGCATACGGCCGCCGTTGGCACAGCGAATCTGGACAATCGTTCCTTTCGCCTGAATTTCGAGACGACCGTCGTCGTAGCGCAAGAGGACTTTGCGGCCCAGGTGGCGGCCATGCTCGAGGCCGATTTCGCCCGAGCCCGGGAGGTCCGGGTCGAGGAATACGTCCAACGCCCGCTGTGGTTCAAGGCGGCGGTGCGCATTGCACGGCTGATGGCGCCGATTCAGTAGCTCCCGATAGGCAGCGGCCGCGGCTTAGTACTGAAGTTCCCCTGGTACCGTGCCGATAGTGACCATGGAACAATAAGAAACGAAGTACAAATGATTTCATGGTCAAGACGCATGCGGATAACGCTCCGAAACAGGCTGACTTTGTTGTCGCTACTTTCCGTGCTGGGGTCGTTGATGATCCCGGGCGGAGCCGATTGCCATGGCGCTCAGGCCGCGCACGGCGCGCTTTCCGTCAGCGCTGCATCACCTCCGTGGGCGTATGCGCGAGGACGGATGGTCGTTGGCGAGAAGTACCCCAGTCGCCGTCGCAACGAGGCGCAGTGGCAGATGGTGCTCAATGTAACCGCCGTCAAAGGCGCGGTCCAAAGCCTGTCGCATATGGCAAGGTTTTCCCAGGCTTTGCCGTCGTCCGGGGTGCGACGTTTCGCGTCCGCCATCTTCGGGCTGTCCCGGGACGGGGCCGCAGTACGCGAGGCGACACCCCCGGTCGTGGCCCGTTCGTCCGACACGTGGGGATCCCTTGGGCACGCCCGGCCATCGAGCCAGCCCGTCATCGACCTGGTGTCGACCGGCGAATTTGCATCGCGGGCCTTCGGGGGGGCGGACAAAGGCAGTGGATGGGAGGTGCTCGCCTTGCTCGAGGCGGTCCTTGGGCTCGCGGGCGTCTTGTTCGTTATCGGTTTGCTCATGGCGAGGCGCCATAGGGCCGCCCAAGAGGCGGCGACGGCCGCTCTGGGGCACAGCGAGCAGAATCTGCGCGCGCTCGCCGACAACGCCTATGACGGGATACTGGTCAATGCCGGTGGAGCGGTTGTCTTTGCTAACCGGCGCATGGCCGAGATAATGGGATACGGACCGGGCGAGCTAGTGGGAGTTGACGTCGAAGAACTTCTCAGCGGACACGAGCCGGCCGTGCCGGTTTGTCGGTATATCGAGTCCTGCACGACCTGTCGGTTCCCGATCCCCTTCCAGGACGTGCTGCGGCGGAAAAACGGAACCGAGGTGCCCGTGGAGGTATCTGCCGCCCGCGGCGAATGGAAAGGCCAACCCGCGACCATTGTGATCGTGAGGGACATTTCAGAGCGCGAACGCGCTGAATCGCAACTGCGAGAGACCGAGGAGCGTCTCAGGCAGATTACTGACAGCATGCGCGAAGTCTTTTTTATGCGAGAACTCGATGAGGAGCGTCTGAGCTATGTCAGCCCGGCCTATGAGCGTATATGGGGTCGGCCGCTCGAGCGCTTGTACCGGGAGCAGCACGATTTCATTCGTTCGGTCCACCCGGAGGACCTGGAACGGGTCAAGCGTGGATTAGCCGTTCAAAAGGAAGGGGGCTTCTCCGAGCAGGAATATCGTATCGTTCGCCCCGACGGGACGGTTCGATGGGTTCGTTCTCGTACTTTTCCCGTGTATAACAAACAGGGCCACATGTACCGTGTAACGGGGGTGGCCGAGGATATTACAGAGTATCGCCAAGCGGAGGAAGCGCTGCGGGCCAGCGAGTTCGAACTCAGGCGGATCATTGATTTGGTGCCCCACAATATCTTCGCCAAGGACGAGCGTGGCCAGTACGTGCTCGTCAACGAGGCTACGGCGCGTTTTTTTGGAAAGTCGGTGGACGAAATGGTCGGCGCGCGCCAGCAGGACGTGGTTTTCGAGCCGAACGATGCCGGGCGGCTGCTGGAGGACGATCGGCAAGTGATCGAGACCGGGTGCCTGAAGTATGTTGCAGAAGAAATTATCCACGATGGGCACGGTCAGCCTCATGTGTTCGAGACCGTCAAGATCCCGTATCCCATGCGGACGACGGCGGAGCCGGCCGTGCTGGGGGTCGCCACGGACATCTCGGCGCGCAAGCGCGCCGAAGAGGCCCTGAAGGCGTCAGAGGAGAAGTATCGGATACTGATGGAACACGCCAGCGATGCGATTTTGCTGGCGGATGCGCAGGGAAATCTGTGCGACTGCAATCACCGGGCTGAGGAACTGCTCGGTTACAGCCGGTCGGAGATCGTAAGGCTAGGGATAGACGACATCTATAGCGAGCACGGCGCAGCGAAGGCGCGACGAGCAATGGAGCGCATGAGCGTTGAGGATGTGGTCCTCATCGAGTTGCCGATGTTACGCAAAGATGGCTCGCAATTCGTGGCCGAGATAAATAGCACTTTCATTGAGTACGGCGAGACGGTGCTTGCGCACGCGGTCGTGCGTGATGTAACGGCACGCCGCGAAGCGGAGATAGAGCGCCTCGAGCAAGCCAGGGGACAGCGGGACGCGCTGGTGCGAGAGGTGCACCATCGAATTAAAAACAATTTGCAGGGCGTGGCCGGGCTGCTGCGCCAGCATGTCAATCAGCATGCCGAACTGAGACGACCATTGGAGACGGCCATCGGCCAAGTGCACAGCATGGCGATCGTACATGGGCTCCAGGGCCAGCGAAGACCAGAACGCGTGACACTGCGTGAGATGATCGGTGCGATTTGCGATTCGGCCAGCGGCGTGATGGGCAGGCCCGTTGAGTTTCGCCTCGAAAGCGGCGCTCACTCACCGCTATTCATAAACAGCGAAGAAGCCGTACCCCTTGCGCTGGTTCTGAACGAGCTGGTCTTCAACGCGATCAAACACAGTCCGCAGGACGACGATGCGGTTCTGGTGTGTGTAGACGGTGACGGGGAGGGGGCCACGGTCACGATCAGGAATAGGGGGGCGAAGCTGCCGCGCGGATTCGATTTTTCTGAACGACAAGGGCTCGGGACCGGGCTGCGGTTGGTACACTCATTGCTTCCGGAAAGGGGCATGAGCTTGTCGTTCATGGACTCGGCGGAGGGGGTGACGGCCACATTGAGCCTCTCGGCCCCGGTGATTGAAGGCGCGTCGCCGCACATCCATGAGTAGAGAGCATGAACGATTCCTCCGGACGGCGAAGGTCGGGCTTTCAGCGGTGGGTAATTGGGATTAGACTGTGGGGTGACGCCCTTAGCGCAGCCTTAGAGAGTGACGATGGGACAACACCTTAGACGTATTCTTCTTGCTGACGACGACCGGCTGGTCCTGTCCACGCTGAGCCAGGGGTTGCGCGATTCGGGATATGAAGTTTTCGAGGCGACGGATGGGGATGCGGCGATTCGTGTGTGCGAGGACGCGCATCCCGATTTGGCTATCCTGGATATGCGCATGCCGGGTAAGACGGGCGTCGAAGTGGCCCACTACATGCGGGAGAACACGAATGTTCCCTTCATGTTTCTCTCGGCATACGGCGACAAGGAAGTGGTTCAACTGGCCGTCGAAGAGGGGGCATTGGGCTATCTGGTCAAGCCGCTCGATATTCCGCAGGTCGTCCCTTCCATTGAAGCGGCGCTGGCGCGCGCGGACGAGTTGCGTCGATTGCGCAAATCGCAAGACGACCTCAGTACGGCGTTGGAAGGTGGCCGGGAGACCAGCATGGCTGTCGGTCTCATCATGGAGCGCTATCGTTTGACCCGTCAAACGGCCTTCGAGGCGTTGCGTTTTCACGCGCGCTCGGAACGGCGTAAGTTGGCGGCCGTTGCATCGGAGCTGCTGGATGCGTCCGAAAAGTTATGTTTGGCATCGGATGTTCTGAAGCGGGCGGGCGGCAACTAGCACCGCCCGATTGGCGCGGCCCCTACGGGTTTGGTGAGGCAGCAGTCGGCTATTCCATCCCCCAGACGAGATCCGCGGCGCAGGCCAGGTCGTAACCACCGAGCTGAGAGGCGAAGGCGCTGGCTTCGGGCGTGCGCAGGCTGTCTAGCAGGCGTTGGAACAGGGTCCGAAAATAGACGCCGCGGCGCAGGGCGAAGTCGAAGCTCTCCCACCCCATCGGCAGGAAGGCCAGACCGAATTCGGCCGCGCTGGCGCGCACCCCGGGCGCCAGGTCGGCGCGGCCGGTGGCGATGGCGGCGGCCGCTTCGCGCTCGGACAGGGCCGTGGCGGTGGCGTTGAGAGGCTCGTCGCTCATACCGTGGGCGGCGAGCGCCTCCTGCAAGAACCGTTGCGAGCCGGCCCCCTCCTGGCGCATGGCCCAGCGCAGCGGGGCATGCAGCAGGGCGGGTACGTCGGCATAGCGCTCGCACATTTCCGGGCTGACCATCAGTCCCTGCTCGCGGCGGAAGGCCCGCACCAACAGCCAGTCCCGGTGGTCCCGGAATTGGCGCAACAGCGCCGGGTGTCGTATATGGCTCTCCTCGGCCGGTCCCCAGTGCACGCCGGCGATATCGGCACGGCCCGTGGCGAGCAGCCCCAGCCCCAGGCGCGTGCCGGTGGGCGAATAGCTCACCAGGGCGCGCGATTCGACATCGCGGGCCAGGTGCAGCACCAGGTGATAGAGCAGGGGATCGTCGCTGCCGGCGACCACGAGACGGTCGGTGAGCAGACCGCCGTGGCTCGATTCGAGCAGCCAGCGGTCGACCAGCTCGCGCGGAAAGATCCACTTGCCGGTGATCTTGGTGGCCGGGATCTTGCCTTCGCGCACCAGCGCGTAGATCTTCTTTTCGTTCAGATGCAGGTAGTCGGCGACCTGACGCACGCTCATGAACCGCGGCGGCTCGGACGCGGCCTCGGTTTGCGCCTCGGGCGCCGAGCGGTTCGAGATGTCGTCGATCGCCTTCACGCCAGACGTGCCTTGCGGGTTTGGGCGGCGGACTCGGGCCGCGGCCGCTCGGCGGGCGGGGCGTCCAGCACAACGTGCTCGGCCCCGTTGAAGACGAGGAAATGGCGTCCCTTGGCGCGGGCGACCATGGTCAAGCCGACCATTTGCGCGATGTCCAGGCCCATACGCGTGACGCCGGAGCGCGACAACAGCACGGGCACGCCCATCTGGGCGACCTTGATTGCCATTTCGGAGGTCAGTCGTCCCGTGGTATAGAAGACCTTGTCCCGGCCGTCGATGCCCTCCAGCCACATGTGCGCGGCGATGGCGTCGACCGCGTTGTGGCGTCCGACGTCCTCGACGAAGATCTCGATGTCCCCGCCGGTTCCGGCCTCGGTGCCCGTTCGGCACAGGGCGCAGCCGTGTACGGCGCCGGCCTGGCGGTAGACCTCGTTGTAGTCGGACAGGCGTTTTAGCAGCTCGTAGATGCTCGACTGGTGGATCGGCTGCGGCGTGAGTTCGACTTCGGAGAGGTGGTCGAGCATGTCCCCGAAAACGGTACCCTGGCCGCAGCCCGTGGTGACGGTGCGACGGCTCAGGCGCTCGTCGAGCCGGTCCACGCCGTCGACGGTCGTCACGGCCACGGAGTCCGTCTCCCAGTCGACCTGCACCGAGCGCAATTGATTCAGGCGCTGCACCAGGCCTTGATTGCGCAGGTAACCGATCGTCAACAGCTCGGGATGGGTGCCCAGGGTCATCAGGGTGACGATTTCCCGCTTGTCGACGTATACCGTCAGGGGGCGCTCCCCGGCGATATGGGTCTGCTGCGGTTTGCCGTACTCGTCGAGGACCTCGACCGGATGGCAGGGCCGCAGACCGGCATTTGTCATTGCCGGCCGGTAGGGCGCGTCGGCGGCGTGTGCCATGGCCTAGCCTCCCGTGGCGTTCATGTGGCGCAGGATGACCGGTTGGCCTTGGAGCTGGAACTCGTGTCCCTTCGGCTTGATGGCCATCGAGGCCACGATGGCCTCGCGCAGGGCGGCTGCGTTGCCCGGGTGTTCGCGCAAGACGCGGCGCAGGTCCGTCGAATGCTCCTGACCCAGGCACAGCAGCAGGCGCCCCTCGGTGGTCAGCCGCACACGGTTGCAGTGCTCGCAGAAGTTGTGGCTGTGCGGGGAGATCACGCCGATGCGCGAGCCGCTGCCGGCTATACGGTAATAGCGCGAGGGGCCGCCCGTGCTCTCGGTGGTGGGTACGAGCTCGAGTTCGCGTCCCAGGTCCTGGAGCACGCGATCGCTGGAGTAATAGACATCGGCGCGGTCGTGACCGTCGACGATGCCCAGCGGCATCTCCTCGATGTAGCTGATGTCCAGGCCGCGCTCGATCGCAAAACGGGCCAGGTCCAGCACTTCGTCGTCGTTGTGGCCCTTGAGCACGACGCTGTTGAGCTTGATCCGCTCGAAGCCGGCGCGCCGGGCCGCCTCGACACCCTCGAGCACGCGCTCCAGGTCGCCGTGGCGGGTCATGGCGCGAAAGCGCTCGGGGCGCAGGCTGTCGAGGCTGATGTTCACGCGCCGCACGCCGGCCGCGCGCAGCTCGTCGGCCCAGCGGGCGAGCTGCGAGCCGTTGGTGGTCAGCACCAGCTCGTGCAGCCCGGGCAGGGCGCCGAGCTCGCGGAACAGCGAGATGACGTTGCGCCGCACCAGGGGCTCGCCGCCGGTGATACGCAGCTTGCTCACTCCCAGCTCGACGAAGGCGCGCGCCACGGTGGCGATCTCCTCCAGGCTCAGGACCTGGGCGCGCGGCACGAACTCCATGTCCTCGCCCATGCAATAGACGCAGCGGAAGTCGCAGCGGTCGGTGACGGAGATGCGCAGATAGGTGACCCGCCGGCCGAAGCGATCGGTCAACGGGGCCGCGGATTCGTTGCTCGCCATGGTCGCGGTGACTCCCTCCCCGGGATGTTCTTCGGTTCAAGTTCGCACCGGCCGGGCGCCGCCGGCCGGTTTCCACTGACAGACAAAGCAAGAAGCGTTCCTGGCGCCCGCGGCAGAACGATCCCCAAGCGGTCCCTGTCGGGCCAGGCCGCGGGGGCACGAATGGCGCAAAATGGCCGGTTGCAGGCGTCCCGGTGCGTCAATTTGTCGCAGGTTGCCGGGCGCCGCGGCGCTAGATAGAAGTTCCGAATACCAGATCATTTTGCTCCAACGGGGTGTGATGATGCTGTCCAGGACACGCAGTGAATACATCCCTGTATGCTCGGCGGCCGCGTCCATGCGGCCGACGGTCCTGGACAGCATCATCACACCCCGCACCTGCACTGGTATTCGGATCAGCTATTTAGACGAGGCCGGCGAACGGCTGCACATCAACCAGGGCGCCGGCTTCGACGTCGGCCGCCTCGTGCGCGAGGACGATGAAACAGTTGGCCTCGCTCATCGAGCGCAGGATCCCCGAACCCTGCGCCCCACTCGGGCGGACCCGCCACTGCCCGTGGGCATCGACCTCCAGTACGCCGCGGACGAATTCGGTGCGCCCGGGCCGTTTGCGCAGCGCGTGGGCCACGGGCGCCCGCAGGGTCGAAGGGCCGTGGTGGATCGCTGCGGCGTCGAGTCCGGCCAGGCGTTCCAGTGCCGGTTGCACGAACTGATAAAAAGTGACCATGACGGCGACCGGATTGCCGGGCAGTCCGAAGAACCAGGCGTTGTCCACGCGCCCGAAGGCGAATGGGCGGCCGGGTTTCATGGCGATCTTCCAAAAATCGACCTGCCCCAGCTCGGCCAGGATCTGCTTGACGAAGTCGGCCTCGCCGACCGACACGCCGCCGGAGGTGACGATGGCATCGGCCTGGCGGGCGGCGATCTCGAAGGCCTCGCGCAGGCGTTCGGGTTGGTCGGGTATTACGCCGAAGTCGAGCAGCTCCAGGTCCAGACGCTTGATCATCCCGTACAGGGAATAGCGGTTGGAGTCGTAGATCTCGCCCGGACCCAGCGACTGGCCGACCGAACGCAGCTCGTCGCCGGTGGAGAAGAAGGCCACGCGCGGCCGGCGGCGCACGCGCACCTCCGTGCGGCCGAGCGAGGCGAGCAGTCCGAGTTGGGCCGGCAGCAGGCGCTGGCCCGAGCGTATGGCCGCCTGGCCGGCGGCCAGGTCCTCGCCGGCCCGGCGCACGTTCTCGCCGGCGCGGTGACCGGCGCCGACGGTGATCGTCTCGTCCGCGCGTTCGACGTGTTCCTGCATCAGCGCGGTGTCGGTCCCCGGGGGCATGGGAGCGCCGGTCATGATCTGGACGCATTCGCCCGGGCCGATGGTCGCTGCGATCGGATGGCCGGCGCGGGCGGTGGCGACCACGCGCAGTGTCACCGCATCGCGTTCGGGCAGATCGGCTGAGGCGACCGCGTAGCCGTCGACCGCCGAATTGGTGTGTGCCGGTACGTCGATGGGCGAGACCACGTCCTCGCCCAGCACCCGTCCGAGCGCGGCGCGCAGCGCCAGCATCTGGGTGTGAGGCAGGGGTTGCAGCGCTGCGAGGATGCGCTCGCGGGCCGCCTCCACGGGCAGGGATTGCGGGTCGCTGGCGTCGCGGCAGCTGGCGGCGGTGTTCGGCGGGCTTTGTGGGTTCGCGCTGGCCATGGTCCTGCTATCGGGTCTGCTGGGCGGTGTGATGGGGCGCGTGCGATGCGCGCATGCGCCTCCAGAGTGCATCGCGCTCTTCGGGCGTGTTGACGTTCTCGAAGGTCTCGAGCCGATCGCGGAAGTCGACGACGGCCACGCGGTGCTCGGCGTACCAGCGATCGATCTTGCGCTCGCCGCGGGCGAGCCAGGCGGTGAGGTCCTCGTACAGGGCCGTTTGCATCAGGGCGAAGACCGGTTGGAGGCGCTCGCCGTCATGGGCCACGGCAATTTCGGCCCCTTCCGCCTGCAGGGCCGCGTCCAGGCGCGCGACCAGGTCCTGACACAGGCGCGGGCTGTCGCAGGGCACGGTGACCAGATAGGCCGTCGCGGCCGCGGCCATGGCACTGGCCATGCCGGCCAGCGGGCCGCAGTAGCCGCCCTGCAGATCGGGCAGGACCGGGTAGCCGTAGCGCTGGTAATGCCCGGTGTTGCGGTTGGCGTTGATGAGCAGCGCATCCACCTGCGGGCGCAGGGCGTCGATGGCGTATTCGATCATGGCACGCCCGCCCAGTGCGACCAGGCCCTTGTCCTCGCCGCCCATGCGCCGGGCCTGACCGCCGGCGAGGATCACGCCCGTGACCTCACTGTGCGCGGGCGCCCGGCTCACATGCGCCCCTCCCGGCGCGGGTCGTGCGCCGTCGCCGCCGGGTGGGCGGCGCTGACGGGCGACGGCGCCGGGTCGTGGGCACCGGCCGGTTGGCGCCGCAGTTTGCCCTCTTCCAGGTGCAGGTGCACGTCGGGCAGCGTGGCGATGGCCTGGGTATCGTGGGTGGCGACGACCACGCACAGTTGGTCGCCGCGCAGGCGGCGCAGCAGGAACCAGGTCTGCTCGCGCGATTCGCGATCCATGTTGGCGGTCGGCTCGTCGAGCAGCATCACCCGCGGTCGCAGGACCCAGGCCCGGGCCAGGGCCACGCGCTGGCGTTCGCCGCCGGACAGGGTGCGCGCGTTGGCCCCGGCCAGGTGGGTCAGATCGACCCGCTCCAGCGCCTCGGCGACGCGGGCTCGGCGTTCGCCGGCGGGCAGGCGTGCGGCACGCAGCCCGTAGCCGACATTGTCTTCGACACTGGCATCGAACATATAGGCGTATTGGTGCAAATAAACCACATCGCGGCGCAGGGTGTGGCGCAACTGGCGCCACGGCCTCGCTACCCCGTCAAGCTTCACCTGCGTTGAATCCGGGCGTTCGAGTCCGGCCAGGATCTTCATCAGTGTAGTCTTCCCCGCGCCGTTGCGCCCGCTCAGGACGTGACACTGTCCGGACTCGAGCGCGATCGCCACGTCGTCGAGGATTCGCCGCTCGCCGAAATGCTTGTGGATGTCCGTCAGTCGCAGTGCGGCGTTCACGAGGCGATACCCCCTCTACGTTGCATTACCGTCAGCACGATGTTCAACCCGAACGCCAGGACCAGCAGCACGAAGCCCAGGGCGATGCCCTGGGCGAACTCGCCCTTGCTGGTCTCCAGCGCGATGGCGGTCGGGATGTTGCGCGTGAAGTGGGCGATGTTGCCGCCGACCATCATCGAGCTGCCGACCTCGGCCACGATCCGCCCAAAGCCGGCGATGACCGCGGCGATGAGTCCGAAGCGCACCTCGTAGAGCACGGTCAGGACCGCGCGCGGGGGCGAGGCCCCGAGGGTGAGCGCGGTCTCCCACGCCGAGCGCTGGCCGGCCTGGATGGCCGAGTGGCTCATCACGAACACCAGGGGGAAGGCCAGGATGACCTGACCGACCGTCATGGCTGTCTGCGTGAACAGCAGGCGCAGATCGCCGAGCGGTCCGCTGCGCGAGAGCAGCAGATACAGCGTCAGGCCGACGACCACGGCCGGCAGCGACAGGGCCGTATTCATGACCGACATGACCAGACCCCGCCCGCGAAAGCGCGTGTAGGCGAGCACGAAGGCGGCCGCGAAGGCCGCCGGTGTGGCGATCACAATGGCCTTGAGCGAGACGGCAAACGAGATCCCGATGATCTCCCACAGGCCCGGGTTGCCCGAGAAGAGCAGGACCATCGCGCGGTAAGAGGCGTGCCATAGCTCGTCCATATCCGGCGCGGTATCGCGTTTACCGCGCTCAGTGCTTGGTGATAGCGGTCGGGTGGAACAGCTGTTTGCCGTGCAGCCGGTAGTCGCGGATGGCGTGCTGGCCCGGTACCGAGGTCAGCCAGGCGATGAACTGCATGGCCCCCGTGTAATCGACGTCGGGGTACTTGTTCGGGTTGACCGCGATGACGTGGTAGGGGTTGAACAGACGGTCATCGCCCTGGACGAGGATCTTCAACGGAACCTTGTCCTGATAGGCGAGCCAGGTGCCGCGGTCGGTGAGGGTGTAGGCATGGAGCTCGCCGGCGATCTGCAGCACCTTGCCCATGCCCTGACCGGCGGCACGGTACCATTTGCCCTGCGGTTTGATATGGGCGTCCCGCCACAGGATGAGCTCCTTCTTGTTGGTCCCCGAGTCGTCACCGCGTGAGACGAAGGTCGCCTGGTGCTTGGCGATGGCCTCGAAGGCCTTGACGGCATCTTTCCCGCCCTTGATCCCCGCCGGGTCGGAGGCCGGACCGACGATAACGAAATCGTTATACATGACCTTGCGCCGGTTGACGCCGTTGCCACCGTGCATGTATTTCATTTCCGCCGGTGGGGCGTGGACCAGCAGGACGTCGACATCGCCGTTGGCGCCCAGACGCAGGGCCTTGCCGGTGCCCACCGCGATGACGTGTACCGATATGCCGGTGGCCTTCTTGAACTGGGGCAGCAGGACGTCGAGCAGGCCGGAGTTGTCGGTGCTGGTGGTCGTGGCCAGACGCAGCGGCGTGGCGGCGTCGGCGGCCGAGACGCTCAGCGCCAGTGCGATGCCGAGCAGAAGGGTGACGAATTTGCGCATGGTCGAGATTCCTTCTTCGTTTTGTTGGACCGGCTCAAGCCCCGTGGACCCGGGGCCAGGGTTGGTGTCGTGTTGCGGCCAAGCAATTTGAGTGCCACGCCGTCGATCCGCGGGCGCGCCCGGCGTATCGACAGTGGTCGATTCGACTGGTTGCTCAAGGGCTTGACGGGCCCGTAGTAAATTTTTACCGAGCGCGGGATTCGGGAAAACAAATGACAGATTGCGCGCAAAGGGAAATTGCTCGCCATTCACCTGGTCCATTATGTCGCATTGTGCTATACGAATATGGATAGTTTTGTCCTACCGCGGTTCTTCCGGACCCCGGCCAGGCAGCGGTCCTGCGGGGCAACCGGATCTTGCGAGCGTCGGCCCGCCCGGGCCCTACAGCAGTAATGAGGAGGCCATTTGATGTCCAGCGTCTCGTCTGTGCTTGAACCATCGTCCATCGAGCCGGGGGAGTCGACCGGGGGGGCCGGCAAGGAGCCGGTGTCCGTCCTGGTGGTCGACAACGAGCCGGGGATGCGCAATTTTCTGTACCGCGCCCTGGCGCGGCGCTATGCCCTGGTCGAGGTGGCCGAGAGCGTCGAGGCGGGCGAGGCGCTGCGCCAGCGCTGTCACTTCGACTTGCTGGTGGTCGATATACGCCTTCCCGGCACCTCGGGCGTGGACTGGCTGCGTGCGCTGCGCGAGCAGGGCGTGCGTGCCGACGTCATCTTCATGACCGCCTACGCGGATCTGGATACGGCGATCGCGGCCCTGCGCGCCGGGGCCTCCGATTTCATCCTCAAGCCGTTTCGCACCGAACAGATGCTCGAAGCCGTGCGCCGGTGTCTGGAGAACCGGCGCATGCGCCGGGAGAATTTCCTGCTGCGCCGCCAGGTCGATCACCTGCAGAACATGGACGGCATTATCGGCCACAGCCGCGCCATGGCCGAGGTGTCGGCCATTGTGCAGCGCGTTGCCCCGACGGCCTCGACCGTGTTGATCGAGGGCGAGACCGGTACCGGCAAGGAGCTGGTCGCCCGCGCCGTGCACGCCCAGAGCGGGCGCAGCGGCGACTTCGTGGCCGTCAACTGCGGGTCGATCTCGCCCGAGCTGCTGGAGAGCGAGCTGTTCGGCCACACCCGGGGCGCCTTTACCGGTGCCCACAGTGCGCGCGACGGGTTGTTCGTCTACGCCCAGGGCGGGACGATCTTCCTCGACGAGATCGGCGAGATGCCGCTGGCGATGCAGGCCAAGCTGCTGCGCGTGCTCGAGGAGCACAGCGTGCGCCCGGTCGGCTCCGACCGCGAAGTGCCGGTGGACTGCCGTGTGATCGCGGCGACCAATCAGCGCCTGGCGGGCCGGGTGGAGACGGGCGAGTTTCGCGGCGACCTGTTCTATCGCCTCAATGTCCTGAGCATCACGATCCCCGCGCTGCGCGAGCGCGTGGAGGATATTCCGGCGCTGGCCGAGCACTTTTCCGAAACCATGGCCGTGAACCTCGGCCTGGGGCCGCTCCCGCTGTCGCACGACGACATCGAACAGCTGCAGGATTACGACTGGCCGGGCAACGTGCGCGAGCTCAAAAACGTCATCGAACGCTCGCTGCTGCTCGGCAAGCTGCCGAGCGACTGTTGCCGGTCTGCGCAGGCGGGCAGCGGTGAGCTCGATGCCGGCGCGGGCGCGGGTCCGACTTATCCGACGCGGTGGACCCTCGAGCAGGTCGAACGCGAGCACATCCTCGCCGTGCTGGGCGACGTCGGCGGCAATAAATCGGAAGCCGCGCGGCGTCTGGGCGTCTCGCGCAAGACGCTGGAGCGCAAGTGCCAGGCCTGGGGCGTGTATACGGCGGCCCCGCACTGATCCGCCGGGGCGCCGGAGGCGGGCGTGTGGCATAGACTTCGAGCGGCGGTCGGCGCCAGTCTGCGCATCAAGCTGCTGCTGCTGGTGTTGTTTCCGATCCTGGTGTTCATGCCGGTCATCCTCGGACTGGCGGCCTACTGGTCCCAAGACTTTGCCTACGAGCAACTCTCGCGCCGCGTCAACACGGACCTGGCGGTCGCCCGCGATGCCTTCTCGCGTATCCAGCAGGACGACTTGGCGCAGCTCAAATACCTCGGCGAGTCCTATACCTTCCGCACGGCCCTGGCGCGCGAGGACGCATCGACCCTGCGCGACCAACTGGCCGTGCTGCGCGAGACCAGCGGGTTCGATTTTCTACACCTGACCGACCCCGAGGGTCATTGGCTGTATGCGCGCCGGCCCAGCGATCACCGCCTGAGCCGGACCTCGCCGCTGCAGCACAAGGCCATCCGCACGGGCAGCGGCACCACGGGCGTCGAGGTGTTCAGCCGTTCCGACCTGGGCCGCGAGGGCCTGGCCGTGCCCGGCGCCGACGCCGGCGGGGCGGCGGGTGGTCAGGGCGGCGAGGGACTCGTGCTGCGCAGCATTTATCCGGTCAAGGATCGTCACGGCGCGGTGATCGCACTGCTCGACGGCGGTGTGCTGCTCAATGGCAATTTCGATTTCGTCGATGCGATTCGCGACCTGGTCTACGGTCCGGGCAGCGTGCCGGCCGATGGGTGGGGCGCCGTGACCGTGTTTTTGGGCGCCACTCGCATCAGCACCAACGTGCCGCGACCCGGGACCGATTCGGGCCGCGCACTCGGGGGGCATGCCGCACACAAGGTCACCCGGCACGTGCTGGCGCAGGGCCGGCCGTGGATCGCCCGTTCCATGGTCGGCAGCGATCGCTACCTGTCGGCCTTCGCGCCCATCGAGGACGACACCGGCCAGCGAGTCGGCATGCTCAGCGCGGATTATCTCGAAGAGCCGGTACGCCGGAGCTATTTGCAGGCGCTGTGGGGGCTGGCGGCGATATCGCTGTTGAGCATGGTGTTCGCGGCCCTTGTCGCGTTTCGCGGGGCGCGCGCCGTCTTCCGCCCCATCGAGGCCATCGCGGCGGTCGTGCGGGCGCAGCAGGACGGACAGCCCAAGCGCATCGGGCCGCTGGCCTCCCGCGATGAAATCGGCGCGCTCGCCCGCCAGTTCGACCACATGCTCGACTTGCTGGACGAACGCCACCACGAACTCGAACGGGCCGCCGAGCAGCTCGAGGAAAAGGTGGCCGAGCGCACCTGCGAGCTTCGGGAGAAGAACCAACGCCTGGAGGAGACGATCCAGCTGTTGCACCAGACCCGGCGCCAGCTGGTCACGGCCGAAAAGCTGGCGGCCATCGGCGAGCTGACCGCGGGTGTGGCCCACGAAATCAACAACCCGGTCGCCGTGATCCTGGGCAACATGGAGGTGATCATCGGTGAACTCGGCGAGCAGGCCAAGCCGCTGGAGACGGAGATCGGCTTGATCATGGAGCAGGTGGCGCGTATCCGGACCATTGTCGATCAACTGCTCAGCTATGCCCGCCCGGGCGAGTACGCCGGCGAGCTCGAGGAGGTCGATGTCAATGCCGTCGTGAACAATACCCTGGTCCTGGTGCGCCACGAGCTCAAGGACAAGCATATCGACATAGCGACCCGTTTGGAGGCGAGCCGCCCGGTGCGTATCGTGGCCCAGGAGCTGCAGCAGGTGCTGGTGAACCTGCTGGTCAACGCGGTGCACGCCATCGAGGCCGAGGGGCGCATCGAGGTCGGCACGGCCGACTGGGAGGCCGATGCCGTGGCGATCCGGGTCGAGGACAACGGCCGCGGCATTGCGCCCGAGCATCTGCACCGGGTCTTCGACCCCTTCTACACGACCGACCAGGCCAACGGGACCGGACTCGGCCTGTCGGTCAGCTACGGCCTGGTGCAGCGCTACGGCGGCCACATCACGGCGCATTCGCAGCCGGGCGCGGGCACGCGCTTCGAAGTCATTCTCTACCAGGAACCCTCGCTGCGCGAGGCGGCCATGTCGTAGGGTGGGGTACCAAGACCGGCGAGGACAACAAGGGGGAAGCCACGATGGATGAAGACATGTTCAACACGCAGGTGCGGGCCTTTCTCAAGAAGGTCGGCATCACCGCCCAACGTGAAATCGAGGCGGCCGTACGTGCGGCCCTGGAAAACGGCGCCCTGGAGGGCGGAGAGACGCTGCAGGCCAAGATGACCCTCGACGTCCCCGCGCTGGCGCTGAGCGTGGAGATCGGCGACGACATCCGACTCGAATAGTCTGCCTCCGGCCGCGACTGCGGACCCGGGCCCGGCGCGACAGAATGTCGCAGCCCGGCCGGGCCTAGGTCAAATTGGCCCAATCGGGCGCCGGACTCTACGACGCATCCCCCGGCAGGGCGTACTTTGACGCCGGGCGACGCTGGTACGCGTTTTGCTCTACATCGTGGCACTGGAGGTGCACGATGTCGGCAAGCGACCAAACGGCGAGCGCCACCCCGTCGATTACCGAAGACAAGTTCCCCGTCTCCCTGGTCCTCGCGCGTGACGAGGTGCAGGTCGGGCGCTGGCGCGCGCCGAGCTGGCGCGTGCTGGGTGTCGTGGCCGGCGCCGCGAGCGAGCCCGGGGGGTCGGAGGGCGAGGCCGCGGCCCGTCACATCCTGTCCGAGGACGGTCAACCCGCCTACCTGTGGAGCGGCTTCACGCTGCAACTCTATCGCGACAGTACCGAGAGCTATTGGCACAACCTGCTGGGACGCCAGCCGTCCCTGTTCGTGATCTGCCGGGCGGACGAGGCCGGCGAACTCGAACCCTGGGCGGTCAGCGCCAATTACGACGAGGCGGGGGCGTATATGGAGGCGGACGACACGGTGTTGTCGGCGTCGATGCCCCCGGAGATCTATCGCTGGATCGAACAGTACGTGGTCAAGTATTTCCGCCCGGTCGAGCGCAAGGTGCGCAAGCGCCGGGACTGGTGGTTGGAGGACAAAGAGAATGACTCGGGACCCAAGCTCGGCCGATCATCCTGAGCGCGAGCCGGCGACGGACGAGGCGTCCGCGCCCGCCGAGGGCTTTTTGGATCGCTGGTCACGGCGCAAACACGGCGCCCGCCAGGAGGCCCAGGCGCCACCGTCGTCGCCGGCAACCGCGGCACAGCCCGAGCGCCCACCGCTCGAGCGGGAACCGCCCGATTTGGAAAGCCTGGACGGCGACAGCGACTACAGTGCCTTTTTCTCGCCCAAGGTCAACGAGGAGCTGCGGCGCTTGGCGCTGCGCAAGCTGTTCGGGGCGAGTAAGTTCAATCTGCGCGACGGCCTCGACGATTATGACGACGACTATCGCAGCTTCGAGGCCCTGGGTGACGTGGTGACCGCGGACATGCGCCGCCAGTGGGAACGTGAGCGCCAAGGCGCCGAGGCGCCGGCCGCGAACGAAGCGGCTTCGTCCGGGGACGAGGCGGACGAGGCCGCCGCCGGGCCCGATCAGCCGCTGGCGGTGGCGGAGCACGAGCCGGCGGACGAGTCGCTCGCGGCCGAGGCCGCGGACCGTGAATCCGAGCCGGGGGGGACGGTATGAGTCAGGTCAGCGGAGCGCCGGGCGAGGCCGCCGGGGCGGCGGCGCCGCTGCCGGCCGAGGGTCCGAACGGGCGCGCCCGGGCGAGCGCGCTGGGCGCGGCCGGGCATTCGGAGCCGCAGCCGACCTCGCTCATCGAGTACCGCTCGCGCGGACGGGTTTTGATCGTCGGCCCCGGCGAGGCCGCCGCGGCCGCGGCCCGGGCGCTGCCCGAGCCACTGGCGGTGGTGGTGTTGGTCACGCGGGGCGAGGCCCCGGGGGACATGCCGGCCTTGGCCGTGGCCCACGGGCGGTTGCACTCGCTGCGCGGTCACCTGGGCGACTTCCATGCCAGCCTCGAGCGTGACGGGCGTGAGGTGGCGCTGGACGCCGACGGCGACTGGGCCGCGCAGTCCCCGGCGCCGTTCGACCTCGTCCTGGACCTGGACGGCGGGCACCGCGCGGGCGATGCGCGGGCCGACGCCGGGGTCGAGGCGCACTTCGGCGCCGAGACGTTGCCGCTCGGTTATTTCGCCCCGCACGGCGAGGCGGCCCGCGGGCGCGCGCTCGAGGAGATGGGCGCGCTTGTGGGCACCTTCCAGAAGCCCAAGTTCTTCGATTACAACCCGGATATCTGTGCCCACGGGGCCTCCGGGCTCAGCGGCTGCCGGCGCTGCATCCAGGCCTGTCCGACGCTCGCCATCCATTCCATCGGCGAACGCATCGAGGTCGACCCGTACCTGTGCCAGGGCGGGGGCAGCTGCGCCGCGGTCTGTCCGAGCGGGGCGATCACCTATGCCTATCCGGCGGCCAACGATCTCCTCGATCACCTGCGGGCGGTGCTGAGCGGCTACCGAGAGGCCGGCGGACAGGCGCCCTGCGTCCTGTTCTACGGTGGCGACGATGCCGGCGGCTGGGTCGAGCCGGCGCTGGCCGGGGCGCCGGAGTCCGTGCTGCCGGTGCCGGTCGAGGAAATCGGCTCGGTCGGCATCGATGTCTGGCTGACCGCCCTCGCGTACGGGGCCGACCACGTGGTCCTGAGCGTGCCACCGAGCACGCCGACGCTCGTGTCCCGGGAGCTGGCCAAGCAGGTCGAGTATGCGCGGGCCATCCTCAGCGGCATGGGCTACAGCGGCGAGCGCCTGGCCGTGTTCGAGGCCCCGGACGGGGCGGCCCTGGTCTCCGCACTGCAGGCCCTGCCCGCGGTGGCGGGCAACGCGCCGGCGGCCTACGCGACCTTCAACGAGAAGCGCAACACAGTGCGTTTCGCCGTCGAGCACCTCTACGAGCTCAGCGAGCAGCGCGCGACCAGCGCGGCCCTGCCCCCCGGCGCGCCGTTCGGGGAGGTGCAGGTCGACCGCGACGCCTGCACGCTGTGCATGGCCTGCGTATCGGTCTGCCCCGAATCGGCCTTGACCGACGGCGGGGAGCTGCCCCAGCTCAAATTCGTGGAGGCGAACTGCGTGCAGTGCGGTCTGTGCGCCAACGCCTGTCCGGAGCGGGCCATCACGCTCGCCTCGCGCATGGTGTACCCGCACGAACAGTGGCGCGCCAGCCGTGTCCTGAACGAGGAGGAGCCCTTTGCCTGCATCGTCTGCGGCAAGCCCTTCGCCACGCGGGCCATGATGCAGCGCATGGCCGACAAGCTCGCCGGGCATTGGATGTTCCAGAACGAGACCGCCCGGCGCCGCCTGCAGATGTGCGAGGACTGCCGGGTCGCGGATCTGTACGCCAACGAGGACCACATACAGGTGCATCGATGAGCGCCGGCAAGGGGCGCGGGCCGGGCCAATCTGTCCCGCGGCGTCCCGGCAGCGTCAATTTGTCCCAGGCCACAGGCACAAGCCCGGTTCGATGTCCCGTTCCGGCACCCGAATCGGCCCTTGTGGGACATTGTGTTGCAGGTCGTTCGGGCACAGCGATTGCTGTGTAAAGCGAGAGGAGAATCAGCGGTGGAGCCCATGCAGCCCAATACGCAGTCCAACGTCGAGCTCGACGAGGCGGCCCCCGAGGCGGGCGGCGCCGCGCTCGGCACCGGGCCCTCGGGCCCGCCCGCGCAGCCCTCCGATGGCGAGGCCGAGGCGCTGCGGGCGGGGACCTATGGGTTACTGGCCAGCCTGCTGGCACAGCCCCCGAGTGAGCAACTATTGGACCAGATCGCCCGGATCGCCGAGCCGGCCGAAGAGGTCGACGAGATGGCCACGGCCTGGCGGGTGCTCAAACTGGCGGCCGGGCGCAGCGAGGTCGAGCCGGTCGATGACGAGTTTCACGACCTTTTCATCGGGGTGGGGCGCGGCGAACTGGTGCCCTACGGATCCTGGTACCTGACCGGCTACGTGATGGACCGCCCGCTGGCCCTGCTGCGGGCCGACCTGGAGTCCCTGGGTATCGAGCGCAGCGCCGAGACCAGCGAACCCGAGGATCACGCGGCGGCCCTGTGCGAGACCATGGCGCTGCTGATTACCTCCGAGGATACCGGCCCGGAGGACGAGCGCCGTTTCTTCGCCCAGCACATGCAGCCCTGGTTCGACGTGTTCTTCCGGGACCTGCAAACGGCGAAGGCCGCCTGTTTTTACCGCGCCGTGGGGCGCTTGGGCCAGGCCTTCATGGAACTGGAGAGTCGCTATCTGGCCATGGCGGTGTAGCTCGAACCGCGGGGCCGGGAGCCGGATGCATCTGATAACCGGGTAATTGCTTTGAGGAGGAGTCGGCGATGAAGCGAGACAAGAGCGAAACGCCCCAGGCGCGCAACCGGGGTCGGCGCGAGTTCATGCGTACCTTGGCGATCGGCGGCGGCGCCGCGACGCTGGTGGCGGCGACGGCGAGCTTTACCGCCGAGGCGTCCGAACCGTCCAGCGCGGCCAAGGCTGGCGAGACATCCACCACCGCCTCGAAGGGCTATCACGTCACCGCGCACATCGAGGAATATTACCGCAAGGCGGCCCTCTAGGAGGCGGGCCTCGCGGCCCCGGCATTGCGGTCCAAGACAACGGGAGATCGAGTCATGAAACTGATCAGGAAGCCGGATACCGTCCTGGATATCACCTCGGGATCGAACGAACCGCCGTCCGTCTTCCGCGGCGCGGCGATCAATCGACGGACCTTCCTGCGCCGCTCGGGGTTGGCCCTGGGAGGTACCGCCGTGGCGAGCGCGTTGCCGCTGGGCATGATGCGCAAGGCCCGCGCCGCCGATGACGAGCGCATGAAATACGCGCCCAAGACGAACGTGAAGACCGAGGTCAGGCGCAGCATCTGCACCCACTGCTCGGTCGGCTGCGGCGTGATCGCCCACCTCCAGAACGGCGTGTGGACCGGTCAGGAGCCGGATTTCTCCTCACCGTTCAACCTCGGCTCGCACTGCGCCAAGGGGGCCTCGGTGCGCGAGCACGGCATGGGCGACAAGCGCATCAAATACCCCATGAAGCTGGTCGACGGCAAGTGGAAGCGCATCAAATGGGATCAGGCCATCGAGGAGATCGGCAACAAGCTGCTCGACATCCGCGAGAAGTCCGGGCCGGATTCACTGTGGATGGCCGGCTCGTCCAAGGCGAGCAACGAGGGTTCCTACCTGCAGCGCAAGTTCGCCGCCTTCTGGGGCAGCAACAACGTCGACCACCAGGCGCGCATCTGCCACTCGACCACGGTCGCCGGCGTGGCGAATACGTGGGGTTACGGCGCGATGACCAACTCCTACAACGACATGCACAACTGCAAGGCGATGATCTTCATCGGCAGCAACGCCGCCGAGGCCCATCCGGTTGCCATGCAGCACATCCTGCGCGGCAAGGAAAACGGTGCCAAGATGATCGTGGTCGACCCGCGGTTCACGCGCACCGCCGCGCATGCCGACCAATACATCCGTATTCGTCCCGGCACCGACGTGCCCTTCGTGTGGGGGCTGCTCTGGCACGTCTTCGAGAACGGCTGGGAGGACCAGGAGTATATCCGCCAGCGGGTCTACGGGATGGACGAGATCCGAGCCGAGGTCAAGAAATGGACGCCCGCCGTGGTGGAGAATGTCGTCGGCGTGCCGGAGAAGGAGATGTACGAGGCGGCCAAGACCATGGCCGACAACCGACCCGGGACGCTGGTCTGGTGCATGGGCGGCACGCAGCATCACATCGGCAATAACAACACCCGCGCCTACTGCGTGTTCCAGCTCGCGCTGGGCAACATCGGCAAGTCCGGCGGCGGCGCGAACATCTTCCGCGGCCACGACAATGTGCAGGGCGCGACGGACATCGGCCCGAACTGTCATACCCTGCCGGGTTACTACGGTCTGTCCGCGGGCGCCTGGAAGCACTGGTCGCGGGTGTGGGACGTCGATTACGACTACCTCACGGGCCGCTTCGACATGTCCCGCCAATACGACGCCGGTGGCGGCAAGCAGGCCTACACGATGAACATGCCCGGCATGCCGGTCTCGCGCTGGTTCGACGGCATCCTCGAGGACAAGGAGCACCTGCAGCAAAAGGACAATGTCCACGCCATTTTCTTCCAGGGTCACGCGGTCAACAGTCAGACGCGCGGCCCCGACATCAAGAAGGCGCTGGAGAAGGTGGACCTGGTCGTCATCTCCGATCCGTACCCGACCATGCTGTCGGTCATGAGCGATCGCAAGAACGACACCTACCTGCTGCCCACCTGCACCCAGTTCGAGCAGCACGGTTCGGTGACGGCCTCCAACCGTTCCCTGCAGTGGCGCGAGAAGGTGATCGACCCGCTGTTCGAGTCCAAGACGGACATGGAGATCTTGTACCTGTTCGCCAAGAAGCTCGGCTTTGCCGACCAGATGTTCAAGCACATCAAGGTCGAGAACAACATGCCCAGCATCGAGGACACGTTGCGCGAGGTCAACCGCGGCACGTGGACCATCGGCTACACGGGTCAGAGCCCCGAGCGCCTAAAGGCGCAGGCCAAGTACCGCGACACCTTCAATACCACGACCTTGCGGGCCGAGGGCGGACCGCTGGACGGCGAGTACTACGGTCTGCCTTGGCCGTGTTGGGGCACGCCCGAGCTCAAGCACCCCGGTACGCCCATTCTCTATGACCCGAGCATGCCGGTGGCCAAGGGCGGCCTGACCTTCCGTGCCCGCTTTGGCGTCGAGCACAACGGGGAGAGTCTGCTGGCCGACGGGGTGTACAGCGTCGGTTCGGAGATCAAGGACGGCTATCCCGAGTTCACCGCGGACATGCTCAAACAGCTCGGCTGGTGGGGCGACCTGACGCCCGAGGAGATGAAGGCGGCCGAGGGGCGCAACTGGAAGACCGACCTGTCGGGCGGCATTCAGCGCGTGGCCATCAAGCACGGCTGTGCCCCGTTCGGCAACGCCAAGGCCCGCGCCATCGTCTGGCAGTTCCCGGACCCGGTGCCGATTCACCGCGAGCCGCTCTACACGCCGCGCCATGACCTGGTCAAGGAGTACCCGACCTACGCCGACCGCAAGGCCTTCTGGCGCCTGCCGACGCGCTATGAGTCGATCCAGGTCAAGGACTACTCGAACGAATACCCGCTCATCTTCATCAGCGGCCGTATCGTCGAGTACGAGGGCGGTGGTGCCGAGACGCGTTCGAACAAGTGGCTGGCCGAGTTGCAGCAGAACATGTACGTCGAGATCAATCCGGCGGATGCCAACGACCGCCAGGTGCGCGACGGCAAGATGGTCTGGCTGGAAGGCCCCGAGGGCGGGCGCATCAAGGTCATGGCCATGGTAACGCCGCGGGTCGGCCGCGGGGTGATCTGGACGCCGTTCCACTTCGGTGGCTGGTTCGAGGGGGTGGATCTCGGTCCCAAGTATCCCGAAGGGACGGCCCCCTATGTGCGCGGCGAGGCCTGCAACACGGCCACGACCTATGGCTACGACTCGGTCACGCAGATGCAGGAAACCAAGGCGACCCTGTGTCGCATCAAGCCGGCTTGAGAGGAGTGAGCGACCATGGCACGAATGAAATTCTTATGTGATGCGGAGCGCTGCATCGAATGCAACGGCTGCACCGTGGCCTGCAAGAATGCCAACGAGGTGCCTTGGGGCGTCAATCGCCGACGCGTGGTGACGCTCAAGGACGGCGAGCCGGGCGAGAAGTCCGTGTCGGTGGCGTGCATGCACTGCACCGACGCCCCCTGTGCAGCGGTCTGTCCGGTGGACTGTTTCTACACCACCGCCGACGGCATCGTGCTGCACGACAAGGACCTGTGCATCGGCTGCGGTTATTGTTTCTACGCCTGTCCGTTTGGCGCGCCGCAGTACCCGCAGCAGTCGGCCTTCGGGGTGCGCGGCAAGATGGACAAGTGCACCTTCTGCGCGGGCGGGCCGCTGCCCGACAACTCCGACGCGGAATACGAGAAATACGGTGCCAACCGGATTGCGGAGGGCAAGCTGCCGGCCTGCGCCGAGATGTGTGCGACCAAGGCACTGCTCGGCGGCGACGGCGACATGGTCGCCGACATCTACCGCAAGCGCGTGCTCAAGCGCGGCGGCCGTCCCAAGTCCTGGGGCTGGGAGACGGCCTACGGTAAGTGAGCCGCCGTGCGCGGCCGCAACGAGGTGGAGGAATTGCTATGTCCATGCGCTTGACGATAGTCGCCGCCATGGCCCTGGCCCTGGGGACGCTGGCGGGCTGTTACCAGTCGCCCGACGTGACCCTGCACAAACCCGGGGTCTACAAGGGCGGCCGGGACCCTCTGCAGGCCCTGGAGAAGAACGACAAGCAGCAGCAGCGTCTGCGTGACCGGTTCAATCTGGTACAAACCGATCGTTGATGGTCGAGGCAATGAAAAAACGCATGAATAATCGGATGTGGGTTTCGATACTGGTGTTGCTGGGGCTCATGTTCAGCGCGGGCTGCCAACGCGTCCAGGACCCCTGGACGACGAACGGCAAGGCGTGGAAGGAGCAGCACTTCCGCACCGACGCGCCGATCAAGGAGCTGCGAGAGCGCCTGATGACGACCCAGATCGACCGCTGATTCGGAGGAATTCGACATGGCCAGCCACGCCGACAGCTATCCCGCCCGCAGCCAGGGCCGCGCCCAGTCCCGGCGCCGCCACCGGCGCATTATGTTCTGGAGCCTGATGGCCATCCTGGTCGGCTCGATGGCGCTGCCGTTCGGCGGCTACGTCTACACCGCCGTCGCCAACGCCCAGGCCGCCAGCGAGCAAAAGACCAATCCTATCGCCAACTATTGGCGGGCGGTGCGCGAGGGCGATCAGGGCGTGACCACCGCCGATGGCCCTTATGCCACGAATTCGTTGATCCAAAACGGCGGTCAGAACTGGCGCAGCCTGCGCAATGGACCGATTGCCAGCATTTCCCCGTGGTTGCTGGCCGCGGTGCTGCTCGCCATCGGGCTGTTCTATTTGTACCGCGGCTCGATGAAGGTCCATGCCACTCGTTCGGGTGAGCGGGTCGAGCGCTGGTCCATGTTCGAGCGTGTGTTGCATTGGTATACGGCGATTTTGTTCATCATCATGGCCATCACCGGCCTGAGCCTCTTGTTCGGAAGGGCGGCCTTGATCCCGGTGTTCGGCCTGCAGGGCTTTGCGGCCTATGCCGAGTTCGCCAAGGACGTGCACAACTATCTCGGGGTACCGTTCATGGCCGGCGTCATCGTGGAGGTGGCGATCTGGATCCGCTACAACACGCCCAAGTCCTACGACTGGGACTGGCTCAAGCGCCTGGGCGGCATGTTCAGCAAGGACCCCTCGTCACATCCGCATGCCGGGCGCGCCAATGCCGGCGAGAAGCTGTGGTTCTGGTATATCGCCACGTTCGGGTTGATCGGTGTGTGTGTGTCTGGCCTGGTGATGGACTTTCCCAATTTCGGCCAGGGACGCGAGGCGATGCAGATAGCCAACATCATCCATGCGGTGCTCGCCGTCATCTGGATCGCCATCTCCTTTGGTCATATCTACCTCGGGAGCCTCGGGGTCGAAGAGGCCTTTACGGGGATGACCAAGGGCACGGTCAGCAAGGAGTGGATGATGCAGCATCACGACCAGTGGTACGAGGAAATGGAACAAAAGGGCACGGCGGGTCAGGCCGCGGGCGCGCAGCGACCGCCGGCCTCTCCCGGTCCGGCCTCCACTTAGGCGCCGCGCGCAGCCCCCTGGCCCAGCGACGCGGCGGGGAGGGCAGAGCGATGAAAACGATACGCATCACGGCGTTAGCCGGCCTTCTGGTCGCCTCGGCGTCGCTGCAGGCGGCGACCGTGGCCGTGACGATACGCAGTATCAGCGCCGACGGCGTCGGCGCGGCCTTGGGCACGATTGTCGCCGAAGATACCAGCGCTGGAATGCGTCTGACGCCGTATCTGCACGGCCTGCCGCCGGGCATGCACGGCTTTCACTTGCACACCGTTCCGAGCTGTGCGCCCGGTCGCAAGGGCGGGCAATGGGTCGCCGGCCTCGCCGCGGGCGGGCACTACGACCCGGCCGGTACGGGCCGCCACGCCGGACCGCTCGGCGATGGCCACCTGGGCGACTTACCCGCACTCGTGGTCGACAGCGACGGCATGGCGCGCGAGTCGGTCGTGGCGCCGCGTCTGAGCGTGTCGCAGCTTGTCAATCACGCCTTGGTCATCCATGCCGGCGGAGACAACTATTCCGACAATCCGCAGCCGTTGGGTGGCGGCGGTGCGCGGATCGCCTGCGGAGAGATCGAATAGCTGTGATCCAACCGGGCTCGAGCCTGGGGCAGGTATGCACGGATTCCGGCGGAGTGTCGGCGACACACCGCGGCGCGTACTATAGTTGATGCATGCGAGTCTTTCCCGCGAGGCGGGCGCGTGTCCTGGCGGGGGCGGGCCTGGTAGTGGTGGTATGCCTGTTGCTGGCCGCGCTGTGGCAGCTGGGCTTGTCGCATTCCGCCGGTCGCGCCGAGGTCAATCGTCCCGATGCCCGTGGCCGAACGCCGCTCATGGTGGCGGCGGGACGGGGCGACAGTCGGCGTGTGCGGCAACTGCTGGCGGCCGGGGCAGCGGTGAACGCCCGCAACCCCAACGGCGGCACGGCGCTGATGTACGCCGCGGTCAGTGGCGATCCCGGTACGCTTCGAGTCCTGCTCGCCCACGGTGCCGGCGCCAATCTCGCCGGCGCGAACGGCTGGACGGCCCTTATGATTGCCGCCGCCAAGGGCCATGCGCGCGCTGCCCATTTACTCCTCGAGGCGGGGGCCGATCCGGCCGCCGCCGACATCTTTCAGTGGACCCCGCTCATGCGGGCGGCCTACGAGGGCCGCGTCGGAGTCGTGCGCGTTCTGCTCGCCTATCCCGGTGTCCATGTCGATGCCACCGACGACCACGGCGCCACGGCGCTGCACCTCGCGGCGCTGCGTGGCGAGACGGCGATCTGCCGTGTGTTGTTGTCGCACGGAGCCGAGACCACGGTGCGTGACTCGGCCGGACGGACGCCTGCAGACGTCGCGCGCCTGGCCGGACACGCAGAGCTTGCCCGGATTATCGCCGCTCAGGGGCGTTGAGATTCGCCCTGGTGTTGGCCCAGGGTCCCGATGGTCGGCTTGCCGCATCGTGGTCGGCGTGTCGCCGCGAAATGTCAAGCCGGCGTTAACAAAGCACTTGGGTGCGGCTGTAACGATCCAACGGGACGACCGTCGCGGTATGGGCGACTTCACGGTGGATATCCTGGTCCACATACTCCAGTGACAGGTGGAAACCGAACTTGTCGAAGAACCGCTGGAACAGTGTGCCGCCGTAGGTACCGCGCGCGTACAGGGTGTCGCCGTCGCCGTCGTAGTCGAGCAGGATGGCCGCCAGCGGCTCGGGCGCCGGCCCGCCGAGCACGCGGGCACCGGCCGTGGCGTCGTAGACGCTCTTCTCCGAGCAGCAGTAGATCACCCGATCGCGCCGTTCTTCCTTCTCGTTTTCGTCGCGGAAGGTAACGGGCTTTGGGCGGTAGTTGATGAAGCTGACCGCGTGGGCCGGGTAGGTCATGCGGTGGGAGCAGATGGCCGAGAAGGCGACGATGGAGCGCTTCGGGCCGACGCCCCCGCGCCACTGGTAGCGCTGACCGGACTGCGTCTGCAGGGTGTTGCCGCCCTTGACCGTCTCTCCGAGGTCCAACAGAAAACACGGTGTGCTGACGTAGGGATAGTGAAAAATGTAATTGCGTCCGGCTTGCAGATCGGCGCTGCGCAGGGTGTTACCGTCGGCATCGACCAGGCGGACCCGGTGATACGCGCGTTCGGTGCTGTCGGTGGGCAGGGCGAAGGCACCCTGGGCGCGGATCAGGGCCAGGGCCGAGGCGCACAGGCGCACGAATCCGCGGCGATTGATGCGATGGTCATGGCTCATGGCAACCCCCCTGGTTGAGGCCGGGGTTGGGGCGCGGCGCGCGCGGTTTGGCCTGGATGCAGCGAACGGGCGCCGGGGTTATCGAGACAAGCCTAGCACAGGCGGGCGAGGGCGGCGGCGCGCTTCAAAAATCGGCCACCAAGACGTGCACCGCGCCCGAGCGGCTCTGACAGAACCGATAGATCTCCAGACACATTTCGATGAACGGCGGCTCGAAGTCGAAGCTCTGGCTGTCGGCCGCGACCTTGAGTTCCTGCAGCTCGCGCTCGTTCA
>Ga0209918_1000356_pt1 | contig 31872 bp, 40 predicted proteins | sample SalPonD_shore_MG_FD_185712 | JGI IMG/M metagenome (GOLD analysis project Ga0209918, IMG submission 185712) | Salt pond soil microbial communities from South San Francisco under conditions of wetland restoration - Salt Pond MetaG... | ecosystem: Environmental > Aquatic > Marine > Intertidal zone... | reverse complement strand
AAGAAGACGACGGCCAAGAAGTCGACGGCCAAGAAGTCGACGGCCAAGAAGACGACGGCCAAGAAGACGACGGCTAGCACGGCCGGCCGTTCGCGATCATATGACGAGACCACGAAGATCAAGTGGCTCGTTTCAGAGAACCCGAAGCGGGAGGGGTCCGCTGCGCACAAGCGCTTTGCAAAGTACTTCAAATCGAAGACCGTGGCCGAGTACATGGAAAACGGCGGTACATCGGCCGACCTTCGCTACGAAGAGAGCCACGGCATCTTGGAGCTCGCGAAGTGAAGATTCTTGTGACGGGGATGACGGCCACGCAGATCGGCAGTCAGCGCCAAAGGCCGATCAACAAGTACGTCAGCGCTCCGGCGCTGCTCGTCAAAGGTCTTCGTGCGCTGCGCCACGACGTCGACTGGCGGCCGGCGTCCCCGTTCGAGAACTTCAAAGAATACGATCGCGTCGTTGTGTTTATGGCCAATCCTGTAATGCTTGGTGCAATGTACCGTTTGGGGGCGTTCACGGCACTCGTCAAGCGGCCCGACGCGATCGTTTCGTTTGACGACTGGCAATTTAAGACAATCATGAATGGTATCGGAACGCTGTCGACCAGGGACTACTATTACCTTTGGCAGTCGACGATCGCCGTGCAGCGTCGCCATAACGAAGAGGTGTTGGCGTCGCCGAGGCTTCGTCGTCGGATTGAGAAGTTTGTGACCGACACGGCGGCCACGCGCACATATCGCCACCGCGTCCTGTGCTACGTGTTCCCCTGGGGCGACGTCGACAAGCTGGGCGTGCGCTCCGAGATCGGCATAGACGCGGTCGACCCGTCGCCGTTGGTCGAGATCCCGTCAGAGGCAAAGTCGTTCGTGCCACCTACCTCGCGACACGGGAGACGCTGGCTTCTCGCCACGTTGGGGGATCACTCGCGCTGGCTCAATGACCTCAACCTGAGGTGGCCGGTCGACTGGTACGGGCACAAAAAGGGAACGCACCCGCGAATCGCAGAATCTGAGCTCGTGGCCACGATGTCGAAGTACGAGGGCCTGCTTTCGCCAAAGTATCCGCACGCCGGCGGCGGGTGGTGGCGGGCACGATTCGTATTTGCGGCAGTGAGGGGCGTACCGCTGCTCGGCGATGCCGCAGAGATGGCTCCCATCGGACCGGCGTATGACGTGGCGCCGCGAGACTTTGAGCGCCTGTCGATCGCCGATCGCGCCGACGTCGCCTACGGGCAGCGGGAGACATTTCAACGTCGATCGTGGTCTCGTCGCAAGTTTTTAAACCAACTCAGGAGAATCATAAATGGCTAAGAAGCCTCAGGCCCTCGGGGCATACGTCTTCGGCGGCGGCTTCACGGAGGGCGTGCGTCGGCACTTCGACGTGCTCGCGCACTTCGAGGACGACGGCTACGGCGTGCGCACGGCACGGGCCAACTTTCCGAAGATGCCGATCTTTGTCGGACCGGACTCGTGGCCGCGCAAGGACTACCGAGGCGTGCCGTTTGTCTACGGCAACCCGCCCTGCGCGGCCTGGTCGGCGCTCAACGGAAAGCGAACACAGGCCGAGCAGTCGTGGGAACAAGATGCCCGCGTCGACTGCACGCGCCGGCACTTCGGGCTGCTCGAGGACCTGCGCCCGACCGTCTGGGTCTGGGAGTCGGTCGACCGGGCCTTTACGACCGGGCGCCCATTCGTCGACGGCCTGGCCGCGCGCGCCGTCGCCCTCGGGTACTCGGTCACACACCTGCGGTTCGACGCGCAGTACGTCGGGGGGAGCCATCGCCGGGTCCGGTACTTTATGATCGCGCACAAGGTCGCGTTTGACTGGGACCGGTGGGTCAAGTTCAAAGAGGCACCGACGACCGGCGAGGTCCTTGCGAGCGTCCAGTGTAAGACAGACGAAGACAGTCGCAAGCCAGTCATGAACGAAAACCTCAAAAAAATATATCGGTATACTCGGCCCGGGGAGAAGTTGTACAACGCGTTCAATCGTAAGAACCCGGAGCACACGCGAAAGACCCGGGCCGCCTCGACCGGGCGCAAGTTCGTCGTCGGGCGGCCCGGGTTTAAGTGGCAGCGCCTCGCCGCCGACCGCGTCTGCCCGTGTCTCGTCGGCTGCACGGCGTTTCACCCGACAGAGGTACGGTACGTCAACTTCGCCGAGTTCAAGGCCCTCTGTGGGTATCCCCGGCGCTGGCGCGTGTTGCCGACGTCGGAGCGCGCGTCTGATATCGATTGGGACGTGATGACCCGCGCCGTGATGCCGCCCATCGCCAACTGGATCGGCGGGCTCGTGCGCAAGGCCATCGATCAGGACAAGCGGCTACGCCGGCCGCGGGTCGAAGTCATCGACTTGCGCAAGGCAACTATTCAACGAGAGGAGCTTTCTTAATGTTTGAACGAATCATGACCGAACAGGCCGCGCTACAAGACCGGATGAACTGGCCGACTGGTAAGGGCGTCGCCGGCGCAAAGGAGAATTTTCTCGCAATGCAGGTCGAGGTAACCGAGGTCCTTGCCGAGCTGCCGTGGAAGCCGTGGAAGTCATACGCCGATGTGCAGCGACTCGAGGCGGTCCTCAATGACCCGGTTGCCCGAAAACGCCTCGCCACGGAGATGACCGACATCATTCAATTCTGGGCAAACGCCGCTCTCGCGCTCGGCCTGACGGCCGAAGACCTCCACGTGGCGCTCGAGACAAAGTGGGGCGAGAACCATCGCCGCGTCGAGGCCGGGGAGGCCGGCCGATGACCTGCGTGACGATCTTCGAAGGCCCCGACGCGTCAGGCAAGTCGACGACGATCGCGCGGCTCTATCCGAACCCGGCGACCGCGCGCGTGGACCACCACGGGCCGTACCTCGGTGAGGCCGACGTCGCGCACCGTTACTTCACCTCGCTGACCCGAGAGACGACCCGCGAGGACATCGTCCTCGACCGCTCGTGGCTCTCAGAGCCGATCTATGGCGTCGTCATGCGGAACGGGGCCGACCGCGTCGGTCGGGCGCGGGCGCGGATTCTCGGACGCGTGGCGGCGACCCGCGGCGGCGTCGTCGCCCTGTGCCTGCCGCCGATCGGGAAGCTCCTCAAGACGTGGCGGGCCCGCGCCGATCGAGAGTACCTCGACCGGGCCGCGAAGCTGGCGGCCGTATACGACCGCTACGCCGAGCTGGCCACCCGGGCGTCGGTCGATGGCCTACCCCTGGTCGTCTACGACTGCCGCCGCAGCGCGAGCCTAGAGGGGCTACGAGACGCCCTAGAGAGGGTCCGCCGGAGGCCGCCTCTCGGCGCCCCTGGGGGCGGGGTCTGGCGACCGGGGGTCTCGGTCCTGATCGTCAGCGGCCGGCCCGGGGGCGGCCAGACGGCGCCGAGCGAGGCGAATCGGACCCCGTTCTCGGGCCTGCACCGGGGCGGGTGCTCCATCTGGCTCGCCGACCGGCTCGAGGCGGCGGGAGTCCCCGAAGACGCCCTCTACTGGGCCAACGCCGCCGACGCGGCCGGCCGGGAGACGGACCCGAGCTTCGTCGGGGCCCTCAGCCCGCGCAAGGTCATTGCGCTCGGTGAAAACGCCGCCGCGTGGTGTCTCCGCGCCGGCGTCACGGCCGCCGAAGTCCCGCACCCGCAGTACTGGAGACGATTTCGCCGTCATGAGCCCTATCCATTAATTGAGGAGCTGCTAAAATGAGTGTCCCGTTCAAATATCGGTCCGCCACCGTCGCGTGGCTGCACATTCTTCAACACCTCGTCGCGCAACGTCACAACGCCGTGGCGCCACGTGGGCAGCGCACGGTTGAGCTGCTGCACAACTCTGTCGCCTACCCGATCGCCCGCCCCGTCGTCGTCGCGCCGGCCCGCAAACTGAGCTATAAGTTCATGGCCGCGGAGGCGATGTGGATCTTGGCCGGCGACGATCGCGTCGAGACGATCGCGCCGTACAACCCGAACATCGCCCAGTTTTCTGACGACGGCGTCACGTTCGCGGGCGCATACGGGCCGCGCATCGAAGAGCAAATCTCGTACGTCGTGCGAAAGCTACTCGACGACCGGGACACCCGCCAGGCCGTACTGACGATCTGGCGGCCAAACCCGGCGGCGTCGCGGGATATCCCGTGCACCGTGTCGATGACATTCAACATCCGGGCGGGACGGCTCAACGCGCACGTGTTTATGCGGTCATCCGACGCGTGGCTCGGCGTGCCGTATGACTTCTTCAACTTCGCGATGGTCGCGGCCCGCGTCGCGTGGCTCTACAACTTTAATCTCATGAACGAAGAGCCGAGAAACCCCGACGTCATTGAGCCGGGCCTCGTCTACTGGACGGCGGCGTCGTCGCACCTCTACGAAAGAGACCTCGAGGACGCGCGGCACGTGCTGAAGACCACGCCCTCGGTAGGGGCCGACGACGTCGACCCGCTGCCGGCCGAGCTCGTGACCTGGCGCGACGGGTGGAAGCGGTTGTGGCAGTCGCTGGAGATTTGTCGTGACCGGCCCGCCGGAGAGACGCCCGCCTGGAGGATTCGCCCGCAATGACCATCGAGCGCACCTCGACCGGGGCGACCCGCCTGGCCCGGCTCGACGACGGCCGGCCGCTGTTCGTCACCGTCAACTGGGACGCCGACGGCCGGCCGCTCGAGCTCTTTGTCCGGCTCGACGACCCGGATCTTCACGAGTGGGTCACGGCCCTCACGCGGTTTGTCTCGATGGCGCTGCGAGAGGGGCTGCCGCTCGGGCTGATCATCGAAGAGCTCGAGGCCGTGCACTCGGCCAAGACGCGCCACGTCCTGCCGGGGTCGACCGACGTCTGCCCGTCGCTCGTCGCCCGGATCGGCGCCGAGGTTCGCCGGGCGTTTGACGAGGGGCCTGGCCTGGCGATGCTATACGAACGTCACACAGAGAGGGAGGGGAGTCATGAGACCGAGTAAAGACGAATACTTCTTAGAGATGGCCCGGGTCGTCGCGATGCGCTCGACGTGCCTGCGCCGCGCCGTCGGCGCCGTGCTGGTCGATGTGGATGGTCACGTGCTCACGACCGGGTATAACGGCCGGCCGGCGGGGATGCCGCACTGCAATCAGGTCACGGGTGTCACAATGGAGTTCGACCCCGAGGGCGACGTCGCCGTCAACGAGTATGACTATGCCTGCGACGGATCGAGCGCGGCGTCGGGGGAGCGGATCGAGGCGTGTGAGGCCGTGCACGCCGAACAGAATGCGCTTCTTCAGTGCCCCGACGCGCGGCTCATCGACGTGTGTTACGTGACCGTGTCCCCGTGCCTGGCCTGCGTCAAGATGTTACTAAATACCGATTGTCGCCGGATCGTCTTTGCCGAGCCATACGCGCACGACGACGCGGCCCGGGCACTGTGGGAGTCGTCCCGCCGCGCCGGTTCGTGGCAGTTCGGACCGTCGCCGATAAAGGAGCCACAGTACTATGAGTAAGTATAAAATCGTCAAGTGCCCGTGCGGTGATCCGCACTGCGCCCAATATTTCTGCGTTCCGCCAATGTATGTCGTACAGGGCGCCGGAATCTCGCGGCACGAGGCGGAGAGGATCAAACGGGCGTTGGAAATGTTAGACGCTGCTGACTTCGCCGAAGAGCTTCGACGCGACGCGGCCGAACAGGTCGGCTTCGAAGTCGGCCTGTTCGACGAGCCGCCCAGGTATCGCGAACATGGCGAGCGATACTGCCCGACCTGCAAGACCCGATTCGACGGTGTCGGCTGCCCGCGGTGCGGCTGGCCATCATACTCACGAGAGGAGGACCACCGATGATGTACGTACTCGCGATCTTTTTGCCGCCGGTGGCGGTGCTATTCTGTGGCCGGCCGTTCGGGGCGGTCCTCAACGTGCTGCTGTGTCTGCTCGGGTGGCTGCCCGGCGTCGTGCACGCCTGCGTCGTGGTGCACGACCGACGCGACGCCAAGCGACTGCGCCGGGTCCGCGACGCATTTCGAGAGGAGGGCGTCCGCCATGCTTAAGGCCGAACACCTGATGCACCTGCAGACGCGCCTCGGGCCGGGCGTCGAGGTCGGAGTGACGGCGGGCGGATCTGATAACGTAGCCAGGGTCGAGATATGCGGCCCCGACGTGACGGTACATCTTTACCCGATGTACAAAGAGTGGGGGGCCGATCCGTTTTTCTGGATCGATCATGCCGCACGCGTCTACTTGTCGGAGGAGAGGGCCGCCCGCCCCGGTCGAAACGAAGAGGAATCTGAGTAACAGAGCACCCGGGCGATCGTCGCGCGGCCCGATAAATCACTAAACTGCGCGGCACACTGAAGAGGAGAGAGACCATGAACTTGATCATCACTGCCATGCTGGCCCTGTCGGCCTTCACCGGGTACGACGTCGGCCATCCGACGACCGCAAAATGCGCCTTTGAGCCGCTCGTGACCGTGCACCATCCCGGCACGAACTACAGCTACAAAGCCAGCGCCTGCGAGGTCGGCAAGAAGACCGTGTCGGTCGACGTCTCGCGGCTGTCGAAGGACCACGGCCAGACGGCCCGAATGGCGCTCAAGCGGTATTCGTTGTAGTAATCCGGCGCCACACGGGCGCAAAGACGAGGGCGGCCCGCAATGGGCCGCCCTTTTTTTTATTCCTGGGTCTCCAGGACCGCGTCAATCAGGCGGTTGTTTGACACCCGGCACGACTGATACCGCTCCGCCCAGAGCAGCATCACTCGCCGGACCTCATTTGCCGACCCGTTTTGTAGCTGCGGGAGCGTCGCCGGCTGACGTTTGAGCATCGACGCGTGAAACGTCGGGGTTCTCTTTTCCACGAGCGGCGGCGTTGAGCAGGCGCACGTCAGCAGGGCCAAAACAAGTACGATTGGGGATAGTCTTTTCATGCTGCTCTGCCTCCTTAGTAAGGGTGCGATAGACGACGTGAACCTTGCCCTTTTCCTGTTGGAGCCTTACGGCCTGATCGTCGACGCGAGTCTGGAGGCGTTGGTTTTCGCGCTCCATCTTCTGTACCTGGGCGGCCTGCCCCTTGGACATCTGCCAGGCACACAGCCCATACCCGCCGACAAATGCCCCGGCCACGACGGCCAGGGCCAGCACCGCGATCACAACTGCCTTGGTCATGACGGACCTCCTACTGTTGAAGTTTGTTCGAGGCCCGGCTGCCCAAGACGTCGCCGACGCTGTTCGCCATAAATCCCACGCCGAACGCCGTCATGGGGTCGAGCCGTCCGGCCGCGTACAGGCTGACGAACCCGGCCAGGGCGCAGACGATCGCCAGGTAGCTCGACGGGCGGTGTCGGACCCAGTACCCCCACGCACCGGGGTAGCTATCGGCCTTCTTGGCCTGCGCCAGCGCCTTGAGGAAGTGCGCCGCCATGCCGAGGAGCAGCATCACGAACGGGTCCGCCAGGACCTTAATCACGTGGTCGGTGATCATCGCAGTCCTCCCTCTTTGTCCGGCGCACGTCGACCACGACCTCGATTCCGAGCCGTCGAAGTATGAACTTGGCAGACAGGTTCGTGGCCGACAGGACCAGCGTGCCCAGAAAGCCACAGATCATCGACAGCGACAACAGCTCGATGGTCGAGTGCGCGTATAGGTATATGTGGCTGGCGACGATGTAGATCGCCCCGCCGAAGAACGCCCCGATGACGGCATACGCAAAGATCAGGTAGCGACGAAGCTGCCCCTTGTCTCGGATGATCTGATAGCCTGCCACAGTACAGCCCCCCATCGCCCCGGCCGCCAGGGCCAGGGCGAACAGCAAGACTTCTAAGACGTCGAAGAAGTGCTCTCCGAATGGTTTAAGCATCAAGCTCACCTCGTATTGTCTTAAGCGCCTGCGCCAGCGCAATACACCCCTCCATCCGCTGGGCCTGTATCTTGTCCTTGTGATGCATGAATTCAGGCTCGACGATCACGGCCGGGCACTTGGTGCGGGCGAGTAGAAAGTCGGGCCCGTTCGCCGGATTCATTCGGTAGTAGCCTTCCTTCACGCCGCGGGACGGGGGGAACAGCTCGGCCATGCGCCCCTGAATGATCTCGGCGGCCCGCTTGCCGGGCTCGCTGCCGGGATAGTACAGCGTCTCGCAGCCGCGCCCGACCGGCTCCGGTGTGCCGTTCACGTTCTTGGTGGCGTAGTTGAAGTGCACCTCCAGGACGAACACTGCGTTGTGCTGTTCGACCTGCTCATTGATGTACGACACCTTTTTTTGCAGCACACCGGTCGGCACGACCTTGATCCCCTCGCCGTACCGAAACGCGATCTCGGAGACCCACTGTGTCGCCTCTTCGTGCTCGCAGTACCCCTCGAAGCACGCACCGGGGGCGGCGGGGTAATGGCCGGCAGAAAGTAGTACGATGCTCATAGTTTACGTGTCCTCTTCCAATTGGCCGCGACTACCTGTACTCCTGGGGGCGTTACGCGGGAGAGCGGTACATTGTCTAGTTTGATGTACCCATTCTGTATTGCGTCTCCGAGTATGAAGTCACTACCGTCCTCATCCTCTAACGCCGAGACATGATGGCACAGATCACTTACCGGGTCGATCAGTACCACCACGTCGTCGACCGCTAAGTTTGTAAATGGGTGCGGGACTAGCGGCATGTCGGCCTGTTGCATGGCCCGGTCGATCATCTTGCGCTTGTAAGATCCGTTCTTCTTTGCGTCCAACGCCTCCGCCAACTTGACCGGATCGGACTTCGCCTCTTTCAAGTCAAATGGTACGTCTAGCACGAGCTTAAATGGCGATCCCTTGTTGTCGTAGCCGTGTGGGCGCAGGTCCGTGGGTCCGTTGTTGTGCCAGGGCGCCTCGGGCGCGACCCAGAGCTGCTTCACGTTGCCCGACTTGTCGATAAGCGCAAACATAAACTTTCCGCAGACTCCATCGCCCATGTCGTAGGGCGGGGACGCCTGAATGTAATAGACATATCCTCTGGTCGTGTCGCCGCCGCCAGTTGTGCCTATCCAAACGTAATTGACGTATGAGCCGCGCCCTGTTGTTCCGTATGCCGTTATTCCCGCCGCCGTATACCCATCACTAGAATAGGCCCCGAATGTCCCAACACCAGAGGTGACATAGTCCGCTCCCGCGCCGCCCGTAAAACCGACTTTTGGCGCACCGCCGATTGTATAGCTACCGCCTGGGCTCGTATAGAAATAAGCGGCCGCCCCCAGGTCGCTAATTGTGATGTCATGATAACTACTAGCTATCTTGATCTGCGCCTGTCCGACAATGTTCGACGCCAGAACGCCCTGCGATGTAATTTGTGGCGCGCCGCTGTCCCCGGCCGCGAATGCCGCGAGGTTGTCGCGCAGGTTCTGCATCTGCGTGCTCGTGAGCACGGACCCGTACCCGAACGCCGATGATTGATCTACCCAGGTCATGTCGTTACCTCTTGGCTATGGCGGGGCGCGGCCCGTGCTTGAGTTCGTCGATGAAGTCCGCCACGGCGGCCTTGTGCACCGGACAGAGTTGTGGGTTGTCGACGCCGTCGAGTTTGATCCCATGAAACGCGCCCCAGCCGGGGAAGCCATGACCGGCCTCGCGTTCTGTGTATGCCTGCCCGCACACGTCGCAGACGATCTTTCGCAGTATCGGCATTGCCGGTCTCCTATAACAGTAGGTCGGTGGTATTATCGAGCGTCGAGACATCGAGCGTGAACTGCCCCGAGTACTGCGATGCGTCGATGTCCGTCTCGAACTCCCCGGTATCAAGGTTAAATTGATACCCCATCAGCCGGTACGACTCGCCCGAGATGCCGCGCTGTTCGTCCGTCACCGTGATGGTGTCGCCAATCTGCCGCACGGCGGGGACCAGCGGAGCTCGCACGCGCAGCTTGGGATACGGCATCGCCTTGACGTATGTCTCTCGTGTGGCCTGTACGTTGGCCGAGGTGCTGTCCACGTACCAGACGAAGTCTGACTTCTGCGTCTGGTCGCGCGCGCCGAACGTATTGACCGAAGTCGTATTGACCGACAGGCCCGTGATGGTCCACGTGTCAACCGACACGTTGTAGCCGCCGAGCACGTACTGCCGATTGACGATGTCCGCGTCGTTGACTTCCAGTGACAGGTCGAGGATCGAGTCGTTGTCGAGCACCGTCTGCGCCGAGTCCGCTGCGCTAAATCGGCGAAACGTGAGCATATCGTTCTCGACGAAGATCGCCGACTGCGTGTAGTCCGCCAGTTTGGCCAAGACCTCACTGCACTTCTTGCCCTGGATGTTGCCGTTCATATACACGCCGTCGGCACTGAACACGGCGGCCCAGTCGAGCCAGGACTGGTAGTCGATGTCCGGGTTGCTCGTTGACTGCACGCCCGAGTACCCGCCCCAACTCGTGACCACGGCCCAGGCAATGTCGGGCGGTGTGGCCGAATCGGTAAACGTCACGGGCGCGTCGTTGGTCCCGACTTCGCGCTCGGTAAGCTGTTTGAACTTGTCGAGCAGCGACAGCGTGGCCTTGCCCTTGTCGTACTGCATGTGGTCGGTCTTGCCCGAGTACAGCGTGACGAGTTCGTCGCCACTGGTGGGGTGTGTAAACCCGAACCGCACTAGGCATCGCTTTGCCAGACTCGCGTTGCTCTGATAAAAGAAATTGAGCGCTCCGTCTTCGTTCGCGAGATCGACGTTCACGCTCTGCGGCCGCACGCTGTTCCAGTCCCGCTTGACGGTCGGCCACTTAAGGACGCGGTCGGAGTAGTCCGAATTGACCGCTGTCGTTACCAGGGAAAGTCCGACCGAGTCGAGCAGCGGCCCTGGCGTATTGATATCCGACATCGAGAACACGGCCCGAAATTGCAGTCGCGTATCGGCCGTGATTGTGTCCGGCAGCGTATCGATAGGTGATGCGTCAGTCCCGGCCGTCCACGCGCCCCAATTGGACCCGGCGTCGGTCGAGACGCGGGTCTGCAGCGCAAGCCCCTGCCCATTGAGCGATGCGGACCACGTCAGGGAGCTGGTAGCGACCGGTAGCGCGTTTGACGTGGGTGCATACTCACTCGAAGTGAAGTACGACGGATACGGCGATGGGTGCGATGACCATACCGGCGACACAATGTAACCGGTATTTGCGTTTGTCGTGATGTCTCTGGCATACGAACCGGAACCTTCATCAAACGGAAGGCACAGCAATAAATCGACTTCAGACCCATCGGCCTTATAGACAGATAGACTGCTTATGTCGGTATCTGGTATATATGAAGACCACACACGAAAATTTGCGACCCTGCCTATCCAATAAGACCCCGTCTGTAAATAAGCAGCGATGCCCAATTCTTTTGTGCCGGGGGCAAACGGGCCATGATAGAAACCACCGCTAGCCACCAACACACCGTCTCTGTGTATGGTCATAGGCTGCCCGGACCCAGCACGAAATACCCAATGTCCATATACGTGATTCCATGCACTATTCCAAGCCTTGGTTAAACGCTCGCTACTACTATCGCCAAAGTCCCAATAAATAATACCGTCGACCCACGGGAAATGACAATTAAGTCTATTCGCACTATCATTGGGGTTGGCTTGAAACAGAGACGAATATCTGGCATTCGCCTCTGGCCTAACCCATGCGTCAATAGTAATGCAGTGCATCGTATCGACCCAAGACGTCATATCAATACTACGGACAGACGTGTTTCCAGACGGGCCGCATAGGTAAATGTCACTATCACTACTGACACCGACAAATCCATCGCTCGTCACGACGCTATTCGAATTGACGCCCACCGCCCAATCATCGTAGGAGTCGACGAATGTCTCCCACGAACCACCTACGTGATTCTCAATCTCAAATCTACGCACCGGCTCAGCCGTGCGCGACTGGAGTTGTGTCTGAAACCAGCTGGAGACCTGATAGCTCATCAGTAGGTCCCCAGCTCGATGGTACCCGAAAACAGACTGTCGTATGGCTCGACGTACTTGCCGATCGGCGGATTCTTCCCGACCAGGTGCACACTGTGCACGACCGTATCGCCCGAGGACATGAACAACAGATCGGTGTTCGACTGCCACCACGAATTGACGACGGCCATCGTGGCCGAATCGACAAACGACACGCCGAACTTAAAGCCGTCGAAGTGACCCCACTTATAGACGTACTCGCGCCCGCCGCGGGCGCGGTGCCGGTCCTCGATTTTCTCCCCGGTCTGTTGAAAGTCCCAGTTGGGGTACAGCGTCACGCCGGTATTGCTGTCGACGAATAGCCGGTACATCTTACTTGCCTCCCAGCATGTAGGTGGGCTTTACCCCGGCCTTGGCCAGTCGGTCGAAGGCCGGAAAGAGCTTTTCGGCGACGAGGTCGGACAGCTCCGCCGGGGACATGCTACGCAAGTCCGTGCCGGTGATTTGAATCGTTAGCCCGCCCTCGATCATCATTCCGCCCCCGCCGGACCGCTGTTGTGACAGATACGAAGTCAAGTCCTTGTTCTGCTGTGGCGACACGACGCGCTCGCCCTTGTTCAGCAGGAAGGTCTGCTCCTTGGGCACGTAGTCCATGCCGCCATGGGCCGCGCCGCCGATGCCTGCCCCCAGGCCCGCGCCTGCCGCCGCCGCCCCCGCCGCGCCTGCCGTCGCGAGCCCGAGGTTCGTCGCCGCCACGGCGGGGGCCATCGCCCAACCGTACAGCGGGATCGCCGCTGCTGATGCAAACGAGTTCGTGTAGGTCTGCGCGAGGCCAGAGGCGAGTTGCGCGCTCGCCTGCGACGTGATGGCGGCCTTTTCAATGCCTGCCAAGATCAACCGCTGCACGCCGATCTTGATGAGCATCCCGAGTAGGGTCTTAAGGACATTGCGGGCAATGTTTTGCAGCGCGTCGGCCATGGACCCGCCCTCGACGATGACCTGCGCAAACGTATCACCGATGGTCCCGGCCGCGTTGGTCATCATATCGAACAGGCCGGAAGCCAACTGATGCGTGATTGTGCCCGCCTGGTTCTTGAAGTCGTTAGTGAGCTGGAGCATCTCTTGCGAGAATGTCTTGGCCGCCACCGTCGTCTTTTGTGCCGACTCGCTGGCCGCGTCACCGATCGTCTGTAGCTTGCTGATCATCATGTCCGCCGACGCGCTCGCTTTGGACATGTCGATATTCAATCCGCTTGCCAATGCCTGACCTGCGTCGTGTGACGCGAGCTTGATCACTGATACGTCACCCTGGATGCCCTTGATGATCTGCTCGCGCGCCTTGCCGATGTTCTTGATCAGCGACTCGGCCATGAACTTGCCAAGGTCCGGGGCATTCTTGCCGTGCGTCCAGTTGTAGATGGCCTTGCCGAGCCACGACCCGAAATCGTTGAGAATATGCGTCGTGGCCTTGACGCCCTCCCACATGCTTACCGCCAGGCCGTGCCCAATGGCGAACAAAATGACCACGGCCGACTGTGCAAATTTGCCGAGGCTATGCAAAAACCGCGTCAACACTTCGGTGTTGCCATTGAATATCTTCTTGAACGTGTCGCCAATCTGCCCGAGCACGGCGACGAAGGTAAAGAACCCGTGCAGCGCCCGCTTCGTGAACGATTGCACCGAGGCGATCATCCCCGACGTCGCATCGGCAAACCGATTGCCCAGGCCGGTGAATACGGGGATAAGCTGATCCGCCACCGCCCGCGACACGCCCTTGATGCTGCCCCAGGCGCGGCCCATCGCGTTGGTGAACTCCTCGGCGTTTGCGGCGGCCTGATTACTGACCACCAGGCCGAGTCGCTGCGCGTCCTCGGCCATCTTCTGCATCGCGGGGGACCCCTGCTTGAGCATCTGAATGACAGACGTGCCCTCGGAGTCGAACAGGGTAAAGGCGAGTCGCAGCTTGTTTGCCTCGCCGTGCACGTTCTGGAACTTATCGGCCAGGGTCGTCATCTGGTCCGACAGCGGGAGCTGGGCAAACTTCTTGGCATCGATGCCGAGTTCAATCAATCCCTGCCGCGCAGACCCGAACCCCTGCGCGGCCTCCCCGACGCGACGCGTCATGCGCTGCACGGCGAGGTCGAACTGTTCAGACTGCACCCCGGACTGTGAGGCGACGAACTCATATTGCGAGAGCTGATCGACCGCGACGCCAATACGCCGCGAGAACTTGGCCAGTCGATCCTCGCTGTCCGCTACCTTCTTGGTGAAGTAGAAGGTGGCAGTGGCAGCGGCAGAGGCCCCAGCGGCGAACTTCGCGACGGTCTTCACCGTCGTGCCGATGGTCTTACTCACTTTCCCCATCGGCCCGGAGAACTGGTCCACGCCCCGGATCGTAAACTCTATGACATTCGACATCGGAGCCTTACCCCTCGTTAGTGTTGGCCTTTAGCCACGCCATCGTCTCGCTGCCCATTACCGACATGGCCCAGACCACCAAGTGCTCCTGCTCCGCGTACGCGCCGCCAGTGGGCCACTCGATCCGCTGCACGCCGGTCGACGCCCCAATGTTGTGCGTACCGCGAAAGGCCAACACCCACTCACTGCATGGCAGTCCGGCAATCAATTGGTCTCGATCGAGGTCGATTCCTTCGAGACTTCGTCGGACTGCACGCCGGAGTTTTTTTCGTCGTCCTCATTGACGAATGACGCCTTCAACAGCCGCGATGCCATGTCTGCCTGCAGCGAATAGAAATACGCCTCTCCGAGCATGTGCTCCAGGTCGATAGTCGAGCCGTCCTTGGCCGTCAGGCCCCGGAAATTCGATACGTACTTCGGTAGCAGGCCGATAGTCGCGTCGATCAGACGCACGTTGTCGGAGATGCTCATTACCACCTTGCCGTTCTCGTCCGGCTCCGGCATCAGTGGCTTGAGCATCGCCATATCGACCTTCTTGAGGCGTTGCGACGTGTACGTGATCGTGTCGCCGTCAAACTCGACGGTCTCTTCCACCCGTGGTGTGAAGTTACTCATGCTAATAGCTCCTCTCTTTGTTGCCGATTAGTAGGCGGTCTGTGTGTTGGTCAGCGTGATACGGAACGGAAACCCGGAGTCCACAGAATACACGCCCTTGGCAGTGAACGACACGTCGATCGGACCGTTACCGCCCGCATTGGGCTTGAACTCCGAGTACCGGAACATCGGCACTTCGACCTTCACGGCGTCCTGGTAGCCACTGGAGATCGTGGTCGGGCCCTTGAGGTAGGCCACCAGCTCGCGCTCGGACTGTGACACCCACTCATCGAATTCGTTGGTATCGGAGAAGCGCAACGTGCCAGAGATCGTCGTCACGCGCTCGCCCGTGCGCTTCACAAAGCGGGGGAACTTGCCGCGCGCCGGGTCGAGGGACCACTCTGGGCCGATGTTCTCCTCGTCCTTGATATTGAGCGCCGAGATCATCGGCTGTGCCGACCCACCGATGGTGACGCTCGTAACGTCCCAAGTCCAGCGCTTGCCCACGGGATACGTAGGCGTGACGTTGGCCTGCTGGTCGAAGTTACCGCCCGCGAACGTCACCTTGGCTTTGAGAAAGTCGCCGTTCGGCATGTCGAGTTCGAGAGTCGTACCGACGAGATCATAGAACAACTGCGCCGATCCGGTCTGTAGGTACTTGTACAGTGTGACAGGGACGTTGGCCGCGAAGTCGTCGAAGTCATCCGTGCGCGGCGTGAAGACGTGCTGGTACACGTCCGCCGAGGCCTCCTTGGTGCTCGTGGGCGGGCCGAGTACGGACTTGAGCAGCGCACCGAGCGGGATCGGCTGCGCCGTCGCCCCGACGTCACCGGGGCACTGGCTCTTGCCGGTGTAGTGGTCGCCCTCGTCGAATACCCCGCGCATGTTCGGGTCGATGAGCTGCTCCTGTTCGAGAGCCACGCTCTCGTCGGTAAACGGGATCGTGAACAGCGAATCGACCTTAGCAGTGCCGAAGCTGTTCTGGAACCCTATGGCCAGGTGGGCAGTCTGCCCGTAGATTTTCTTTGCCATGGTTAGTTAGCCTCCTGATTGTCTTCGGCCTTCGCCGGTTTAGTCTTGCCACTGGGCACCTTGTGACGCGTGGCCAGCCCCTCTTTGATGAGCGCGACGGCCATGTTCTCCGGCACTGACAACGTATGACCACGGCGGGCCATACCGCATCCCGGTACCATGCGCTCCTCGCCCCTCCAGTCAATAAGTACGTAGTTCATCCTGCCCCGACCTCCGCGGTTACTGTGATGATGGCATTGGGGAAATACACGTTCTCGTCATCCTCGGTCTCTACGAACGTGTAGTCGACCGATAGCGCTGTCAGCATGTCAACCGTACCGCCGAGCGTCGGGTCGGCCCACAGAGCGGCGACGGTCAATTGTTCGTAACGCGCGAGATCCACCTCGGCCTGAGCACCCTCGCCCGTCGGATCGGCCGCTTGCACAACGACCTTAATCTCCACAGAGGCGTCCCAGCTCTGTGCATGATGCCCAAGCGTGCCGGGGGCGTAGGTCACCGACGCGCGATAGACGCCGGCCCATGGCGTACGGCCTGGGTCCGTGTTGATGACCTCGGCGCGCTCGACGTCGAAGCCCTCTTCGATCAGGGCGGCGTCCTTCTTTAGCTGACGCTCCACCGCGCGCGTGATCTTTGAAACGTCTACCATGCTCATGGCTTGAGTACCGTGTTATCGATGCGCTTCTTGTAGATTCGGTCCACGTCCTTCTTCACCTCTTTCTTGCGGGGCAGCATGCGACGTGGCGGCAGGCCCTTGGTCGGGTCGCCCTTGCTCTGTTTCTTAGCATAGTCGAGGTCGGACCCGATGCCCGCGTTGCGCCTTGACCAGAACGGCACAAAGCTGTGCCGCAGTCGGCCCGTGTCCTGCTCAAGTTTGGCCGAGGCATCGAGCCCGCGGCCCTTGACCCAGCGCCCGCCGGCCGCGAACGGGGCCCAGCCGCCGACCTTGCCGCCCTCGGTCTGAAAGTTCCGCTGCACCCAAGTGTCCAAGAACGTGGCCACCCGGGCGTTAGGCACCTCCAGCTTCTTGAGCTCATCGACGCGCTTCTCCCGGCGCCTCTTGAGCTTATCAAGCGGTGGCTTTACCTCGAGACTGATCGGAGGCTCATTGCCGGCCATAGTACTCGTCCTCCTGTTCGTCGGGGTCGATCTCTTGAAAGAGGACGTCTTCCTTGTCGAACGCCGGGCTATACGCCTCCGTATTTGACCAGGCCGTGGCGACGTCGCCAGTCACCTGGTCGGCACTGGTGGTCATCATGGAGGCCTCGCCGCTCAAGAGCGCGTCAATCCGGTCGTTTAGGTCTTTGACCAGGGCGTCTCGCCACTTCACGTTACGAAATCGAAGCGCCCGCGCGTAGGCGGCGTCGATCATGAGATCCACCACCGTAAGGTTGTTCACGCTAAACGGCACCGTGAACTTCCGCGCCAGCCGACCCTCGACCCACGACTCGGCAAACCGGATCTGCGCATCGTCCATCTCTGCCGCGCCGGTGTCCTTTTTTGCCGCGTCCGGGTAGCGGGCCACGACGTCATCCCATTTGATGTATCGTGCGCTCATGCTAGTCTACCTGATTAGTGACGGCCCAAAACTTCTGACGCCGCCGGTAGGTTGCATACGTCGCTCCGCCTGGGCCAGGCCCCGGGCCAGCCCCGTGGCCACTGCCGACCAAGGTGACGAACTCACCGACGTAGAACCCCGGCGTGTCTGGGACGGCCACGTTTGCGTAGTAGAGACCGCTGCCGGAACTCACCAGATCGTATGTGGCGATCACCGTCTCTGAGCCAGTGTATATCGTCACGTGGCTCGAATTTGCCTCAATGGTGACGCCGGACGAGACCCACGTAAACCGCGCAGTGTCCCCGACTTGAAAACGCTTCATAGTATCGAGTCCTCCGTCGATGCCGACAACGATAGGTTCTAGACTGACGCCGGTCTCTATGTCCATCACATGTACCGATAGCCGAACTTGTCGAGCCGCTCGTCGTTTAACTTTTTGAGCAGCTTGTCAAGGTGGTCTCGGGCACAGAATCGGGCCAACACCTCGGTACCGTCGCCCTCGTTCAACGGGCGGCCGTAGAGGTCGGCGTCCAGCACCAGGCGATAGGTGAAGACCTCGCCGACCAACTGCGCGCAACCGGTATAAAACTCCAGGGCATTGAGCAGCATCCGGCCGTCGGCCTCTTCCAGTAGCTCCTCGAAGAGCTTCACGCCCTCGGCCGCGGTCTTGACCATCTCGTCGGTCACACGGCCTTCGCGCTCGTGAATTCGCTGGGCCATCTGTGCGCAGTCCCGCAGCATCAGCATCTTGCCGAGCGTGCGCTTCGGGTGCTTCTCTCGGTCCTTGAGCAGCAGCGGGAAGTTGCGCTCGAACCGCCCGCGCCGCACGCCCTCGGTGGCGTAGGCGGGGTGGGACACCCGCAGGTGCTGTGTGACGTGGACCCGACCCGGCCCGTTATTCAGGGACTTCTCCGGGTGCTCATGCACGACGCCATAGAACCGGATGCCCCGGTGATTACGAAACAGCTTAGCGGGTAGGTCAGTCTGCAGAACCTGGGGCGGGTCAATGGCGAAGTGATGCTGCTGAACCGCATAGGCCCCGAATTGATTGGGCCGCAGCTCGCGGAAGTAGTCGGCCCCGGCGAACACGGTCTCGTCGGAGTCGATCCACAGCACCCAGTCACCGCTCGCCTTCTCGACCGTGGCGTTGCGCGCCTCGTCGAACCCGATCTTGGTCGGCGAGTCATTCTCGAATACCGTAAACGGCAGCTCGGGCCAGTGCTCCTGCATATAGCCTGCCACGATCTCGCGCGTCTCGTCGGAAGTCTCGGAGTCTACGGCCATTACCAGCTCGTCGACCAGCGGGAGCGCATGCTCCAGGCAGTGGCGAATCGACCCAGCCGCGTCCCGCACGATCATGGCCAGCGTCACGGTCTGGCGCGGTGAGAGCTGGCGCAGCTTTCGGTCATAGTCAATCGACCTGGCGCGGGCATCTCCGGTCTTTCGGAATGACCACACATAGGACCCCACCGGCTCCGGAGCGTTCGGCTGTGGGGCCACCTGCACCTTGAAGTCATCGAAGTGACCGACCATGTCGTGCAGGTCCTGTCGCTCGAAGTGGTGCACGTGGTTTCGCCACGGCCAATGCGCCTTATAGCCGCGAGACTCCCACGGCCCGTAGGGCGTCGTGGCGATGAACAGACCGCCCTCGTTCAACGCACTGTGCAGCACGTCGATGTGTGCCTGCGGGTCCATCACATGCTCCAGGACCTCGGCCGCAATAATGGCATCGAATTTGCGGGCAGCCAGCGGGTCGAGCCTGGTCGTTACCAGCGGCTCGTTGGCGGCTTTTGCGAAGACCTCCGATCGCTCATGTATACGACCTTCCTCGACGTCGACCTCTCCGACGTAGAACTCGACATTGTCGCACTTTGCGTCTGCGGCCCACTGGCGGGCCTTTTCGATGTTGGACTCGGAGATGTCGACCCCGACGAACCGCAGGTGTGGGAATGCCTTTGCAAGCGGGATAATGTACGCCCCGTGCGCGCAGCCATAATCAAGGACCGTGCCCCCCTCGCTGACCGCAGGGCCAGAATCACGACCGCCACGCATAAGACGATCGGCCACCGAACGAAAGCGCATAGTGCCAGTGACGTCTTCCGGGCCGTACTCCACGCCCCGGTCTTTTTCATACTGATAGTACGCGGCGTAGTGGTCGCGGTACGCCTCGGGGCTTTCGGTGAAGGCATAGCATTCCTCCAGCTCATTGAGCTTGGCCGCCACGATCGGATCATCGCGATCGACGGGATAGTGCTCCAGGTAATGCCGGGCGGCATAGACGTCCGACATGCGGATGAGGTCGGTCAAGATCGCGCCGGGAGAGCCGCCAAACTTCGAGTCAATGACACTTGTCAGCCGGTCCACGGCGTGGCCCCATGAATACAGAAATGCCGCGTCGCGTTGGGCGACGGACATGTCGGACAGCCGACCATTCTTGTACGCGCTGTGCACGGCGTTGGCGAACCTCTCCAAGTCGGGCTCGCCGTCTTTCAGGTCGAGCAGCCGCGCCCCGGCACCCTTGGTCGTCTCGGGCAGCGCCCCCGTCTTGAATGCAAAGAACGGCAGCCCGGCCGCCGCGCACTCCATCGCGACGATGCAGGACGTGTCTTCGAACGACGTCGGGTAGACGTACGCATTACATAGGCGCATGACGTCGGCCAGCTCCTGTTTGCTCAACGCGCCCAACATCGTGACGTTCGGCAGGCGCTCGCACTGCGCGTTCAGATAGTCATAGTAGTCCTTCATCTGCCCTGTGGTGTTGACATATCCGCATACGTACAGATGGTAGTGCGGGTCCTTGTTAGCCAACAGCTCCATGACTCCGCCGGGCTGCACCAGCTCCTCCAGGCCGCGCTCGGGGCGGGCGGCGAACAACAGCGGCTTGCGCCCGTTGGATCGGTCCTTCGACACATGCCTCGCGGGCGCATCGGCCGGAACATTCCACAGGTCCTTATCGAACAACGACAGGTCAATGCCATTGCCGATAGAGTGTACGACGTCCGGGTCCAGGTCATAGACCTCGCACACCTGCCGCTTGTGCCACTCGGACACTGTCAGCACGCCGTCTACGTTGACCATCTGAGCGTTGATGTTTCCCTTGAAGCGGTGCAGGGCCAGGTCGTGCAGCCACAGCAGATTTACCTTGGAGGCATACTTGTGGGTAAAGGCATTCGGGTGGCGCTGAATGATCAAAACGTCGTGCGGCGTGTGGGCCGCGTAGTAGTGGAAGTGCTCGCCAAGTGGGGCTGCCTCGGTGGCCTTGCCCGCCGGCACGTACAGGACGCCATCCCACTCGCCGCCCTTGTTCGTGTTGGTGAACATCGTCACCTTGTGACCGCGCTCGGCGAGCTCCATGGCCACGTAGTACGCCGCCGTCTCGCTGCCGCCGAGGGCCTCGGTCTTGATGGTCTCGCCGTTGAACGGCAGACCTCCGCAATGAATCACTATGTACATGGTCTGTGCTCCTTGTCAGCTAGTAGCTACCTATGATGGCCCGGCGTTACTTACCGGCCTTTTCGTTGCGCTTTTGTTCGTGCACCTCGGCGCGACGCGCGGCGTTGGTCACCGGCTTACCGTCGATCATCATGATGCCGAATGAGCCCGGGTCTTTCTCCTTGCGTGCCATCTCTTCTTCGCGGTTCGGGTCTTTCTTGTGTGGGGTCAGTGCCATCTGTCTGTCCTCTTGGTCGTGTTGGTGGCCGTCCCTGGCCATTAGTGTCCTAGCCTATCGTGCTACCTATTAGGTGGACGAGGTGCAATTGGTGAGCAGGAAGCCGTAGTCGGCCCCGGTCACCTTCTGGTCCTCCGTGTAGAACCCGAGCTCGATCTCCTCGCTCTTCGTCTTCGGGTTGTACGGATGCCGCTCGGCCTGCATGTTCGGGATGCCGGCCTGTGTCCACCGGAACTCGTACATAAAGGACGGCTCGAAGATGCTCGGCGCGCCCGGCACGTACTCGGCAAACACGTGGTCGGCCCAGATGGAGGACAGGTCCTCGCTCTGGCCCTCGGCCCCGGTGTTCTCGTACGTCTCGCCGACCAGTACCTGGCCCACGTCGAGCAGGTTCGCCGCCTGATCACGGGACGGGAAGCCGCCGCCGTTGTTGGTGCCGAAGATCAGGTTGCGCACCGTGTCGTTGCGGCGGAAGTGCCGCCAGGCCTGGACGCCCATCACGACCTTGTTCGGCCGCTTACCAGTCAGGTCCTGCACGTTGTCGAGCATCGTCTGCACGTCGGAGAGCGGGTCCGAGTTGGTGTGGTCGGTCCAGGACGAGCCGCACGCCGAGTACGAACCGACATTGCTGCCGGACGTCACGGTCAGGGCCACACGGGACTCCTTGTTGATGAGCAGCTTGGTCTTCAGAAACGTCGCCGCCCCGTTGTAGAGCTTCTGCACGTAGATCGGGTCGGAGTTGTTCCGGTCTTCCAGCGTGACGTCGGTCTTGAGCGCGCGATTCTTGCACAGGAACGAATCGCTCGAGACGTTGCGGTGCACCTTGTTCGCCTCGGTACCGGGGGCTCGCAGGTCGTTGTCCGAACGCAGCAGGTCGCCGCGGCTGAAGATCGGAATCTGCCCGCTGAGGTTCGGCACGGGGACCGTCGGGCAGAGCTGATCGGCGATCATCTCGGCCGGGGTGTAGTCGATCGCCAGGTTCGAGAGCGGCACGTCGATGTGCAGCTCGCGTCCCGTCGCGGCAAAGACTACGCGCTTCAGTTTGTTAGCCATAGTAGCTTTCCTCTTAGTTCGTTGTCAGGTCAGGCCGGCGCGCGCTTACTGCGAGCTCGTCTTGACCGCGGCGCCATTGATGAAATTGCCGAAGAACGAAAAGATGTCCCCCGACGCCACGGCGGCGTTGAGGTTCTTCCCGACCGGCACGGCATTGTCTCCCGAAGCGACAGCGATCAGAAAACCGCCCGAGGCGACCTTCAGACCGGCCTGCGCCGCGACCGCGGCCCCGGCGATGCCCTTCATCTTGCCGAATACGTCGACCTGAGCGCCGACACCGGACGCGCTGGGCTTATTGCGCAGCGAGCCGATGGCGACGTCCGAGGACTCGGCGAGCGTGCCCGCCAGGTCGATGATGCGGTACTGATAGGCGGACAGATCCGCCCCCGCTTCGACCGTAAAGTCGATGGTTCCATTTTCGGTAGCCATGTTACTGGTTCCTCCGTATCTGTTGTGCCGTCAAGCGCCGAAGAGTGCGTTACTCTTCGGTCGCGTACCCGGTGGCGTCGACGTGCTCGCGGGCCAGCTCACGGTTGGCGTTCATGACCTCGATCAGGGCGTCGCCGTACGTCAGCTCGGGGCGCTTGAGACGGAGCTGGTGCACTTCGGCATCGAGCCGATCGCCCGCGTCGCCCTGCGCGCCGCCCTGACCGCCCTCGCCCTGGCCGCCCGTGGCCTTGCCGCCGGTGGCCTTCTTTTCGACGGAGAAGACCTTCAGCGTCTCGTCGAAGTCCTTCTCGTCGAGACCGGCCACGCGCTCGTCATTGTCGAGGCCGTACATCGCGGCGATGCGGTCACGGTGCGCCGGGGTCAGGCGCTCGTCCTTGACGGCGTCTTCCAGCTTACCGGCGAACTTCTGGCGCTTGAACTGCACGGCCTCCTTCTGCTCACGCTCGGCCTTGGCCTTGGCCTCGGCCTCCAGGCGCGCGGCCTTGTCGTCGGCGGCCTGCTTTTCGCGCTCGAACTGCGCGGCCTTGTCTTCCGCCTCGCGCTTTTCGCGCATCAGCTTGTCGTACTCTTCCTGGGAAATAGGCATCGAATTGCCCTCCACGTTGTTGATTGAGCCATTCTCGTCTGTGGCCAGGCTGAACGCCACGCGCCGGTCCGCGACCAAAGGATCGCGGCCCATGTATGCGGTGAGGTCCGCCAATGTATTCACTGCCGGGAGGGCCGACCCCAGCAGCGCGACTCCGCTCATCACGAAGTCATAAACTTTTCCGCCGTGCTTGACGTCGAAGTCAAGTTCGATGGACACCTTATTGTATCGTTTCGCCTTGATGGCGTCGTACACGATTTTGGGCAGCTCGGAGAAGTGCGCCATCAGCTTCGGCTTGCCGTCCTGCCCGTTGGCCACCCAGAGTTTGGTCACTCGGCCGAGGGCCGGCAGGCCGTCGGTCAACGGCTGCTTATCGTCGTGCCCGAGCTTCAGTGGCACCTGGTGGACCTTCGCAAAGTGGTCGAAGTTCGCCACCATCGACTCCAGGTCCTTGAGCGAAAACGGGTAGCCGTTCCACTTACCGGGGGCGAACACCTCGGCATCAAGCTCGTAGGTCGCCTTGCCCTTGAACTCGGCGTGCAGGGCCTCGACCAGTGCGTCGTCGAGCTGCTCGCGCGTCATGCCTTCACTGATATTCAGGGCAGCGAGCTGCGCGTTCGCCTTTTGCTCCGACGGGTGGCAGCCCATCTCTTTGCCGTCCGCCTCTTTGACGACGCACCACTGGTCGCCCTTTTGAGTGACTTTGTATGGCATCAGCCGAAGCCCTCCTGTGGTTGATTCTTCACGGCCCAGGTATTCGCGGCCACGTTGTCGTCTTGCGTCACCGCCACGAGCAGCGACCGACAGTTAAAGTGGTTGGGCGGGCGCAGCGAGTCCCACTGCGCCGCGTCCTTCGGCGCGACGTACGGGCGGCCGTCGGGGGAGTCTTCGCCGCCGAGCTCTCGGCAAATTGGCGTCGTGCGTCCGTCGAGGATCGCGCTATACTCCAAGTCCGTGACATAGCCGCCAGTCGCGTCAGAGGTGAACATCGAATACCGCGCTTCGTTCATTGCGTCGAAGACGTTGGTGCGGATGACCGTGTCCAGGCGGGCCGACGGGTTTTGCACCTGAAGCGCCTCGCCCAGGGCGTCGGCGGCCTCTTGCGCGTCGATCATGCCCTTCGCGGCAAACTGCGCGTAGACGTCTTGTTTGACCTGTTCGAAGGACTTGCTGTATTTAATGCCATTGATAAGAATCTGCTGGATCAGCTTCAGCGCGTCGCCCGACAGGTTGCCGGCCATCGTAAACGCCTTGGCGTCGAGGTACTTCGCGGCGATGTCCCCGACAGACGCGAACTCGGCAAAGTGGTCCTTCGAAAACTTCGGCGTCTTTGACGCCATCTTGAGCTCGTTCTCAGCGTGCATCGTGCCGATGTCCCACCCGTCTTTTAACGACTGACGTGACCCTTTCTTTAGGTCACTCATCACGGCCTTCGGCACAGTGAGCTTTGTCACGGCCTTCGGATCGGTCAACAGATCTCCGCCAGCGGCGGCCTGGTCCAGTACGCCATTGATAAACTTACCGATAGAGTGCGCAAGCCGCGCGGTCCCGGTCATAACGCCCGACTCGGCCGAGCGGTCAATGGCAGAGAACTGCACGCGGCGCACGGCCCGGTCGAAGCGCGCGCGATTGTATTCGATGACCGCCACGCCCTGACCGATGACCGTCTCCTGAACATCGGCGGCCGTCGCCGGAGGCTCATTGCCATCAGGCTGTCCCTTCGGCGGGGCGTTCGGGTCCGGCGGCGCGTTCGGGTCTGTCTGCCCAGGCGTGCCGGGCGGCTGCCCCGGGGCCGCGGGCGGAGGCGCGGCCTTTTTGATGGGCTCGCCCTTGTCCGGCAGACTGAGCATCTCGCGCCAATACTCTTCGTCCGTGTCCGTGGGAATGACCGCGCCGGAAGAGACAAAGTTGTTCCAGATACTCGCCACGGCGTCGAGCATCGTCACCGAGAGCGGACGGAACCGGAACATTGGGTAAAGTCCGTCGCCGAAGTTGTAGTCGCCGAGTTCCTTGACGAGCTGTTCGTTGATCGTCTCTTCCAGGTCGCGCGCCTCGGCATTCAGCATCCACAGAAATGCCTCGAGCTGCGTCTTCGACTGCGCGTAGGCCCCGGTACTTCCCTGCTCACTGAGGCCGAGCAAGTTGGGCATGAGCAGGGCCTTGGCGATTGCCTGGTTATTCCGCGCCTCGGCCTTGTCAAACGCCTCCGTCGACGTGGGCTGCTCGACGTTGAGCTCGACGTCCTTCGGCATCAAGATGCCGGTCTTCGTATTGATGGAGCTCAGGATGCTCTTCAGCGCCTTGTAGTCGGCGCTCCCCTTTGTGATATTTGCCGCGCCGGTCGGCTTGGCCCAGACGAAGCCGCCGGCCAGGCGCTCGAGGTAGATGTTGCGGAGCTTGAGCGTCACATCCTTCGAGTACCAGGCCCGATAGGCCTCGCGCAGCTCGGTCTGTCCATAATACTCGTGTATGTGGGAGTTGTGCACGTGCAAGATGACCCGCGTCGGGTCGACCTCCTGGCGGCTCGCCCCCATGACCTGCTCGATGCTGTACAGATCGCCAAACTGATCTTGATTGAAGTAGAATGACGACTGCGGTTTACGGCGCAGCGACTTGATGCCCCAATACGCCTTGCCCTTATAGTCAAATGGTTGATAGCTCTTTTCGGTGACCGAGAACCCGTATTCAAGGGACGTCATGATCGCATTGAGCCCGCGCTGAAACGTGCCGGGCAGTCGGGCAACGGCTCGGCGCATCACGTCCTTGCGAAGGTCCATCTCGGCGTCGGTCAACTCGGCGGCAACGTCATCCTCAAACTCGAACTTCCAGCCGCGACCAGTGACCGCGTTGCGTCGAAAGAAGACCACGGCCTTGAGCTGCTCGTCAGACATCATCTTCGGGATGATTTGGTACCCGCGCCGGCCAATCATCTCGTCTGGGTTGTACTGCATGAACTGCCCGACGGAATAGAGCGCGGACAGCGACCACAGTACCTCGTCCGTAGGCGGCTGCGGGTCTTCTTTCTTTGCAAATCCGATCTCGAACTTACCAAGCCTCATACGCGGCCTCCAATTCTTCGCCCTCGATTATCGCGTCCATACCGCCCGACGGGAGTACAGGGACCTGCGTGGCGTAGACCATAACCGCGCTGTCGACGCGGTCCGGCGATTTGTTCGTGCGTTGTATCAATGAGCGCTTCGGTTCGAGGTCCTCGAGCCGCTCCTCGCCCTCGCGCGTGCGAATCCACGAGACCTGATCCATATACTCGTCCCATTCGGCCTCGTCCTCTGTAAAGTCCGGCGCGTATACGACGCGGCCGTCTCGATGCGCGTCTCGATAGGCGATGTGGCTTTGTACGCGACGGTTGCGCCACTGCTTCGGATCGTCGCTCGCGGCGCCGCCTTTATAGACGACGACCGGGTACTTGTGTTCGATCAACCAACCGGCCGCGCCGGACCCGGGACCGAGCGCGTCGACGACGATGTAATCGCGACCGCCTGCCTTGTCGCCGCCCCACGCGTCGAAGGTCTTGGCCAGGGCCTTACCCAACATGATCGGGGCCTTCGCCTCAGGGAACGAATGCTTGGTCTGTCGTAGGTAGTGGTCCGTTGTCTGATATAGGCGCGCTACGGTAATCACGTTGAAGTCATCGCCCCCGTCGGCCGCGTCCCCCGAGACCACGAGCGCAGGCACGGACCCGTCTTCTTTGAACTCACGTTCACGGGCGTCGGTGACCCAGTCCATTGCGATGAGCTGATTCTTTTCCGAATCGGCGAACTCGCCAAACGCGCGGACCTTCGTGACCGGGCTGTCCTTCCCATACTTGCGGATATACCGCTGCACCCAATCCTTTGGCGCCCGGTCGCTGTAGAAGACGTGCACGCCGGGGCGCTTACGGGCGCGGGAGATGACGTCGGCCGGCGCACTGCGAGGGATGATCTGCATGCGGAACACCAATTCTTTGACGCCCTTTTTGTTGTGCGACGAATAGAAGTCACCGCTCGCCCGCGTGCCGTTTCCGATCTTCACGACGACCGAACCGGGCGTGCTGAGCGTTCCCTCGATGGTCGGGATGAGCGGGTCGATACGCCGTGAGCTCGCCTCGTCGACGAGAAATAGCTGCGGATTGTCGTGATACCCCGCGAGCGACGTGTCTTCGGCCGCGGTCTCACAGATGAGGCCCCAGTCGGGATCGTTTGCGACTGACGTCTTGAGCGTATCGGCGTGCACTAGACTTCTGTACCAGTCGATCGCACCACGGAGCGCGAGCCGATACCGCGGCATAAACCGCGTTCGGAGTTGGTCCTGCTTCGGCGCCGTGACCACGGCCAGGCCGTAAAAGACAAAGTTCCACCAGTGCCCCGTGGCGGCAATGAACTGCGTCTTGCCCGTGCCGTGGCACGACACGATGGCGATATCATTAAGCCCGCGCTTATTAACACGGCGCCTGGCGGGCGGGCGGTGCACGTCGGCCACGGCCTCGATCGCAAAGAGCTGCCAGTCGTCGAGCGGAAAGCGAAGGACCTCGTCGAAGAACCACGCCGGCTCGTCAAAGGCCCGCGCACGGTACTCGGTCAATAGCTCGGCATAGTCTTGCACACGGGCGTTCATGCCAGGCCCCCGTTGACGGGCAGGTTTGTGAGCTTTCTCAGGATCACGGCGCGGCTCTTTTCGTCGAGGTCTCTCACGCGCTCACCATCGACATACACGCGCACGAGTCTGATCACCCGGTCCTTCGTGCGAGTGTATTCGACGAAGATGGGAGAGCAGCGACCAGCGGCGTCTCGGGAGTACAGTTGTTCGACCTGGCGGGGCACTAGTTCTTTCCCGCGCTCGCTTGCATCGCGGCGGCCAGTGTCGCCAGTGGGTTTTCGCCCTGTGGGTCCGTGAGCTCGACCGACTTCAAGTCGGGGAGTACTTTGTTCAACCGCTTTGCATTGAGGTCGATCGTCGCCTGGAGCGCGGCAATCTCTGCGCGGGCGGCTGCGACTTCTTCAGCGACGTATCGGCTGCGATTCTTGCGCAATGCGTCGGCGACTCGGGTCAGTTTCTTTTGTGCGTCTTCCCACTGCCGTAGGTACTCATCGGCCTGGAGTTTGGCGCGAAGTTCTTCAGCACGAATGAAGCGGTTCTTCGCCGCGCGTTCACGGACCTCTCGATCGCGCTTTGCTGTTTTGCTCGCTGCCATGAGTGCCAACCACTTAGTCCGCCGACCCGTTGACGTAACTATAACGGCCGCCGGGCGGGCCGGCCACCCATTTGGGAGGGCGAATCGGCGCCGCCCGATGTTACGACAAAAATCTTTTTAAATTTCTGGCACTTAGCGTTTTATCGTAACATCGTAACTTTCTAAGTGCTTGTTTTCGTTCATTTGTTACGATGTTACGTTGTTATATTAAGTATATAAAGTAAAGGAAAGTAATAAAGGAAAAAATCTAGAAAGAATAGGGAGGCGTCGTAACACGTAACATCGTAACAGGCCGATTTTCGCCGATTTCCGTTAAAAAACAACAATTTAAAAATTATTTACGGCTGTTACGATTTTGGGTTATCGTAACATTTCGCGGCCCCGGACCGGGCGCCGCCGGCTCGGGTCCCGCTCCCCGCATCCCGGCCGGTCGGCGTGGCGCGTCCTCGGACCCTGGCCGATCCGAATTTCCCGCGCCCGCCGTAGTGGTGCGGCGTCGATCTCGGGGCCGCGCCTAATACCAATGCCACGAAACTCGGGAGAGGCCGAATTCAATGACTGTCACCGCCACTGCGATGTATGAAAAGCTCGCTACGAGCGGGCTCGATAAAAAAGACGCGCAACGCCTTAAGATAAAATTTCTGAGTAAGACGCAGACCGCTAAGGTGACCGATGAGAGGTTCTCGGTCGCGTCGATGCAACTCCCGTACTTCGAACCTAATGGTAAGGCGAACCACTTCTGGCGCATTCGTCTGTTAGAGCAAAGCGCCTCGTTCAAGAAAAAGACTCCGCGCTATACGCAGCCCGCCGACACATCTCCACGTGTTTACCTACCCCCGCTGCTTAACAAGAATATGACCTGGTCCGACGTCGCCGCGGACGCCGAACAGCCGATCATCGTCACGGAGGGGGAACTCAAGGCCGCGTGCGCGACCAAGTACGCGCTGCCGACGATCGGGCTCGGCGGAGTCTGGTCATGGCGTTCGAAAAAGAAGGCCATCTCGTTCATCGCCGACCTCGAGCGCTTTGCGTGGGACGGCCGCGACGTTTATCTGGTATTCGACTCGGACCTCGCGACGAATGCGCAGGTGCGGCGGGCGCTGCACGCGCTCTCAAAGGAACTGACCGACCGCGGCGCCGAGGTCTACGTCGCCTATCTTCCCGGGCTCGACGAGCACGACGGAAAGACGGGCCTCGACGACTTCGTCGTCGCGCGCGGGGCCGAGGCGTTTCTCGATGTGCTGCGAGGCGCTGAGCCCTACGACCTTTCACGGGCGCTGCACGAACTCAATCTCGAGGTCGCTTACGTCGAAGACCCTGGGCTTATCGTCCGGCTCCGCGACGGGCTGCAGTACAAGCCGGGGGACTTTACCGCCCATGCGTTCGCGCATCGAACGTATCTCGAGGTCGACGAGGAATCAGGTAAGGCCAAAAAGAAGCCCCTCGCCCCGGCCTGGCTCAAGTGGCCCGGGCGGTTCACGCTGCGCCGATTCGTTTACGAGCCGGGGGGCGAGCGCGTCACGTCGGAGGGCGCGTATAACCTATGGCGCGGCTGGGGCGCCGAGCCGAAGAAGGGAGACGTCTCGCGTTGGCATCGTCTATTGGATCATGTTTTCGGCAAAGACGACGCGGCACGACAGTGGTTCGAGCGGTGGTGCGCGATACAATTTCAACGGCCCGGGGTCAAGCTTTATACATCTGTGCTCCTCTGGTCATCGGAGACCGGGTCGGGCAAGTCGCTCGCGGGCGTATCGCTCGGGAAGATCTTTGGCGAGAACTTCGTCGAGCTCAACGAGTCGATGCTCACCGGCAACTTTAACGGCTGGGCGAAGGGCAAGCAGTTCGCGCTCGGCGACGAGGTCACGGGCAATGACTCGCGGCAATTCGCCGATCTGCTCAAGGCGATGATCACGCGCACGACGATCCACATCAATGCCAAGTATATGCCGGTCTATGAGACGGCGGACGTGATCAACTACCTCTTCACCTCGAACCACCCCGACGCGCTCTTTATCGAGGACAAGGACCGGCGCTACTTCGTGCACGAGGTCACGTCGGGGCCGCTCGGGCTCGACTTCGCGCTCGACTACGACGAATGGCTACACCGCGGCCCGGGGCCGTCCGCGCTCTTCGACTACTTTCTCCGCTACGACGTCGGCGACTTCCGCCCACAGGAGCGCGCGCCGACGACCGCCTCGAAAGAGAGTATGATCTATCACGCGAAGTCCGACCTCGACCGCTGGGTCGCCGACCTCGTCGCTGATCCCGACGCCGCGCTTCGCGTCGACGGCGTCCCGGCGAAGGCGGACCTCTGGACCCCGGCGCAGCTCCTGCGGCTCTATGACCCGCTCGAGAAGACCCGCGTGACGGTGAACGCGGTCGGCAAGTCGCTCCGCCGCGCGGGCGTCACCGCGCTCCCCGTCGTGCGGACCTCGGCCGGGCCAACGCGGCTCTACGCGATCCGCAACGCCGACAAGTGGGCGAAGGCCAAGCCGAAGGCCGTCGTCGAGGCGTTCGAGGCCGGGCCGGGTGGGCGGCGAAAAAAATATTAAGAAAATAGTTTACATCTATACAATTTTAGTTTATATATTATCGGTAACGGCGCGGCGACCAGGCCGACCGTTTGACACACGTAAACCACGAAAAAGAGGAGACGGATGATGGCACTGCCAAAGACCCTCGGCACCTGCGCCGACAAGCTCTATCAGATGAACCAGGACCTCGCCGCGCTCAAGCGCAAGCACGAGGCCGAGCAGAAGAAGTACAAGGATAAAATCCGCGAGTTAGAAGAGCACGCGCTCGGCCTGATGAATGCCCAGAAGATCGGAGAGACCAAGGGCGTCGCCGGCCGGCTCAAGCGCGAGATCAAAGACGTGGCGAACGTCCCGGACTGGTCGAAGTTCTTCGAATACGCCAAGGCGCACGACGCGCCCGACCTCTACCAGCGGCGCATCAACTCGAAGGCCGTGTTTGACCGGCTCGAGGCCGGGGAGAAGGTACCCGTGAAGGTCGAGCACCTGACCGTCCTCAAAGTGCTGAAGGCGTAGCCCGATGGCACGTCGAAAGCGCTATATCTTTGGCGGGCACTACTCCGTCACGGGCACGCTGATCCGGCGCGAGGTCCCCGGCAAGGGGACGTACCCCGGCCGGATCATCGATGGTTACGGTCGTGACGAGCCTCGCCAGGTCGTACTCTGTATCGACGGCGAGCCACGACAGTTTTCGCTCGACTATATTCTCACGTCCGAGCGGCCTCGCTGGTCGCGCGGCACGCCCAAGCGGAGCCGGGCATGAGTGCCGCGATCGGGGTCGGAACCCGCGTCTTGATCGTCGGGGACTCTCGCGTAGGTTCGGCGTATGCCTGCCACGTCGGAAAGGCCGGAACGGTGATCGAGGAACTTCCGATCGGCTATGTCTTCAGTGTCGCCAACGCAGGGCCGCGTCAAGGCGAGCTTCGTAAGTTGACTGCCCCATGTTTCATCGTCGACTGTGCGCCCGACGTCTTATGGAGCGCCGA
>Ga0209918_1000355_pt1 | contig 31876 bp, 23 predicted proteins | sample SalPonD_shore_MG_FD_185712 | JGI IMG/M metagenome (GOLD analysis project Ga0209918, IMG submission 185712) | Salt pond soil microbial communities from South San Francisco under conditions of wetland restoration - Salt Pond MetaG... | ecosystem: Environmental > Aquatic > Marine > Intertidal zone... | reverse complement strand
AGTGCCTGGCAGTTTAATTATGATAATGCTAAGGAAGCCGCTGAAAACGCTGTTGATGATGAAGGTAATGTTAATTGGTGGGCGGCTATGGCGGCCGATCCCGGGGTTACGAAATGCCCTGGGTGTGATACGGAATATTTCCGTGATGCTGAGAAGTTAGAGTGTCCGGAATGTGGTACCCAATGGAATGTAGATCAAAATAAAATTTAAAATGTATTGCCGGAAAGCAACCTAAAACCGAATGGGAAGAAACAGGTTTATCGGAAGCTGAATTTTATAGGATTCAATATTTTGAATTACGTCGGTCGATGTCAGATTTATTAGATCGAATGTTAGAAATTATGAAAGAAAAGGGGATTCAATGAAACTTAGAAAGAAACAGAAGGCTATTGTTTTAAAGCATAAATATATGGACAGTTTTAATAATAAGGTGGTACGGGCTTCTATAAATGCTAAAATCCATAAAGAAAGTCAGCCATTTACGAGTAATTATAAAGCCATATTTCGTGCGACGGATCAATATGAAAAGGTTAAAGATGAATATGGTGATAAGCATAATGCTCAAATATTTGAATTTATAGAAATTGTTTTCGGTCATAAAGATGAATATGTAATTCCTGCATGATATTAATTTTTTAAAAAATGTTAACACTATTATCCCTTTTTGATTATACCGGTAATTGGGCCCGGCCATATGCTGATGCCGGATGGTCCGTATTTCAAATAGATATCAAATTAGGGATAGATATTTTAGATATTAATGCTGAATGGATGTATGAAAACATATTTGATAATGCACCAAATGGAACAGTTGATGGTATATTAGCCGCGCCGCCGTGTACGGATTTCACCCGATCCGGGGCTCAATATTGGCCTGAAAAAGATAGGAATGGATCCACAGAGAAAAGTCTTGAATTAGTTTATCAAACATTACGAATAATTGATTTATGTCAGCCTTTTTTTTGGGCTTTAGAACAGCCAGTAGGAAGATTACCTCGTTTGGTACCAGAAATTGGTAAACCATGGTATTTTCAACCGTATTGGTATGGAGATCCTTATTCAAAGAAAACGGCTATTTTTGGTGAATTTAATAAACCACCAAAAACAAATGTTGTTAAACCAATCCGATCTTGCAGTCAGGGATCCTGGATCATGAAGTTAGGAGGTAAAAGCGCTAAAACGAAAGAATTACGTAGCGCTACTCCACCAGGATTTGCTAAAGCATTTTATGATGTAAACCATTCATTTATTTATAAACAAAGTGAATTAGAATTCTATGAATGATCAAAAGTTTGATAATAAAAAGATTTCAACTGTTTTGAGTAAAGCGCTCCGGGCTTTGTGTATAACCAGGGATTATGTAGGACCTAAAAATTTACCGGCGATCGATGGATGGGAATGGTATGAAGCCGGAAAAGTAATTGCTTCTATTATTCCAGATGATGAATGGAGTGAGGAATTTTGGAAACGGGTTCGTGAATATGAAAGGAAACATAATGGCACTTCTATTAAATTAAAAACATTCATAAAAAGAATAGATGATATTAGGAGTGATAAATCGCCAGGCCAATTTATAGAAGAATATTTGCAATCACCGGACCCGGCCATGTGTGCGACGATAGATGCCGCCGATAATCAGTGTCCAAATAAACCTGTATATAATATTAAAACAGAATATGATGAATTCTGGTTGTGTGAGAAATGCTATTATAATTATACACAGGATGTAATGAAATCATTTAAAGAAGAGGCGAAAAAGATATTAAACTATGATTGAAGAATTTGATAGACTCCGTAAGCATATAAATACTGAAGAAGGTAAGAAATTGGCAAAGGAATTTCGGAAGAGATTAGTACGTTCGGAAAAATATGCAAGCAAATTAGATACGTATTTTTCCGATACGTTAGATGGGATAACACCAGAAGATTCAGCACGTGATTTAGGACTTCTTAAATGCCCTATAACGGATAGCGTTTAAGCGGCACGGGCTTAAGCGCTAATTAACAATAATGCGGGTTCGTGTCCGCTTGAAACGATTGTTAGCATTTATGGAGAAATACAGAAAAAAGCCAATTGAAATTACAGCAGTGAGGTTTACCGATGAAAACAAAGACAAGGTATATACTTGGGCTTCACAGATTCAGCAAAATGTTTATCACGGATTGGATGAGCAAGGTAAACCAATTTTGAAGATACCAACTTTGGAGGGCGAAATGGAGTGTAGTTTAGGCGACTATTTAATTGTAGAGCCATTTCCAACTGATTGGAGAAAGATATACCCATGTAAACCCGACATATTTGAAAAGACTTACGAGAGCGTGGGCAAATGAATGCCAAAACGGTAACTTGTAAGGCATTGTTGCGCCTTGATTAGAATTACAAACTTTAAATAACACATAAAATGATAACAAAGAACGAAACTTGCGAAACCAGAGCGCAATACGTTTTACAAAATGTTAAGCGTAGTGTCTTGGTTAAATACCACTGGACAATGTTTTTCTTTCAATGGATTCACTTCTATAAACTACACGTAATTAGCGCTATTAAAGCCGATTGGTGGGCTTATAGGCGAAGAATACAATTACCATTGAAAGAAAGATTTAGCTTATACGAATGGAATAGTTGGAAAAAATACAAAGCCCACCACCACTATATAATGAAAAGAAAAAAACATTTATGGCTAATTTCTGGTAGCATACTCACATCTGAGTTGCGCCAACATTACGCCTAACGGTTGTAGTTATGAATTGTTACCTAATGAAGCTCCTTTTGAATATTTAAAACGCATGGAAAAAGAAAGAGAATTTTAATATGAAAACTACATTTATAAAAGGTGTTACAATATCTCATGTATGGAATGATCTGTCAGCTACCGATTTTGATATTGAATGTTATTATAATGATAAAATAGATGAACCGGTTGTTGATGTAGAATCATATGGTAATAAAATCCGGTTTATGAAAGATTCATGGCCGGAAATAAGAAACCGTATTGATTTAATGTTCAAACAAAACCATAGTAATGATAAAAAACCGGATCATTTAGATACTCTTATAATTAAAAGATTAATTCAATCAACTACTAAATTGGCTGATTCTACTTCAGAAATTCAAAAAATACTTACAAAAGAGCTTGAATCAAGAAATAAACCGGATGAAGAAGTTTAATTGTACAATGTGTGGGGCGTGTTGCCGACATGCCGACCGGCATACCGATTTTCCCGAACCGGTCCGGGAAGATGGTTCCTGTTCTCACTTAACAGAAGATAATAAATGTGATATTTATGAGAATCGGCCGCTTATTTGCCAGGTTAATGGTTATTGGGAAAAATACATGCAGGATTCATTATCATTAGAAATGTGGCAACGTATAAATTATCAAGCATGTGCAAAGTTAATTAAAGAAGATGGATTGGATCCATCATTAATACCCGAACCCGATGGAAAAAATAGTTAAAAATATATATGACCAAATAGAAATATTTAAGTCTAAGAATGGTCAATGGCCGAAATAATTAATTTTAGATCAATTATCTATTTCAGATTTAAAATCTACTTTGGCTTATCATTATGACCAAAAACAAACTGAATATGTATTTAGAGGATTAATTATTTGTACTCCTGTTGAAAGTTTAGATGAACAAATTATACGAGTTGCCTAAATGAGTCAGGTTTTTATAGTGGAATATTTTCCTGACTAATTAAGCAAAAGGTGAGCCGGGATACAGCGTTTTGATCATAGCCAATCTGATCATGTATCCCGGTTTTAATATTAAAATTGAAAGGACAAACATGATACATATTACATTATACTGGTGGTATTTACCTATTATTCTTTTTGTGTTTCCGTTTATATATAGCTATTTCCGGGAAAGTCATTCCGATTTTGATTTTGGATATGATCTTTTTTTGTGTTTTGCCGTTTGTTGGGTATCGGCTATTTCAATAATTATTGGTAAAATTATTTAATAAATTTTGAGTCATAAAGAGTGTCGCTCCACCGATTGATAATCTGATAGGAATAGCCATTGCGACAGTACGCTATAATTTCTATGTAGGAGAAACCGGGGTAGACCGCGGCGCTGAATGATTATCATAGAATATCATTCGGCAATGCGGGAATTGTTTCATAATTATTTTTTGATCATTTTTAGATAAATAAAAAATGATCGTCTATGAACTTTAATTATCCCACTGGCAATACTGGATCCGAATTAACGTGGCCTTATCGATTACAACCACATCCTACCGATCCATCTAAATTAAGTAGTCAGCAGATATTAGGAAAGGCAATGGCTCCTAATGCTCCCTGGCGACGCGTTGGTTTTGGAGGTCCTAAAGGAGGTGGGAAAAGTTATGGTACCCGGGCTGTGTCCTTTGGTTTAACATATCGACTTCCGATTGTTATTGTTATTATTCGTTCTCGTTTAACCACTCTCAAAAGAAATCATATTATTCCGGCAAAAAATGAATTAAAGCCTTTCTTGGACCGGGATATCATCCACTACAATGAAAAAGATAAAATATTCTATATGCCAAAAGGTATGGTAATGTTTATGCATTGTAGCCGGCCGGCTGATGTAGAACAATTTGATGGTATTGGTGCGGATGTATATATCTTTGAAGAAGCCGGTCACTTCACCCGGGAAATGATGAAAGGTATTTATAAAAATAACCGTTCCTCTGACTTAGCTATTGCTAATAAAGTAAGTTATATTCCCCGTGTGCTTTTTACATTTAACTGGGGTGGTCGTGGACATGAAGCGCTCCGTGATTGGTTTTGGGATGGGATTTATAGTGAACATGAACGTGCTAAGGATTATTTCTTCATATTTGCCCCTTTGGATCAAAATACAGCCTTACTCGAGCGCGATCCTTACTATAAACAAACATTGCTTGAATTACCGAAACAACTCCGGGAAGCTTATTTAACCGGTGATCCTGATGCATTTGTTGGTACGATGTTTACTGTGATCGATGAAATACATCAAATTAGTATAGCTGATCTTTTAGAAAAGTATAATCCTGGAAAACAGATTGAGCAATATACCATTCCTTATCATTGGCGATTAATAGCAAGCCTGGATGCCGGGGTCGGTGCGCCGTGTGCTTTTGGCCTGTATGCTGTTACTCCGGAAGGTAGAAAATATAAACTATTTTCATATAAGCAGAAGGGATTAAAAGCACCACAACATGTTCAAAATATATGTGATATGATTGAAGCTTGTAAAATAACTGGCGGCCGCCGGCCGGATTTTATTGTTTCTGATTCATGGGCTTTTCAGAAGCATAATAATATGGATGTTGCCGGTGGTGATATAACTTGGGAAGATTTATTTGCGAAAAATGGTTATCCTTTATACCAGGTTAAGTATAATAGAATAACCGCTATTATGGGCTTACAGACGGCGCTCCATTTTGAATTTAATGATGAAAATACAGCGTTGGAAGTTGAGCCTCAGTTAATGTTTGTTGAAGGAAAGAATGATTCAACCATTAAAGAATTACGGGCGGCAAAACATAGTGAACATAATCCTGAATTGATTGAAGAAGATGCTGATGATCATAATATCGATGAAACAAAGAACTTTTTATTATGTGCATTGGATCCACCAAATTATGTTCCATTGAAAAAAATACCGAAACATGATCCTAAAGAAGATTATGGTTCTTACAGAAATAAATTAAAAGAGATTCAGTCAGAAAATGAGGAATCTTTTGAAGGCATAATAACAGGAGGTTTACAATGAATGGCATACGAAGATTACCGAGTGTACAACGAACTGAAACGCAATATATGGTTCCAGGTACAACTTTTTCTAAACTACAGGCCGTGGCTGATGCCGCGGAAGGTTTTTTGGCTACTGAAATGAAAGATAATACTGGTGAATTGCCGGACCGGGCCCATATATTGGTTCAAACAAATAATATGAGATATGCTGAGAATGTGGCTCCTACAACCGGCGCTTTGGGATATCCGGTAACGGCCGGGAATGATATCTGGTTGGATGGCTTGGATGCTATCCAAAATTTTCAATACATCAATGATACCGGCGCGCAACAAGTTACTTTAATTGTAACATTTTATTATAAGAAATAATGCTTATAGCTCAACGGAAAGTTTATTCTCATAAAAGAACAAATTGGCCGGGATACTGGAATATTAATATAAATGGTAGGAAAATGACTTTAATCGAACATGAAAAAAAATCGACATATTCTTCAGTGGCTTTTTTAATTGGAGGAATAATTACCATTGTTTATGCTATTATCCATCATTCGGTAATGGTTGGATATGTAGGATTTACTCAATGTTTATTGGGAATTGTTTCTGCCGGATGGCATTGGAAATTAACTTATTTTTGGGAAAAACAGGACGAAATAGGAATGATTGCTTTTTTCGTAGCGCTCTTTTGCCGGCAATTATCCGGAATAGTACCTGGCTATGATATGGCTCTTTTGTGGTTATCTGTATTTATAACTATTGTCATGGGTTATACACATAGAAAATGGGATAATGATTCTATTGGATTATTAGCCATAATTAATTTAGTTTTATTTTTAGTGCGCGCCGGATGGGTATGGTTTGTGATAGCCTCGATCATATATGCCATAGCTCTTTATTTTGGAAGAAAGAGCGAAATCAAAGGTTCCCATAAACATAAAGATCAATGGCATTGGATATGGCATGTAATAGCCGCTGTAGCCAATACTATTGTTAGTTTATAAATGGAGGTATAAATGGCTATCGATTATGTAAAATATTATCTGACAAGTCCGGATGATATTCTTGAAAAAAAGATTATCATGCCTCGCGATACTGATTATCCTATTAAAATAACAGCACGAGATTATGATCCTGCCAATCCAAATATAAAAACTCCTTACGATTTCACCGGAGATACGATCCAATTAGATATATTTGAATCTGAATATGCCGCGCAAACGACTCAACCATTAATTACTTTAGATAATACCCATTGGACCATTACACAAGATGCCGATGGAGTAAATGCAGGTGTTTCTAATGTTGTTACTATGAATTTATTGTGGACAGATGTGTCTACTTTAAGTTCGTTAGTTGATTATTGGTATCGGATTTATGATACAGATTCATTAGGATTACATTATACAATAATGCGTGGTATTTTAGTTAAAGATTCTAAGTAATGGGATATGAAATTGATATATTATTAAACATCCAAAGAAGTGCAAATAATTATTTGGGTATTAATAAATCGTTTTCATTAAGTGAGAATAATATAAATATATCCATTCAGCGCAATTCTGATAAATACTTAAAAATAAACAGGAATGATGATAGCTTTTTAAATTTTATACAACAAGCTACACAACAAGCTACACAACAATACCCCTCTGTTCAAAATCTATCCGTTAATTCAATAGGTGATGGATTTGTTGTATTACAATGGGATTCGGCTGCTAATGCTATAGGGTATAATGTTTATGTGAATTCTGTGAAATATAACGGTACACCATTAAGTATTTCACAAAGTTCCTATTATACTATTCAGAATTTAGTAAATGGCACACAATATTCTATTTATGTAACTGCCTTATATACAGGAAATAACGAATCTTCGCCAAGCAATACCATACTTGTTGCACCTAATAAGGTACAAGCGTGGTATGATAATATTAGTCCGGGCTTTTATCAAAATATCTATGATTTACCAAGCGCATATAAATCTACAGGAGGTTTTTTTAATGAAGCTGATGGATTAATATATGTTTTTAGTCCGGTCAAGGGCGCAGGCCCATCGTATGATGGGCATTTGCATACCTATGATCCGGTGACAGGTGTATGGGCAGATAAAGGTGCCCTGTTTACTTCTGGCCCAAACGTTACTAAACAAAATTATGTGTATAATGGACAGATTATTTTAACAAATTCTTATGGTAACGATGAAGCTATCAAAACAGTTGATTTGGCTACTCTTGCTGTAAATGTTGTTTACACAGACCATAGGTTAGATAATGGATATTCAGCCTATGATGCTGCAAATAGTGTAGTTATTCTTTTTGATGGTCAATATGGAAGTGGGTATGTATCTACTTATGATATGACCACAGACACCTACACTTTATTATCTCAGGCCCCTAATGGCGCAACTTATGGGGGAAGGGCTGTTTATAATTCTGATAATGGATTGGTGTATTTTTGTGATAATTCCGGTAGCGGAATTACTTTTTATTCGTATGATTATTTAAAAGATCAGTGGGTTATTTTAACAGCGCCATCTGTTGAAGTCGATTACTTGTGGATAGCCTATGGATACATCTATATGGTTGGTAATGATGGGTCTATTTATCGTTACAATATATCATTAGATTCATGGGAGTTAGTTTTAACCGGCGCATCGGTTGTTAAATTTCGTTGTATAAATACAATTATAGGAGGGGCATTATGGGAAATTGGGGGTCAAGTTGTTGCTTCAGGTGGTAGTACTTCTCAAGTACAGATAGCAAAGTTTACTTCAAACTTAGGAAACATTAAAGCCCCAATCGGTCTCCATGCTATATATGAAACAAATACTTCTATAAAAGTAGGATGGATAAGAGAAGCTGCAAACGTTTTGAGCGGTTATAATATCTATGTAAATGGTGTAAAAAATAATACTACTGTTTATACGGGAAATGAGTACATCATATCTAATTTAACAAAGAACCAGAGTTATACTATCGAAGTAAGAGCGGTTGACACATCAAATAATGAATCTTTAGGGTCGCAAATAACGGCTGTTGCAGTGGCTTCCAATATGTATTCAATGAAATTTTCGGGTAGTAGTTACGTTGATTTTGGAAATGTTATTAACATCAAGAATGTTTCGCAAACTTGGATGTGTTGGTATAAGGCAACTTCTAATAGTTCTTACACTCGTTTGATTGATAAAAGAGGTACAGGTGGTACTTCGGGAGTTGGGTACCCCGGTATGCAACTTTCCTTGAATGGATCAGACTTTAGTAATACACTTATCCAGGATAGTAATGGAAATTATATTCAATTTAATACAGGTGCTATTCCACAAGCTTCTATTGATGGTAACTGGCACCACGTAGCCCTTGTTTGGGATAATGCAACAGGAACACTAAGCTTTTATCATGATTTTGTATTTATAACTTCAAAAACTGATGCAACAATGATAGGGGCTGATTGTACAACAACTCGGAGTTTGTTTTTTGGTGAAGCAAACACCCTGGCTCAATCTTTTGTAGGGAATATTGATGAGGTACAAATATGGGGTAGCGCATTGTCATTGTCAGATATACAAAATTATGGACAAAAAATATTAGTAGGTGACGAAACCGGATTGTTACTTTATATTCGTTTTGATGATTTAAGAGCTGATGCAACTGATTTAAGTATGAATAAGTATAATGGTGTAATAAGCGGAGGGGTTTATGATAAAACGGCACCTACTGGATTATCATAATGATTATAATCATTGATTTATCAAAGATTTGTAACTTAATTGTAAGAAATTAATAAAATTATCAGATCATGTTTTATTCAGATATTATTCCTTTGCTTGATTATGAGCTTCGTGATACAGAAGCGTGGCCTTCTGATACTTCTAAAATAGACGAGCAAATAAATTTACTATATATTTCGGCTTTGACGGTCGGCCGCGAATTACCATTGAACAGATTGCCTTTGATTGAGTCAGCCAGTGCACTAACCGGTAGCGTGGTTACAGGGGTTATTACTCGTTACGATCTTAAACAGGCAAATGTTAGTATTTTCGATCTGAGATATTCTCCTGAATTGGGAATATTAGATATGGGAATTGATTCATTGCGATTGGATGGGAAAGATTATTCCTTATCACAAGCCATATCTCTTGATACATTATTGGCTATTGGAAATAATGGGATTCATAAATCCCGGATTCTATTTGCACTAAATCTGCCTGGTGGATTTATTTATGCTACAAATGTTAACACATTTAAACTATATTATGCTCAGAAATTCATCCGGCCGACTAATACCGGCAGTGGTGTTTCACCGGATTATGATAAATTAGGTTGGCCGCTTACAAATGATACAGACACCGAACGAGCTATTAACCTGGTAGCGGCTCATGTAAATGGTGTTACAATTCATGATAGTGGCGGCGCGCAATTTGAAGCTTTATTGGAAAAAATTTACGCGGGGTAAAAAATGAGGAATATTTTATACTCAGAATTAATAGATAATATTGAAGATCGATTAAATCATTTCGTAGGTAAATCACTTACAGAAAGTGATAGACAATTATTAATTGCCCCTCAAAGAATAGCTTATGCTGTTACAAAAGCATTATATGAATTTGTATTATATGCCGAAAAATCTATAATCTCGGATTTGGTGATATCAGAAATATTAACAGAAACATTCTCTGATAATAATGTCAATAGTTATAAATTCCCGAATGAACTTTTTGTTTTTCGCAAAGATAAAGGGATCATATCTATTATTTTGGATAATGAACAAATGCCAATAAATATGGGGGCATTAAAAGAAGAGATAGATTATTTTGCTAATTCAGCCATGTTCGGACCCCGTTTTCATGCTTTTTCAATAGATGAATATGCTTCTTATTTCTATGCTCCTTCTAAGGTTCAATTTACATTAGAATTTATACGCCTTCCGGATGCTGTAAGATCAGCCAATCAAAATGATTATAAAGGGGTTCAAGTAAAAATTACCGCGGCACCAACAGCAAGTGGCAATATAACATTAAGTGATGGTACTAATTCATTAACAATAGCCTTATCCAATGGAGATACAATAAATGGAACGGCTCAAAAAATAACAGATGCCGTAAATGCCGCTACAACCTTTTTTTATGATGCTTTTCTTTCCAATGATACTATTACCCTGGCTCATAGATTTGATAATTCATTAAATACAATTTTAAATCCATCATTTGTTGATACAGATACCACCGGGGCTGTTGCCACAATAACCGATATAGGAACTTATCGTTTACCTGTAGAATTAGATTGGTTAGATGTTTTGGCAGAGAAAGCATTAAAATATTTAATTTCAACGGAAATAGTATTAAACCAGGACGCGAAAAAAGCGAATAATAATCAACAAACGGCTAAAAATTAAAATCATAGGCATATATTATGGCTTCACAAATAGTATCCTCTTCTTTGTCGTATAAAACATCGGCAAGCCGGCCAAATGATTATCCCGGTCCGTTTAAATTTTCCATTAATGATTTACGCTTTTGGGTTTGGGCCTTTGATCAATTTGTCGGGGATGTCCGTGATTTAATACCACAATATGATGATCAGGGATTACCGGATCAATTAGATTTAGATCGGCTTGATTTAATATTACAGGATGAATTTGAAAAGGATCTGGAACATCAGCAATATTGGTGGATGTATTTTGACCGGGCCGCGGAAGCCATTCCATTATTAGAATCAGATGGTCCGTATAATTATAAATATCCTAATCAGGGAAGGCTTGATAAAGAGGGATATGAAACGATCCGAAAATATAATGAATCGGAAGCTTATATAAATCTTGTAGCTGATAATGTTGAACGAAAAATGGGATATCTTGATGGTGTAAAACCTTCTTTTTATGCTGAAGCTATTGATCCCAAAAAGGAAGAGGCTATTCGATCATTAAATTATTGGGTTAAAGATATCAAGGATAATGTTAATATGGATTTATCCTATAATAAATTTAAATGGGATGGAATCTCTTTTGGATCTGGTGTTGTGCGTTTTGGTCATGGTGTAGATATGAATTCACCTGATTTTGCCTTATTCCGAAACTTGGTTAAAAATCGTAGTTTCCTGACACCTGAAGAAATGGATAAGTATGAACGTGTTTTTGAATATCATCAAATTGAACATATTCCTACTTTCCATGTTGTCCGTTATCGCGGCGCGGCCGGTCCACAATCCATAAGTTTTACTAATCCCATTCATCGGCAAGTTTCTTATATAGAGCATATGACCGTCGCAGAAGCCCGAATGCATTATCCTGAATATGCCAATAAAATTCATGAAGGAGTTGCGGATGATATTTTTAGATTATCGCCATATCTGGCATTAACCCAGGATAATTTAAGTGATATGGTCACAGTATATCATCATAGAATCCGTTTCCCGGTTATTGAACATATGAATATCCCGATTGGCTATCCCGGCCAAACTCATATGGAAGTAATTAAAAGAAGTAAACCACGATATGCTATTGGATATATAACACGTATTCATGATGCCGGTATTGTTGATATGAATATTGATTATTATGATCATAATCAATTTGATTTAGTTCAATGGGTAGATTTTGCCAGTGCCAAACATTCATGTGGTATTGGAATGGTGAAATTCGGCCGTGATGCCGCGATTGTTCATAATAAACTTCATAATGCAGGACTTCAGTATTTTGGCCGCCAATTAAAACCTGGTGGATTTTATTTAAAAGGATTATTGAATGGTGAAGATTTAAAAAAATTATCAAAAGGTGGATGGGTTGAGGTTGATAAATCATCACTGCCTTTTAATTTAAGGGATGCTAAACTTGGTGAGCTTATTCAATTTGGCAAACAACCAGAATTTCCTACTGCCTATGCTCAATTTATGCAACTTGAATCCAATGCTGTAGATAGATCCATGCGTACAACCGGCGCTTTTCGCGGTCAACGTACAGGATATTCCGGAAAGCAACAACAAATAGCTTCTCAGGATTCAGCTATGATGCATTCTAATTCCATTTCTACTTTAAATTTCAATTCAAAAGAAATGGGAAATCTTCTTTTTAATAATATTGTTCAATTTGATTCAGATAGAGAAATAACATTCACTCGTAAGAATGAAAACGGGGATCAGGAAACATTTGTATTGAATAAGCCGGGTATTCCTTATCAAACATGGGATCCATATAATGGATATCAGACAGTAGCAACAGAAATCAAAAATAATCTGGCAACACTCGATTTTGCTATTCGGATTTATCCATCTTCTATTGTTCCGGATAAACCGGTTGAAAAAGCAGATTTCTTTATTCAAATGCTTCAGTTTATCGATCAATACATTCAAACACCCCATGGAAGAATATTGTTACGCAATTTTAGTAATGAAGGGATGCGAATTCCAGGTCTTAGTAAATCATTGGATGAAATGGATAACCTGGATAAAGAACAACGTAAGTTGCAAGCACAACTGGCGCAACAAGCACAACAATATGAACATTTTAAAGATTCCAGACAGTTTGCTAAAGATAAGGCTGAAATAGATCAGAACTTATTGCGATTAATGCAAAAATTCACTTCTGATTTGATGAATGGCAATCCAGAAACACTTAAATTAATTCTTTCCGGCCAATATCCTAATTTGCAGAGAGATTTAATGCAAGCCATAAATCAACTCATGAGTGTACCAGGAAATATTCCACAAGCCGGGAATATGCAACCACCAGGGCCAATGTCCATGAATCAATTATCTTCCGGTACCGGCCCACAAGGACCACAACCAAACATGCCAACTTTTAATAACCAAAACAGCTAAAATTATGTTTACTGACTTATTTTCATTCTTACATTTTTATTATGAAGCCGCTAATGATAAAGGGGCTGATGGAGCTTCTGAACAGGAAAATGCGATTGCAGAAAATAATCGTGATATAACTGAAATTACACAGGGAATTGCTCAAAAAACCGAAAAAAAAGCCGATCCTAAAAGTCGCCATATCGGTTATTTTGAACAGGATTTAGGGATTGAAACGGATGAAGAGGATGAAAGTGGGGAAGAGGAAGAGTCCGAAAAAGGTCTTGAAGATGAAAAGAAAGAGAAAGACTCAAAGAAATATCGCCAGGAAATCTCTGAAGAAGATGAAGAGGATGAGGGTGAAGAAGATGAAGGCGATGAAGAGGATGAGGGTGAAGAAGATGAAGATGAAATAGATCCGGCTAAAAAGGATTATTTCTATGTACCGAATCGGGATGCTAAAGATCGGGATGTTTATCCGAATGAATATCCAACAAAAATGGATGCTCAATTTGCCTTATCTCAAAAAGTAAATACATATGATAAATATGTAGATGCTTTAAAAGATAATGAAAGTGATATCGGAGGCGCTATTGATCCATCGGATAAAGAACTCATTGAAAAATATCGGGATGTTAATTATGCCAGTACGGTTCCTGATGATCAGATGAAATCGGATTTGGCAACAATAGATGAAGCGCTTAAAGCTGTTAAATTAAAAACAGATCGTGTTACCAGGGAACATCAACAATCTCAACAAAACTCTAAAATTGAACAAAAATGGAAGAGTGAGCAAAAAAAGGCTTTTAAATCAAAAGAAGAATTAGGTATAACTGATCAGGAATTAGATTCCCTGAATAACGATAAAGACGAATTTTTATCATTGGTGGACCAAAAAATTCAAGATCAGTTACAAGATATTGATAAACAGATAGAGGATCATAAAAATGATGAAGATTATCTGGATGAACATGGATTGGCCGAATATAATGCCAAAAGAGATCGATTAGCAGAACAGCGTAATCAGAAATTTTCAGAGCTTCAACAGCATCGTCAAAATTTTTCTGATTATTGGGATGTCGGTGTAGAATATGAAAAAGCTCAGAAGCAAACCAAAACTACCATGTCTGATGCTGATCGTATGATTGTCATAGATAATGCTTTTAGTGCTTTTGCTGAAGATCGTAAAGAAGGACCCCGGGCCCTGGACATTTTCAAAGCATCTGATACCGCTCCAATGAATCATTTTAAATCCTATGCCTTAGCACCTTCCAATATTAATAAATATGATTTAACTACCATTGATGGTTGGAATCATATGTATAAAGACTGGAAGGGTTGGGTAAATGATAATTTGAAATCATCGAAAGTTAAAACAACTACCAATCGAAATAAGAAATCTGGTAAAAAGACGAAACATACATCCAGTAAAACGTCTAAAATTCCCCGGCCATCCACTTTGAATAATACATCTTATCTTCCGAATAATGGAGATATAGATGGTTTGGCATCTGTAAATAAAGAAATAAATCAACTTTCTCATTCCATAATGAAGGATAACCGCTAACCGGTTAATCTCACTTACTACCCATACGAAAAAAGGCCATGTGGATAACATGGCCTTTTTATTTAAAATCAATTTAAAATGTATTACACATTTTCTTTGATCCAATCATCTACTTCTTTGGATCTTTTTTCATTCATCCATTTTTCATCTTTTAATGTATCATCCTTAATGGCCTTTTTGACACTTTTAATGGATGCAAAACCATTTTTTTCAAGATATTTAAACCAAGGAATATCTTTAGGAACGGCCATTTGTTCAGGTGCCATATTCCGGTCCTCAATTTTCCCATCTTCATTTTTAGGATCATATCTCATATCTGCCCCAAATTGAGCGTTTCCTGGTTGTGGTTTAGATTCTTGGGTAGGAGGTGGGTTTTTTTCTTTTTCTTCCGGTTGATCATGGTGAGTTTCACTCTTTGTTTTAGCCATTTCAGGAGTACCGTCCGGAGTTTCTTCTTCTTCTGATTCATTTCCGGAATCCGATTTTTGTTCATGTTCTGATTCGCCAGATTCTGATACAGGTATTTCTACTGTTTCAGTATTTGAAGGATCCGATTTCTTGATGGAATCAAATGAAGAAATTGTAAAATTAACTGGTCCACCTAATTTTATCCAATTTGCTTTTTCTGGTGTAGCATCTACACACATAAAAGCATTTCCATCATCTGTTATAATAAGGCTTCCTCGATGATAACTTTGAGACATATCGTCATTTCTTCCCGGTTCAAAACCATTTCCTTTATTAAAAGAATGTTTTTTAGCACCAGTACCAGGATAGGTACGCATGAAAGTAGTCATATTACGGCCGCCGGTTACAAGTTCATAACCTTCTTCAAGAATTTTATTATTAGGTCCCATAACTCTATTGTTTAATTAATGTTTCAGGTTAACCTTCTTGACTATATAATAATAAATTACGTAATTATCAGTAGCTATTATAGCTCACCTCTAAATAGTAGTGATCCTGCTATCGGGCGATCCCCAATTTCATGGTGAGAAATAATCCATTACGGGTTTTATTTCACATGGCGATCCCATGATCAACCCCAAAAACTAAAATTGATCATTATAGCAGGAGATTATTATGTCTCGCAAACGCATTCTTTATGCCATGAGTGCACTTGCTATACTCATGGTTATTGCCACATTGGGTCATTTTGTACCCATGCACGTTTCGGGGCTGATTGGAATTGCTTCAGCCGCCGCTATAGGTCCAACTACTCTTACTGATCCTGGTATCGTAAAACAGTGGAGGGCTCTATCTCAAAGAGCTTATTGGGCCGCAATTTATAAATCAGCTTTCTCAGATCCGGCTTATACCGGTGTAAATAAATCCAGACGTAAAATAGAACCACGCTCTGATATTTATGGTCCACCTTTTGTTGAATACTATGATTTAGAAAAAATGAAAGGGGATACAATAACAGATACCGTTATGATTCCACCCTTTGAAGGGGATATGGAAGTATTATTTGGTACCGGTAATGATCTCGGTTATGTCCGAGTTAAAGGGCAGGATAGAGTAGGATTTGAAATCCAGGCTGGCAGAAAAAATATTAAATTTGCTCTTCAAAGTTATTTCTTTTCTGCATTTGAAGAAGATGTTCGTCAATCTCAGCAAGAATTAGGTGGTGATCTTTTAAACCTTCTGGTTCAAAATATAACAGATTTGGGCGGTCGGTATAAAGATGCCAATAAGATTGTTACCTTCCATCAAGGTTGGTCTCCTAATCTTTATATCTCTATTGGACAAGCCGATGCCGGTATTGTTGATGGTGATAATGTATCAGGTATTTCAAGTTTAGGTGTTAGCGCGCCGGCTGAACATCCGAATACTTTTGCCTTTGTTAATACCAATACATTGGCCGATCCTGTATATAAATTGTTATCCGCTAATGCTGTAGCCGCCGCCGCCGTTACTTCCCTTACAGCCGATAATTGGACTGGTAAAGTTCATGAGATTGTTGGACAAGTGGATACGAAAGCTCTTCCGGGCCGGAAAATGTTGGATTTAATTGTTCAACAAATAAAAGCCCTGAAGATTGTACCTATTCGATATAGAGTACCTAATGGTACCGGGAAAGCCTATTATATGATGTTGGTATCTCCGGCCATGATGAATATGCTTCTGGATGATCCTGATTTGGAAAAGCGTTTTAATTACGCTTTTGAAGGGTCCATGTATAAGCATCCATTGATTATGGAAACAGATCGTTTGTATCGTAATCTGATCATTCGTGAAGTGGAAAAATTTGATCAAACTATGCATACCTATGATTATAATTACGGTGGTGATTATGTCTATGGTACAACTGCATTAGGTGGATTGGATGCTCGTACAGGTGATGGTACTGATTGTACAGCGGTTCATTTCCGTAAAAATACTGCTATAAATGGTACCGGTCGTAAACAACGGGTATATCTTGAATATACTCCACGTCACTTCCGTTCTACAGCTAATGGATCCCTGGCAGGTGAATCTCAGCCGGCCGGTGATGATACGGCTATTGGTCCTAATGGTGGCGGTAAAATTGATCGTATTGTAATTCTTGGTGCTTCCGCAATGGGAATAGTACCTGGTCCTGTTTATGAACTGGATCGTAGGAAAGAAGATGAATATGGTAATATTTTGGGTATAGGCCAGGAATTCTTTGGTGGTAATCGAAGAATTGAGTGGTCTACAGTCAAAAGCCATAATTCAGGATACGATAACCAATCTTCTTTGGTTGTTGCCGCTTATAATGGTAAATAATCTCAATTTATCAGGGGGGTATCCTACCCCCCTGATTCTTTTTAAATGGAACATAATCTAAGACACCATATTAAAACTGAAGAATTAGCAATTAGGATTCTTGAAAATCTCAATGATTTATATTTGAGTAAGCTTCTGGATTCAGTGATATATCGTAAAAAAAGCGAATATATAAATGTAATTCGATCCATTAACCATGCTGATCGAATTATTACTAATGATCTGGCATTACAAGGTTTAGTTGTTGTTTATGTTCCGGCTAATACAAATAATATTCTGTTTTCTGAGAATTATCGTTATATCGGGGATATAAAATCTAATATCACATCTCAAACTTCTCTTATAAGTCAGGATAGAGCTTATTTTTTAGGGAAAGATCGTTTCCTGGATATATTAGCGATCACTGATCGATATATGGATGTGTATAATGAATATCCGGCGATAACATCATCTAAATCATCAGGTAGGATTAAAATAATACCTGAAGCTTCTTTTCGGGAGGCAGATAATTCAAATAGTGAATTAACCGAATATTTTAATGCCTTTGATGAAGATATTGAAGGATATGGTTTTTTTGATCCGGATAATCAAAGAATTGTTTTAAATAACAAATTTCAAACAGCTTCCTTTTTAATGTTTGATGCCCGGTTTATGCCAGGCATAATGAATTTAACTGATTTAACAGATAGTGATAAAAGCAATAAAGATTGGGAAGCTTATACGGTTAAAGCTCCTCATTGGGCTTTTGAGACAATGATTTATGAAGCGTTGGAATGGTTAATACCAATTACCGCTCCAAAAGCTTTAGAATTTGTTCATGCTCAAAAAAATGATAAAGAAGCTAAAATGTTAAGCGGTAAACCTGGTCAAAGTTCTATAATAATGCCAGACTTTAATTTATGATTATAGGATTTACATATGGGCTTAAAGGCATTACAAAAAATTGCAGATTTTGGCGAAAAAGCCGGGGCCGCGCCACGCAAAATTTTAGAATTAGTTCCCGGAAACCGACTTAAAGAATTTGAAGCTCTTCATAATGTTAGATTAGTTTATGATGGGCCCTATTTGCATATCGTTCGCAGAGGTGGATCCACTTCACAATTATCACTTTCTTATACAGCTATTACCCTTTTCCCATTCTCTGCCCGAGTTAATAATGTCTTAAAAGATTATTTAGCTATTCATGATGCCAATGGTGATATAACATTATGGAATATTACTGATAATACATCTTCAGTAATAATGACAGGCTTTCCAACTACTTCTCAGATTCAATTAACTCATAATGGAATCTTTTTATTTGCCTTCTCTTATGATGCCGGTGTAGCCAAATATTATGATATGGAAAAGACAGCCGCTTATAGTTTTTTAAATTATAACCGGCCATACATCCAAAACATTAATTTATTAACCGGTGATTTAAGTGATGATAATTTGTGGGGTTTTAAAAAGGGCCAGGATATCATTGTTTGGCCAAATGCTACTTGGACGGCCGGTATTGAAATATTATCCAGTGCCAATGGATCAGGTCATTTAGATTATACCCAATATGAAGTTAACTCTTTTAGATATGTTTATAACGGTGGTAAATATCTTGTTGATCAAAATGGTGTAAGTTATCAGTCAACACGATTTTTTACTTTTGCCCCGGGGGATCCTACTTTTATTTATACAGTAGGTGGATCCGGCACTGATTTTACTATTGAAAAATTTTACATACCATTAGATGAAAATGGAAATCCGGCTTTTGTTAGTTATAAATCAAAAATAGAATCTATAACATCTACCTTTATAAATTTCCGGGATTCTACAGGGGTTAAAATATCAGCTAAATTTGGTGATCCTAATAATACTGAAGATTTAACAGATCGGAATATTGTTTTTCCATATACAGGAGATTTAGATGATTTGATAGGTCAACCGGCTAATAAACAATTAAATCCAGATGGAAACGCGGTCCAAGCCAATGATGATTATACTATTCCGGCTATGTATCGGGCTTATAAGGTTATTGATATTTTAAACGACGGCTCTTCAACAATAGCCGGCCGGCCTTATCAATTAAAAATTGATGCCAATTCCCTATATCAAGATGCCGATATTGAAGCAAAATTTACTGTCAGTGCGCCGGCCGCTAATGTGGCTAAACGTTATTTATGTGCTACAAGGTGGCAAAGCTCTGCTAAAAATGCTTTTGATCCATCACAGCCTAATTATCCTAATTCACCTTATTTTATCATTGGTGAAAAGGATATCAATATTATCTATATCAATGATCATACAACAGATGATCAATTATTGCGACCTATTATTGAAGAAAATGTGGATATGGCCGGGGGGATACCTAATATGTTCGGTCCTGGTGAACTCTTACCCGATTCGGTAGCGCGGTTTCGGGGATCCTTGCTGTTTGGTGGGTATCAAGTATCCCGGCCTATTCCACAACCATATACTAATCCATCCAGTGCTACTAAAGAAAATATTTATATTGATATTCAGCCCACAACCCAACTGGCTAATAATATGGCCCTGGCTTTTCAGTTTGAATATACAGACGGAAAACGATCAAATATTGTAGAAACGAATCAATATTTACAAAAAGGATCATCAGTACAAACACAACCAGTAGCATGTAATCAGGTTAAATCATCCGCTTCTAATACCGTTCAAAATGGGTGTCAGGTTAATGGTCAAGTAAAAATCACATATCAGGGTATTGATGTTTTTGCTTCTTTAGATACAACTAATCAAGCAACAGCCGCTAATGTGGCTGAAGCCATCCGGGCCGCTATTGTGGCAAATGCAAATATTTTAATAACAGCTACGGTTCCATCCGGGGCTCAATTAAATTATACTGAAAAAAGATATGGTAATTTTGATGGGAATCAGATTTCTATTTCAAATGTACCAGTAGCGGCCACAGCTTCGATAAAAGTAAATGCTAATAATATTGCGGCTTCCGGTTCGGAAACGCATACTATAACTGTTGGAGCTAATACAACAGGTAATATTACTATTAATGATACAGATACGGTTTCCGGAATTGCAGATAAATATGTATCGGCCATAAATGGCGATGCTACAATTAATGCAAACTGGACCGCTTCTAAAATAGATAATGGTGATGGTACTTTTACTGTTTTATTAACAAATAATACTCCCGGATCAGCCGGGAACGGAACCGCTATAAGTGTTGGTGGAGTAACAAGTGTTAGTTTAACCATTACGAGTCCTTCAGCCGGTGGTACCGATGGACCAGGAATTACATTTGATACCAATCCCGTAAGTTTGGCCGGTTCTCAAATTCCACAAGGAACCGCCGCGCAAGCTTTTATACGTTGTTCTCAAAATGCAATTCAATCCGGTGGTTCCAATGATATAGTATATGTTGATATCGATGGATATACTTCTCCCGGAATTGTGGTTAATCCAGGGGATAGCATTGCAACCATTAATGGAAATATTTTTAATACCTTAAAAAATGATGCGACTATAACGGCTAATTATACTATTACTTATGGAACAGTAGCCGGCGGTTCGACACAATGGATAGTTATAACAAGTAATTATCCAGGGGATACTTCTTATAATGGAAAATCAGTTCAGGTTAATTCAACCAAAAATCTAGGATTATCTTTTGATGCCAGTGCTCCTGGAACCTCTGTAACTTCTGGACCTGTTGTTATAGTTCTCACAGCCGGTGCTAATGCCGGTTGTATTCAAGCTGTTGCATCTATTGATGTCACAGCTAATTCTCTAAGCGGTGGCGCATCTGAAAATCATACGATTACCGTTGATGGAAATGCCACAGCAGCTATTACAATAGCTGATACGGATACATTATCTGGCATTGTTGATAAATATATAGCCGCTATCCAGAATACCGCGGCAATCAATATTGATTGGAATCCAACTAAAGTAGATAATGGTAATGGTACTTTTAGTTTAATTCTTACATTTCGTGAATATGGAAGCGTAGGAAATAGCCGATCCGTTTCTGTATCCGGGAATACTAGTGTTTCATTAACGGTTAATTCTCCCTCAGCCGGTGGTACCGATGCCGGTACTGTTGCAGTAGGAACAGCATCAGAGGTAAATGCCAATAGACTTCAGATACATTCATTAAATACATTAGTTTCTAAAATTTATATTCTTGGCCGGGAAAATTCAGGAACCAAAACTTTCTATCTCATAAAAGAAGTTCAAATTTCGGATCCTGAAGCACAAGGGATGATTATTGATCTTCCTAATACAGCGACTCAATTAACAGATATAGAACAAAATGTTTTTACTCAGGTATCATCAACAGGAATTCGTGAAATAGTTCATTTTCAGAATTATTGGGTAGTTGGGACACCCTTTCAGGAGTTTTCAATATCCGATCAGGCATCTATTTATGATGAAGCAAGAATTCTTAGAATAATGCCATTGCGATTAGATGTTGATAAAACTCAAATGCGTTATCGGTTTTTAATAATTACTGATAAGAATTTACAATTAGCGTATTTAACAGAACGGGGATCCGGTTATCAAAAAGATATTGAAATTACCTATGAAGGTATTCAAATAAAGGATGGTAGCCGGGCCGGTATTACACTTATTGAGGATGAACGTGTTGTATTACATACAGAAGATGGGATTAAAATATTTGATCATAATAAAGTAGTTAAATTAATAGACAACCTGGAATATGATCTAATTCAAAACAATACGTTATTAACGGCTGTATTGAATCGTACACAAAATGAATATTGGTTTATTTTTGATGATCAAAGTATGTTAGCCTATGATATAGAAGCCAAAGCAGTTAAATATTTTACTTATGATGGTCCGGGAATATCGGCTAATTTGGCTCATTGTGTATATGGACATAATAATATGATCCTGGCAATAGGTACTGAAATTTGCTATACCGATTTATTAAATGTTAATGATGATTTAGGGCAAGGAGCTTCCAATAGTTATTATATTCAGGGTTCTTTAATTACAACTCATTTAGGAACTCCAAAATTACAAACAAAAATTTTAGAAGTAGATATTGAAGGACAAACATATAATGTTCAATTATCATTGGATCTTCAGAAATCTCGGCGTGAATCCGTTACTACTCCCTGGACTAAAAACTTTACGAGTGATATTACTACAACCCAACAAGTTTTAAATATGGGGGGGGTATCTTTTGAGTTTCATAAAAGGGCAATTATGCCTAAAATAAAGATAGTTTTAAATGGGGCGGGTCAAGGTTTTGTTTCTCATGTTATTTTAAAATATCTCGAATTTGAAAATCGAGGGAAGGCAAGAATATGAATCATCTAATAGATATCTATCAAATCGTTGTACATATAGCTAATTGGGGCCCTACATTTCCTACCCCTGTTCATGAAGCAATGTTACCATTGCTTATTGCCGGTTTAGCGGCCGCCGGTGGATTAGCCGGTGGATTAGGTAATTATTTTGGAGGATCTAAGGAAAGACGGCGATTAAATGATGCGGCGGCTCAACTAAATAAACAACGTGGAGCATCTGTTAATGCTACCCAATCGGTAATTAAAAGCTTATTAAGTCAGGCTAATAATCTAAATACAAATGCCACAGCCAATGATATTTATGGTCAAAGTATAAAATCATTACAAGATCGGGTACAAGCCGGTCAAGCCGGTACCGATGCTCAACTGGCTAAATCTTTAATGGCAAGTGGTGGGGATGTAACCGGGTCTATGAATGCCATATTACAAAATCTTATAGGCCAATCTAATAATTCGATTACTGATATTATGAATAATTATAATGATCGGGTAGATCGACGTAATTTGGCTATGCAACAATTAAAATCGCATTATTTGGATTCAGCATTGACTGGACAACAAAACCTGGCGCAATTATTGACCGGTTCTCAACAAAATTCACAACGTTTAGCTATCGATAAAAAACAAGCCGATAAGCAATTTATTTTAAGTGCTCTTGGTGCCGGTTTACAAGCCGGTTCTATGGCAATTCCTGGTGGAGGTGGTGCAAATGGATAATTATGATCCTACTGGAAATGGGAAGAAAAAGAAAACGGATGTTAATTTAGATCCACATAAAGTTAAATCGGCCATGGAACTGACTGGTTTGTCGCCGGAATTAATGCATAAAGCATTAAAAGAAGCCAGTAAAGCCTATGATATGAATTTCAATTATTCAACTTTTACCCCAACCGGTCAAAATATGTTGAATATGTTGAAATCTAAGATTGTTCAAAATCAACCGGTTCAACAAGCGGCCCCTATTCAGGGGTTAAGGTCTAATAATCCCTTTTCTCTAAATTTAAGTGGATTATCAGAAGGTTTAAATTCTATGACCCGGGCCCTGGTAAACAATAAACACATGCAAAATTTATATGGGAATCCGGATAAAGAAACTGAATTAAAAAATACTGCTCAACAAAAATTAGATAAAGCCCAAAAACTCAAACAATTAGCTTATCACATGGAACAGGGTGGTAGTGATAGTCCATCAGCTATGGCTACTGTATCACAATTACGAGGTGAAGCTCAGAATTTAACAGATTCAGCACAAAAAGATTTAACATCAGCCGATCAATATAAAGGACTTCTTCCAAAATATTTGGAATTGATGAAAGAGAAAAAAACGGCTGAAGAACAAAAACAAGCCAGAGATAAATTTATTAAACAATATGGTTTAGAGGCTTATAAACAGGCTGTTGGTGCGCTCCGGGATCAAGCAAAAGAAGCGGCTATAACAAAAAGAGCCAATATAAAAGCCGATCAAAAAAATAAAGAGGCTAATAATCCAAATAAAGTTTGGGTAGAAACCGGATTGCGTTTAATAAGTGAAGGCAATACGAAAGCCGGAATACAAGCTCTTAAAAATGCCGGTTATAGTGATCCACAGATTGCCAGTATGGTTCATGATAAATCATCTTCTTCAAATAACCCTACTTTTGTAGAGAAACAACAATGGGGTAAATTAAAAGATGAAATATCTCAGTTGCAAAATAATTTAAGAACCTTATCTAATCATCCACCAACGGATAAATGGAAAACGGATATAAATGGAAATCCTGTTTATGAAAATGGAAATCCCGTACCTTCAGATGCTTATAAGAATTGGGAACAGCAACAGGAAAAAATGAGTACCCAATTAAAGCTGAAAAATTATATTTATTCTCAGGCGGTAAATGATCCGAGTATTTTATCAAAATATTTTGCTCATGAGACTATGGTTAATAACGGTGATATGAGTTGGTTAAATAATGGATCCAATAATTCCAATGCATCCAATCAAAATAATAATCAGGTTAAGATATTAACTCCTGATATGTTGGATCAGTATATAAATGCTAATAAAGCGGCCTTTGATAAAGCCGGTTTAAACCGGGATCAAATAATACAACGCCTGGAATCCATGGGATATAAATATAGTCAATAATGATACCTATTAAACCAGATACCGTTCGATCACTCACAGAGCTTCCTTCTCCACAAGATTTAATGAAAGGATCCGAATCTGATACCGTTAAAAGTCTGTCTCAATTACCAGATCCTAATAAAATTATCTCTTCCAATATAGATGGAAATGGAGAACAAAAATTAGCTAATGCAGATAAAAAAGATAATACTGCTCAAATAGATTCTGCTATTGTTGGAATACAAAATCAATTATCTGATTTACAACAACAGAAAAAGAAAATAGAAACTTCAGGGGATACTACTGGCGCTTATGATATCTATAAAAAAGAAGCTGATTTAAATCAAAAATTAGATCAATTAAAATCATATAAAGTAAATAGGGTTCATAATTTCATTAATCAATTTGCTAAAAGTTTAATGAAGGGTACTTATGGAACGGCTTCTACCATAGGAAATCTTTTAGTAGGTAATTCTTTATTGGGTCCTCAGTTGGGGGCTGTAATGGCTCAAAGCGCGGCGCATACCATAAAAAAACAAGCCGATCATTTATTCCCTACGAATAAAAAACTGAAAGATGAATTTATTTCATCTAAGGTACCGGAATTCATGGGTAATATAGCACCATTAATGATTGCTCCTGAAATCATGGCCGGTGAAGGAGCCGGTATTGGACTTTCTGCTTTGGCTACTGGAATTACATTTGCCCTTCCTGATGCCGGTGCTTCTTTTGTTCAAGCCATGGATCAAACCGGAAATGCAAAGAAGGCATATGAATCTATGCTTACACATGGGCTTGTATCCGGTGCCGGTGGCGCAATATTAGGTGGAGGCGATTCTATAGTAGGCAAGGGTATTACAAAGGGTTTGAGAGCCATTGATGATGCTACAGACGGCGCTATTTCTTCGGCCATGAAAAAAGGAATGGTTGGCCGGGCCATGAAAAAAGCCTATAAAATATTTACAAATGATGCTGATGGATCCATTAAAGCGGCTGCTCTTAAAACATTAGGTGAGGGTACTAAAAATAGTATTGAATTAGGTTTATTGGGAGCCGGTCAGAAAATAGCTGATAATTTTACTTCCAATGATATTTATAAACTTGCCAAGAAAGTTAATTTATTTAAAGGAACCGGCCAGGCATTTGAAAAGGGTTTAGTTACTGGTGTTATTTTACATGGTGTTGGAATGGGTTTCAAAGGGCTTCAAAATCTGGTACATGAAAATATTTATAAGAAAGGAAGTCCTATTGATCCGGACCAGATAGATCCGGTAAAAGTAACTTCAGATAATTATGAGAAAGCTCAACAAGAATATCGTGATTTAGTCATTGGTATTGGTTCCCCATTGAGTGAAACGAAAGCCGGATCCCGGGCCGAATCTGATTTCTTACGTAAAAAAGATATTGTTAAAGCCACAAAACGTATGATTGGCCTGAAAAAAGGAATTGATGAATATGAATATGCTCAACAGTGGAAGATGGATAATTCCAATTCTCAGCCTGGATCATCGGAAGCACAAAATAAATTACCTGTAAAAGGTCTTTATAAAGGCAAAGAAGTAACTATAAATGGTAAAAATCCTAATGGAGGAGTAGATATAACCACTCCTGAAGGAGAAACAATAACCGTACAACCTCATGAATTATCAGATATTCATAAAGTAGGATCTGAAAAAGGAAATGAACCACAAAAAGATTTACGGCCGATTCAATTAACGGTTGGTGAAGATAATAAAAAGGGTTCCGTTACCATGGTTCCCCAAAAAGATGGAAGCTATGAAATAACTGAATATACTTTATCAACTAACCATGGGCCTAAAACTACTAGTGTTAATAAAATGAGTTTTTCTGAAGCCAATAAAATTGCAGAGAAAATACGCAATGAATTGGCCGGCCGGATGGCTAATCATAAACAAAATGTAGATGTAAAAGTAGCCCCCTCTAATCCTGCTGATCCATATAGTTCTCTTCAGATTTTTGTTATTCCTTCCAATGGAGAATCTGTCAAGAATGCTACCAAAACAGAGAATGCTCAAAAATCAGAACAATCTACTTCTGGATCCGAAGAGCAACAATCTGAAAAACCTGGTGCTACAAATAAAGAAACCCAAAAAGAGCCTACACAGAAAGAAACAAAGAAACCGGCTGAGTCAACTCCAAAAGAAAAACAACCAGGGAAAGAACCCTGGCAAATGACTCAGGATGAATGGGCTATCCAAAAAGCCAAACAACCCAATGAAAAACAAAAAGATGTTTCAGAAGCTGACAGGAAAGCTATATTCATTAATTCAGGATTACATAAGAAGGCTGTAGAAAAAGCTTTAAAAGAAGGCAAGCCGGTACCAGAAAAAGTTCTGAAAGATTATCCTGGCTTATCTAAACAATCCTCAGAAACACAGAAAGAAACAAAGAAACCGGCCGCGGCAATACCTGTTTGGAAACAGAATCCGATAGAAGCCGCTAAAACTTTTGATAAATTACATAAAAAAGTTGTTGATGATACGGCTACTGATGCTGAATATGAACAATATCAACAACAAGAACAGCAATTACATCATAAAGCCGGTCCGGTATTACCTGTTTATGATGAATGGAAAAAAAATGGGAAGTATAAAGAATTAAGTAAAATTCCCAAAATGGATAGGATTGCTTTTTCAATCTATGAAAAAATTAAAGATGGGTCCTATCAAAAAGCTATCCAGAATGGAGAAATGAAACCTGATGAAGTGAAAAAAATCATCACAGATGCCGGTCTCACGGTGCCAGATAATTTAGAAAAAAAATCTTCTGGCACTCCTAAAAAAGAAACATCCCAGGAATATGGATATGTAATTTATCCGCAAAAATTCAAAAGGGATGGTAAAATTGTTGAAGGGTATGCTATTCAATCAGAAGATAATAAGAAAAAAAGTGTTATTGATGGCTTTGGAAATACAATAGTAGATACTTATAAACAGGCCAAAGAAGAAGCTAAATGGCAGAAAAAACAAAAAGAGCAGGAAGAAAAGAATAAAATAAAAGCTGAAAAGCAAAAAGAAGTCGCTAAAAAGCAAGAAACGGATCGGTTAAATTCGTGGGGTTTTGCTGATAATTTACCGGATCTTAAAAAGGGTAAGGTTTTAAAAACATTAAATCGGACCGCTTCTTTTAATGGTAAGGTTGGCCGCCGGAAGGATCTTATCAAAAAGATGGTTGAGAATGGCTATCATATTGAGGAAAAGAAGATTGATGGTAAAACACAACGGGTATTGGCCGCCCCGGATGGTGGTTTCCTGGATGAAAAACAAATAACAAAAACAGGAATGGATTTTGCTGAATATATTCAAATGAATCCAGATCATGGGAAAACAGAGAAAAATCAGATATCCGGGAAAATGACTCATGAAATGTCATTACCAGAATTTAGGGATTATTATAATAAATTACGCAATGAACAGCATTTGAAGCCGGAAGAAAATGATAATGAAATACAGAAACTACGTAAAGAAATAATTATTCAGGCTAAAATAGATGGGAAAAATATTCCAGAATCAATTTTAAAAGAATTCCCGGGAATACAAAAATCTTCTATAGAGGATCTTAAATATAATAAACTAAGTGAGGAAGCAAAGAATAAGCTTAAACGTTTAAAACATGCTCCTAAAAGTAATTATAAATTAAGTATTGATGTTCATGATTTAAAAAGTAAAAGAGCTTTTGATGAATTAGTAGATGCCGGTTTTGCTGTAAAAGGGAAACATGAAAAGGGATTTCAGGAATATCAATTAAGGGGAGTAGATCCAATTCCCAATGAAGAAGAGAAACCACAAGAATTAACCGTTCAACAAAAAGAAGCCAAAAAATTCTTTGAAGCCGAATTGCCTAAAAGAATATCGGATCTTCCTAATAAATTTGATGAAGAGGATCTTCCACCAGGGGAATTAAATGTTAAACCCAAAAATACTACTAAACCCTCTGGTAAAGGATTAACACCATTTAAAAATATTGTATCAAAAGATAAATCCCAACCGGTTCTTCATTATGTATTAGAAGATCCTGATCTGAAATTACGTATTGCTACGGACGGTATGTCTTTTATAGCCTTAGAAGATGAATCCATTAAAAAAAGAAAATTACTGGATCCAAAAACCGGTAAAGAAGTAAAAGATCATGATAAATATCCTGATATTGATTTCTTAACAAAAAAGCCAGAAACAAAACTTTTTTCCGGAATCGATCTTAAAAAATTATCAGAGGATTTAAAGGGATTAGAACGAGCAAATAAGTTTACTAAAAATAAAGTATATATTCTTGCCCGGGTAGCCGGCAAAGATCAACAAAGATTAGTTCGGCCTCATATATTAAAACCGGTTGTTGATGCCTTACGTTCTCAGGGAATTAAAAAAGCTGATATATATACCCATCAATCAGGTAATCATCCGGCCGTTTATATTATCGATCCTAATAATAGATATAATTTTGGGATAGCTATGCCGGTTGTAACCTCAACGAAATATACCTTTAAAACTGTTATAGGCAATCCGAATACAGAATACAAGGTTCAATTTGATAATGCTTCTATGAATGAACCTTCTGAAGCCGGAAAAGATACTCGTAAACAATTATCAGAGACTAAAAGTAAACCAAAATCTTCACCCCGGGCAAAAGAAATTGGAGATCATTTACGAGCCTTAGTTAAAGATTGGAAACAATCAGATAATATTATTATTGCTGATAGTGTATTTGAATTACCGGCAGATATCCGGGATTTATTATTCCGGGAATTCGGATTAATCAGAGGATTATATCATAATGGGAAATCATATGTATTTACCTGGAATATGAGATCCCCGGAAGAGGCTCAGGAAACGCTCCTGCATGAAGCTATCGGCCACATGGGTATAAGAGGTCTTATTAATTTAGTAAGTCAAGACAGGGCTCAATTTGATCATCGATTGAAGCGATTAGCCAATGAAGTATATCGATCATTCCATAAAACGAAAGAATTTAAAGATATCGTAAAAACATATCATTTAGATATGTCAAAAGCGGATGATCGCCAGGAAGCCGGTGAAGAATTTATTGCTCATTTAGCGCAAATGGATCCTAAAGCTTCCATTCTGGATAAGGTTATGAAATTTATCCGGGATATTTTAAAGAAACTCGGTATTCAATTAAAATTGGGCCGGGATCAATTAATAAAATTAATCCAGGATGCCCGGCAATTTGTTGAAGGTGATTCTTCTGTAGTAGATGGGAATAATGATATCCGTTCTGTCTATCAGAAAACACCACTGGCGGATGTTTTTTATTCTAAATTAGAACAAACTGTAGATGAAAATTTACCCAATAAAGGCACGCCAGATCAGTTTATTCAGACATTGGATTCCTGGCAAGGTAAAGGAAAATTCAAAAAAGAAGAATTGGAATGGAGTGGGGTAAAAGATTGGCTCGAAGAACAAGATAGTCCGGTTACTAAAACCCAGGTAATGAATTATCTCCGGGATAATGAATTGGAATTACAGGAAACAAAACATCAAGATATTCCGGTTCCACAAGAATTCAAGGATTATATAAAACAACAGCCTATAGATAATCTTACTTTCCCTAATGGTCCACGAACACAGGAAGATTGGATATTTTTTGCTGATGTATTAAATAAACGAGCAAATAATTTATTATCTATTGGAGATAAAGAAGAAGCAAAAAAAGTATTTGATTTACATGATAAAGCAGTCCAAATAGCAGAGGGCGTTAACCCTGAAACCGGTTCTACTCATGGTACTGCTCACTATGGTGATTATACATTACCAGGCGGCAAGAATTATAAAGAAATACTTATTCATTTACCTGATATAGAAAAGACTGATTTTGAACAATTAAACAAAAAATGGGAGAATTGGAGTAAGAAAATTGCTAAAAAATATGATACTACAGATTTGTCTTTCTTATATGATCATGGAGATTTAACAAAAGAAGAAACGCAACAATATTCCGATTTTATTAATAGATATGATCAATTAAATAATGAATTATATAAAACGTTCATATCGCGGCATTTTAATGAACGAAATATAATTGCCCATACACGTATTAAGGACCGGCAGGATCGAGCCGGGAATAAAGTTCTGTTTATAGAAGAAATTCAAAGTGATTGGCATCAGGCCGGCCGTGAAAAAGGTTATCTACCTAAAACAGCACTTAAAGTACATACTTATCATCCGAATGATCTTAAAGTAACAGAAACAGAATTTCAATATAAGACAAAAGATATTCGTGGGAAGGAAATAGGGGTTGGGAAAATGGTGGCTTCCAATCTTGAAGATGCCAAAAAATATTTAGCTAAAGTTTTAAATGATAAAGAAAAAGAATATATAAGAAGTCTGTGGGAACAAAATATGTATAAAGTTCCAGAGGCTCCATTTAAAACAACTTGGCCGGAATTGATTTTCAAACGTATGATTCGTCATGCCGCCGAAAATGGATATGATAAAATAGGATGGACAACAGGGGAACAACAAGCCAAACGTTATGATCTAAGTAAACAAATAAGCCAAATAGGATATAGTAAAACTGATTTGAAAGCATGGGATCATAACGGAACACTAATAATTAGTAAAACCGGAATAACTCCAGATCTATTACCGGAT
>Ga0209918_1000354_pt1 | contig 31925 bp, 21 predicted proteins | sample SalPonD_shore_MG_FD_185712 | JGI IMG/M metagenome (GOLD analysis project Ga0209918, IMG submission 185712) | Salt pond soil microbial communities from South San Francisco under conditions of wetland restoration - Salt Pond MetaG... | ecosystem: Environmental > Aquatic > Marine > Intertidal zone... | reverse complement strand
CGGCACGGGAGAGAATCCCGATTCGGTATGGAAAGATATCAGCAATACCGATGTCTATTTTTCGACGGTCTCTTCTTATATAAATGCAGCTCATAAACACAATATCCGGACGATGTTCTACAATTTGATTTATGGTGCGCTGGATGATGCAGCAAGTGATGGTGTGCAGGCACAGTGGTATTTATATACCGATCAGAATCACAATGCGAAGAAGAAATTTTCTTTGCCCTCCCCACCATTTAAAAGCGACATCTATCTATTGGACCCCTCTAATACAGGCTGGCAAAACTATCTTATTAAGCAAGATCAACAAGTTTACGAAGCGCTGGATTTTGATGGGTATCACATGGACCAGCTGGGGAATCAGGGCACACTTTACGACTACGACGGTTCGCCGGTCAATTTGGCTCAGACGTTTCAGCCATTTATCGAATCCATGAATCAGGCCAATCCCAATAAGCAATTGGTGATGAATGCGGTGAATCAATACGGACAGTCGGGTATTGCTGATGCTCCTACGGATTTTTTATATACCGAAGTATGGAGTCCGCACGATAAATACATGGATCTGGCTAAGATTATAAAGGATAATAACAGTTTTGGCCATGGGCAGAAAAATTCGGTACTGGCAGCTTATGTGAATTACGATATGGCCAATCAGCAGGGGTATTTTAATACCCCTTCCGTACTTTTTACCGATGCGGTTATCTTTGCCTTTGGCGGCGATCACCTGGAACTTGGAGAGCATATGTTGGGCAAAGAATATTTTCCTAATGATAATTTGGCTATGCGTGGGGATCTAAAGAATAACTTGGTCTCTTACTACGACTTTTTTACGGCATACGAAAACCTGTTACGGGGAGAAGGGACCTTTAATTTGCCTGAATTATCTACGTACAGTGAATTAACGCTTAATAAATGGCCGCCGCAGCAAGGCAATGTTTCAGTGATAGGAAAAAAAGTTGGGAATCGAGAAGTTATTCATCTGATAAACTTTACCGATGCTTCAACTATGAATTGGCGCGATAATAATGGCATCCAACCCTATCCCTACGATCAAAAAGATATTTCACTAACCTTTTCAACAGATAAACAAGTAGCAAAAATATGGTATGCAACCCCTGATAACGATATGGGGGCTTCAAAAGAATTGAAATTTACACAGTCGGGGAAAGAAGTGTCATTTACACTCCCGTTTCTCAAGTACTGGTCGATGGTTGTAATTGAATTTAAGTAGAAAAATAAACGATTACTTGGAATAACATGGAAAAGTTAAGAAAGAAACACAGTACAAAAAGCAGCAGGGGAATAACATTTATTGCAAAGGCTATTTTGGGGATGTTCGTGCTGGTGACCCTGTTTACGGCTTGTAAAAAGAGCCAACCGTTAGCGCCACAGGAATCCACAAAGGATCGGACACCTGCCCTGGAATCCTCTGCTGACAACCTGGACCTTAGTCAGGCCAATTTTAATGAAACGGCAGTTGAATTTTCGTGGTCCCCAGGCTCGAATCATGGAACCAACTCTGCTATTGATTATACCTTGCAATTCGATATGAAGGGGAATGATTTTAAGTCACCGGTTAGTGTTCATCTTGGGCGCGCCACTTATTCCAGGTCTTATACGGTTTCTGACTTTAATTCCCTGTTGAAAGATCAGCTGAATGTAGATCCGGGCTCGATGGGAAATTTGGATGTGCGGATTAAATCGGCGACTGCCGATTCTTCGTTTGCCCCGGATACTTCGAACACAGTTGAGCTAACAGCTACTCCTTACAAACCGGTTTCTAAAACACTTTATTTAATTGGCGATGCGGCGCCCAATGGCTGGGATGCGAATAATGCTACCGCCCTAGATCCGGATCCGGATACGCCTTACATCTTTACTTACGAAGGGAATCTGGCAGCCGGCGATTTTAAATTTATCACTACGCTTGGGCAGTTTACGCCTTCGTACAATATGGGACAAGATTCGACCAAGCTTGTCCACCGTACCGACGAGAGCCAGCCTGACGATAAATTTACCATTACCAATCCCGGTCCTTACAAGATAACTGTGAATCTCGTTGACCTGACGATCTCTATTAAAAAGATGGCCGGACCCGCGTATTCTCAATTATGGGTGATTGGCAGTGCTACCCCGAATGGTTGGAGTCTGGATAATGCTGCTGAGATGAGGCAAGATCCGGGCGATCCCTTTATTTTTGATTACAACGAAGTATTAGCCCAGGGAGAATTTAAGATAGCAACAGCACTGGATTTTAATGCGCCCTTCTATCGTCCAACAACCAATTATCCTGATTTGAGCAGTACCGATGTACAACTTTCGGCAGGTGATCCTGATAATAAGTGGTATATCTCAGATCCTGGGCCGTACAAGATAACCCTGAATCTGCGTGATATGACCATATCCATAAAGAAATTCACGCCCTATAGCCAGCTCTGGATTGTCGGCGATGCAACACCGAACGGCTGGAATATTGATAACCCCACCCAGATGCAACAGGATCCAAATAATCAGTATTTGTTCACCTATAACGGACAGCTAAGTGCTGGTGAATTCAAATTCCCTACCGCTACGGGCGATTGGGGAACCGATTTCTTTATGCCTGCAGTAAATCACCAGTGGCTGGATAGCACGTTTGTCCGGTTTGTGCCGGGCGGAAGTCCTGACAACAAATGGCAAATTGATCAGGCTGGGACCTATAGTATCAAGCTGAACCAGCTTTATGAAACTATAGAAATCAAAAAACAGTAAAATTTCGGCAGAAGTTTATTCCCCATAGAGTAACTACTGCGTCCGTCATGACATTGAGCATCATGCCGGACGTAGTTTATTATAAATTGGGTTTAGATAGAATTCCAATTGCCAAGGCTTTTCCTAAAACTGTAATACCAACCTATACCTTCAACGTAAATCGATCAATAAAGTGAGATATAAAAGCAGTTTTCGTAGTATTGGAATTCTTTTTCTACTTATTTTTGGGTTTATCACGGAATCCGTGTTTGCACAGCAAAGCCATACATTGAAAGGCTGCAATCGCTATGACCTTCAAAAATCATTACTGGTAATACATTGCAAGGGAGAAGCTGCCGTATCTTTGAGGCCGTTGAGTTCTACCGTCGTAAAGATCTGGGCTGATATCGATGGAACATTTCGGAGAAAAAATCCTTCTTTTTCTGTGATCAAAGATTCGCTCAGCTTAATCCCTGAAATAAAAGTGCGGGATCGTGGTAACCACTGGCAAATCGCAACCGGCAAGTTTCAGCTTCGCGTCCAGAAATCATCTTTTTCGTTGAGTTACTATAATCAGAATGGTCATTTCTTGGGAGGGGATGTATCAGACGATGCTTACAGCTGGGATGGCAAACAGTGGAGATGGAAGCGGAAAATTAAATCACAAGAAAAGATTTTGGGACTTGGTGAAAAAGCCGGTTCCCTCGTGCGGAATGGAAACTTGTTTACCATGTGGAATAGCGATCATCCCTGTTACGGTTCGGATACAGATCCACTTTATAAAAGCATTCCCTTTTATATGAGCACGCGGCATTATGGCATTTTTGTGGATAATACCTATAAAACCAAATTCGATGTTGGCCAGAGTGAACAGCATCAGTTAAGTGTGAAAGCGGATGGCGGGCCTTTGGTTTATTATGTAATTAAAGGGTCAAAACTAAAAAATATTATCGATCAATATACGCAGCTTACCGGTCGACCTATGATGCCGCCCAAGTGGGCTTTTGGGTATGCGCAATCCCGCGGTTTTTATACCAATGAAGAATTAACGCGATCTGTTGCCCATACTCTCCGTGCCCATCGAATTCCTTCTGATATCATCTACCAGGATATCGGATGGGTAGATAAGTTACAGAATTTTAAGTGGGATCCTGAACGGTATAATAATCCCAAAGGGATGTTGGACGATTTGCAAAAGCAGGGTTTTAAAGTGATTGTATCGCAGGATCCCATCATCTCAAAGAGGAATAGAAAGCAATGGCAGGCGGTTGAAGACAAAAATTTGTTTGTGTTGGATCGGCGTAACGGCAAGCCCTATAACATGCCCTGGCCCTGGGGTGGTCCTGGCAGTCTTATGGATTTCACCAAGGAAGCCACCGCAGATTACTGGGGAAAGCTGCAGCAAAAAGTAGTAGATCAGGGCGTCGATGGATTTTGGACGGACATGGGAGAACCGGCCTGGTCGAATCTTGATGCCCCGGACCGATCAAATATGCAGCATGCCGCTGGTCCACATGCTGAAATTCACAATGTTTATGGTTTTACCTGGGATCAGATTGTTACCAATCAGTGGCGGAAGCGAAATGGCAACCGGCGTATTTTCCAGATGACCCGTGCGGCTTTTGCCGGTATGCAGCGCTTTACGTTTGGCTGGTCGGGCGATTCAGGTTGCTCGGATAATATTTTGGAAGACTGGGAACGACTGGCAGATCAGGTACGAATTGGACAATCTGCGGGATTAGGTGGGCTGGTCTTTTGGAGTAGTGATATTTCCGGTTATTGCGGCGAAATAAATGATTATAAGGCATTTGCACCTATATATGTGCGCTGGATGCAGTTTGGGATGTTTAATTCATTGAGTCGGGTCCACCACAATGGCAATTGGGCGGTAGAGCCCTGGCAGTTTGGCAAGAAGACAGAAAATATAGTGCGCAAGGTTGTGGAACGTCGTTATCGGTTGTTCCCCTATATTTATACCTATGCCCGCCAGAGCTACGATACCGGGCTTCCATTAATGCGTACTTTGGCACTTGAATATCCCGATGATAAAGAAGCGCTAAAAGCGGATACAGAGTTTATGTTTGGGGATGAGCTGCTGGTTGCTCCTGTAGTTTCTGATACGACAATTCGCAGACTTTATCTGCCGAATGGAGATTGGGTTGATTACAATCATCCGTCACGCGTAGAAAAAGGTGGCCGGTGGATTACTCAAAAAGCGCCTCTTAGCGAAACGCCCATCTGGGTTAAGGCGGGTTCTATCATCCCCAAAATGCCGGTGATGCAATACATCCACCAGGACACGAATTACCCGGTAATCCTGGATGTTTACCCATATCCGGATCACGGACAATCTAAATTCGAACTGTATGAGGATGATGGTCTGACCTATAATTACGAACAGGACGAAAGCAGTCGAACAACGTTTTCCGTAAGTACGCTGAAAGACGGCTTGAAGATCGAGGTTGGGGCGCGTCGTGCTAAAGGCTATACACCGCCGTCACCACGAAATTTAATTTTTAAAATCCATATTCCAGAGCCCAGAAAAGGGTTAAGCGTATTCGCAATTAATGAGAATCAGGAAATAGCCATGCCAGCGCAGGCGCTAACGAAAATTCTGGACTATAAGGGATCCATCACCGGATGGACCATAAATAAAGCAGAAAATATTCTATACATTAAGATTCCCGATACGGGGAATACTAAGGTGTTTAAGATTAAATTCGAATAAATTATTTCTGCATGAAAAGACGGTTATTCCTGCTTGCAATCTTATGTTTCGCTGTTAATCTATCCTACGGTCAAACCTCTTTTATGGCCGGCGACAAGGTGGCGGTTTTTTATCCTGCTCATTTTGATTCTTCCGGCACTTTGCCATCGCTCATTTTTGATAAAACGCTGAAGCCTCAAAAACCGGTCCCGTCAAATTGGAGTATCAGACCTGAATTTCAAATGAAAGACGGGAATCCGATTGTCAGTATTGCATATCCTGAAGGTGCAGATTTATACGGCACGGGAGAAGTAACCGGATCACTTCGCAGAAACGGCACGAAGGTAACGCTGTGGAATACCGACAACTACAACTACGAGAAAGCAAACGGACGACGGCTTTATCAGTCTCACCCCTGGGTGATGGGCGTCCGTGCCGACGGTTCCTCTTTTGGGATTATAGCTGATAATACCTGGAAACAGGAATTCGACCTGTCAAATCCGATTACCATTACTTCAGAAGGACCTGCTTTTCGTGTGATTGTCATCGAGCGTGAAACCCCTCAGAAATTGCTCAAATCCTTGAGCAATCTTACCGGAACGATGAAGCTTCCCCCGCGGTGGACGCTCGGATATCAGCAATCCCGGTTCACCTATACTCCGGATTCAACCGTGAAGCGTATCGCTCAAACATTCCGCAAGGAGAAACTCCCCGCCGATGTGATCTGGATGGATATCGATTATATGCAGGGATATAGGATTTTCACTTTTGATTCTACGGCCTTTCCACATCCCCTAAAATTAAACGATTACCTGCATTCCCTGAATTTTAAATCAGTGTGGATGATTGATCCGGGGGTAAAAAAGGAAAAGGGTTATCATATTTACGATCAAGGCACGGCCGGAAATCAATGGGTGCTGAATAGCAGTGGTGATCCCTTTGTTGGCAAGGTATGGCCGGGTGAATGTGTGTTCCCCGACTTTACGTCACCCGCTACCAGAGACTGGTGGGCAGGGCTGTATCAGAATTTTATGGCTAATGGCATGGACGGAATTTGGAATGATATGAATGAGCCCTCGGTATTCGATGGGCCGGATGGAACGATGCCCATCGACAATATTCATCGTGGTGGAGGCGGCCTGCCACAAGGAACGCATCTACGATATCATAACGTCTATGGAATGCTTATGGTACGGGCAACTCGCAAGGGAATTATGGAAGCGAATCCCGGTAAACGGCCTTTCGTTTTGTCGCGCTCCAACTTTTTGGGCGGACAACAGTATGCTGCAACGTGGACAGGAGATAATGACTCAAACTGGGATGATCTTGAGATGTCTATTCCGATGATATTAAATTTAGGATTATCGGGACAGCCATTTAGCGGGGCGGATATTGGTGGTTTTTCGGGAAATGCTACACCACAGCTTTTGGGGAACTGGATGAGCGTGGGAGCTTTTTATCCGTTTTCCCGCAATCATTCCTCCAAGAACACAACTCATCAGGAACCCTGGGCCATGGGCAATCGAATCGAAGAGATTTCCCGAACGGCACTGGATAGACGATATCGGTTATTGCCATATCTATATACCATTTTTTGGGAAGCATCGAAAACCGGACTACCGATAATGAGACCGGTCTTTTTTGCAGATGTGGATGATTCTTCACTGAGGAGTGAAGACCAGGCGTTTATGCTGGGATCAGATCTGTTGATCGTGCCCAGATGGGCCCGTAATCCTGCATTGCCAGATGGAAAGTGGCGAGAGATTCATATTATGAGTAAAAGACAGGAAACCGACAGCTACCAGCCCGATATGCTGATTCGTGACGGAGCCATTGTGCCGGTCGGCAACCTGATTCAAAGTACCGAGCAATTTAATACTGATTCGTTGACGCTGGCCGTTTCTTTGGATAAAAATGGCGCGGCCAAGGGAAAGTTATACGATGATTCCGGCAATGGTTTTGCTTATAAAGATGGGAAATATGCGCTATGGCAATTCAAGGCGATTAAAAAGTCAGGCCGCGTGTCGGTAACCGCTAAGAAGATAGATGGCAGGTTATCCGAGAATCAAAAAACGCTTAAGGTCATATTATACACCGATGATGGTATCGTAGAAAGCCCATGGCGGAAGGGCAATTCCGTTTTGGTAACGCTGAAAAGCCATAAATAAAAAATCTAAATAATTAGTTAAAATGAGACAAAGCATTCTGGTAATTTTTCTCTTTTTTATCCTACCACAAATGGGCCTTAGTCAGAACCAGCATATTCTTTATAAATTGAAGCAGTTTCGGGTGCTTACTGACCGTGTCGAACAGGGAAAATTTACAGCCAAAGCAGTATCCCCTACTCATATTATTTCCAATTACCAGAGTCCTGCCAGCACCAACTATTCGTCCACTATTTCTTTTAAATTTAGCATTAATGGCAAAGATAACGAAGCGGTATCGGGACAAGACCATCATCTTACGATAGAATCCAAGAACGGTTCCTACATATCGCCGATCATTACTTTTGGGGCGAAAGATCCGGATAATTTTGTGGATGCAACGGCGGATAAAAATCTGCCTCCCAATACCAAGCTAACCATCCGCGTGGATATGTCCGAGGTGATGCGCCAGTTCCTGGGAAAGGGGTATTATACCACCTATGACGGCGAAAAAATCCCGGCCGCTGATTTTAAAGGCGTATATATTAAGGGCGGTTCGGCGCCATTGAGTTGGGATTTCGATAACCTGGATAAGAACCCCGATTATAAACTGCACGATAAAGATGGAGATAATATATATGAAACAACGCTGGTACTAAATCCCCATGAGCCCAACGCAAAAACTGAGAAAGAATGGAGGCTCAAGAACAATATTTCCGATTTTCCATCCTATAAGTCCGACCAGCTTTTGGTAGATGCCCTGTATAATATGTCGCTGGATGAGACCAAGATGAATATCGAAGATGACGGTACCTTTAGAACGGGCGCAAAATGGCCCGGCGTATGGACCCGCGATATCAGCTATAGCGTTTTATTGGCTTATGCTTACTTGCAACCGGATATTGCCAAGACGAGCCTGATGCGAAAAGTGAAACGGAATCGCATTATACAGGATACGGGTTCGGGCGGCGCCTGGCCGGTATCAACCGACCGCGTGGTTTGGAGTCTGGCAGCTTGGGAAGTTTATAAAGTGACCGGCGACCAACAGTGGTTACAGCGAGCTTATATTATCATTAAAAATTCACTTGGGGATGATTTAAAAACGAACTTTAATAAACAGAAAGGGCTGTTCAAAGGGGAATCGTCGTTCCTGGATTGGCGTGAGCAAAGCTATCCAAAATGGATGGATAATGTGGATATTTCGCAGTCTATGAACCTGGGGACTAATGCCGTGTATTTTCGCACCTTTGATATCATGTCGTTGATGGCAAAAGAACTGGATAATAAAAAAGATGCTGTTTTTTATGCGAAGTACAGCAACCGTATTAAAAAATCAATGAATAAGCGTCTGTGGAATGCAGATAAAAAACATTACGATCAGTACTTATACGGGCGATATTTTATGAATACCTCTCCCCGTTTCGAAGCGTTGGGCGAATCCCTGAGCATATTGTTCGGCGTTGCGGATGCCAGACGTGCTCGTCAATTGGTGTTGAATGCCCCGGCGACGCCCTATGGTATTCCTACTTTTTATCCGCAAATACCGAATATTCCGCCTTATCACAACAACAGCATATGGCCGTTTGTGCAGGCTTACTGGAACTGGGCAATTGCATCCCAGACAAAAAACGAGAAGGCATTGGTTCACGGTTTAGCAGCGCTATATCGCCCCGCAGCTCTCTTTGTAACAAATAAAGAAAATTTTGTGGCCGAGAATGGTGATTTTATCGGCACCCAGATCAACTCTGATCGGCAGCTTTGGAGTGTGGCCGGAGATTTAGCAATGGTCTATCGGGTTTTCCTCGGAATTCACTTTAAGACAGATAAGATTGTACTTAACCCGATGGTGCCCAAAGTCTATGGTGGTACCAAACAGATTAAGGGATTTAAATATCGAGAAGCCCATTTGGATTTCGAAATTGACGGCTATGGGGACCAAATAAAGCAGATGTCCATTGATGGAAAAGTGGTTGACGCCCCAGAAATTCCGGCGACCTTGAAAGGGCACCACACGATCAAAATCATGTTAAATAAACATTTTAAGAATGATGGCAATTACCACATAGTTGATAACAAATTCTCCCCGCCGACGCCAAGGGTAAAGTTAAATAACAGGATGCTTAGTTGGCAGAAAATAGATAACATTGATTCTTACTCGGTCTATCGGGATGGAAAGCTGGAAAAAAACCTAACCGACACTAGTTACGTTATCCCCGCCGGGCGGTTTGGACAGTATAAAGTACTGGCCACAGGTAGCGATGGGGTAGAATCATTTATGAGCGATCCGGTGAATTATTATTCGGATCAACAGACAAAAATGATTGAAGTTGAAAAGTTTACATCAAGATACACTGGAGAAAAGCTCATCAATTTTAGCGGAGAAGGGACTGTGGAAATCACTAAACAAAAGAATACAGATTTAAAACTTTCTTTTCAGGTGAGTCGGAGCGGTCGTTACCTGATAAGTTTTCGCTATTCGAACGGCAGCGGTCCCTGGAATACTGATAACAAATGTGCCATACGAACGCTGTTGGTGGACGGCAATAAGGCTGGGACGGTTGTGATGCCACAGCGCGGAAAAGATGAGTGGTCGAACTGGGGGACTTCAAATGAGGTACCGGTTTATTTGAGGAAAGGGATACACCAGACGCAATTGCGCTTTGAGTCTTCTAATGAGAATATGAATGGTAAGGTGAACAAAGTGCTGCTGGACCGAATTCAGTTGATAAGGGTTAAGTAGCAATAGTCCGAAATAAGGATTTGCTTATTAATAGCACAATCTTTTCCTAGAAAAGTTACTATCATTCGATATAAGAGTCAGCCCGATTATGGGAATACGGTAACCCTTCGAGGTAGGCGGCACCTTAAAAACCTCGTTTCGAGATGGAGCATATTTGCCATCTGAATCCCTTCATTACTAAATTAATCAGCCCGTTGAGCAGTCATGGGCATCCTTCTCATTAAAAAGTTGTTATTCCAATGATCCGCTGACCAATGGAATTAATGGTGATAAGCTTTGTTTAAAAAAAGTACCTGTATAAATAAGTTTTAAGATTCGACATTTATTCATTTTTTATAGCAAACAAATAATCAGATACATATTTTTATGGCATCAGAAAAACTGGGACTGAAAGAGTGTGTGTCGATAGCGTTGGGAGGTATGATCGGGGGTGGAATTTTTGCGGTACTTGGCGTCGTAGCTCAAATTGTTCATGCCGCGACTTGGTTTGCTTTTGTGCTGGCTGGCATTGTCGCCCTTTGTGCCGGGTATTCTTACAACAAACTCAATCAGATGAGTGCCAATACAGGAGGCTCCGTAACCCTGATCCAAAGTTATACCGGCAGGACAAAGCTCGCGGGGATGGCCGGCTGGACGCTCCTTTTTGGCTACATTGGGTCGATGGCGATGTATGCTTACGCTTTTGGAAGTTTTACCATGGGGTTTGAGTTGTTCCCTAATTTTATCTTAGGCTTACCCATGCGTCCGGTTATTTCCGTGCTGATCATTTTTGCCTTTCTTGGGATTAATCTGTTAGGAGCCCAGGCTACGGGATCCGCTGAAAACCTCTTGGTTGGAGTCAAGGTTTTCATTCTGCTGGCTTTTGGCATCGGTGGGCTCTGGCTCGGTTTTTCGCAAGGGAAAATTACCTTTGGGCTTGCAGAGGCCTCCACATTTAAACCGATTATGGCCGCCGCTATTTCATTTGTGGCTTTCCAGGGATGGCAGTTGCTGTTTTACGATCAGGAGAGTATTGTTGATGCCACTAATACCATTCGCAAAGCGGTGTATATAGCAATAATATCGGCGGTAGGCATATATATACTGGTGGCCTTAACAACCCTGGGACTGACACCATTGGAAGTAATCCAGAAGGATCCCGAGCGCGCTCTTGCCGTGGCCGCGAAACCGCTTATCCCTTACGGCTTTACCATAATTTCGCTGGCAGCACTGTTTTCTACAGGTAGCGCCATTAATGCTACTTTATTTAGCAGCGGATACTTTGCCAAAAGAATGCTATCCAATCACTTGCTGCCCGACCAGTTTGGAAATCCGGAAACGCCCGGTGTGCCGAGACAGACGCTTATCATTCTCTCCGTAATTACGGCCGCATTTGCTTCTTACGGGAGTCTGGATGCCATTACCTCTTTTGCCTCGCTGGCATTCATCATCATCTTTGGAACCATTTCCTATCTGGCCTTCCGCCGTCGTGAAAATTCAGATATTTGGGGTATTATCCCGGCTATTGGGATGTTCGGTTCAGCAGGCTTTTTTGTACTAATGTTTTGGCATCTGTTCAATGCCGAAGCCGAAACGTTCTATTCGGTGCTGTTTATTTCAGCGGTTGTCATAACCGTGGAGCTGTTGTACTTCGAAAGAGAAGTGCTCAAGCGAAAAATTATCCATATGGAAGACATATAACAGCACTTGGCTGTATCTTAAATTAACGTGAGTTCGACATAACTTTTAAGCCCGTTAACCGATATAGAAGATTTATACTTATTATAGGGAGCTTAGATCTGTCACTATTTTTGAACGATCAAATCCCGATAGCTCATATGTTTAATTGACAATGCAATTAGTGAGTATAACTTTATCACTTCTTGTTTTCCCGCAGCCGGGAAAGCAAAAAAATTCTATTTTTTAGTATCAACACACCTGGTATGGAGCCGGCCTGGAAACTCTCCCGCGAAAGCAAACACTATGGCGACGGCCGTCGTCATAGATGTACACCGAAAGGCACATCCAGGCCGGTTTTCCTGCCGTTAAAGCTCAACAGTACCTACAGAATCGCTGCTGGGGCGCCGGGGGCGATATCTACCATTCATGAGCCATGCTTACGCGTCAGGAATCCGGCCAGTATGATCATTGACACGAAACCAAAAAAAATTAAACCCATGATTTACAGTCTCGGAACCGACATCTCCAAACAAGAGTTTACCGCCTGTCTGCAGCGTTATAACCTCAGCGAACAAACCCACCAGGTGCTGGCCCGCAAAAGCTTTGCCAATACCCCTTCCGGGTTTAAAGCCTGCATGCGGTGGGTCGCCCGCCACACCGACGACCCGGCCCCGCTTCGGGTGACCATGGAAGCCACCGGGGTGTATTATGAGGCGCTGGCCCTGTATATCCACGAGCACCACCGGCAGGTCCATCTGGCGGTCGTGCTGCCCAGCACCTCCAAAAAATATATCAAATCTCGCGGGCTGCGCAGCAAGACCGACAAGATCGATGCCTACGGGCTGGCCCTGATGGGCGCCGAACGCAAACTCTCCGCTTGGGGCGGCATTGACCCGTTCTGGCGCCGCCTGCGGGCGATGACCCGCACCCGGACCGAACTGATGGACGAGCGCACAGCCCTGCGCAACCGGCTCCACGCGCTTCGCCACAGCGGTGTGGAGGCCAAAAAGGCGATCCAGGCCCTCGAGTATTGCATCCAGGCACTGACCCAACAAATCGATGCCCTCTACCGGCGCATCTGTAAGGCGTTGAGGGCTCGCGAGAAGGTGGCCGAGATGGTCGACTACCTCCGAACCATTCCCGGCGTGGGCCTGTTGACCATCGCTGTGGTGCTGGCCGAGACGGCCGGTTTTGAACGCTTCCAGAGCATCAGCCAACTCATCAGCTACAGTGGCTATGATGTGAAAATCCGTGAGTCGGGAACATGGGTCGGCCAACCCAAAATCTCCAAACAGGGCTCCAAATATATCCGCCGGGCCATGTACATGCCAGCCTCTACCGCCATCCGAAGCGGGGCGGGCCCCCTATGGGAGTTCTACCAACGCTTACGGGCCAAACACGATAACCAGGTTAACATGAAAGCCCACGTGGCCGTCCAGAAAAAGCTGCTCCGCTACATGTACGTTTTGTGGAACAAGCAGCAGGCCTTTGATCCCCAACACATCCGTCGCCTGCAAGCCCATCATAATAATGTAGCCCCCTCTCGAACGCATTCGGAGGAGGCTACCGTAGATCCATCCCAAGCGGCTGCCTGAGGATGGTCTTTAAACTAAAACATACCATATTAATTTGATTTTTAACACAGTACCTTTCGGGACCAGCAAGCTGGGATCCAAAAAATCGCCGGCGACGAATCCCGAATCGGCTCCGACCCCCCGACAGAGTTGTCGGAGCCAATTCAATGGTCCTTCAATTTGGGTGCCTTCATCAGAGATCCAGCCGGTATGAATTGCTCACTCACCGCTCTTCGGGCGGCGGCAGGTCTTCTAATGCCGGATTAGGCTCCTTTCCCTAAAAATCCCCCTTGTGACCATATTCAACAACTCGGGCAAGTCGTGCAAACCGAAGGGGGCCAGGGGGATGACTTATTACTCTCTTCTAAAAGCACATTTGGTCTATTGTGTATTAAATTCTTATCTCGAATTCACGTTAAATTACGAAAATGCAGAATTTGGACAAAAGCACGGTTTTGCAAAGTCCTCTGATTCATAAACTAGAGCCTGTCTTTTAAACACCTGCTTTCCGTTTCAAGAATCACAGATAGACTGGTTGAAATGCTTTAGTCAGCCGTGAGATATTTATTCCGAAATTTGCTTGCCTTCATTATCTGATGGGAACTCCATCTCGGTCTCGATGGTATCCGGGGATGAAAAATCATTTTCTTTGTCTTTTTCCTCTTCTCCATCCTGTAAATTTTTAACCGGCATTATTTTTTTGTGGAAAAGCAACATTGAAATTATCGCTGTACTAATAGCAATATCGGCAACATTAAAGATGTACGGAAAAACGGGATACCCATTAATTGTGAGTGTAAAATGAATAAAATCAACTACATGTCCCTGAAAAATTCCCCCGTAAGATTCCAGCCGTGCCATAAAAACACGATCAATGATATTGCCAAACGCTCCTCCGAGTACCAATCCCATACAGACCAAATAGCCCTTAGTCGCATCCTCGTGATTGTACAAGACATAAGAAAGAATTCCCAGCGTAGCTACAATAGCAATGAAACTAATAACCTCGGTTGAAGCCCATCGCATCCCTAAAGCCATTCCCGGATTTTCGGTATAATGAAATGCCAGCCAACCCGGGATGATCTCGAAATTCTGCCAACTCGGATTAAGACGGATCCAATATTTGGTGAGCTGATCCAGAATAACCACAATAGTGGCCGGAACAGCGAGTGCAGTTAGTTTTTTATTATCCAAACGGTAACTGTATTACAGGAAAATTGATTTATCGTCGTTTTAGCTTGGCTTCGATGCTCAACTGTGTATGAGGTACGGCTTCGAGACGTCCTTTAGAGATCTTCTTGCCGGTCACTTTGCATACGCCATATGTTTTATTGTCTATTCGCTTTAACGCTTCATCGAGGTAACGAACGAACTTTTTAGTCCGATTAAAAAGCATATACGTTTTTTCGCGTTCCTGCGCATCTGTTCCCGCATCAGCCATATGAAAAGAATAGGCGGACTCGTCGTTAGCATTTTCCATACTATCGCGCAGGGAATTTTGAAGCGATTTGAGCTCTTTTTCAGCTTCTTTTCGCTTTTTTAAGATGATCTCCCGGAAATACTCCAGTTCTTCATCTGAATACGGGGAAACGCGATCTTTTTCTTTGGTATTTTCTTTGTTTGCAGATGCCATAATGCACTCACTTCTTAGTTAGGGTTTCTTCTGATGGAAATGGTAGATTCGCCGTCACCAATTTCCCAACTCTTAACAAAATCCGAAACTTCCAGTTCATGGGGCGAAATTTCTTCAGCCAACGTCTCGCTCTTGATATAATCTTCCATAAATTCAACAGCCTCTTCTAGTTTTTCCGGCCCTTCAAAGCCAATCGTAATCCTGTCCACTACATCAAAGTCTGCTTCTTTACGCATATTCTGAATACGGTTAACAAATTCACGTGCCAAGCCTTCGTTAACGAGCTCGGGGCTTAATTCAGTATCCAAGGCCACGCTTAACCCGTTTTCGGTTTCAACAGACCAGCCTTCAAGTCCGGTACGTGTAATTTCAAGACCTTCACTGCCCAATTTTACAATGCCCTGATCTCCAAGATCAAATTCAATTGAGCCAGATTTTTCATATTCTGTAATCTCCTCAGTCGTCAGCTCCTGTACTTTTGAAGCTACCGGCTTCATCTTGGAGCCTAATTTTTTACCCAAGATCGGGTAATTGGGTTTTGCCGACTTGCGGACGATACCAGAATCATCGTCCACAAATTGGATCTCTTTAACGTTTACTTCATCCAAAATAATCTCTTTAACTGATTCTATTGCTTGTCGTTCTTCCTGATCCTCAATGGGCAGAATAACCCGCGATAGCGGCTGGCGAACGTTGATCTCAATTTTATTCCTAAGACTAAGCACCATCGACGAAATTTGTCGAGCTAACTTCATGCGGTGCTCCAATTGTTTATCGATAGCCGTCTCTTCCACCGTCGGATAGAACGAAATATGCACAGACTCTTCATCCGCCTGTGTCACTTGGTTAAGCCGCTGATACAGCCATTCCCCCAAGAACGGGGCAATGGGACTAATCAATTTAGCCAAATCTACCAAACATTCATACAACGTTTGATAAGCGGCTGTCTTATCAAGGCTTTTTCCTTCTTTCCAAAATCGGCGGCGATTACGACGCACGTACCAGTTGCTTAACTCATCCACAAAATTCTCTACAGCACGTGCGGCCTTGGTCGGCTCATAATCATCAAGGTGTTCATCGACTAATTTTACCGTAGTATTCAAACGCGATATAACCCAACGATCCATTTCCAGGCGATCACCTACGGGGATAGGCGTACCGGTATAGGTAAAACCATCGATATTGGCATACATTGCAAAGAAAGAATAGGTATTTACGATCGTATTAAAAAATTTCCGCTGCGTTTCCTGCAGGCCATGTTCACTAAATTTAAGATTTTCCCAGGGCGATGAGTTACTCATCATATACCAGCGCACAGTATCGGCGCCATATTCCTGGATAACCTCAAACGGCTCCACGGCATTACCCTTGGACTTACTCATCTTATTGCCATTCTCATCGAGTACCAGTCCGTTGGAAACTACATTTTTATAAGCCGGCTGGTCGAAAAGCATAGTACCCAGCGCATGCAAAGTATAAAACCAACCGCGCGTCTGATCTACACCCTCAGCAATAAAATCGGCCGGGAAGTTTTTCTTAAATTTATCTTTGTTTTCAAAGGGGTAATGCCATTGTGCAAAAGGCATGGAGCCGGAATCAAACCAAACATCCATTAAATCAGGAATGCGACGCATTGTTCCGCCATCCGGGCCTTCCCATGTAATCTCATCTATATAAGGGCGATGCAAGTCGATCTCCTCATCATCAGGCAAGCCAGCCTTCTTTTTTAGTTCTTCGATACTGCCAACTACTTCTACGTGATCGGGGTTTTTATCGCTCACCCAAAGCGGGATCGGCGATCCCCAGTAACGTTGACGAGAAATAGCCCAATCCACGTTATTTTCGAGCCAGGTACCAAACCGCCCGCTACCGGTGCTTGGGGGTTTCCAGTTAATCTTCTTGTTGAACGCTACCATCTTGTCCTTAACGTCGGTCGTGCGGATAAACCACGACTCTACCGGGTAAGACATCAAGGGTGTACCCTTTCTCCAATCGAAAGGATAATTGTGCACGTAGGTTTCGTGCTTATACATCAGGTATTTATCCTTGATAGCACGCGCAATACCTTTATCGGCGTCCTTAAACCATTGTCCTTCAAAGTCAGGTACTTTCTCAGTAAATTTTCCATCCTGATCGATGGGATTAAACATCGGGATATCGGCCTTTTGGCAGGTATCATAGTCATCGGCGCCAAAAGCGGGAGCCGTATGTACTACGCCGGTACCTTCCTCGGTAGTCACGTAATCCGCCGGTACGACGCGCCAGGCATCGTCCTTATCATATTCTTCCAGCGCATAATCAAAAACCGGATCATAAGTCCAACCGATCAGGTCTTCTCCTTTATATTCTTCTACAATTTTATATTCGTGATCAATAACCTCTTCAATGCAATCTTTGGCCATGATATAATACTCGGTGCGGTCTCCTTCCGAGAGCTCAATCTTGGCATAATCCAGATTGGGATTTACTGCCAACGCCATATTGGAGACAATCGTCCAGGGGGTAGTTGTCCAGGCCAGGAAATAAACATTATCGGCCATTTCCACTTTAAATTTCACATAAATGGAAGGATCCTGCACCTCCTCATAACCCAAGCTCACTTCGTGGGAGGAAAGTACCGTACTACTGCCCGGAGAATACCACTGGATCTTATATCCCTTGTACACAAGTCCCTTTTCATAGAGCGTTTTAAAGGCCCACCATACCGATTCTATATAGTCATTCTCAAAGGTGACATACGGATCGTCGAGATCAACCCAATATGCCATGCGATCGGTCAGCTTATCCCAAAGATCCTTGTATTGGAGCACGCTTTCACGACAGTGCTTATTATATTCTGCTACGCCGTACTCCTCAACCTGCTCGCGGCCTTCAAGACCCAATTCTTTTTCTACCTCGATTTCAACAGGAAGACCATGTGTATCCCAGCCGGCTTTCCGTTCTACCCGAAAACCCTTCAGGGTTTTGTACCGGCAAAACATATCTTTAACCGTTCGGGCCAGTACATGATGAATACCCGGTTTCCCGTTAGCCGTTGGAGGTCCTTCATAAAAAGTAAAGGGAATGCCCTCTTCGCGGGTGGAAATACTTTTTTCAAAAATCTCGTGTTCTTTCCACCACTTAAGGGTTTCAACTTCTAACTTTGAAAAATTTAATTGTTTTACTTCGTCAAACTGTTTACTCATAAAGGCCTTCGTACCTTCTCATTTGGCTTTTTGTAAAGCTACTAATATATGATTTTTTACGATTTAACAGTAGCCAATTATTCGTACATAATTTTAATTAAGATCACAAAGATACAAGTATTAGCTCATCAATTCACATTATATGCCGAAATTTACCTTGTTAGCGCCCTATTAAAAGAATTGGAGCAACAACTTGCAAATTAGAATTTTTCCCTCTCTTTTACGCTTTTCTATTGCGAGTCATTATCTTATCCTTAGCCAATGTTAAATAATATATTTATATAATTTTAACGAATTAAAAATATGGAAGTGAACATTACCCGACCTATAAATCGGGAAAACCACTACAAAATTTGTTTTGTATGCTTGGGAAATATCTGCAGAAGTCCCACGGCTGAAGGCGTTTTTCAACATTTAATTAATGAACGCAAACTAGGAAATTACTTTGAGATCGATTCTGCCGGAACTTCGGCGTATCATATAGGAGAACCCGCCAATAGTAAAAGCCAGCGCACTGCCCAAGAGCATGGCATCACACTTCATTCACGGGCGCGTCAGTTTCAGCTGTCCGATTTGGATTATTATGATTTAATCCTGGCTATGGATAAAGAAAACCTTGATAATGTTAAACAAATGGCTTCGGGCGATCATGAAGATAAACTTAGGTTAATGCGAGATTTTGACCCTCAGCCGGGTGATGGGCAGGTTCCCGACCCTTATTATGGCGGCCCTGAAGGGTTTGAAAATGTGTTTCAGATTATTAAACGAAGTTGCAAAAATCTTTTAGATGAACTTGAACCTAATATTGAGAACTAACCATGATTCCAGATAATGTTAAAACCCAGGTTGAGCAATCGCTCGGCACATCTGTCGATACTGTACAGCGCGTATCTGGCGGAAGTATCAACCAAGCTGCTAAAATTACGCTGACCGATGGAAGAGAATGTTTCCTGAAATGGAACCGAACGGCTGATCCGGATATGTTTATGAAAGAAGAAAAGGGACTGAACTTGCTTAAATCGACCGAGACTGATTTGTGGGTTCCCGAAGTATTTGCCACCGGGGAAACGAAAGACGGCACGGGTTACCTGGTGCAGGAATTTATCCGCGAGGGCCGGTCTCGTCCAAATTCTGCGGCTTCTTTCGGTAAGGCATTGGCGGATCTGCACCAACATCATGCAGAAAAATTTGGGCTGGATCATAACAACTATATCGGGCGGCTCCCACAGTCAAATCGGCGGCATAAATACTGGGTTATTTTTTTTATACAGGAGCGGATGAAGCCCCAGCTAAAGATGGCAATCAACGATGGTAAATTAAGTTCTGCGATAATATCTAATTTTGAATCAATGTATAAGCAGTTGCCCAATATTTTTCCGGATGAGCCACCCAGCCTGTTACACGGAGATCTTTGGGGTGGCAATTATTTCTTCGATGAGAAAGGAAAAGCCACGATTTACGACCCTGCGGTCTATTATGGACATCGTGAAATTGAGCTGGCCTTTACGCATTTGTTCGGGGGATTTTCAGGTACTTTTTATGAGACCTATGAGGAAGCATATCCTTTAGCACCGGAATTTTCGAACCGTAAAGATATTTACAATTTATATCCCCTGTTGGTACACACAAATTTATTTGGTGGCAGCTATGCCCGACAGGTCGAAGGAATTGTCAATCGTTTTTAAATAATTTAGGCCAAACAACTTGTTTGCATTCAAAATTTTTGACTCTTGGTTTCCTAATATATATTCTACTTGGAACTCATAACCACGTAGAGCGATTTGCCAAATCGCTCTACAAAGTTCCCGAAATGTATTTTCATCAGAGAAACTTACCACATTGTCAGCCACCGAAAGCCGAATATTTTATAACCTTTCGGTTAGTTGGCTCTCTACCAAAGACAGCCGTCCAAAAAATAAAATCTTTAAAGGACCAAGAATTTAGTCAATATGGTGAATCTCAAGTTCCAAAAATACGATCAAAAATCGACAGAAGGATTTTCCAAAAATATGAGGAGCTGTTGGAAAGTAGAACTTATGGTCCACATTAGCTTAAAGAAGCTAATATCGCCCAAATTATCATATAAGCTTTAAAATATCGAGATGGCATAAAATATGACTTATATTCCTATTGCATCATGCCTAATCAAGTGCATTTGGTTTTTAAATTATTATCTGATGAAGGCAATTCTAAACACATTCTTGTTTCAAAATTATTACAAAGTTTAAAGAGATATACAGCCCGCAAAGCTAACCAAGTGCTTGATCCTAAAGGGCAATTCTGGCAACATGAAAGTTATGATCGTGTAATTCGAAATCAGGATGAGTTAGAATCAACAATTAGATATGTACTAAATAATCCTGTTAAAGCTGATCTTGTTTCCCATTGGCAAGAGTGGCCTTATACTTTTTGCAAAACGAGATTTAAAAATGATTTTTTATAGAGCGATTTGGCAAATCGCTCTACATTGTATTGATTTTACTCTATGGCTACTAATTACAAACGTATTATAAGTCTGGTACCAAGTTTAACAGAACTGTTGATCTACTTGGGGCTGGAAGACCACCTCGTGGGCCGAACCCGCTTCTGCGTGCATCCCAAAGATAAAGTGGAAGATATTCCCATTATCGGTGGCACAAAAAATCCCCGGCTGGATAAAATACACGCCGCTGATCCCGATTACATCATAGCAAATAAAGAAGAAAACCGTCCGCAGGATATAAACGCCCTGATGGACAAATTCGAAGTTAATGTTACGGAGATAACCACCATCGAAGATGCGCTCATCACTATCCACGAACTGGGCCAAACGCTGGATGCAGCCGAAAAGGCCGATCAGCTCATCGATCAAATTCAGCATCAGCTTAATGAGCGCCCCTCTGAGCCGGAGCTGAGAACCGCCTATTTGATTTGGAAAGACCCATGGATGACGGTCGGCAATGATACCTATATTCATGACGTTATGCAGCACTGGGATCTGGTTAACGTCTTCGGAGAGCAAAACCGTTATCCCAAATTCGAACTTGAAGAGCTTAAGGCCTATAATCCAGACTTGATCTTGTTAAGCAGCGAACCTTATCCCTTTAAAGAAAAACATATCCCGGCGGCCGAAGAGGTATGTCCTGCTGCCAGAATATTGCTGGTGGACGGCGAATGGTTCAGTTGGTATGGGGCGCGCATGAAAGAGTCCTTTGCCCAGTTAAATGTCTGGCGAAAAGCGATCAGTTGATATGAATTCCTCGAATGTTCATGTTATGATATGGGGAGCTTAAACATACATTGTCTGCCTGCATTTATTTCAGGATCTTTTTCAAAAAGTATAAAGCCCCTAAAAAAATCATTTTCCAAAGCGCTCTATTATCCGGATTCTTTTATCATTATCTTTGAGAAAACATGAGAAAAAAAATTTTACATAGCCCGATATTACTATTGCAAGGCTGCTTTTTAGTTATCCTCTCCCAAGTAACGGTACTTGCGCAACAGCAAAATCAGGACATCAAAAACAGAGAGATTATTCAGGCCCAATCTGCTTATATTGACGGGCTAGCTGCCTTTGAAAATGAAAATTATCAAAAGGCTCTGGATCTGCTTAAAACAGCATATACCAAATTGCCAGAACAGCCCGGCATCAGCTATGCTCTTGCCGATACTTATTTGCAAGTTAATGATCTCACCAATGCTGAATATTACGGGAAACAAGCCGCAAAACTGGCTCCCCAAAACAAATGGTACCATCTAAAATTGGCCGAAATCTATCGGCAGGATGGCAGAAGTGATGATACGATCGAAGCGTTGAAGAAGGCCTTGAAATTTCACCCGCGCGATACCGACATCCTTTATGAGCTTGCCCAGACTTATACCGATAACAACAACTTGCATAAAGCGAATGAGCTATATAACCGGCTGCTTCACTTGGAAGGATCGAGCATAAGTATTCACTTACACAAACTTAAGAATTTTGCCGATCTGGATATGCAGGATTCTGCCATTGTGGAACTACAGGAAATCCGTAAGCTGGATCCCAATAATCTTTCTACCCTAAGAGTGCTTAGTAAATACTACCTTAAGATGGATCGCCTGCAAGAGGCTAAAAAAGTACTAAATAATGCTATCCAGATAAACCGTAAGGATACACAGACATTAACGATGTTATCGGATATTTACATCAAAGAGGCCAGATGGGATAGCATGAAAACAATGCTGGGCGATATGGTTTCTGATTCGACCATTTCGCAGCATGCTAAAATGAGTATCGGGCAGTACTTGTATTCGAGATATAATGAGGCTCCGAAAAATGATGAACTTCGTAAAGCGATCAGCTATGTAATGGAAGGATTGATGAGAGCAGAACCCAATTTTGGTCGGGCCCAATCGCTGGCGGCCGATTTTTTTACGCAGACTAACCAAAATGATTTGGCTCTTCAAGCGCTCAAGAAAACAAACGACTTAGTCCCCACCAACGACTCGGCCTGGCATCAAAGGTTGCAATTACTTTTAGTGAAAGGGAAGATCAAAGAGGCTATTACCGTAGGCCAGCAGGCTAGCAGGGAAATTCCACAGGATCCTATCATCCTTTATTTTCTGGGCAGTGCTTATCTTTCAAATAATCAAAATCAGAAAGCCATTGATAATTTCAAAGGAGCTTCTACACTGCCGGCTCGCAAACCGTTAAAAACCAGCATCTATTCCGGGCTGGGCAGTGCTTATGCTGCGCTTAAGAAATGGAATCAGGCTTTTGATAATTATGACAAGGCACTGACGTATAATCCTGACAATCCAGGTGTTTTAAACAATTACGCCTATTATCTATCCCTGCAAAAAAGAAACCTCCCAAAAGCTGAAAAAATGGCCCAACATGCTCTAGAACTCGATCCCAAGAATACCTCGTACCTGGATACCATGGGATGGGTCTATTATCAAATGGGCAAATTTAAAAAGGCTCAAAAATATATTCAGCAGGCTCTGGATACCGGCAAAGCCAGTGCCGAAGTCATGGAACATATGGGTGATGTTATGAATAAACTACAGAACACCGAAAAGGCTAAATACTGGTGGCGCCAAGCACTTCAAAAAGATTCTACACGTACCTATCTTAAAGGCAAGATTTCTGAATAAGTGAATAATCTACGAATATTGCGATCTTTCATTCTGTTAATCTTATGTATCGGGATTATCTCCTGCTCAAGTCAGAAGGAGTTGACGACTAATACCAACGACCTCACCCTTTCGTCGGTGGAAGCTTCTGCTATTACTGGAAACTTACCTGACTATCAAGCTAGCTTGCAATCTGTTAAGGGAAAGGGACGAGCTATTGTAAGCGAACCCGGTCATACCGATCGTGTGACCGTTTTATTCTCTAGTAACCGGAGAAGAAGCCTGGTGACCGTTCGTAACAGCATTGGTGTGGAGGGGGGGCAATTACTAACAGACGGCGATACGTTACTAATCTATAACAAGATTGACAAATTCGCCCGTAAAGTACCAGTACGAGGCGGAGATATCAATCGCATCAATCAACTGGCTTCCCTGAATATTTTAGATCTTCTTAACTATTCTGTAAGTAGTAAAAATGTAACTTCTGTTCATGAAAATAATGTCAACTATAAACTGTTACTTGCTTCCGGTACTGCTGTCTATGTGGATAAAAAGTCGTACTTAATTAAGGAAGTAGAGGAGCCCGAAAACTCCCGGCTACCATATTCAAAAATCAAATACGATGCATATGGCTCAATTCAGGGGTTCAAGCTTCCCCGAAGAATTAGTATCTTTGGGGCAGAGAAGAACTCCAAGGTATCTTTACAAGTTACGGGTTTGGTGCTAAATCCCGATTTGGATTCGCTGACAATCAATATTCCCGACGATATTCCAGTTTACTATCAATGAGAAAATCATTTTCCTACATAGCGTTTCTCATTTGCCTGGCAGTCATAACCAATCCGGCTTTGGGGCAGGGGCAGGATTATACGAAGATGCGAAAACAAATCATCGCCAAGCAGAAAGACACCCGGGCCGAAATTGATGATCTGAATGGCCAAATAAAAAGTTATGAAAAACGTCTCAAGCTAGCGGATAAAAAGTACGAGGCTCTTTATGAAAAATACAAAGACCTCAAACAACTGATTGCTCTTCGAGATCGCAAGCTTTCCAAATTGCAAAAGGAACAATCAGAGATCAGAGATGAAATTGAAATCACGACAACTTCGCTGCACAAAAAACAAGCTGAGCTCAAACAACTTATAGAGGATTATAAAAAAACACTCAGCTATCTTTATAAGCATGGACGTACCTCTCAGCTGGCATTAATTTTTTCATCATCGTCAATAAATAAAATGCTGGTACGGGCTTTCTATCTGGATAAGTTTAACAGCTTTCGCGAAAAACAGGCCGAAAATATTCGACAGGCTGAAAAAGAACTCGAGCAGACCAAAGCCGATCTTGTGGATGCCAAAACCAAAAATGAGGATGTACTTAGTGAAATCAAAGAGCAGAAAAAGAAACTGGCGGCCAAAAAACAGCAACAAAAGAAGAATGTAGCACTACTTCGAAAAAACCGGGATAAAATACACAACAAGTTAAAAGAAGTTCAACAACAAAAAGAGAAACTGAACAATACACTGTCGGAGCTTATTCTTAAAGAAGAGAAAATTCGTAAAGCCCAGATAGAACATATCAGAAAACTTGAAGAAGAACGAAAAAAGAAGCTGGAAGCCGCCAAAAAAATTGAGGATGCAGCTAAACGTGCCAAGGAGGTTGCCAAATATTCCAAGCCGGTAGAAGACAAGGCTTTCATGAATTCTAAAAAGCTGGACAAGATTGAAGAGGACTTTGCAAAAAGCAAGGGACAGCTCCCATGGCCCGTAAAAAGCCATACGATCTCTGAACATTTCGGGCGCCGCCGGCATCCTGTCTATGGAACAGTAACTGAAAATTTGGGTATCGAAATCGTAACCCCTGCCCGTGCCAAAGTTCATGCCGTAAAAGCCGGTTATGTAATCGATATACGACCCATTCCGGGCTATGGGGATGTAGTTGTCGTAAAACACGGTCGCTTTTTTACAGCTTATGGCAATTTGAGCCAGATTATGGTTAGCAAGAGCGAGATCCTACAACAGGGCGATATCATCGGCTTATCGGGAGATAGCAATTCCACTCGAGGTAAAAGCCTCTTTTTTCTCATCCGAGAGAATAATAAGAATCTAGATCCTGAAAATTGGCTGCAAAGCGAGCCCATTTCAAGCAAATACTAATTGGGAAGCCTCACATTTGTTGGTATTTTCCAACTCTCAAAATATTAAGCAATATAAACTGAATGGATAACTGGCAGCGCTCATTTGCTTTTATCTCCGGGGCGGTGGTCCTGGGACTCTTATTAATTGTCATTTCTCATAATTTTATTCAATACGTAGCCTGGCAAGGTATGGCAGGCTATTTGTTCCTCATTGGCTTCGGACTGGTTTTTCTGAATTTGAATTTCGGTTTTAGTCGTCGTTACACTATCAAGGCTCCCGAGGAACAATGGGTTTGTTATTTAATGGCAGTCCTTACTTTTGCTCCAACTGTTTTTTGGGTTTATACAAAAGATGTAAAACTTGGGGATGCGCAGCTTATCTTCGTTCTCACTGTTATTTTTTCAGCCTTCCTTGGTACTTTTTTTGGGATTCGCAGAGGCGCTGCGAAACGAAAAATATATCTCCAGCGATTACAAGAAAGAAAGGAAGAAGATTTACCCGATTCTCTGAAACGACCCCACGACGATATAAATAAAAATTAGCGATCAGTCATAGTCGCTGTAGCCTTCTCTTTCCGAAGTCGGAGATTTCGGAGATCTTTTCTTTTTTAAAATGAATGATATAGCAAGTCTGCAGACTTGCAGTCATAATAGCGAAAATCAGATACAGCAAATCCCAGACCTACCTAAACGATAAACGACCGGAACCTTATTATCCTAATTTCATATAAATTAGATACTTAGCGTAAACCATTTGGGAATTTACTATTATGAGACTATTGATTACAGCCATCCTTATTTTCACTTCTCCGGTAAGTTGCTCTACTACCCATAACTCCGACGAACAAGCTCCGCCACCATCCGATATAGCTTATCAGGTTGTTAAAGCATTTCCCCAACTGTCATTTAATCAACCGGTGGACCTGCAAAATGCAGGTGATCAAAGTAATCGCATTTTTATCGTGGAGAAAGGGGGTACGATTACCGTCTTTCAGAATGATGAGGCAGCAAGCAATAAATCTACCTTTTTGAATATTCAAGATCGCGTGGACGACCGGGGCAGCGAGGAAGGACTGTTGGGGCTGGCCTTTCATCCAAATTATGCCAGCAATGGTTATTTTTATGTGAATTATACCGCAAGCAATCCTTCAAGAACGGTAATTGCCCGATTTCAGCTTTCCCAACAGAATCCGAATCAAGCGGATGCAAGCAGCGAGCAGGTCATCCTTACCTATGCTCAACCTTATGATAATCATAACGGTGGGCAACTGGCTTTTGGACCTGACGGCTACCTCTATATAGCGGTAGGCGATGGCGGTTCGGGTGGTGACCCTCATGGCAATGGACAAAATCGGAGTACCTTGCTGGGCAGCATCCTGCGAATAGATGTTGACAATCAGGCAAATGGAAACAATTACGCCATCCCCAAAGACAATCCATTTGCTAGAAACAACCAGGGATTCAAAGAAGAAATTTTTGCTTATGGACTACGAAATCCATGGCGATTCAGTTTTGATCCCGATAATGGGCGCCTTTGGGTTGGTGATGTTGGGCAGAACAAATATGAAGAAATCGACATCATTGAAAAGGGAAATAATTATGGCTGGAATATTATGGAAGGCACGCATTGTTATAGTCCCTCCAGGGACTGTGATACTTCAGGACTCACGATGCCGGTGACCGATTACAGTCACGATTTAGGCATTTCTGTTACCGGCGGTTATGTGTACCGCGGTCCATCATTGGATAATCTAAACGGTGAGTATATTTATGCAGATTATGGCTCCGGAAGGATTTGGAGCCTGAATTATTCCAATGCCAATAACCCCGTTATTAATCAACTGCTAAGAGCTGATTTTTCTATTTCTTCATTTGGCGTCGATGAAGAAAATGAGCTATATATATGCAGTTTGAACGGTAATATTTATAAGCTGACACTGAATAGTAGAGACCTTTGAAAACCTCCTGCTTTGTTAGGAGGTGGTTGTACCACCGACGTTTTCAACCATAAAACGGGAGTTCAACTCCCTTATAGCCGTGGATTTATGGGTTTTGCAAAGGCTTCTAGTAGTAAGTGCAAAGTATCCCTAACTTAATACTCAATACTTTTTCCAGTTGCCCGAAAATCAATTAAACAAGTAAAGATCTATTCCCAGGTTGAATTGCAATGCCCGGGCATCAGCCTTGAAGAATGAGCTACTCTCCCAATCGTAACCGAGCTCGGAAAAAAGGCCCAGGGTATGAGTAATGCGATAAGCCAAGCCGGCCCGTAATCCAAGTCGCATTCGAAATCCCTTACCTCCGTTCAGCGTATTTGCCATGGTACTTACGGCAAGGTCTTTTCCAAATAGTGCATTGGCCTGTACATACGGCTGAAAGCGTTTTGTCTTAAAAGGATATGCTCGAAAAACCGGTCCCAATCCCCAGCTGCCTATTCCAAAACCGGAATTCTTTCCATCTGTAAAAAAGCTTCCCAACACCTGGAAACCAACACCCAGCCGGGGCGACACCATACGCACATCACGATATACAATCTCCAGTTCCGAGCTCCCGTCATTCTGCAGCGTATCAGATCCCATGTAGGTAAAGTTACTAAACCAGTGAAAATTGGCTGTCAGTCCGTTGATACCCACATCGGAGCGAAGCTGCCGGTATTGATTCATTTGGGCAGAAGCATCAGAAGATTGAGCAAAAGTGGTTTGCGATGCCAGGAATATAAAAATGAATATGCTTGCGAAGGAAAGAAATAATTTATCTACTGGTAGATGATGCCTTTGTGACATTTTGTGCGTCTGTTTCATTTACAATAATTGTAATTTACTGCGAATTATCGACAATATCCCACAATTCCGAGGGGATTAAGAAGTTACCAACAATACTAAAAAACTAACGGTCTCCCAACTTATTGTCAGGCAAAATTGCAACTTTCGATTTTATATAAAATAGAGAAACTTAAAATGACAATTTGATCTTTCCACTCTCATCTGCACCGTTTCAGTTTTAAAAAGTTCAAAGAATAATGCAATGCGCTTTTTTAGCTCAAATTTGATCAATACAGAATTTTCTATAATTATATCAATCCGATTAGCTAACTTTTTCTTAGTGTCGAATCAAAAGACTATGTTAAACTGTGATCTTCGATTGAATTAAATTATTCGTTCTCATATTTAAATAATCACACATGAGTCAAAAGCTACTGTTCGTTATTTGCAGCCTTATTTTGTTCCTGACGCCATTTATCAGCGAGGGACAAACTGACGACTATTTCCCCGACCGAATCATCGTAAAATATAAATCCGACCGGGTATTATCGCAGCTTAAGGCCAAAACGGGGACCAATCCCAAGACGGCTATAGAGCAATTTTTAGTAAAAAGAGGAATGCGCAAACAACGATCACTGCTTCCCCGCCAAATGACAAAAAAATTCCAACAGTCATCGTTGGCTTCGGTTCGAGGATTAACTCAAATCCGGGAAGTCATCTTTAACAAAAACATTGCTCCCCATCAACTTGCCTCGAAGATTAGCAGGATGCCCGGGGTGGTCTATGCCGAGCCCCGGTATATTCATCGCATGAGTTACACGCCTAGCGATTCGGTTATCGAAAAATATGTTACGGCCCATAATTTTGAGCAGGCTTGGGATATCAGCAAAGGATCATCTAATGTGACTATTGCCATCGTTGACGGCGGCGTGAATTACCTGCACTGGGACCTTGATGATAAATTGTGGGTCAACCAGGATGAAGTGCCCGCTACATTGCATCCGCAAGTTGATGAAAATGCCGACGGACGTATCACTTCTACCGAAATTAAGCACTACCTGCACCGCAATGGAAAAGATTATAATGGGGATGGAAAAATTAACCTGAAAGATGCCCTCGATCCCAACTCCGGTTTTATGGACAACCTGGATAATGACAATAATAGCTTTGTTGATGATCTTTTCGGCTGGGATTTCTGGGATTCGGGTGATATTACCTCCCCAAATACCGATAACGATCCCCTCTTGGATGCCACTGATCATGGCACCCATGTTGCCGGGATTGCAGCAGCTGAAACGGATAACGATACGGCTATTGCCGCAGCTGGCTTTAACAGCTTGTATATGGCCATAAAAACGGGAGGCACGTCTCAAGACCCTGAATCTATTGGCTATGGTTTTTCCGGAATTCTCTATGCCGCCGGGCAGGGAGCCGATATTATTAACTGTAGCTGGGGGTCCAACTCTTATTCCCAGGCAGAGCAGGATATCATAAATGCCGCAACCGATATGGGATCGCTGGTGATAGCCGCAGCCGGCAACGAAACCGCCGATCAACTGGATTATCCGGCCGGTTACAACAATGTAGTGGCCGTAGGGGCGATTGATCAGAATAATGTTGTCGCAAGCTATTCCAATTTCGGCTATCATCTCGATGTGCTGGCTACGGGCAACGACATCCGCAGCACCTCCTACAACAACAGCCTGGTCAGCTTATCCGGCACCTCAATGGCAACCCCCGTGGTAAGCGGTCTGGCAGCGTTGCTTAAAGAGGTTCACCCCGGCTGGTCACCCGAACGTATCGGACGGCAGATCAGGACCTCAGCCCGATACATCTATAACACCAATTCCAGCGATTACGATAATAAGCTCGGTCACGGGTCCATTGACGCCTACCGCGCACTAAATACCAATTTACCAGGACTAAAAATTGTTTCGCATAATTTCACTGATTCCAATGGAGGTAAGCTTACACTAGGAGAGCAGGGACAGGTTCAGATCAGACTTACCAACCTGGGAAAAGCGACTTCCAACCTATCCCTACAGCTACAGTCGCTAAATAATAGTACTGTAAACCTCTCCAATAATACACGTCAGCTAGGATCAATAGCGAATGGGGACACGCTTGATGTTACTTTTAGCCTGACAATTTCTAAAGACTATAATCTGACAAAAAAACCAACCTTCCGTCTAAATTTTCACGATAACTCCCTAAATTACGATGACTTTAATATCCTCCAATACAATAATATCCTCCTTGATATTGTAGCAGCCAATAATGTTAAAACTTCATTTGCTTCCGACGGCACTGTAGGATTCACGGATCCCATTTCTGGCTTGGGTGGCGTGGGCTTTATCCCAAGGAAACCCGATGGCACCGGAGGTTATCAAGACGGTGATAACTTACTTTTCGAGGGAGGTTTAATTATTGAAGTCAATGGTCGTATTTACGATGCTACGCGCACATCAGACGGAAAGGTATCGCGCGATTTTGTTCCACAAAAAGTATTTTCTACCCAACAGCCGGGTTCTGTTTCCGACGCCGATGGGCAAGCCCTCTTTACCTTCGGCTCCGATACGACTGAGAAAGTGAGTGTGTCCCTCGATACCTATGCTTTCGACAATCCACAACTCAGCAATGTGGTTTATCTGAAATACACACTTCAAAACCAATCACCAATAAATATTGCCAAGAATCTGTATCTCGGACTTTTTAATGACTGGGATATCGGCAATGCCAGCAATAACAATATTGCTTACAGCGAATCGGACAGCGTGCTTTATATTTCAGATGCTACTTCAGGCAGTTCCCAGCCGCTCGTTGCCGTAGCCCAGCTAAGCCCGATATCCAGCGTACTAGCTATCGATAACACGGTTACAGAAGATCCCGATTCGGTCACCTTTGGACTTTATGATGGATTTACCGATACCGAAAAACGAAATTCGCTGCATGCCCGGGCCGTCCGTACAAATATCCAAAACACCGACGTTTCAGCTGTCACTGCATCCGGCCCCTACACATTAAATCCGGGGGCAAAAGTCACAGTTGGATTTGTTTATGCTTTTGGGGATGATCTGAGCCAGCTCCGCGCACAAATAGTGCAAGCCCGTTCTCAAAAACCTTTTGCAGTGTCTCCCTTGGGCCAGGCCGTATCCAACGAAATGCCCCCACAAACCAAACTCTACCAGAACTTCCCCAACCCCTTCAGTGCTACCACCCAAATACGTTTCGATCTGCAACAGGATTCCAAGACGGAACTGACAATCTATGATGTGCTTGGCAGAAGGATAAGAACGTTAGTCGATAAACCGTTGAAAGCCCGAACCTACTATTTCGAATTCGGTGGCAAAAACTTAAGCAGTGGCGTCTATTTTGCCCGACTTAAGACGAACAATGGCATACAGACCATCCCCATGACACTGATAAAGTAGGAATGGTCGGGAGTACAACTCCCTCCCAACTTTTTGTTCTGTTTCAGGACACTTTCTGGGGAGCTGCGAGCACCAAAAGACTAGCGTTGTGAGAGGGTTGTACCCTCGAACATCCATGGTTGGTTT